>Ga0075425_100005026_pt1 | contig 13689 bp, 8 predicted proteins | sample SoiMethybrSBSTD4_FD_75300 | JGI IMG/M metagenome (GOLD analysis project Ga0075425, IMG submission 75300) | Bulk soil microbial communities from a Populus tree surrounding site in Tennessee, USA - Soil MetaG P. TD hybrid SBSTD4 | ecosystem: Environmental > Terrestrial > Soil > Tree plantation...
ACCGCCACCGGTCCCAACAGGACCGCCACCAGCAAATGGCCAGCGGGCAGGATGCGCGAGACCCACATGAACACCAGCAGGCCCGCTCCATAAGCGCAGGCCGCCAGAAGCGGCAGCCAGGCCAGGGAGATCCACCCGCGCCGCCGCCGGAAAAACCACACCACCAGCCCGCAGGTAAGCAGCAGCACCAGCAGCCTCAGCGCCAGCGACAGCGGACGGAGCATGCGGCCGGCAAGAATGCTGTCCAGGAGTTGGGCGTGCACCAGCACTCCCGGTGAGGGTGCAACGCTGGTCAGCGGCGTGGAAATGCGGTCTCCCAGTTCCGCCGTGCCGAAGCCCACCAGCACCGGCCTTCCGCGTACCGTCGTCAGTTCCTTGTCCTCCAAAACCGTGGCGGCGGATATGGTTTCAAAACCGTCGCGGCGGAAGGCAATCGGCACGAGGATGGGCTGCGCAATCAAAACCGAACCCTCGTCCGCGTTCGGTATGCCATTGGCGGCCAGAAATGCGGCGGTGCGCTGCGGCGCCACACGCCGCGCCACCGCCACCGCGAACGCCCAGCGCGAGCCGTCCAGCGCCAGTTCGCGCGGAGGAAAGCGCCGGCACACGCCGTCGGAGTCCAGCACCGCCTGCCCGTGCCCGACCGTAGCCGCCTGGGCAAAGGCGGGCAGGGGTTCTACCCAGCGTGGGCCGTCAGGATACGATCCGATCTTGTCGGCCAGCACCGCCCGCCCGCTGGCCCGCAGCGCCCCGGCCAGCGCGGCATCCGCTTCCGCCGACTGCGGCTCGGAAAGCAGGATGTCCAGCCCGATCACCTGCGCGTCCGCCTTGGCCAAATTGTTTGTCAAGCGTGCCAGCAGGCTTCTCGACCATGGCCAGCGGCCGAATTTCTGCAGGCTATCGTCATCAATGAGGATCACGACCACGGACGAGCGCTGCCCGGGCGCAGGCGCCAGGCGAAAGTAGCTGTCGGTGAGCCGGACCTGGGCGTCGCGGATTCCGGGAATGGCGGAAAGCGCCAAAACCAGGACGCACAGCACCAGCGATAAGCCCAGGTTCCGCCGCCAACCCCGCCGCCCTTCTCCCTCGGCTTTCATTTCTTTTCCAGCGACTGCAGGTCAATGCCCAGGCGCAGCGCCTTCTTGTAGAGAGTTTTGCGCTCGATTCCCAGGCGCCTCGCCGCTTCAGACTTGTTGCCGTGCGTCAGTTTCAAAATGCGCACAATGTGCGCACGCTCCAGCTCCACCAGGCGATCGGGCGCAGCCGCCGGCGCTTCCGGGTACAAATTTTCCTGGGTACGGCGAGTTTCCGTCTCCACGTCGGCGCGGGTGATCTGCCCGGTAGGCGCAAAAATGGCCAGCCGGTTTACCGTGTTTTCCAGCTCGCGCACGTTGCCCGGCCAGTTCATCTCCTGCAGCCGGCGCACGGCATCGGGCTCAATGCTGACCTCGCGCTCGTTCTTCTTGTTGAACTGCTGCAGAAAGTGCCGGATAAGCAGCGGAATGTCCTCCCGCCGTTCCTCCAGCGCGGGGATGGCAATCTGTACCACCGCCAGCCGGTAGTAGAGGTCTTCGCGAAACTGCCCCTGGCGGATCAACTCCGGCATGTGGCGGTTGGAGGCGGCCACGATGCGCACATCCACGGGAATGTATTTGTTCGAGCCCACCCGCCGCACCTGCTGCTCCTGGATCACACGCAGCAGCTTCACCTGGAAGCCGAGGGTAGTCTCGGTTACTTCGTCCAGAAACAATGTGCCGCCATCGCTCGCTTCCACCAGGCCTTTGTGCGTGGCGTTGGCCCCGGTGAACGCTCCCTTTTCGTGGCCGAACAGCTCGCTCTCCAGAATCGTTTCCGTAAAGGAACCGCAGTTCACCGGAGTGAAGGGCTGCTGCGCGCGCTTGGAGTGCTGATGGATGGCGCGCGCCACCAGTTCCTTGCCCGTGCCGCTGGCCCCGGTGATGAGCACATTCACGTTGCTGGCAGCCACCCGCCCGATCGCCTTGTAGATGGCCAGCATCTTGGCGCTGCTGCCGATGATGGCTGAATCCTGCACCGCCGTGGCCGGTTCCTCCGCTGGCTCCTGTTTCTGCGCCCGCGCGCCTCGCGCCCGCTGGCAAATGCCGCGAATCTGCTCGATGGTCAGCGGCTTGCTTACATAATCCACGGCGCCTTCCGCCACCGAGCGGGCGGCGGTTTCCACGCTCACGTGCGCGGTCATGATCACTGGGTACAGGTCGGGCTTGAGCGCCCGCAGGCGGCTCAGCAGGTCAATGCCGTTCACCGCGCCCAGGTAGACATCCACCATGGCCAGGTCGGCGTCGGCCTCGGCCAGGTAACGTTCCGCCTCTTCTGGGCGCACGAAGGTTTGACATTGGTGCCCTTCCGCCGTAAAGGCTGCCTGCAGGAAGGCGCAGGTGTTCGGCTCGTCGTCAATCACGATCACGCGCATAGAAGCAGTTCTCAGTTCCCACTCCTGACTACCGTTTCAAACTAGCAACTACATTGCCATCCTGAGTCGCAACTCCACCCAGGCGGGTTGAACCGCTGCACTCCTTCCCGATCGCGCCGCCGGCTTTCCTGTGGGCCCGTGGCAGTCCACGCACGCGGTTGGCGTCGGCTTGTAGAACAGCACCTGTTTCCCGGCCACCAACCGCAGGCTCTTATGGCAGCCTTCGCAGCGCACATTGCGGTGCGCCCCTTTCAGCGGGAAGGTAGTGCGGGTTTCGTGGTCGAACAGAGACGGCTTCCATCGGCCGCTATCGTGGCAACTGGCGCATGCCGTTGGTTGGGCGGAGCGGGCAAACTGCCCGCCGTGAATGTCCTGGTGGCACTCCTCGCATTTCCTGGGCGCGGCGCGGAAGTCCACGTTGCGCAGCTTGGTCTCCAGGTTCGGCGGCTTGTGACAGTCCATGCACGCCACCGCCCGGTGCGCTCCCAGCAGTGGAAATTTGGTAGAAGCATGATCAAACTTCCGCACGTCCGCCCAGGTTTCCGTTGAGTGGCAAACCTCGCACCCTGTCTTCGCCGCTGCGCTCACCCGCAGCATGCGTTCGCGGAATTGCCCGCGGTGCGGATCCTGATGGCAAGCCGTGCAGGAGCGGTCTTCAAAACGATAAACCACCGTGGGCTTGACCGCCGCAGCGGTCGCAATCAGCTCGGCTTTGGGCTTGTGGCATTCGTTGCAGGGCGTGGCCACATGCCCGCCGCCCAGGGGGAAGCGCGTCTGCTGGTGCCGCGCCAGGGTGAAAGTTGACGGCCGATAGCCGTTCAGGTCATGGCACTGCTGGCACTTATTGAAGTAGGGCGCGCTGGCAAACTGGCCCTGGTGCTCGTCCTTGTGGCAGTCCGTGCAGATGGCGAACTTTACCTTGTAGACCGTGGCTCGGCCGGCAGGAATATGGCATTGCTGGCATTTCACGCCCGCGTGCTTGCCCTGCAGCGGGTACGCCGTGGCCGCGTGTTCTTTCAGGCCAAACAGGGCCGGCTTGAAGCCGTCCACGTTGTGGCAGGAGGAGCACTCGCCCTTATCGGCGCGCTTCAGGAACTGCCCCTGGTGCGCATCCTGGTGGCAGTCGGAGCATTTCTGAAAGGCGACGAGCCTCTTGAAATCGCCTCCGGCGTGGCACTGGTCGCAGCGCACGCCGGCGTGCTTGCCCAGCAAAGGGAACTTCGTCCGCGAGTGATCGAATCTTTCGCTCACCGCTGCCGCGGACACTCGCTTCCATCCCCCGGTGTTGTGGCAGGACTGGCAGGTGCCGGCAAAAGTACCGCGGTGCGGGTCAGCATGGCAGTCGGTGCAGGTGCTGAACGCCAAGCCCACGTACTTCGGTTGGCCATTCGCTCCGGGCAGATGGCACTTTTGGCAGGCCACCTGTTGATGCAACCCGGTCAGCGCGTAGCGCGTGCGGCTGTGATCGAAGCGGCCCAGGGGACCTGAAAGCACCTTCCAGTCATTGAACCCGTGGCATTGCTGGCAGTTCTGTCCCAAACGGCCCTGGTGCCTGTCTTCATGGCAGGTCACGCAGGCGCGTGACACCCCCAGGTAGGTGTGGTTCAGGTCTTTTGTAGAAATGCTGGCCCGCTCTGCCGGCGCGATGTGCGCTGCGGTGTGGCAGCGCGCGCAGGCCAGTGCCGCATGCTTCCCTTCCAGAACGTATCCGGTCTTGCTGTGGTCAAAGGCTCCAGGCGCCGGGTTCCAGCGGATGATGGCGAAGTTCTCGCCATTGTGTTCGGAGTGGCAGGTGGCACACTCCTTTTGGCTGGTGCTAAAAGATCCAAAAGACGCGTGCAGACCGCGTTTGGCGCCTATACGGCCGGCAATATCGCTATGGCACTCCAGGCACTTGAAACTTGCCGCCCCCGCCGCCAGCCTGTGACAGCTGGTGCATTGCGTGGCGCCGCTCAGCGACTCGTGCGCGCGAGAAAGCGGACCGGGGGAAATTTGCGCCCAGCCGTTCAATGCCAGCGTGCAAAACCAGGCGAGGAGAACAAGCCAGTACGCCGGCGAAGTCCGTCCTGGTACGTGGCGGCCCGCCCGCTTTCCACCGCAGACTTCCCGCGGATGATGTTTCAGGCTCAACGTTTCGAGCAGACAGGGGTTCCCCGCCGGCCGATCCGTACCGCAAACGATAGATTGAGGAAGTGGACAGGCGGAGTTTAGCACGGCAACTCCCGATGCGACACTACTTGCACGTACATGGCCGCTTGCGCGGCAGGGGCAGCTAATTGGTCAAGAACCTCCTGCACCGGCGGAGTTCACCTTTAAAGCATTCCACAAGCCAGCGCAGGAGTTTGTGAGGCGGGTCACGCTGCGATGGTCGCAGGCCTGCTTTGTGGCGACTAGTCTTCTCAACCCGGTTCTCGCCCGCCACCGCCGTGCGAAGCAAGGCGTCATGCCGAGGCCCTTCAGGGCCGAAGCATCTTGCGTGCAGGCTGCTCGCTGAATTCATCTCTCCTTCGGAGCATTTTCAGCCAGGCGCCTGTCTCCTTTTGGGCCAACTGGTATACACTGCCGCGTTCTCATGTTCTTGCGCCTCTCTCCGCTGCTGCTGATCGCCACTCTTGCTTCTGCCGCTGTGCCGCCTGGCATCCCGCGCGATCTGGCACGCCAGCGCGCAGCAGAAATTGCCAACCTGCGCTATCACGTTTCCTTTGCGCTGGTACCACACGCTGCCACAACCGCTGGACACGAAGAACTCGCCTTCAGCTTGAAATCGGCCGAGCCCATTCTGCTCGATTATCGAGACGGAAGCGTAAGCCGCATGACTGTGAACGGCAGCGAGGTTGCGGCCACTCCGGACAACGGCCACCTGCTGCTGCCCGCGGACAAGCTGCGCGCCGGCGAGAACACCGTAATTTTGGATTTCACTTCTGCCGTGGCTCCCGCCGGCAAGCCCATCATCAGCTACGACGATAAAGACGACGGCAGCCAATATATCTACACCCTGTTTGTGCCCATGGACGCCAGCATGGCGTTTCCCTGCTTCGACCAGCCCGACCTGAAAGGCCGCTTCCAGTTGGAGATTACCGCGCCAGAGGAGTGGACTGTCATCTCCAACACCGAGCCCAGGAGTTCGGAACCGGCAGGCGCCAACCGGCAACGCACCGTTTTTGCCGAAACCCGCCCCATCAGCACCTACCTGTTCGCATTTGCCGCCGGTCCATTTCGCAAATTGGAACGCACCGGGGTCCTCGATTTGCCTGGTCTCTACGTTCGCAAGTCCAAATGGGAGCGTGCAGAGAAGGAAGCCCCTGAAGTGCAGCAGATCGCGAAGCAGGGCATGGCTTACCTTTCCTCATACTTTGCCCAGCCCTTTCCCTTCCCCAAGTACGACATGGTGCTCATTCCCGGCTTCCCCTATGGCGGCATGGAGCATGCTGGGGCCACATTTTTGCGCGAGGAGTCGGTGCTCTTCCGCACCGCGCCCACGCGTAGCGACCTGCTGGGCCGCGACCTGCTGGTGCTGCACGAACTCACTCACCAGTGGTTCGGCGACCTCACTACCATGCGCTGGTTTGACGACCTGTGGCTGAAGGAAGGCTTCGCCCAGTACATGGCGTACGAGGCGCTGGACGCTTTTAAGCCCAGCGAGCACATCTGGAAGCGGTTCTATGAATCCCTCAAGCCGGCGGCCTACGAGATTGATGTCACCCAGGGCACCACGCCCATATACCAGGACATTCCCAATCTGCAGGACGCCAAGTCGGCCTACGGCGCCATTGTTTATTCCAAGGCTCCGGGCGTGCTCAAACAGTTAGCTTACGTGCTCGGGCCCTACGCTTTTCGCGACGGCCTGCGTCTCTACCTGAAGGAGCACCTCTACGGCAACGCGGAGTGGAGCGACCTGGTCCACGCTTTTGAGCGCGTTTCAGGACAGAAACTCGAACCCTGGGCCGACATGTGGATTCGCCATCGCGGCATGCCCCAGGTGGACGTCGTCTGGTCCTGCGACGGCGGCCGCATCAGCCGGCTCTCGCTTTCGCAGCACGACGTTCTCGGCGAAAACAATCTTTGGCCTATCGCCACCCAGGTGCTGTTGAGCTATGGCAATGCCGGCCCCGGCATCCGTTTCCATGCCAGCTTCGACTCAGCAACTGCAAGCTTCCGCCAGGCCGTAGGCAAGCCTTGCCCGCAGTACGTCTTCGCCAATGATCAGGATTATGCCTATGGCCGCTTTCTGCTTGATGCCTCCAGCCGGGTGGAGATCGTGCGTCAGGTGGGCGATGTCCACGACGTTTTTTTGCGCGCTCTGCTCTGGGGGTCGCTGTGGGAGGGGGTGCGCGTAGCTGAAATTGAGCCCCGGCGCTTTGTTGCCCTGGCGCAGCTGTTGCTCCCGCGCGAACGCGATGAATCACTGTTGCGCAGCACTGCCGCGCACACCCTCACCGCGCTGCACCGTTATGTGAGTCCGGCCACGCGCAGCCAGTTCGTGCCGGCATTTGAGACCATGGCCGATGACCGCATGCTGCACTCTACGGAAAAAGACCTGCGCATCCTGTGGTTCCGGGTTTTGCGAGCCGTGGCGGAAACTCCCGCGGGGCGCGGCTATCTGAAATATCTCCTGAACGGCAAACTGTCCGTGCCCGGCGTGGAACTTCGCCAACTCGACCGCTGGAACCTGGTTACGGCGCTGCTTGCGCTCAACGATCCCGAGGCCGATGCGGTCTTTCGCGCCGAACAGCAGCGCGATCACACCGGCGAAGGATTGAAGTACGCCTACATTGCCGCAGCTGCCCGCCCCGATGCTAAAACCAAACAGCAGTACTTCCAGGACTACCTGCACGACCCATCGCGCCCGGAAGATTGGATTGATGAGAGCCTGGATGCTTTCAACTACTGGAACCAGTCTGAGTTGACCGAACCCTTCCTGAAGCCGGCGCTGGAAGCCCTACCGCAAATCAAGCGTGAGCGGAAGATCTTTTTCCTGGTGGGCTGGCTGGACGCATTCATTGGCGGACAGCAATCACCTGCCGCCCAGGCCGAGGTGCACGACTTTCTGCGTACCGCGGACCTGGACCGCGACTTGCGCCTCAAGATCCTTCAAGCTGTTGATGAACTGGACCGCACGGTCCAGATCCGCCAGAAATTTCCGCACTAGTAACTGACTTACGGAATTAGCTGTTGATTGCGTAAAGAGAGAGGAAGCTTCAGTCCGCCTTTCTCGCACCAAGAAGAAGTAAGCACCGCCGGTGAGAGAACTTGATCGCCTCTTTGTGGAAGCGTGCGGCTTTCAGCCGCACGAAAAGTAAGCAACAAAGACTCGGGCTTCAGCCCCGGTGCCGCTCTGTCAATCATTGGCCGAAGGGATCTTGCCCGACTCACCCAACACCTGCGCCTTCCAGCACGCCTTCCTCAACGCGGTTCTTGCCTTTCGATTTGGCCTGGTACATGGCCTGGTCAGCTACGTGCACCAGAGTGCGGGAATCAACTACGGGACTCTGCCCCAGACTGGCCCCCACAATGCCGATGCTGGCAGAAATTTGCAGCATGCCGGCGCTGCTGTTGATGGGCTGCGCGAGGCTGGCGCGGATGCGTTCCGCTTGCTGCTGCAATGCGGGCGGCATGCACCCTGGGGCCAGAATTAGAAATTCCTCGCCGCCATAGCGGCCCACCAGGTCGTAGACACGCACCGCTTCCGCAATCCGCCGCGCCGAAGTGCGCAGCACCTCGTCGCCCACCAGGTGTCCATGGATATCGTTCACTTTTTTGAAATTGTCGAGGTCCAGCATGATGATGCCCAGCGTCGTCTGCATGCGCGCCGCACGTTCGATTTCACGATCCAGGGCCTGCATGATCGCTCCCCCGTTCCATACCCCGGTGAGAGCATCGTGGGTTGCCTCAAAGCGCAGCGCTTCCTGGGCGGCCAGAAGCTGTTCCTGCAGATCAAGAATGCGCTGCCCCACCTTCAAGCGGGCATGCAGTTCGGGAGCATCGAAGGGCTTGCTCAGATAATCGTCCGCGCCTGCTTCCAGGCCGGCCACCAGGTCCTGCTTGTCGGAACGGGCGGTCAGCAACAGCACATAGTGATACTGCTGGCTGGTTTGCGCCCGCAGCTTGCGGCAGATCTCGGGCCCGGTCATTCCCGGCATCATCCAGTCCAGGATCACCAGCTTAGGAGCGTTTTCCGATTGCAGCAGTTCCCAGGCCTGCTGACCATTCTCCGCAATGGTGACACTGTAGCCGTGGCCCTCCAGCCAGCTTTGCAGCAAGACCCGAAACATGCGGTCATCTTCCGCGATCAGAATGGGCGATTTGTCCACGACGAAGGAGCCGCTGCCGGCTCACCCGGCAGATTTTTAGCAGCGCACCACCCGCCTGAGGCCAACTGAGGCAAGGCACTGCCTGAGCCCATTCTGCTTCGCAACCAATGACTTGCAACTGCGGCAGGCCCATTTGAGAAGTGGGTTGGGTACAAATCTGGGCCGGATTCAAAATGGGAGCGGAAAAACTCAGCGGAGGGATCAGGATCTCAAGGCGATGTCGTAATCCTTAATCTTCTTGTATAGCGAGCTGCGGCCAATACCCAGGCGCCGGGCGGCAATTTGTACCCGGCCATGCTCCTCCTGCAATACCCGGCAGATATACAGCTTTTCCAAGTCAGTCAGCGTCAGGCTGCCGGCGTCGGAGGATAGAAGGCTCATATCTCGTTCGAAACTGAGGTGTTCGGGGCGCAGGATCGGGCCGAAACCCAGCACCAGCGCCCGTTCCAGCACGTTACGCAGTTCGCGCACGTTGCCCGGCCAGGAGTATTCCTGCAGCACCCTGAGTGCAGCCGGGGAGAGGCTGGCACGCGGAAGACCTGCTTTTTGGGCCGCCGTGGCCAGAATGCATTCACAAAGCGCGGGGATGTCTTCCGGCCGGCGCGAGAGGGGCGGCAACACCAGCCGGATGGTGTTGATACGAAAGTACAAATCGCTACGAAATTTCTTTTCCTGCACCAGCTGATTCAAGTCCCCCTGGGTGGCTGCAATGAAGCGGACATCCACACTGCGGTCGTGCCCACCGAGGCGGTGAAATCGCCTTTTCTCCAATACCCGCAACAATTTAGGTTGGACTTTGGGATCTATATCTACAACTTCGTCGAGGAAGATTGTACCCCGGTCAGCGATCTCAAGCAGGCCGCTTTGGGCGACACTTGCTCCATTGAGGGCGGGCTTCTGGTGGCCAAACAGCTCGGCCTCCAGTAACTCACACGATAACCCCGCACAGTTCACATCTACGAAGGGCTCATTGGCACGGGCGCTGTGGGCGTGCAGCCAGCGCGCCAGCACGCCTTTGCCGGTGCCCGTGGCACCCTGGAGTAACAGCGGGCTGTCGCAACCGGCTACTTTGTGGGCCTGCTCGGCCAGCTCGCGAATCACCCGGCTGCTGCCCACAAAGGGGTCGAGAATCTCCAAGGTTTCGGTTCTGTTGTTATCGGGCGTTGGGCCGCTTTCTCTCCCCTTGTTTGTTTTCAAGGGGATCGCTCCATCAATCGACCGGGGCGAACTCGTGCAAGTAACAGCCAAAGGGCTTGTGGCCTGCCCGGTGAGCGGTTTTCCATCAAAAACCGTGGCATGAGATGGTTTCAAATTGCCACCTGATCTGGTGCTTTGTAAATCCGTACAAGTGCCGACACGATCCAGACATATGGGTAATATTCCCTACATGCTATGGGGCTACGATTAGGGTCTTTCCCGGCCTCGACGAAGAGCTAAAAAGGGCGCTCCCGAAAGGCCCTGGCCTTTGTTCTGCGCGCAGAACAAAAACCCGTGAATTGTTGGATTTACGGACAACTCTGATATGGTGACCGGTTCTCAGGCAAATGGACAAAATCCGCCTCCTGCTCGTGTCCGACTACCGGTTAACCCGCACCGGTCTTCGGCAAATGCTTGTTTCGGTTCCAGATTTTGAGGTGGCGGCGGAAACGGATAATCCCGGGCAAGCGAAGGAGATCGCACAGCGTACCGGCGCTAATGTCATCGTCCTGGAGATCACAATCCCCGGCCCACACGGGTTGCGTACCGCCGCCCAAATGGTGGAAGAGGTTTCCGGCGCTCGGGTGGTGGTGATCAGCAGCAATGAAAACATCACTTACGTGCGCTCCATGCTGACTGCTGGTGTGCTGGGTTACGTGTTGCGCAAGGCCAGCGACACGGAGCTATTCCTGGCTATCCGCAATGCGTTCCAGGGGCGCCGGTTTATTGACCCACGGCTCAGCGATTCGCTGGCAGATGTGTTGCTGAATAGAACCAGCGGCAACAATCGCGCGACCGAAGGCCGCCTGAGCCACCGGGAACTGCAGGTACTGCGGGCCATCAGCCGAGGGTTCACCAGCCAGGAAGTGGCACAGCAACTGCAACTTAGCACTAAAACGGTGGAGACGTACCGTTCCCGCATCTACGACAAGCTGGGGCTGAAGACGCGGGCAGATCTGGTGCACTATGCCATCGCCGTGGGCTTACTGGAGATGGAGGACCCAATGGCTTAGATCCGCACGGGCGCCAACACCACCTGTTGCCGAATAGAGCTGGCTGCTCCGATTTCGGTCCGCAGAACAGCCGGGGCATTTCCCGGTCCTTCCTGGGGGAGCACTCCTCACTCAAAAATTCCGTGGTTCGGAACATAGCCTTGAAGGGGCAACCCGGAAGCCCAGTTTTTCGGGGCTTTGCTGCCTCCGGAGCGAAGGCGGAATTGCCGGAAAACCGTGTTTACAAGCCCGTTTCGTTACGGTTTCCGAAATCCCGTCAATTTTGCCCTCCCCCGCTCCGGTGTGACATTTGCCTTTGCCACAACCACGTGCAGGTGGAGCAGACAATTGCTTTTCGTTACGCTTTCCGAATTCCGGTAGCTGAAAGTGCAACCGGACCTGAGGGGCTTCAGGCGTGGAGAATCCCGCCGTGCACATCGCACAAAGGAGCCCCTACGTGAAGAAAATTGTCCGTATCCTGATAGCTTCCCTGTTGCTGGCCGGCTCGCTCTCCGTTTACTCGCTGGCCGATGGGCCCAACCCGACGCCGTGCAGTCCGACCACTAAGGTCTGCGGGTAAGGGTCGCAGCTAATAGTTGTGGTTTGTGGGCCGCCGCCTGAAGGCGTTATGCTTCCCAGGGGCGGCCCGCCATGTCTGTGCCTATCTCCATTTCGTACGTTCTTTGGATAGTTGGTGGCCTGGGCTGCCTCCTCACGCTGGCCTTGGTGTTTCACAAGAGGTTGCTGCGGCAGTTTCCATTCTTTTCCCTGTATCTAGCGTTTCACATCATTGAGCAAATTGCCGCTATTGTGGTCTACCGTCATTTTGGAAGGGCGTCCTGGGCTTACGTGTACGAGTATTGGGCGGCTCAGGCGATTGGGGTAGGGATACGTTTCGGGATCATTTGGGAGATCTTCTCGCACATGTTTCGACCCTACGAGGGCTTGCGCGAGGCCGGCGCGGTAGCCTTTCGCTGGGCGGCTGTGCTGCTGCTGCTGGCGGCGATCATCGCGGCTGTTGCGGGCCCAAGCCACGAACCAGATTTTGCTCTTAAAGGCGCGGTGGTGCTGGAGCGCAGCCTGGATGTGGTGCAGTGCGGGCTGCTGGTGCTGCTGTTCCTGTTTGCCTCATATTTTGCGCTGACCTGGCGCAACTACGTATTCGGTATTGCACTGGGTTTTGGCGTGATAGCCAGCGTGGAGTTGCTGGCGGCTGCGCTGGCAACGCAGTTTCGCTCTTTCTCCGATATGATCCTCAATTCTCTGCCCCGCATCGCGTATGCGGCGGCAACGATCATCTGGGTGGTTTACCTGGCCGGCTCCGAACCCCCACGACCGAACCTCACAGGATTACCGCAGCACGACCTGGAGAAGTGGAACCAGGAACTGCTGGAGTTGCTGCATCGCTGAACGGGTCCTAAATTCCCACCGAAGCCGCCTTTTCCTGGGGCGTGTGCGCCAGCAGTTGGGGAACGGCGTCAGCGGTAATGGGGCGAGAGTAAAGATAGCCCTGCGCCAATTCGCATCCGAGGAGCTGTAGTTGCTGGGCTTGAGCCTGCGTTTCCACGCCTTCAGCCACTACCCGCAAACGAAAGTTGTGAGCCAGGCTGATAATGATGCGCACCATCTCGCGGCTGGCCTGGTCACTTTCCATTTGAGAAATGAAGCTGCGGTCAATTTTGAGGGTGTCTACGGGAAAGCGCTGCAAGCGGCTGAGTGAGGAATAGCCGGTACCGAAATCATCAATACTAAGGCGCACACCCAGCGCCTTTAACTCCCCCAGCACGCCACTGGCCTTGTCTGCGTCGCCCATGGCTATGGTTTCCATGATTTCCAGTTGCAGGCAGGAGGGAGGCACGCCGGTCTGGCGCAAGGTAGCGGCAATTTCCCGAGCCAGGTCGGGATGCTCAAACTCGCGAGCCGATACGTTCATGCTCATGGAGAGCGGCGGGGCAGAAGCAAACTGCCCCTGCCAATGGCGAAGGTGTTCACAGGCCTGGAGAAGCAATCCGCGATTCATCGGCAGGATAACCCCGGTTTCATTGGCCACGGCCACGAATTCCCCGGGTGGGACGAGGCGGTCACTTTTCTGCCAGCGAGCGAGGGCTTCGAAACCGACAATCCTGCCCTCCGGCAAGGCCACAATAGGCTGGTAATGGTTGAGGAATTCGCTCCGCTCCAGGGCCTTGCGCAAGTCGGTTTCCAACTGCAACCGTTTGACGGCATGGGCATGCATGGCGGAGTCGAAGACCTCGCAGCGGGCCTTGCCGGCGCGTTTGGCGCGATACATGGCGATATCGGCGTCACGCAGTAATTCCTCAGCGCCGTTGTGGGGAGTAGTGCTGAGCGCAATGCCCACGCTGGCGGAGATCACAATCTCCTGGCCGTTGATGGTGAAAGGGGCGGCGAGCCTGGTTGTGATGCGTTCGGAAACGCGAATGGCGTCGCTGGCGTCGCGAATATCGTAAAGGAGAACAGTGAATTCGTCGCCGCCGAGGCGGGCCAGGGTATCATCGTCTGCGGTGGTCTCAGCCTGCAAACTGGGTGCCGGGCGGGAAACGGTGTCGTCGCGCCGCAAAGATGCGGTCAGGCGCTGCCCGATCTCAATGAGAAGCTGGTCTCCAGCGGTGTGACCCAAACTGTCGTTGTAGAGCTTGAATTCATCCACATCAATAAATAGCACGGCAAATTTATAGCTGGGATGACGCTTAGCGAGGTTGACCACGTGCTGCAAGCGGTC
>Ga0075425_100005027_pt1 | contig 13688 bp, 10 predicted proteins | sample SoiMethybrSBSTD4_FD_75300 | JGI IMG/M metagenome (GOLD analysis project Ga0075425, IMG submission 75300) | Bulk soil microbial communities from a Populus tree surrounding site in Tennessee, USA - Soil MetaG P. TD hybrid SBSTD4 | ecosystem: Environmental > Terrestrial > Soil > Tree plantation...
TGCCAGCGACGGCAATACGATGAAAAGCCAGGCAGTCTGGATCGGCCGTTTCCCGAAGTGGCCGAGGTCTGCATAAAGAGCTTCCGCACCGGTGACCGCGAGAAAGACCGCACCAAGCGTGACAAAACCAATTATGCCGTGATGGAGCATGAACGAGACGGCGTAATAAGGATTGATCGACAGCAGGACTTCGGGCGCCCGGCCGATAGCGGGGAACGCGGCTATTCCGATCACGATGAACCAGACCAGCATGATGGGGCCGAAGAACGCCGCGACGCGAGCCGTGCCGCGCGACTGCACAGCAAACAGCGCGAGCAGGATTGCAGCCGTGATTGGCACGACATAGGGGTCAAGCGCCGCAGTCAACAGCTTGATGCCTTCGACGGCGGACAGCACAGACAGGGCCGGCGTGATCACCGCGTCGCCATAAAACAGCGCGCCGCTGATGATCCCGAGCAACACGATCGTGCCTGCTCCCCTGGTGACCGCGCGCTGTGCCAATGCCATCAACGCCAACGTTCCGCCCTCGCCGTGGTTATCCGCACGCAACAGGATCACCACGTATTTCAGGGTCACGACTATGATCAGCGCCCAGAGAATCAGTGACACGACGCCGAGCACGGCCTGGGTGGTCAGCGCGCCGCCGTCGCTTGCGGCAACCACGGCCTGACGCAGCGCATAGAGGGGACTGGTTCCGATGTCACCATAGACGACGCCGATGCTGCCGAGAGTAAGCGCGCCAAAACCGGTCGTCGAATGGGCCTCGCCATGCAAGCCGCCCGCCGTCGTTTCCGAGGCGGGAGCTACAACTTCGCTGGTCATGGGAACGGTTGCCTCAAATGCTTCACTGCATCCTTTATCGGGAGGCGGCTTATAGTCCTATGCGGCGCATCTAGCCTAGCCCGAATTTGGCATTGCAGCATGCGAAAAGACAGTTCTGCAGTTGCGATTTTGCCATCCTGGGCTGCCATCTGGAGGGCAAAAGCCTGCGGCCGCCGACCGGCTTTACGGGCGTGGGTAGACGAGGCTGCAGTGGCGTAAGTAGTCGTGGGCGGTTATGGCTTCAAGTCGGGCGGAAGTGCAGGATCCTCGCGCATAAGAGTGATGGTGACGCGCCGATTGGCCGAGAGCGAAGGATCGTCGGGAAACAGCGGTTGGGTGTCTGCCTTGCCCGAAACTGCATAGATGTGAGAGGCCGGCAAACCTTCCCGCTCGAGGATATGGCGGACCGCATTGGCGCGGTCCGCCGAAAGATCAAACGGTCCGTAGTCGCCGCGGCTCGGCACAAACCCCGCCGCAGTGTGACCCGCGATGGAAACGCGCAGCGGAGTTTGCTTGAGCGGAATAGCAAGCTTTTCGATCAGCTTGCGGGTGCGCTCATAAGGCTCCTTCGAGCCGTCGGCGAACATCGAGCGGCCGTCCTGATCCACGATTTCGAGGTTGAGGCCCTGCTTGGTCTCTTCGAACACGATGTGCTTCGAGATTTCCGTCAGCTCCGGCATGTCCTGCAAGGCCTGCCGCAGCGAGGCGGAAGCGAGCGCGAATTGGCGATCGATCTTGAGCTTCGCGCCGGTGATGCGGTTGTTGTCCTGTTGATCGGGACTTGGCGTATTGGAGGCCTCATCGGGAGGAATATGATCGGTGTTCTTCAATCTCGGCCGCGTAGGAAGTCCGTCGGTTTCGACGATGCCGGAGTAGCGCGAACTCTGGACGCCGAACGCGTCGCGCATCGAGCCTGCAACGATCTTCAGCTTCTGCTGGTCCTGGGTGGAGAAAGCCACCAGCATGACGAAGAAGCTCATCATCAGGCCCATCAGGTCAGCAAAGGTCACAAACCAGCCGTGCCCGCCTCCATGACCCTCAGCGCGTTTTTTCTTGGGCATCGCGTGCTTCCGGGATAACCGCTAGCTAGGCCGGGACCGGCTCGCCATCTTCTTGCCGGTGTTTTTCCGGCAGATAGGCCAGCAGCATCTCGCGGACCAGGGCTGGGCTCTTGGAATCGCGGATCATCAAGATCCCGTCGATAATCAGCGTGCGGTTGGTCTCCTCGTCGAGCAACTTGCCATGCAACTTGTCGGCGATCGGCAGGCAGATCAGGTTTGCGATCACCGCTCCATAGAGCGTCGCCAGAAGCGCCGTGGCCATATAGGGACCGAGTTTCGACGGATCGGTCATGTTGGCAAACATCTGCACCATGCCAATCAGGGTGCCGATCATACCGAACGCCGGCGCACAGTCGCCGACGGCGCGATAAATCTTACTGCCTTCGTCGAGATGCATCAGGAAATTGTCGCGGTCGCGCTCGAGATTGTCGCGGATGAATTCGAGATCGTAACCGTCGGCGATATAGCGGATACCCTTCGCGAGAAACGGATCATCGGTCTCGACCTTTTCCAGTCCGACCGGGCCCTGCTTGCGCGAGATCTCCGCGATCCGGGCGAGTTCGTCGACAAGATCGCGAGCCGTCAGCCGGCTCATCGTGAATGCGAATTTCGCGCCCAAGGGTACGCCGTGCAGGATCGCGCCTAACGGGAAGCGGATCATGGTCGCCGCGAACGAGCCACCGAAGATGATGATGACGGCGTGGTCGCTCACGAAAATGTGGAGGTCGCCACCCAGGAGCATCAATGTCGCAATGACGATCGAACCGGCAACAAGGCCAGCGCCAGTCATGATATCCATGGGAGCTACTCCTACTCCACGCGTACGCGAATGGCCGGCCATCCTGGACGGCCTGCGGCCGCACTGAACCGCGTTGAGGACCCTACGTGGCCGCCATTAAAGACGCGTTACCGGAAAACTAAGGATTAACAGAACCTTACTCTGCATGATCGGCAGCGTGGCCTGATTGAAATGACTGAGGGAAACGAGAGTGCGTGCGTGACCGAAACGCGTCGCAGAAGGGCTCGTTCCGCTTTGGAAGAACAATCCCAACGTACAGCCAGAGGTAGCATCGTAGCCTAGCAGCGCGCTCGATTCCGAGATAGGGTTGCGGTGCTCAAGGCTGCTTCCGGCTACAAGGCGCGGACGATGCCAGCCGGTAGGGACCTGAGCCAGCAGTCGATGCCCTGGGGTGGGCCGCCCATTTGCGCTGAAATCTGGGCGGCCCCTGCCAGCCACTTGCAATTGCCCTGCCCACAAAAACAGAAGCTGTAGCCGACGGTATTTGGTCTACGCCGACGGCGCGTTGGTTCACGCAAATGGCTTTAAACGTTAGGCGAAGGTGCGGCGTTGAATGGGCCCTTCCCAATAACTCGCCAACTCTTTTTTTGAAGTCATCCGCTGGCTGGTCGGGCCCGCTGGCTGAGATTGAGGGCCGCCAGTATCATCCCCGGAAGCTGGCGGCCTGCTGCAACTGAAGAAAATATTAACTAGTCTTTTTTCTGAAGGAAAGATATTGCTTCCATAGGAAAATGTGACATATATAATTTCAGTAGATGAGCTCCCGGAGGGGATCATGCAGCCTGTGGCCGTGTCACACGAGCATTCGGCAAATTCCGACTCGCAACTGATCGCTAAATCGGTTGTGCGCGCGGCTGAAAAACTCGATGTCAGCAACAAGGTTCTCGCCCGCATCATTGGAGTTTCCGATGCGACGGTTTCCAGGTTGAAAAAGGGTGAATATCCCTTGGAGCCCGGCCTAAAGCCTTTCCAGTTGGCGGTGCTGTTCGTTCGCCTTTACCGCTCGCTTGACGCTTTGACGGGAGGGGACGACGAGGTTTCGGCAAAATGGTTGTCCAATCCGAACACAGCGCTCGATGGCACGCCTCTTGAGCTGATCCAAACTGTGTCGGGACTTATGAATGTCATCAACTATCTGGACGCCCGAAGAGCTGTCGTTTAACGCCAGACCCATTGAAGGCAGAGCCTGGCGAGCCGTCGAGGCGCAACACCAGGTCTCGACGGCCAAGCTCACAGACAATTCTTCAGAACAAGCGCGTCTCGAGCACATTATCGAGGCAACGAAGCCTCTTATCCCAATTGAATGCCGCCATCTGCATTTCCTGCTTTCCACACCCTTTCGCTACGGCTCGCCGTATCCAAGCGGCTCCCGATTTCGCCGAGCCGGTCTTACACCCGGGGTGTTCTACGCTTCCGAGTTGGCGAGAACCGCGATTACGGAAATCGCATTCTGGCGTCTCTTGTTTTTTGCAGAATCTCCGCAAACCCCCTGGCCCAAAAATCCAGGAGAGTACACGGCATTCGCGGTAGAGTTCAGAACCGAACGCGCGATCGATCTGACGTCAGCTCCCTTTGAAAGGGATCGCGATGTTTGGCGACATCCGATCGACTATGAACCCTGCCAATCGCTAGCGGATAACGCCAGGGCCTCCGGAATTGAGATCGTCAAATACGAATCCGCGCGGACTGCCGGTCGCGCCACAAACTTCGCCTTGTTCAGCTGCCGTGTGTTCACGAAGAGCGAGGAAGTAAACCGACAGACCTGGAGAATTCATCTTAGTCGCACGGGAGTCCGGATCTTTTGCGAGATGCCGCCGCTCAACTTTGATTTGTTGTCGTCCGATTTTGGCGCTGACCGGCGCGTTCAAACAATGAATTGGAACAGGTGATACGATGTCATGTTTTGCTCAAAATCTGCCGTTACTGGTTTGATTCGATGATTGCTTGCCGGATGTACGCGAGCGGTCTCACGAGCCCCGGCCTTCGCGCCGGGGTTTTCGTTTGGTGAGGCAGCGCACGCGGTCAGCCGCTGCGAAAACACGCCCTGGTGAGCGAGCAATCTGGGTTCCTGACACGGCCCCAACGTTCTGCTAACCGTAACGGCGGGCTTCGCATCGAGGGAGCACATGTCCGCAAAAGACCCCATCAACTGGATGCTGTCCGAGGCGATTGGCTCGCTCGCCCGTGCCGAGCGGCTGCATCGCCAGTTCTTCAGTCTGCAGGAGGCCGGTGGTCCTTGCTGGGAACCGCCCATCGACGTGCTGGAAAACGACAAGGAGCTGCTCATTCTGGTCGCGCTGCCCGGCGTCGAACCCGATCAGGTCGAAGCGGTTTTCGAGGATGGCGTGCTCGTGATCAGCGGCAACCGGACACTGCCGGAAGAGCTTCGTAACGCCCGCATCCACCGGCTTGAGCTCCCACAGGGCCGGTTCCAGCGCCGCATCGTGCTGCCCAGGGGGCGCTATGCAATCAGCCGTTTCGCCGTGAATGGATGCATCGCGTTTCGCCTGACCAAATCCGGGTAGCCGCATGTCTGATACAAGCTCTACCGGCACATCCGATCCAAGTCCCGTTCGGATTCCCGCGGATGCCCTGATCATTGTCGCGGTCCGCAACACCGTGCTGTTTCCCGGCGTGGTGGCTCCGATCACCATCGCCCGGTCGAAGTCCATCGCTGCGGCCCAACAAGCGCTGCGCGAGCAGCGGACAGTTGGGATTCTCCTGCAGCGCAATGCCGATTTGGATGATCCCGGTCCAGACGATCTTTATCGGGTTTGCACGGTCGCCAACCTCGTGCGCTACGTCACCGCACCTGATGAGACCCATCACATCATCTGCCAGGGCGTTCAGCGCGCCCGCGTTCTCGACTTTCTCCCCGGTACGCCTTTCCTTGCGGCGCGCGTGGCTCACATTCCGGAGCCGAACACGAGTTCGCCGGAGATCGAGGCGCGGTTTCTCAATCTGAAGCGGCAGGCGGTCGAGGCCATTCAGCTGTTGCCCCAGGCCCCGCCCGAGCTTCTGGCTGCATTTCAGTCGACGACGTCTCCCGGCGCGCTTGCCGATCTCGCCACCGCCTACATGGATATCAAGCCGTCGGAGAAGCAGGAAATTCTGGAGACGATCGATCTCTCCAAGAGAATGGAGAGGGTGTCGCAATTGCTCGCAGAACGGCTCGAGGTCCTGAGGCTGACAAATGAGATCGGGCAGAAGACCAAGGCCGCCTTCGATGAGCGACAGCGCGAAGCGATCCTGCGTGAGCAGATGGCGACCATCCAGCGCCAATTGGGTGAAGGCGACGGCAAAGCCCAGGAGGTTGCGGAACTGAATGAAGCCATCGTCAAAGCCCAGATGCCTCCCGAAGCCGAGAGTCAGGCGCGCAAGGAGGTGCGCCGCTACGAGCGGATGCCCGAAGCAGCCGCTGAAGCCGGCATGGTTCGCACCTATCTCGATTGGCTGATCGAATTGCCCTGGGCTCTGCCGCCCGAAAAGCCGATCGACATTGCGCGAGCCCGGCGCATTCTCGATGAGGACCATTTTGGGCTTGAGAAGATCAAGAGCCGGATCATTGAATATTTGGCCGTGCGCAAGCTCGCGCCACAAGGCAAGGCGCCGCTCCTGTGCTTCGTCGGCCCTCCCGGCGTCGGGAAGACGTCACTTGGTCAATCGATCGCACGCGCGATGGACCGTCCATTCGTCAGGGTCAGCCTGGGCGGTGTCCACGACGAGGCGGAGATACGCGGCCATCGCAGGACGTATATCGGCGCCCTGCCCGGCAACATCATCCAGGCGATCAAGAAGGCCGGTGCGCGCAATTGCGTCATGATGCTCGATGAAATCGACAAGATGGGCCGCGGCATTCAGGGCGACCCCTCGGCCGCGATGCTGGAAGTTCTCGATCCCGAGCAAAACGCGACCTTCCGGGACAATTATCTCGGCGTGCCTTTCGATCTGTCGCGCGTCGTCTTTATCGCGACGGCCAACATGCTCGACACGATCCCGGGCCCGCTGCAGGATCGCATGGAGATCATCAGCCTGCCCGGCTACACCGAAGAGGAAAAGCTCGAGATCGCAACCCGCTACCTCGTGCGTCGCCAGCTTGAGGCCAATGGCTTGAGGCATGAGCAGGCTGAGATCGAGCGTGAGGCGCTGCGCCTCATCATCAAGGGTTATACGCGCGAGGCAGGCGTGCGCTCGCTGGAGCGGGAAATCGGCCGGGCATTACGGCATGCGGCGGTGCAGATCGCCGAAGGCAGCGCGGAAAAAGTGCGTATTACGCCCAAGGACCTCAGCGCCATTCTCGGTCCGCCGCGCTTCGAGGGCGAGATCGCCTTGCGTACGAGCATTCCGGGTGTTGCGACCGGGCTCGCCTGGACGCCGGTCGGGGGCGACATCCTGTTCATCGAGGCCACGCGGATCCCCGGCAGGGGCGCGCTGATTCTGACCGGTCAGCTCGGAGATGTGATGCGCGAAAGTGCGCAGGCAGCCCTGACACTTGCGAAGAGCCGTGCCGCTCAGCTTGCCATTGATCCCTCGATCTTCGAAAGGAACGACATTCACATTCATGTGCCGGCGGGAGCTACTCCAAAGGACGGGCCGAGCGCGGGTGTCGCGATCTTCACCGCGCTCGCCTCGCTGTTGACCAACCGCACGGTGCGGCACGATACGGCAATGACCGGGGAAATATCGTTACGAGGATTGGTCCTGCCGGTTGGCGGCATCAAGGAAAAGGTCGTAGCGGCCGCGGCAGCCGGACTCACGCGGGTGATGTTGCCGGCGCGAAATCGCCGCGATTTCGAGGAGATCCCGAAGAGCGCGCGCGAGAAGCTGGAGTTCATCTGGCTCGAACAGGTCGACGATGCGATCGCCAACGCCTTGGCCGAGGCCACACCGCCGGCGGCAGCAGCGGAGTGATGCGGACCCAGCGCCGACGCGTCCGAAAGCTGAACCGCAGCACTACGCCTGCACAGCCCGTTCCCGCAGCCGGTAGAACTGCATTGCCATCTTGGCGGTCTTCTCGCGCAGGCGCGCAAACGTCGCAAAATACAGCTCAAGTTCGTTCTTGCCGAAGTCCTCCTCATGAGCCTTCAGCAACAGCAACGCTTTCGCTGTGGCCCATGAGAAGCCTGCGGCTTTGGCGAACACCATGAGCTGTTCGAAGCGCTTCTGCACCAGCGAGCGCTCCACGACATTGATTGGAAGCTCACAGAGAATGGAGAGCGCCACCGCGGTGCGATCAAAATCCTTCCTTACAGCGAACTCCATGATTTTCGATTCGTCGAGCGCACCTTCTGCATGAAGCTGTTCAACGTGATTGCGGGCCTCCCGATGTTCTCCGGAACCGGCGCGAACCATTGCCTGGATCCGGTTGGACGCTGCGACGATGGCGGCGCGGATCTGCTGCGCTTCTCTGGGCCTCGCAGCCTCAAGTGTCGCCCTGACATCGTCGGAGACACGCTGGAAGAGGTTCATGAGCTCGCGACGCGGCACATCCGGCCGTGACCACAGGCAAGATGCCAAGCTGCTGTCCTGCAGCGATTTCTCGACCAGAGTCGAAAATCCGTCGTCAGAAAAGCGGCTGCCATCGTTGCTGACAGTGCTGGACAGAACGGCAGCGTTTCCACGCTCAACCAGCACGTCGGTGACCTGTTCGGTGAGTCGCTTGCGTTTCGAGATCGCCAACAGATGATCCTGGCTCATCGTCTGCGCGTTTTCAACGAGTAGCTCGTCGCTCACGCGCTCCGATTGCGTGAGGACCGGGCCGGCGACCGCGATCTCTTCATCGAACGCCAGCAACCTGATCACATTCAAGGGAGCGTCCGTCGTGGTCGCAAGCCGGCTTCCGAAAGCTGCTCGCGCCGCGACTTCGACGCTGGTCACGAGCTTGGTCATCACTTCGTCAAACAGATCAATCTGGGATTCGGAAAAGCAGCCCGTCCCCGATAAGAACAGATCCGTGACTCGGCGCAGCACGTCGGCGCGGCGCGCGAGGCTTGCGCTGTTCATCGCGTCCTCAAGCTGATCCAGCAGGCTTTCGCGGTAATTCATGAGGCGGCTTTGCCATAGTTGCCGCCGTTCGGCATGGCGAAGTTTTCCGCCGCAAAGCGAGGCGCTGGCACAGGCTTGCCGAACAATCTCCCTTGCGCGCACTCGACGCCCGCGTTGCGCAAGAACTGGAACTGTCGCTCCGTTTCGACCCCTTCCGCGGTCACGGCAATGTCGAGGCCGCGCGCAAGCGCAAGGACGGACGCGATCACCGCGGCGCAATCCCGTCGCTCCGTCGCACCTTGTGTAAAGGACTTGTCGATCTTGATCCGGTCAAACGGAAATTTGGTGAGATAGCTCGCCGACGAATAGCCAGTCCCAAAGTCATCCAGCGCCACCGTAATCCCGAGATTCTTCAGTTGCCGGATCGTCTGCAGATGTGCAGCCTGCCGGTCGAGCAGGGCCGACTCCGTGATTTCCAGCTCAAGCCGGTCCGGGCTCAGACCGGATTCGACGAGCGCACACAGGACAACTTCAAACAGGTTTCCCTTGTTGAATTGAACGGCGGAAAGATTGACCGCCAACCTGACATTTTCCGGCCAGGATGCGGCATCGGCGCAGGCTTGTTGCAGGATCCAGTCGCCCAGGGGGATGATGAGACCACTTGCCTCAGCAACCGGAATGAACTCGTCGGGAGACAGAAGGCCGCGCTCGGGATGATGCCAACGCACCAGCGCCTCCGCGCCACAGACAGCTTGAGTCCGCACGTCGATGACCGACTGGAAGTGCAATTCGAACTCACCCCTGGCAATAGCCCTTCGCAAATCGTTCTCGAGCGTTTTCTGCAGGTCGGCATTCTGCATCATCTCAGGCCTAAACAAGCGGAAGTCGTTTCGACCCTGGGCTTTGGCCGCATAGAGGGCAAGGTCAGCCTTGTTCAGGAGGTCGCGGGGGTCGCGGCCGTCCCGAGGAGCCAGAGCGATGCCCACGCTGGTGCCTATGTTGATCTGATGTCCGTCGAGATCGAACGGCAACGCGACGGCATCGATGATCCTCAGCGCCAGCGCGATCGCTCCCTCCTCTCCATCAGCTTGCAGCGGCTGAATCACCGCGAACTCGTCACCGCCCAACCGCGCGAGCTGGTCGATCTCGCGAATCGCCCCCTTGAGACGACTTGCCACCTCGCACAACAGCCGATCGCCGGCCGCGTGTCCCAAGGTATCGTTGACCTGCTTGAACTTGTCGAGATCAAGCATGAATACCGCAAAGCTGTCGGTGATGGCGTCGTTGCGTCCCTTTATTGGGCTTTCCAGCATCTGCGTGAAGAAGGTCCGGTTTGGCAGACCGGTAAGCAGATCATGCTGCGCGAGGTAAGCAATTTTCCGTTCCGCCCTTGCTCGGTCCGTGATGTCCTCGTGCGATGTCAGCCAACCACCGCCCGGCATCTTATGGCGGGCGATCGATACGATCCTTCCATCCGCCAACTCCTGAATTTCCCTGCTCTGCTTGTCGTTCACTCCGACATGGTCGTTTGGCATCGTCTTGAAGTGAGTGCCCCGCTGGCGCCTATACTCAAGCACCTCCTGCAAGCTCGTGCCGGGCCTGATCTGCGTCGGCGACAGATGATAGATTTCGGCATAACGACGATTGGAAACGACGATTCTCTGGTCCGCATCGTAGAGACAGACGCCGTGCAACATATTGTTGATGGCTGCCTCAAATCGCGCGTTCATCTGCTCCAGCTCTGCGCTTTTCGCGATCAGCAGGTCCTGATTCCGCTTCAGCTCCGTAATATCCTCGTGGGTCGCGATCCAGCCGCCTTCGGCAACCTTGTTTCGGCGAATGAAGACGGTGCGCCCATCTTGCAATAGCTGTGTCTGGGTCGGCAGGTTCAGGCAGGCATCGATAAAACCGTCAATTCCCAATTCGCTGGTTTCGCCGTTGCGGAGATGGGTTTCGAGAATCTGCCGGAGCGGAGTGCCCGGCCGCACTTCCTCTTCCTTCAACCCATACATCTCACGATAGCGCGCATTGGAAATGGCGATACGCTTCTCCTGGTCGAACATGCACAGTCCGTTAGGCATGCTCGAGAGAGCGATTTCCAGCAACTGGTTCAGCTTGGTCTTTCGACTGGCCATGCGTTGCAGAAACAAGCCCAATAGCGCGATCATGAGCAGAGTGAGCGTGGTCTTCACCACGTCATGACTGATTTCCTTCCTCCAGGGCGCCAGGACCTCGTCCGTCTCCTTTGCGACCGCGACGACAAGCGAATAGGGCTCGCTTTGCTCGTAGCTGTTCAAGCGAACGATGCCGTCGGTCAACGATTTGATCTCTGCGGTACCGACGCGAGAGTTCTGCAATTGTCGAAAGATTCCGCCCTGGAGCATGTCCCTGCCGACGTTCTCATCCTCGAATGGCCGACGTACCAGGAGCTTGCCCTCAGCCGATGCAAGAAGTATCGCGCCTCCATGGCCGATATCGAGTTCGTCATACAGTTTCTGGAAGTACTCGGTCCGGATCATCGCCACGACGACTCCGGCAAACCCTCCATCGCTTGTGCTGATGCGGCGCGATACGGGGATGACCCATTCGCCGGAGTTGCGTCCGCCGAGCGGTGCACCGATGTGCAGCTTGCGATCGTCGTTATCCCGGTGAAATCGAAAATAGTCCTGATCGGAATTGTCGACGGCGGGCCACTGCCGCCGAGTGCTGACGATGAGAAACCCGCGATCATCGACGACAGCGAAGGCTTCAAACAGGGAAATTTGACTGACCGCCTGCTGAAACCACGACGTCAATCTTTCTCGGCCAGCTTTCGCCTCAAGACCATCATGTTCGGATTGCTCGACGATGCCCAGCAAGACTGCATCGGCAGTGCGAAAGGTCAGGTCGGCGTGTTGAATGAGCGACTTGACGAGATTTGCCGTGTCCCTCTTCCCGACCTCGAGAGCTTTTGCCCGCTCATCGAGCACGTGAGCTGTTTCAAGTCCGACGATCGCACCGAACACGGCGATCAGAAAGGCAAGCGTCGCCGTCGCGATGGATACCCGCGCCGCCAAGGCACTGCGCAAATTTCCCGACGACCATTTTTGCTGAAAGAAGAATTGCAACATAGGGATAGAGCCGCCGCTGAAAGCCCGATCCTGCAGGCAACACCACTAAGATTTGGTGCACAACTCGATGCGCGGCGTGCAGCGCCTGCGGCAGGGTGCTGCATTTTTGCGAAGCGACGCTGTCGCCGGCGGTGGTGGCACTCACGTACCGCGCCGGTCCCTGGAGGCCGGTCGACCTCTTATTCGGACTTATTGTTAACCAAAACTGAGGCCGCGCTAGCCCGACAAGCCCGTCAATTCGAGGGTCAGCTTGCGCAGGCGCTTGCGCGCCCCTTCGTCATAGGCCTGCTGATTGGCCTTGGCCTCCTTCATGCCGTTGAAGAACAGGCCGCTCTTGCCAGCGACGTCATCACCGGTCGCAAGATGCAGAATTGCTTCCCCGCCCTGCTCCACGGTCGAGACCGGCGTAATGCCGCCGGCGCGCACCATTGTGGTATTCATATAAGTTGCCGGATGCAGCGAGTTGACCGTAACTCCCGCGCTCTTGAGCTCGTTGGCCAGGTCGATCGTGAACATGATCTGCGACAGCTTGCTTTGAGCGTAGGCACGCGAGCCGGAGTAGCCCTTGGTAATCATTACGTCGTTGAAATCGATCGGATGTTGACCAAGAGATGCGACATTGACAATGCGCGAAGGCGCCGCCGCCCTGATCAGCGGCAGCAGGAGGTGGGCAAGCAGGAATCCTGAAAGATAGTTCACGGCAAAGCGCAACTCATAACCGTCGGCACTCACCTGCCGCTGCGCGCCGCCGTTCATGGACCCGATCCCGGCATTGCTTATGAAGACGTCGAGCCGCGTGTGGTCGTTGGACACCGCGTTCGCAAGCTGCCGCACGCTGGCCATTGAGGATAGATCGGCCTGATAGAACACCGGCGGCTCGTGACCGCCGCGCTTGACCTCGTCGATCAGCGCCTTGGCGCGCGCTGCATCGCGGCCATGGATCAGCACGTGGGCTCCTTGCTTGGCGAGTTCGGCCGCGACATAACGGCCGACACCGTCAGTCGATCCGGTGATCAACACAGTCTTGCCATCCATTCTCATCTGGCGCGCCCGTCCTAGTGAATTTCAGCCGCCCGCTTCAAAGCCTCTTTGAGCTTGTCCAGCGAGAAATCCTTGCTTCGTGCGATTTCCAGGATCGGCTGCTCCCGGCGGCCGCAAAGCTCACACGCCTCCGGCAGCTTCGAGGCGACGTCGATGGGGATAACAATCGCGCCGTGACGATCGGCGTGGATCAGATCGTCGGATTTCACGGTCATCCCCGCGACACGAACTTCGCCTCCAAAGCTCTCAGCGTGCACCCACGCGTGCGACGGGCCGATCGAACCAGCGAGCGCCTGAAAGCCCGACGCCCATTGCGCGATATCGCGAATAGATCCGTCGGTAACGACTCCGAGGCAACCGAGCGCCCTGTGCACGTTGCTTTGCACCTCACCCCAGAATGCGCCATAGCCAATATCGCAGCCGTCGATATCCTGGATCACAGAGATGCGTGGGCCGAACCCGGTTCCGACATACTCATAATAGGCAATGCGCCGCGCTGCCTGTTCCGAGGCGGACAGGCCGGATTTGACGACGGACCGTATCGCTACCGTGCGCGCGTAACCGACAATCGGCGGCAGATCGGGAAACGGGCAGACCAGCGGCTTTGTCGTGTAGCCGACCAGCCGCCGCTCGGGCGCCACGATTTCCATCGCGTTGCAGATGGTCGGCGTATCGTAGCGTGCCAGCGCTTCCAGAACAGAGGGGCTAAGCGGGGCAGCGACGGATTTGTTCACGGGCGTTCCTCCGGATTATGGTTACGGCGTTGAGAAGACGCCGCCCTGGACCTTACCTATTAGCGGAGTTCAGCCCCGAACCCAACTGACCGGAGATATCAGGAAACGGAGTGACACGGAGCCGCTCAATGTAGCC
>Ga0075425_100005029_pt1 | contig 13682 bp, 9 predicted proteins | sample SoiMethybrSBSTD4_FD_75300 | JGI IMG/M metagenome (GOLD analysis project Ga0075425, IMG submission 75300) | Bulk soil microbial communities from a Populus tree surrounding site in Tennessee, USA - Soil MetaG P. TD hybrid SBSTD4 | ecosystem: Environmental > Terrestrial > Soil > Tree plantation...
AGCGCGACGTCGCGCAGAATCCGGGCGCCGACAACGGGATGCTCGCGCACGAGCGACTCCTCGTCACGCGTGAGCGGGCCCGGCTTCATGAGGATATGGTCGGCGACGCCGATCTTGCCGATGTCGTGGAGCAGGAACCCGTACTCGAGGCTTGGATCCCCGAGCAGCGTCGAGTCCACGGCGGCTACGAGGCCCAGCGCATAACGCTGCACACGCTGCGCGTGCAGGCCCGTCCCACGATCCCGCACGTCCACGGCGTCCGCGAGCGCAATTGCGGTTTGGCGGTACGCGTCCTGAAGCAGGCGGCGGTGGTGGCGTTCGGCCCGGGCGATGCTCGCGAAGTCGCGTGCGTACACGAGCAGCTGGCCTTCCTCCGCGACGGACTGGCCGGTGACGAACTCCCCCTTCTCGATGACGCGGTCGATCAGCGCCAGCAGGTCGAGCGGGCTGAACGGCTTACGCGCCACCGCCTTCGCGCCCGCGAGACGAGCCGTCGTCTCGCTCACCTGCTCGCCGGTCAGCAGGATCACCGCCGCCTCGCATCCCTTGCGCATGAGGTCGGCGCACAGCGAGAGGCCGTCGAGGCCCGGCAAGTTGACGTCGAGCAGCAGGAGATCGGGCCGCCACGAGCCGATCACGTCGAGCGCCTGATCTGCGGAGCCCGCTTCACGGACGTCGAAATCGTCCGGCGCGAGCGTCGCACGCAGCAACGAGCGCAGCGGAACGTCGTCGTCGACGATGAGGACACGCGGGGCGGTTGAGCGGAAGGTGCCGATACGAGAAAGGGGCGAGGCGCCGCGAAATCTTGCGCGCCAGGTTACGGGGAGCTTTGCGGAGCTTTCACGAGCTGCCGCCCCCGAAGCTGAGCCTTCTTGACTCACTCGAAGAGGGGATTCTCGGCGGACGCGTTGTCCGAATGGTTGACAAACGACTGCGTCAGGCGCATGTCCAGGGGACTCCGCCTTCCCTTCGCCTCTCCCGTGATCAACCCCGCATACCTCACCGGCGCCCGTCCCGTCGTCGGGACGCTTGGCGCGTGCGGCCTGATGCTGCTGGCCTGCAGCTGGCTCGCGCTCGCACCGGGGAAGCTCGGCAGGACGCGGGAGGTCGGCGGACCCTCTCCGGTGCGGATCGACGGCCGGACGGTCGAGCCGAGCCCGGCGCAGCGTGCTGCCGCCGCGGTCCCGCGCGCACGCCGGACGAGCCCACGAGCGGTCGCGGTCGAGCGCCACCCGGCGGCACGACGACTCACGGCGCGGCAGCGCAGCAGGACGCCGAAACCAATTCCCGCGAGCGCACAGCCTCCATCAACGGGCCGCGCCACGCCGCCGCCTGCAGCCGAACCGTCGCCGCCACCGGCGCCGGCAACCGAGCGACCCGCAATCATGCCCACGCCGCCGGTGCCGGTGGGCGATTTGCCGCAGGCGACGCTCCCGCCCGTCGCCATTCCATCTCTGCCTGACGTCGCGGCACCGGACATCGGCGCGACGACCCTTCCGCTCGGATTGCCGTGAGCGCGCTCGCTGCGGCGTCCCCCCGGACGGACGACGGCGGCGCGGAGGCGTACGCCGCTCGGCTCTACGAGCAGCACCGTCGCGCGGTGTTCGGCCTCTGCTACCAGCAGCTGCGTCGCCGCGAGGATGCCGACGACGCCGTGCAGACGACGTTCGTCTACGCGCTCCTCAGCCTCCGCCGTGGCGTCGTTCCCGAGCTCGAGCTGCCGTGGTTGTTCACGATCGCGCGCAACGTCTGCTCCACGCGGCGTCGTGCCGGCATCCGCCGCGGCGCGCACGAGTCCGCCCAGGACCTGGACGAGGTTCAGCATCTCCTCGCCTCGCCCGAGCGTTTCGACGAGGCGACGACGGAAGACTTTGCGGCGGTGCTGCGCGCCATTCCCGAGCGCCAGCGCCGGGCTCTGCTGCTGCGCGAGTGGCGCGGCCTGTCGTACGAGGAGATCGGCTCCGAGCTGGGGCTCTCGCAGTCCGCGACCGAGACCTTGCTCTTCCGTGCGCGCCGGAGCGTCGCGCAGCTGCTCGGCACGCGCACGGGCTTGCGGGCGGCGTTGCAGGGCTTTCCATTGCTGTCCTTCGCCAGGCGCCTCCTCGAGTCGGCGGCAGGCAAGACGATCGCCGTCGGCGCCTGCGCTGCACTCACGGTCGTGGCGCTGCCGGCCGCGCATGAGCAGAGGCACGTCGGCGCCGCCGCACCGCCCCCGCAGCCCCGGACCGCCGAGCCGGCCCGGCCGCGGCACGCGCAGACCCTGACCGAACCCGTCCGGCGCCACTTCCCCGTATCCCGGCCGGCACGCAGAGACGCCAGCTCGGCTCCGAAGGCTCCGCATGGCGTTCCGCGGTCGCGCCACAGCGACGTCGCCGCCTCCGAGGCTTCGGCCGTCTCCGAGGCTCCGGCCGTCGCCGCCGCGGGGACGCCCGAGGCTGCAACCCCGTCGGCGCCACAGCCGGCAGCTGACGACGACGCTCCGCCGCCGGTGCCCGTTGCACAGGCCGGGAGCGACGTCCAGCCGGCGTCGGTCGTCGGCGAGTCGCTCGGCCTGCCGGACGTCTCACTTCCGGAGGTGCAGGTGCCCGCAGTCACCGTCCCGCTTCCGCAGGCAGCGACGGTTCCGGCCGTGCACCTTCCTTAGTCGAGCTGCGCAAGTTTTCCGCCGCTGCGGCCCCTCTCCAGATACCCAAGAAGACGTCGCCGGTCGCGGCCGCTCGAGCCCGCAGCCGAGCCCCCTCTCCCTCCGCGTCCGGCGGCGTCCCCTTCTAGATCTCGTTGTCGCGCACATCGTTTCCGGCCGCGTCGACGCGGAGCAGGAAGTGCGTTTCGAGGATGCCCGGCCCGCCGTTGCCGCGAATGACGTTGTCCTCCAACCGGAGCGTTCCCGCCCCGCCGTCCTGCCCGCCGGCGAGGACGATGCCGGCGCGCTTCGGCGGCGTCCGCCTGAGCGCATTCCGCAGGATCGTGTTGCCGGCGATCTCGAGGCCCGTGGCCAGCACGGCCGGTCCCTCGTTCGGCTCGAGCTCGAGCAGGATCCCCGGGCCGGCATTGTCCTGGATCGTGTTGCCGACGATGTGCAGGTCCGAGGCGGGCCGGTCGCGCGTGTCCGGCTCGACGTCGATGCCGGCCGCGGGCTGGCCGGGCGGCGAGTCGCGCACTCCCTGAATCGTGTTCCGCTCGATGCGCAGCCCGATCGCGCCGGTGACGGAGATCGCGTTGCGCGCGGCGCCGCTGAGAGTCGAGTCGATGACGGAGATGTTGCCGGCGTACGCGTTGCCGTTCGCCCGCCCGCTGATCGTGATGTCGTCCTTCGGCACGCCGCCGATGTCGAGGTGGCTCAGCGTGACGTCGTGGCCGAAGACGGCGACCCCGTACATCGACGGGATCCCGGCCGGGACGACGATCCGCAGGTTGCTGATGGCCACGTCCACCGGCGCGGGCTGCTTCGCGCCGGAGCGATTGACGAAGAAGACGGCGTCCGACGCGATGGGGTCGCCGTCGATCGACCGTAGCCGGATCGGGCCAAGGCCGAGCGCGACGATGCACGCGCCGTCCGAGGTGATGGTCGTGTGATCGTGGGAGACCCAGAGGCCCCGCGTGGCGTAGCAAGCGCCGGCCGGGAGCTTCGGCAGGAAGATCGTGCCGCCACCGCGATCGAGCCGCGCCTGTAGCCAGCCCGTGTCGTCGCCCGTGCTCGCGGGCGCGACGGACCGTTGCGTCAGCGGCCCCGGCTGGGCGCGACCGGCTCGCCTGAGCAACGCGCGGCCGCGGTTTCCGGAGAAGCTGTTGCCGCTCACGGCGACCTCGCCCTTGCCGGCGATCAGGATGCCTTCCCGGGCGTTTCGCAGGATCCGGTTGTCGGCGACCTCGATGTCTTTCGCGAGCAGTGCCGCTCCGTTCGCGGGCGCGAGATCGACGAACACGGCCGGCCCGTGCCCGTCGGCAATCGTGTTGTGCACGACGTGGGTGTCGACCACGGGTTGGCCGCGATCCGCGGCACGGATGTGGACTCCGGTTCCGCGCGCGCGTGTGACGGTATTGCCCTCGACGCGCAAGCCGACCGGCCCGAAGGCGAGGACCGCGTCGCGCTGCGCGCCTCGAAGCGTGCTGTTCGTCACGGCGACCCGCACGGTGGGGGCACCCGCGCCGACGGATCCCGACCCGATCAGCACGTCGTCGAGCGGCGCTCCGTCGATCGTCATGTTGCTCAGCGAGACCTCGTGCCCGAGCACGGCGACACCGTGCATCCGCTTGGCCTTCGGCACCGTGATGCGCAGCCCGCTGATGCTGATCCGTGCGGGAACGGGCGCGCGGATGGTCGAGTGGGTGATGTAGAAGACGGCGTTGGCGAAGTGCGGCTTCGGCGCGGTCGGGTCGAGTCGCGCCGGGCCGAGTCCGAGCGCGACGATGCACGCTCCGTCGGAGGTGATCGTCGTGTCGTCGCGTGACAGCCAGAGCCCGCGCGTCGCATAGCACCGGCCGCCGGGCAGCTTCGGCAGGAACACGGCGCCTCCGGCATCGAGCTTCGCCTGCAGCGCGTCGGTGTCGTCGCGCACGGCCCCGCCGGCTGACGATCCGGCGCCGAGGAACGAGAGGACGACCAGTGTCGTCACAAACCTACGACCCCTCATCGGAGCGCGCATCGTAGCCAGGCGAATCCCTCGATCTGGCGACGATCCGGCGCGCGTACCGGCCTACGCTTGGACGGCAGTCGGAATGCGGCCCGACCCCCCTTGTCAGCAATGGACCGCAACCGTCGCATACCAGTCGTTTTCGCCGTTGTCGCGGGCGTGCTCGCCCTGGGCGGGCCTGCCTTGCAGGCGGCTCCGGCCAAGAAGCCGACGTCACAGACGGTGCCCGGCGATGTGATCGTCGGATTCCAGAGCGACGTCTCCGCCGCGGACCAGCAGAGGATCCTGAAGAGCGTCGGCGCCGACGAGAAGAAGAGCTGGAAGAAGATTCACGGCTCGCTCGCGCACATCGCTTCCGGCGACGTCGACGCGGCGATTGCGGCGCTCGGCAAGGACCCGCGCGTGCGCTACGCCGAGCCCAACTCTGTGATCAGCATCGACTCGCTGCCGAACGATCCGTCGTTCGGCAACACGTGGGGGCTGAACAACACGGGCCAGACGATCAACGGCTCTCCGGGGGCTCCCGACGCCGACATCGACGCGCCCGAGGCGTGGAACGTCACGACGGGCAGCTCCAACGTGACGGTGGCCGTGATCGACACGGGCGTCGACTGGTCGCATCCGGATCTCAGCTCGCAGATCTGGATCAACTCCGGCGAGAACTGCAGCGGCTGCCGGACCGACGGGATCGACAACGACCACAACGGGTTCGTCGACGACTGGCACGGCTGGGACTTCGTGGGAAACGACAACAACCCGACCGACGACCACGGCCATGGGACGCACGTCGCCGGCACGATCGGCGCCGCCGGCAACAACGGCGTCGGGGTCGCCGGCATCAACTGGACGGTCAGGATCATGCCGGTCAAATTCCTGAACGCGCAGGGCTCGGGGACCGACGCCAACGCCGTCAGCGCCGTGCTCTACGCCGCGCAGAACGGCGCGGCCGTGATGAACAACTCGTGGGCCGACAACGTCTACTCGCAGGCGCTCGCCGACGCGATCACTGTCGCCGACCAGCACAACTCGCTGTTCGTCGCAGCGGCCGGGAACAACGGGACGGACAACGACTCGACCCCGACCTATCCCGCGTCGTACGACATGCCCAACGTCCTGGCGGTCGCGGCGACCGACAACACCGACAACCGCGCGTTCTTCTCGAACGTCGGCCACCGGTCCGTCGACCTCGGCGCGCCGGGCGTGGACATCTACTCGACCTGGCCGGGCGGCGGCTACCAGTACCTGAGCGGCACATCGATGGCGACTCCGCACGTCACCGGCGCGGCTGCCCTGGCGAAGGCGGCCTTCCCATCGGCGAGCGCGGTGGGCCTCAAGGCGCTCCTGCTCGGCACCGTCGACCCGAAATCGGCCCTGGCGACGACCACGAGCAGCGGTGGACGGCTCAACGTCGGCAATGCCGTCGCGTGCAACGCGTCGCCGCAGGTGTGGATCGACTCGCCCGGCCCGGGCTTCCTCGTCGACGTCGGGACGCCGGTGTCCTTCTCCGCGATGGCGGCGAGGTGCGCAGATCCGAATGGCGTCAGCGTGTCCGCGACCGCGAACGGAGCGCCGGTCTCGCTGACGGCGCGGGGTGACGGCCTCTACACAGGGACGTTCACGCCGACGGCCGGCGGCGCCGTGACCTTCTCCGTGACGGCGAGCAACGGCGCGACTTCGGCGACACGGAGCATCACCGGCAGCGTGCGAACGTCGCTCGCGATCTCACCGGGCGGCCCACCCGTCACGGTGACGTCCGTGAGCGGGGAGTCGATCCCGGTGAGGTTCAACGGCACTGCCGGCGAGCGTGTCAGCGTGGCCCTGACGAACGTGACGATGCTCATCGGCCAGGTGTCCATCGCCTCGCCGAGCGGTGCATCGCTTGCCAGCACCTATGTCGGCTCGGGTGGCGGCTTCGTCGACACGACGACGCTGCCCACGACGGGCGCCTACACGATCAACGTGGCGCCGCTCGCAGGCTCGACTGGATCGATGACGCTGCAGCTCTACGATGTGCCACCCGAGGCCGCGGCAAGCACGACGCCCGGGGGCGCCCCCGTATCGGTCTCGACGACGACGCCGGGACAGAACGCGCGCGTGGCGTTCAGCGGCTCGGCCGCGCAGCGCATCAGCATCAACATCACGAACGCGACGTTCCAGTTCGCGTTCCTGTCCATCCTCAAGCCGGACGGCAGCACGCTCGGAAACAACCGATTCATCGGCCCGGGCAGCACCTTCATCGACACCGCCACGCTGCCGAGCACGGGCGCATACGCGATCGTCATCGACCCGAACGGGGCGTCGACCGGCTCGGCGACGGTGCAGGTCTACGACGTGCCGCCCGACGCCGGTGGGCCGATCACGCCGAGCGGCGCTCCCGTCACCGTCACCACGACCGTCCCAGGGCAGAACGGCCGCCTGACGTTCGCGGGGACCGCCGGGCAGCGCGTGAGCCTGAAGGTCGCCAACGTCAGCTACTCGTCGGCGACCGCGCAGCTCCTCGACCCGAACGGAAATGCCGTCGGCGGCAGCGTCCTCTTCGGGACGGGCGGCGGCTTCGTCGACACGCGCGCGCTCCCGAGCACGGGCACGTACACGATCACGGTCGACCCTCCGAACACGACGACCGGCTCGGCGACGTTCACGCTGTACGACGTCCCTCCGGACGTCACGGGCACGATCACTCCCGGTAGCAGCTTCGTCACGAGCATCTCGACGCCGGGCCAGAACGCCGGCTACACCTTCGACGGCACGGCGGGCCAGCGCATCAGCCTGAAGGTCGGGCCCTCGACGATGTCGATGGGCTATGTCTCGATCACCGGACCGGGTGGCGTCCAGGTCGTCAGCCGGACGCTCTTCTCGAGCTTCGAGACCTTCGTCGACGCGCGGGCGCTGCCGGCGACGGGGACCTACACGCTCACCGTCGACCCGTACAACGACGCGACCGGGTTCGCGATGGTGACGGTGTACAACGTGCCGGCGGACGCTTCTGCCTCGCTGACCGTCGGCGGCCCGACGCAGTCGATCTCGATCGCCACACCGGGGCAGAACGGCCGCGTCACGTTCGCCGGACAGGCCGGCCACGCGGTCACGATCTCGCTCACGAACATCACCATCCCGATCTCGTTCGTGTCGATCCTCAAGCCCGACGGAACCCAGCTCGTGACGAACCAGCTCGTCGGCGCCTTCCCGAAGACGATCACGGCCGCGCCGACCGTCGACGGGACGTACGCGATCGTGATCGACCCCCAGGGGACCGCCACGGGGTCGATGACGCTCGGCGTTTCCTAGACGTTTCGTCGCAGCAGCACGAACCCGAGCGGCAGGAGCGCCATCAGCGCGACGTACGGGCCGAGGGACACGCGTGTCCGCTGCTCGCGTATCGACGTCTGCGGGCCGGTGCCCAGGAAGCCTTTCGTCCGCGACACGAGCGCCCCGGGATCTTCCCCCAGGACCTCGCCGCCGCCGGACGCCGCGATCCGCTGCACGACCTGATTCGACTGGGGATCCGGTCGGTAGCCGGGATCGACGTTGTTGCGCCCGAGGTAGATCTTCTCGTCAGGGCCCCAGAGGTGCACGAAGAGAACGTGGACGTTGCCTTTGTCGAAGTCCTTCTTCAGCAGCGCGTCGTCGAAGTACTTGCTCTCCCCGTCGCTGAAGATGACGAGCACGCGCTTGGTCGCACCGGTGCCGTAGAAGTTGTTGGTTCCGACGTCGCCGAGGGAGCTGTAGTCGGTCGCTAGGTCCTCGGTCCCCGACGGCGGCGGCCGCTCGATGCCGATCGCGTCGCGGACCACCGACTCGTAGACGTTGGGGTCGAGCGTCGGGAACAGGTGTGGGAGCACGCGGTCGGTCAGCGAGACGACGCCGAACGGGATGTCGGAGACTCCGTGGCGGAGCTTCAGCGCGAGCTGCTTCGCCCGCTGGAGGCGGTCGGGCGCGCCGGCGCTGCTGCGCGCGAGCATCGAGCGCGAGACGTCGAAGAGGACGTAGACCTGCGCGTCCGAGCGGCCGGTGTGACTACGCGTGCCCGAGATGACCGGCTGGGCGGCCGCAATCCCGAGGAACGCCGCGACCACGGCCAGCGCGGCGGGAATGCCAAAGCGTGAGCGGAGCGGCGGCAGCGTGAGCCCGATCCGCTCCGACACGCGACGCGAGCGCAGCTCGAGCAGCGCATACGCACCGAGCGGAAGGACGACGGCGAGCGCGACGAGCGCGCCGAGCGGCGACAGGAACGTCATGACGACACCTAGTAGCCGGAGCCCGGCTTCGCCAGAGCGGCGCCGCCGCCGCGGCCAGGCCCGTGTGCCGCCCCGCCGCCCGTGCTCGTCGGCTGCTGCTTGAGCAACCGCAACGCAAGCTCGAGGTTGAACTTCGCGTCCTCGTTCGCCTGGTCGAACGTGAGCGCGCCGCGAAACTCACGCGACGCGAAGAGCAGGAAGCGGAGCCGCTGGCCGGGGTCGTCGGTCGCCGCCAGCGCGAGGCCGATGATCCCGAGCAGGTTCGCGGCCTGCGAGCGGCGCGCCTGGCTCTTCCCTTCGCGGATGTACGCCGCGAGCGCCACCGTTGCCTCGCTGCGGATCGCGTCGATGTTCGTGTGCTCCCACTTGTTCGCGCGCGGCTGGGCGAGATAGAAGTGCCGCAGCGTGTCGCGGTAGAAGAGGTCGTCGTCGACGGCGAGCATCCGCTTCGCCACGTGGAAGGGAACGAGCTGCTGCGGCTTCCAGAGGTCCGAGCGCGTCGGCTGGAACTTGAAGCGAACGTCGTCGCGCGCGAACGCCGTCTGCCAGCGCCCGACGTCGACGGCGAGCAGCACGAGGATGACTCCCGCCGCGAGCGCCACGATCGCGGTGATCAGCCAGCGCCGGCTCACGGGCTCGTCCTCGGGACGGGGAGCCTGCCGTTCCAGTGCTCGTTCGCCGCGAGCGCGGCGAGCACGCACAACGCAAGCGCGATCAGCAGCCACGGCGTATGGCTGCCCTGGGCGCCCTCGGTCTGCCCGAGCCCGCCGCTCGTCCGCTCCACGGGCTGCGTGAACGCGCCGGGGCCGGCCAGGTTCTTGAACAGCGAGAGGTTGTCCGCGCGCGGCGCCACCGCGACGATGCGGAACGGCACGCCCTCCGACCGGAACGTGTTGAACGCCAGCGCAACGCGAGGGACATCGTCGGGCGCCGTGTCGAGATCGCTGACGAGCAGGATCGGCCCCTTTGGCTGGCCGGCCCGCTCCAAGGCCGCGTGCGCAACCGCCAGGCCGGACGAGATCTGCGTGCCGCCGGAGAACGATGTCGACCACGGGTTCGGCGGGTACGGATCGGGCCCCGGCTTTGGCGGAACCGCGGCGAAGTAGCGGAGCAGCGGTTGCAGCTCGCTCGACGGAGAGCCGGGCGGCAGCAGCTCGTATGCGATGTCGGAGAACGCCACGAGCCCGATACGCGTGTGAGCGGCGATCAACTGCTGCAGCACGTTCGTGATCGTGTGGTTCGCGTCGGGCTTGATGCTGCGCGAGACGTCTAGCACGAGCATGCCGCCGATGCCGCCGGGAACGAGGCCGCGGTCGGCGGCCGCTTTGCTTCTCCCGGTGTCCACCGCCGCGACGACGAGCCCGATCAGCAGGACCCCGAGCGCGACACGCAGGAGAAGCGTTCGGCGCACGGCAGGGCCCATCGTCGCCGTCGTCGCGATCGGGATCGTCGCGCCGCGCGCCTTTCGCAGCCAGTTACGCAGCGTGTCCATTCGTCCTCTGGGTGATCACGCGTCGCACGTCCAGCGTCAGCGGCTGCGTGAGGGTGGGTAGCGGCGTGGGCTCCGCCCACGCGAGCTGCTTGGCGGCGACCGCGAGCTCTCGCTCGCCGCTGCGCGAGAGCTCGTGTGAAAGCAGCTCGAGCGCCTTCCGCTTCTCCGGAGATTCCGGCGGCGCTCGCTCGACGAGGACGACGGCGCGTTCGAGCGGGCTGAGCACGCGCAGGCGCAGCCTTCCCGTGAGCGCGAAGCGCACGAGCGCGAACAGCCCCAGCGCGAAGAGCAGCCCTGCTGCGACGAACAACACGATGCGCAGGGTGTGCGGCGAAGTGCCGTAGGAGACAGGGAGCGGATCGGTCGTCGCGCGCCAGCTCGGCTGCTCGAAGGGATCGGCGCCGTTGAGATCCTGCGCCGTCGTCCGCGGACCGATCGTCGTTCCCTGCCAGGGGAGCGACAGCGTGTGCCTGCCCCCGCTCTTCGCCGTGTAGAAGACCCGAACTGGCGGGAACTGAACGTGGATGGGCTCCGGCTCGTCCTTCGAGAGGCAGACGTTCGTGAGGCAGATCAGCTCGGCGGAGTACACGAGCCGCGTCAGCCGGCCGGTGTCCTTGCGAGCGACCTGCGGGATGCCGAGCCGCACGAACGGCTCGAAGTGGCCAGTGAACCCGACGCGCGCCGGATCGACGCGCTTGCGGTCGACGATCACCTGGACCGACGCGCGTACGCGGTCGCCGAAGAGGACTCCCGAGCGCGACAGCTGCGTTCCGCCCTCGACCGCCTCGACCGGGACGGCCTGATGCTTCGGGCCGGTCAGCAGGGTCAAGAGCAGCGTCGCCGTCAGCGCGAGCGCCGCGATCCCACCGGCGATCAGCAGACGCCGCCTCGTCATCACCAGTGCCCCCGCGAGACGATGCGCTCGTCGGCCCACTCGAGGAATGCCTGGAAGATGTCGCCGCGGTCGGAGGTCGTCACGAGCACGGGGCCGAGGTCCAGCGTGCGGAAACGGGCAAGGAGCTCCGCTGCGCGCCGCTCGTTCTCGTCGCGCAAGACCGCCGCCTCGCGGTCGGTCAGGCGAACGGACACGAAGTGACCGCTCGTGTGGTCCAGGAACGGCAGCGCGACGCCGCCGACGTCAGGAAAGCTCCGCTCCCACACGGGGTCTTGGATGACGACCGGAACGATGTCCCAGCGACGCTCGATCGCCGAGATCCACGTCTGCTCGGAGAACGGCATCAGAAAGTCCGACAGCACGAACAGGAACGTCCCGCCTGGAACCGGCGGCTGTGTCTCGGCCATGAAGGTGAAGGCGCGCTCGAGATTGTCCTCAGGCGCGTCGAACGAGCCGCCCAGCGTCTCCGGCGGGAGCTCGTGGTGCGTGCGCGGCTGGACCCACTGCTCCTCGTCGCCGCCGAGATCGAGGTAGCCGAAGAAGCCGCGCGCCGCGAGCGTCGCCTCCGCGATCAGCCCGGAGGCCTGCCGCATCGCCTCGGGCTTGTCGAGCCAGGGCAGCGGCCGCGGGAAGAGCGACATCGCGGGACGGCGGTCGCTGAGCACGACGACGCGCGGCGCTTCCTCGGCGAGGTACTCGCGGACGATGAACTCGTCGGAGCCGTGAGCGGACGAAAGCCTGGCCGATGCGGCCCAGTCGATCGAGTGCGCGTCGTCGCCGGGACCGTACGGCCGCGAGCCGGCTACATCGGACCCCGCGCCGCGCCGGACGCTCGTCATGCCGCCGAAGGGAAGGCCGGCGAACCGTCGGCGGGGCGCCAGCGGAAAGGTGACCTCGGTCGAGGACAACTACTCGGTCGGCTGGGCCACCGGCAGGCGCTCCGGCTCGCGCTGCTCCCGCGCCTCGTCCGCCGCAGGCCGCGGCGCGGCGGCGAAGCACTTCTCCTCCACCGCTGCCACCGCCGCCGGCCACCCGACGCGGCGCGCCTCGGCGAGGAACGTCGGACGGAACACGATGCGGTGCAGAAGCACCGCTGAGAACAGCCGCTCGACGTCTTCCGGCACGACGTACGGGCGGTGGTCGAGCAGTGCCCAGGCGCGCGTTGCGCGCTCGAGTGCGAGGCTGCCGCGCACGGAGGCGCCGACTGCGACCTCTTCGAGCTCACGCGTCGCGCGCACGAGCTCCACGATCCAGCGCTGCAGGATCGGGTCGACGTAGACGCCCATGACGGCCTCGCGCATCGCGTGGACGTCCTCGACGCCGATCACCGGCTGCAGCCAGCGCAGCGGATGCCCGTGGCGCTGCTCGTCGACGATCTGCAGCTCTTCGTCGGTCGACGGGTAGCCGAGGGCGGTCTTGAGGAAGAAGCGGTCGAGCTGCGCTTCCGGCAGCGGAAAGGTCCCCTCGTACTCGATCGGGTTCTCCGTCGCGATCAGCAGGAACGGGTCGGGCAGCACGCGCGTCTGCCCGTCCACCGTGACCTGATGCTCCGCCATCGCCTCGAGCAGTGCCGACTGGGTCTTCGGCATCGCACGGTTCACCTCGTCGACGAGCACGACGTTGGCGAAGATCGGGCCCGGCCGGAACTCGAAGTCCCGCTCGCGCTGGTTGTAGATCGAGAGGCCGGTGACGTCCGTGGGCTGCAGATCGGGGGTGCACTGAATGCGCGACGGCGTGGCGTCCTCGACGGACGCCGCGATCGCGCGAGCCAGGACGGTCTTCGCGGTCCCCGGCACGTCCTCGAACAGGACGTGCCCGCCGCAGAGGAGCGCGGCGAGGACGAGCTTGATCTCGTCCCGCTTGCCGTGGACGACCGTCTCGATGTTCTCGAGAAAACGGTCGGACAGCTCCGCGGCAGCCTGAAACCGATCCGACCCCTCTAGACGAGCCACCTCAGTGGGTTCCATTGGCCTCCTCGATTGTATGGGGGTCGCGCAGCAGCAGCCGCCAGTGTGTGACTACCGGAAACGCTATTTGTTAGGAGTCCATGAGCCGACGCCCCACGATCCGCGACGTTGCCGAACAGGCCGGTGTCTCGATTGCGACCGTCTCGCGCGTGCTCAACGACCGCGCCGACGTCAGCGTCGAGACGCGCGAGCGCGTCCGGGAGGTCGCCCGCTCCGTCGGCTACATCGCCGATCCGTCCGCGCGCGCGCTCGTCACCCAGCGAACGCAGCTCGTGGCCGTCGTCGTGGGCGACAACGCCGGCCACCGCGACCTTTCGCTCCTCTTCTTCGGCCACGTCCTGTCGGCGATCTCGCGCCGCCTCGCCCGCGCGGGCTACGACGCGCTGCTGCTGCAGCCGGCCGAGCTCGGGCTGCACCACCGCTTCGACGCCGCGATTCTGATCGGCGTCGACGGGA
>Ga0075425_100005030_pt1 | contig 13680 bp, 14 predicted proteins | sample SoiMethybrSBSTD4_FD_75300 | JGI IMG/M metagenome (GOLD analysis project Ga0075425, IMG submission 75300) | Bulk soil microbial communities from a Populus tree surrounding site in Tennessee, USA - Soil MetaG P. TD hybrid SBSTD4 | ecosystem: Environmental > Terrestrial > Soil > Tree plantation...
AGGGATGAGCTATACTGATGGGACCGTTTTGGTGAGCGTAGCTCAGCTGGTAGAGCGCTGGATTGTGGCTCCAGTGGCCGAGGGTTCGATCCCCTTCGCTCACCCTTCGATCGATGTCCGCTACTGTTTTGGAGGATCCTGGGCTTGCAGTTCATCCAGGGTCTTTTTCGTCAGATCCAGTTCTGCCCGGACCTCATTGAGCTTGCTTTGAGCTGCGCCGATCTTCGTTTGCGCCTCGTCCTTCGCATTCTGATCTGAAATAGGGGCCAACATTTGATTGGTAAACTCGTTCACCTGCAGCTGCAGTGTTCGCTCCTGGTCTTCGAGTTCTGGAATCCGCGCCCGCAGTTTCTCCATCTCAGCAACTCGCTGCGCGGCAGGATCAGGACCCGGCGATGACGGCGATTTTGGTGGTGCGGCTTTCGGCGCGGCTGGAGCGGGAGTTGGGGCTGGAGTCTTTGGGGCCGTGGCGGCCGGCGCCGCAACGGCTGGTGCCGGGGGCGGCGTAGTCGTTTCGGTCCGGGTTCCCTTACCCTGGTAGATGTGGGCGCTTCGAATTCCTGCTTGGCGGGTTCGCTCTCTGCGGGCGGCCTCGGCCAACGTTTGCGCCTGAAGGGGAACCGTCAGTAAGAGGACAAGAGCCAACGATTTCATGGTACGTAGCATCCATTTCAAGTGCAGAGCTTGCGAGGGCGAGATCCTGGTATCTCCTTCAGAGACGGACCGCGTGACCTGTCCCCATTGCAAGCAATCGCTTGAAGTCTTCATGAATACCTCCATCGTCGATCGCAGTGTCGTTACCGCCTGTGTATCGTGCGGTCATGACGCGTTCTATGTCCAGAAAGATTTTAGCCGGCAGGCGGGATTGCTGATTGTTACCGTTGGAATTCTTGCCAGTATCTATTTCTTCGCGCAAGGCTTGCCGATATATGCCATGGCCTCGCTGGGGCTGACGGCGGCGGTGGATTTCCTTGCTTATTCGCTGGTTCGCAATGTGACCGTCTGCTATTCCTGCCACGCCCTGTATCGTGGCTTCGAGCGGAATCCCGAACACGAAACGTTCGATCTGAAGAAGCTCGAAAAATATGGCGGCCGCAATCCGCGGAGTCTGAATTGAGGGACGAGTAATTCGGGGACAGACGTATAAATCACCTAATTAGAACCAAGAAACATTGAATCTAATTAGGTGATTTATACGTCTGTCCCCGAATTACTCGTCCCTCAACTCAGGTCGCCTTGAAACGACTTGGCTTTTAAGGTATCGTCGCTTATTAAAGCTAACTGCATGAATGTGAAAGCCATTAACCCTCACCACCCAACTAGGGAAGGTACTCCGCCGGCTGATCGTCTTCCGAAAAAGACCCTTTTGGACATGCTTTTTTACATGAAGCAGGTCCGCGAGTTGGAGTTCCGGATCGAACGAAAACTCTATCGCCAGGGCAAGATTGTGGGCGGTGTTTACGTCGGTCGCGGCCAGGAAGCGATTGCGGTTGGCGCGTGCCTGCTGTTACGCAAAGACGACGTGGTCTGCCCCTCGCACCGCGACATGGGCGCTTTCCTGATTCGTGGCATGTCATTGAGAACGATCCTGGGTCAATACATGGCACGCAAAACCGGAGCGACGCGCGGCCGTGACGGAAACATGCACATGGGGGATTTGAACCTGAACCTGATTCCCTTTGTGAGCATGCTGGGAGACAACGTCCCCGTCGCGGCTGGAGTCGGCCTCTCGTTTAAGATGCGCGGGCAGGACCGTGTTGCCCTGTGCTTCTTCGGCGACGGCGCGACGAGCCGTGGAGACTGGCACGAAGGCATCAACATGGCCTCCGTATTCAAAGTCCCGGTTGTCTTCATCTGCAACAACAACCAGTACGCCTACTCGACTCCCCTCGAACGACAGATGGCGGTGGAAAACGTTGCGGACCGGGCGGCGGCGTACGGATTGCCGGGTGAGATTGTGGACGGCAACGACATTCTTGCGGTCTGGGATGCGACGAACCGGGCGATCGAAAGGGCTCGCGCGGGCAACGGCCCGACGTTGATCGAATGCAAGACTTTCCGCATGACCGGGCATTCCGCTCACGATGATGCGGGCTATGTTCCGCAGGAATTATTCGAATTCTGGGAAGAGAAAGATCCCATCCGGAGGTTCGAACGATATCTCACGCAGCGCGGGATCGTTTCAGCCTCGGAGATCGAAGACATGCAAAAGCGCATCATCCGGGAAATCGACGAAGTCATTCAGATCGCCGAAAAAGATCCATTTCCGGATCCGGAAGATTGCCTGCGAGACGTTTACTATGAGGAAGAGTAGAAGCCAGAAGCCAGGAGCCAGAAGCCAGAATGGAGCTTTCCCCATTCTGGCTTCTGGCTCCTGGCTTCCGGCTTCTTTACCCACCATATGGCGCTAACCACGTACGTCGAAGCCATCCGTCAGGGCATCTGGGAAGAGATGGAAAAGGACGAACGCGTTTTCGTCCTTGGTGAAGATGTCGGCATCTACGGCGGAGCTTTCAAGGTCACTGCCGGCATGCTCGAAAAATTCGGTGAGTGGCGCATCATCGATACGCCCATTTCGGAATCGGCTATCGTCGGCGCAGCCATCGGTGCGGCACTGATGGGAATGAGGCCGATTGCTGAAATGCAGTTCGCCGATTTCATTTCCTGCGCGTTCGATCAGATCACAAACTTCGCCGCAAAATGCCGTTACCGTTGGGGTGCAGGCGTGCCCATTGTGATTCGCGGACCGAGTGGCGGCGGCGTTCACGGCGGCCCGTTCCATTCGCAGAATCCGGAGATGCACTACGTCCATACTCCGGGCTTGAAGGTCGTGTGCCCGGCGACAGCGTACGACGCCAAGGGGCTGATCAAAGCGGCCATCCGCGATCCTGATCCGGTCATTTATTTCGAACACAAGTTTCTTTACAGGCGGGTGAAAGAAGAGTTGCCTTCTGACGATTTCGTCGTGCCGATCGGCAAGGCGGCTGTTCGCCGGCAGGGCAGCGACATCAGCGTGATGACGTACGGCGCAATGCTTTATCTCGCGCTCGACGCCGCGAAGGAACTGGAGAAGGAAGGAATCGACCTTGAAGTTGTCGACCTGCGTTCGCTGCTCCCCTTCGACAAGGAAACGGTGCTTGACTCCGTGAAGAAAACGAACAAGGTGATCCTTCTCCACGAAGATACACGCATCGGCGGATTCGCAGGCGAACTGGCGGCGATCATCGCAGATGAGGCTTTTGAGTATCTCGACGGTCCCATCCGTCGCATCACGGCTCCGGATACTCCAGTGCCCTATAGTCCGCCGTTGGAAGAGTTCTTTCTGCCCAAGGTTTCTGACATCGTCCGCGTGGCTCGCGAACTGTACACATATTGATCCGGGAAACAATCATGGCCGAAACCAAAGTCATCATGCCCCAGATGGGCGAAAGCATTTTCGAAGGCACCATCACGAAATGGCTGAAGAAAAAAGGCGAGAGGGTTGAACGCGACGAACCACTCTTCGAAATCTCCACCGACAAAATAGATTCCGAAATTCCAGCACCGGCCTCAGGCGTGGTTCAGGACATCCTGGTGAAAGAGGGACAGACCGTCCAGATCAACACGGTTGTCGCTGTCATTGGTGATGGTGGATCGAAACCGGCCGAAACTAAAACCGAAGCCAAAGCCGAAACCAAAACGGAACCTAAAACGGAACCCAAGGCCGAAGCCAAAACCGAACCGAAACCCGAAGTCAAAACTTCATCAACCGAAGGAAAACCCGGAATCCCTAAAGGACCGGCACCGGTCGCCGGCCCTGTACCCGAGCAAGAGGCTGAGGAAGAGGAACACGAAGAAGGCGGTGAACACGATGGCACGAGGACTTCTCCGCTGGTCCGCCGAATTGCCAGTGAGCACGGCATCGACCTCTCGGCTCTCGCGGGCAAAGGAACGGGCATCAACGGACGCATCACGAAGCGCGATATCCTGAGCTACATCGAACAAGGCGGCGGACAACAAAAGCGCCCGGCTCCAGCCCAACCCACAAAGGCCGCAACTCCCACAGCTCCCCCGGCTCCTGCAGCGCCGGCCGCGCCGCCCGTGAAGTTCTCGGGCGAGGTCGAGCGCGTTCCACTGTCACCGATGCGGAAGCTGATCGCCGAGCACATGGTCAACAGCCGGCGGACTTCAGCGCACGTGACGACGTTCTTCGAAGTCGACTGCTCGCGTATCATGCAGCATCGTGAAAAGAACCGTGCGGAATTCGAAAGGGCCGGAGTGAAGCTCACCGTCACGTCGTATTTCGTACAGGCAGCTGCGAACGCGCTCAAGCGGTTCCCCATCGTTAACTCGTCGCTCGAAGGCGACACGATTGTGTACAAGCGACCAATCAACATCGGCATCGCGGTGAATCTGGATTGGGGCCTTATTGTTCCGGTTATTAAGAACGTCGACGAGAAAAATCTGTTGGGCATCGCACACGCGTTGATTGATATCGGTGAACGTGCGCGAAATAAGAAGCTCTCGACCGATGATGTGAAGGATGGAACCTTCACGATAACGAACCCCGGCCAATTCGGAGCAGTCATCGGAACGCCCATCATCAATCAGCCGCAAGTTGCAATCATGGGCATGGGGGGCATCAAGAAGCGTGCCGTCGTTATAGACGACGCGATTGCCATACGGCCGATCATCATGCTCTCGCTGTCGTTCGATCACCGCGTGATCGACGGCGCGGTCGCAGATCAGTTCATGGCCGATGTCCAGAAACAACTCGAAAGCTGGAATGTTTGATATGAGAATCCAGAAGCCAGGAGCCAGAAGCCAGAATGGATTTTCCGACTCTTCTGGCTTCTGGCTCCTGGCTTCTGGCTTCTAACCGTGAAAAAACGCGACCAGGTTCGCAAAATCACCCGTGAGATCCTCGAGACATTCGGAAAGCTGAATCCGAAGCTCGAACACCTCGCGGCGACGCCACTCCCGAACAAAACCTCCGTTATCCAGGTCCTCGAAGATCTCATGGAAGTGATCTACCCCGGCTATTTCGGCCAGAAGTATGTCGAGGCCGCGAATATCGAGTACCACGTCGGCGACCTGATGGATTCCATCTACACGCGGCTGACGCAGGAAATCTATCGCAGCGTGCGCGACCGGTGCGATCGTGATGCCGACGTCTGTGAACACTGCCAGAACATCGCCGAAGAGCAGTCGATTGCGTTGCTGCAAAAGTTGCCGGAGCTAAGGGGGCGTTTGTCTCTTGACGTACAGGGAGCCTACGACGGGGATCCCGCGGCCAAGAGCTACGACGAGGTGATTTTTGCCTACCCGGCGATCTTCGCCATAACGATCTATCGCATTGCGCATGAGCTCCTCCTCCAGGGGATTCCTCTGCTGCCGCGGATCATGACGGAGCATGCGAAGTCGGTCACGGGCATCGATATCCACCCCGGAGCGACGATTGGTAAAGGGTTTTTCATAGACCACGGCACGGGCGTGGTGATTGGTGAGACGACAATTATCGGGGACAACGTCAAACTGTATCAGGGCGTTACCCTGGGGGCCTTGAGCGTTAAGAAAGATGAGGAAGGCCGCGTGATCCGGGGGAACAAACGCCATCCGACAATTGAGGACGACGTGGTGATTTATTCGAACGCAACGATCCTCGGGGGAAATACGGTGATCGGGAAGGGCTCCGTGATCGGGGCAAATGTGTGGCTCGTTAAGTCTGTCCCGCCGAACTCAACTATTCGAAACGAGGCTTAGTATGATTCGAGATACCGCGAATAAACTGGTTGAAACGTTCTATGGAATCCTGCCGTACGATACAGCCGTCCATCTCGCGAATGCTCAGAAGGAGCTGCTCAAGGCGGTGGAGAGCGTGATTGAAGAGCAAATCAAATGGACGGATATCCACGTGGAAAGAGCGCACAGGAAGAAGCAGAACGCGGGCTAAAGCCCGCGACTACGGGTTTGCCGAAATGTTCTGCCCTACTCGTAGTCGCGGGCTTTAGCCCGCGTTCTGCTTACTGCTTGATATAAATTTCAGCGCCCGCCTTCAGGAACTCCGAACTCTTGTCGTCCATCGCCTGTTTCACTTCCTCCGTGATCTTCATGGAGCAGAACTGCGGACCGCACATACTGCAGAAGTGCGCGAGCTTTGCACCATCCTGTGGGAGCGTCTCGTCGTGGAAATCTTTGGCCGTGGTTGGATCGAGGCTCAGGTTGAACTGATCCTCCCACCGGAACTCAAACCTCGCTTTGCTTAAAGCGTTATCCCGCTCCTGGGCTCCCGGGTGCCCTTTCGCCAGATCCGCCGCGTGCGCCGCGATCTTATAGGCGATGACGCCGTCCTTCACGTCCTTCTCATTCGGCAATCCCAGATGTTCCTTCGGCGTGACGTAGCAAAGCATTGCCGTGCCGAACCAGCCGATCATCGCTGCGCCGATTGCGCTCGTAATGTGGTCATAGCCCGGAGCGATATCGGTCGTCAGCGGCCCAAGCGTGTAGAACGGTGCCTCATGCGTCAGTGTCAGCTGAAGGTCCATGTTCTCTTTGATGAGATGCATCGGCACATGCCCCGGTCCCTCGATCATCACCTGACAGTCATGCTTCCATGCGATCTTCGTCAACTCGCCGAGCGTTGCTAGCTCTCCAAGCTGTGCATCATCGTTCGCGTCGGCGATTGAACCCGGCCGCAGCCCGTCGCCGAGGCTAAACGAAATGTCATATGCCCGCATGATTTCGCAGATCTCTTCAAAGTGCGTGAACGTGAAATTCTCCTGGTGATGCGCGAGGCACCACTTCGCCAGGATCGATCCGCCGCGGCTGACGATCCCTGTGCGCCGCTTGACGGTCCACGGGATGTAGCGCAGCAGCACGCCGGCATGGATCGTGAAGTAATCCACACCCTGCTCGGCCTGTTCGATGAGCGTATCGCGATACATTTCCCAGGTCAGCTCTTCGGGACGGCCGCCGGCTTTTTCCAGCGCCTGATAGATCGGAACCGTTCCGATCGGGACCGGCGAGTTTCTCAAGATCCATTCGCGGGTTTCATGAATGTTCCGGCCCGTCGAAAGGTCCATGACGGTATCGGCGCCCCACGTGATGCTCCACCGCATCTTCTCGACTTCGTCTTCGATCGAGCTCGAAATCGCGCTGTTCCCGATGTTCGAGTTGATCTTCACCAGGAAATTCCGGCCGATGATCATCGGCTCGGATTCGGGATGGTTGATGTTCGCCGGAATGATCGCCCTGCCGCGCGCGACTTCGTCGCGCACAAACTCGGGAGTGATGTATTCGGGGATGCTCGCGCCGAAGGATTCACCCTTGTGCTGGAAATTCAGGTTCGACCGGTCACTCCGCGCCGCCTCGTACGCCTTCTCGCGGCCGAGGTTCTCGCGGATCGCGATGAATTCCATTTCCGGCGTGACGATGCCTTCGCGGGCGTAATGAAGCTGAGTGACGGCCCTTCCATCGACCGCTTTCCTGGGCTCGCGCCTCAGGCCCGGAAACATCTCCAGGCGAACGCGGCCCTGGGCTTCGGTCGCATGTTTGAAGCTGAGATAACCGTTGTCTTCGGGCTTTACTTCCCTGCCCTTGTACCCGACGGTATCGTTGCGCTCGAGAATCCACGGCTGCCGGAGTGCGGGGATCCCGCTGCGTGGATTGCAAGTCTGGTGCGGATCGCCCCATGGTCCCCGCGTGTCATAGACGCGCTGGCGCGAGTCGTCCTTCAGGGAAATCTCGCGTAGAGGCACCCGGACAGACGGATGAATCCTGCCGGTAATGTAGATTCTTTCACTGGCTGGAAATGCGGTATCGAGGTAGGTGGAATCCTTGAACTCGAGCTTGGAAACACTCATTTCGGTTCTCCCTTCGTCGGCATTATCCGAATCAGGTGATAGGGGTCGATCCTTTAGTTAGGATCCTCTCAGCCGAGGCTCCCCCGTCGATCTGATGGGTTCTGTTAAACGCTGAATGAACTACCGCAGCCGCACGAGCCCGTCGAATTCGGGTTGTTGAACTTGAAACCGGCCCCGTGCAAACCTTCAACATAATCGACTTCTGCACCATCCATATACAGCAGGCTGGCTTTATCGACAAAAACTTTCAGACCATCGAACTCGAAAACCGCGTCGCTTTGATCGTTGAAATTCTTGTCAAAGCCCATGCGGTACTGAAAGCCGGAGCACCCCCCGCCGACGACCTGAATCCTAAGTCCGGCGTAAGGTTCAGGCTGTTCCAAAAGAATTTCCTTCACCTTTTCTTCAGCTTTCTTTGTCAATGCGATCGACATTGTGTCTATCTCCTCTCAGGCAAGCGATCATTATACACAAGAAATTATAGCCTTGAAGTACCGGGCAAGACTGGCGAAAATCCTAGTTGTGTTCACTTATCTCGCTCTAACCGTCGGCGTGTTGGCTATTCTCGGCGTTGTCCTGGCCGTCCGGCGCCAGGCGAGCGTCACCCGCTCCTATACAACCCAGGAACAGGAAAAAGACGCGAAGGTCTACGCCGAGTCCCTTAAGGCGATGGAGAAAACCGTCGAAACCACGGCGGCCGATGCTCTGGCCGCCAAAGCCCGCGATCCGCGGCTCGCCGCGATGACGCAGGAAGACTTGGTCTACGAAGTCCTCAAGGACTGTTTCGATCCTGAAATTCCACTCAATGTTGTGGATCTAGGGCTGATCTACGAAGTCAAAGCCGATCTCGATGCGGTGAATGTCAAAATGACAATGACTTCTCAGGCCTGTCCTTCAGGCGCGGTCATCGCCGAAGACATTAAGACGAAACTCTCCGACGCCGGTTTCCCGCACCCTAAAGTGGAAGTCGTATGGGAACCGGCGTGGTCGCCTCAGAGAATTTCGGAATCTGGAAGGAAGATACTGGGGATCTAGCCGCGGATTGCGCAGATTACGCCGATCTGCGTAATCCGTGGAATCCGCGGCTATGACTTATCTGCGGTTCGCGAGCTCGATCTTCACCAGCTCGGTATTGTCATTCGAACCCAGGTTCTTGCCGAAGGTCAGCTCGTCCATCATCTGCTTCATCTTCTGAGCTTCGCGGTCCTTCTGACGCGCAAGCCGTTCTTCCTCGGCCGCGGTCTCGGGCGCGTCGCCCTTCACACGTACGCGCGCCAGGTCCACGGGGTTCAGCACCAGGTTGTGATCGAAGGTGCTCAACGGAACATCGTGGCCGCCGGCATAAACCGCGTGCTTCCCGTGCTCCTTGTTCCACTCGGCGACCGTTGCCGTCTTGTACATGTTCTCGATGATTTTGCGCCAGCCGATTCCCGTGTTGTACGCGCAGAATGAAATTTCACCGAGCTGCGTTGCGTACGGAATGATGCACATCTCCGTACGGCGGAAGTCGTAGTTGAACAGATCCTGGAACCACATTCCGGCGACAAAGAGGAAGTTCCACGGATCGCTGCGGCGTTTCTGAATGTCTTCAACCGTCCGGTCGCCCGTCACCTTACCGTAGCTCTTGCCAGACAGGCCGAACGATTTGTCGAACTTCTTCATAATGTCCATGAGCGTCAGGCTCGCAGGGGCGCCGAAGGGATTGTAGTTCTTGAGAAGCGCGAGGCCCATCATCGTGTTCGAGAACCACTTTCCACGACCGGCATCCGTGATCTTCTGCATGTCGGAAACCAGTCCCGGGATGTTCAGGAACTGCGGAACGGGTGCAAACTCTTTCGTCTCTTTGTTGATCATCAGCGCCGTGCCGACTCCGCAATTCGGATGGCAGCCGCAGCTGACCTGACCCCAATCGGCGCCCGGTCCGTGAACAAGATCCGCAAAATCCGCGAACGAACCCATCAGTGACAGCGGGAACCAGTCGCGTGTCGGTTCCGTGATGCCGACCTGGCTCTTTACATCGTTCGCCAGGTGCGAGAGCGTGTAGCGCTGGCGCAACCGGCGTTCTGGAGTGATGTCTTCGTCACGCCCGGTGAACGATACCGGCTGAAACGCGATGAACGCGATCTTCTTCGGGTTGTCCATCGCGAACCGGATGATCGAACCCACCTGGTCGTTATTGACGCCGTTGACGAGCGTGACGACCAGAATGATCTCGACGCCCGCTTCGTGAAGGTTGTTGATCGCGCGCAGCTTCACGTCAAACAGGTTGCCGATCTGGCGATGGCTGTTCGCGTCGTTGCCGACGCCATCGAACTGGAGGTACGCGTAACGCAACCCGGCTTCAGCGGCCTTCTTCGCATATTCCTTGCTCTTCGCGAACTCGATACCGTTCGTTGCCGCCTGCACGCTGGCGTAACCAAGCTTGCGAGCGTAAGCAACGGCGTCGATGAAGTACGGCGACATGGTCGGCTCGCCGCCTGAGAACTGAATCGACATCTGGCGACGCGGCTTGATCTTCATCGCGTTGTCCATGATTTCCTGGATCTCCGGCCAGGCCAGTTCGTGGACATAGCCGACCTGGTTGGCGTCCATGAAACATGGATCGCACATCATGTTGCAGCGATTCGTGAGGTCAACAGTCAGAACGGCGCCGCGGCCATGCTTGATGGTGCTGCTGCCGTGATTGTGCAAATCCTTATCGTTGTGCGCCGGAATGTCGCGGCCGGGAAAGTTCTTTTCGATCCATTCGAGGAACTTCACGTCGATCGCCATGAGGTCTTCGGTCTTTCCGTGTTGCGGGCAGTCCTTGACCATCCATACCTGACCATCACGCTCGATGATGGTGGCCTTGACCTCGCCGATCTTTTCGTGGAGCAGTTGGGTCCACTCCGTATCGCCGCCGATGATCTTTTCGCGCGCTTCCTTCACGCATTGAGGGCACAACGAATCCGTTTGCCGGGGCCAGCCCAGAACGGGCTTCGTTTTCTGCCAGGATTTCAACAGGGGTTTCTCGGTCCACTTTGGTGTAAACGAGGGTGCTGGATTAAACCTGTTGAAGTACTGGATCGTATCGAACGCCACACCCGCACCGTACGAAATCGCCGCATCTACGTACTTCATCATGCGCTTGCTGACTTTCGCTTTGACCTGCGTGCGTTTGGTGTAGTCGATCTGCGGTGTCTCAAGAGCTGTTGGGTCCAAACTAGACAAGGAGACCTCCTTAATGAGGTGCGCGAATTACAGGATGTTAACAATAGATCACGTAGACCACTCAAAAACGAGCAGAAAGGATAACCTGACGAATTCGGAATCTTCAACATAAATCTGGGATTAGGCGATATTTGGACGAGTCCGCACGACCTCGACTGACACATAGTCAACGCGCGGTTCCACGACTGGCGAGAGTTTCCGCACGAGGACCCGTACCTCAGGTATCGGAAAATCTCGAAGGATTCGGGCGGCCAAATGTTCGGCTACCGTCTCGATAAGGTGGAAGGGCCGGGCCTGGCAGACCTGCATGACTATGGCGGCCACCTTAGCGTAATCGATCGCGTCTTTGAGTGAATCGTGCCGGGCGGGCTGGCTCGCATCGACGGAAAATTCGACGTCGATCGAGAGCCGCTGCTTCATGGTTCGCTCTTCCGGCGTCACGCCGATCGAGGCAACACAGTCAATGCGGGAGATGAGGATTTTGTCCATGTGAATCAGCCGCGGATTACGCAGATTATACGAATTGCATCCGCGTAATTCGCGTAATCCGCGGCTGGTAATTCCCCCTCATTTGTCCGTCTCATCCAGTGGTTCTCGCCCCGCAAACCCCGTCTCGATGTCGTGCCAATAGCCAATCGATTCCTCGCCCAGCTGCCAGCACAAATAAACGACTCGGCCCTGACGCATATACGGGAAATCGCAGAGCCCCTTATCGACATCCTTGAGCAGGACACCCATTTCCTTGATCTGATTAATCAGAAACATCAGGTGCGACACCGACTCAACGTACGTCACGCCGTATTTGCTGTACCCGTCGTACGGAGCCCGCTCACGCGCCTTCTGGATCTCCGGATGGAGCTCACGGATTCGCCCCCACTCGTCCGAAATCTCCTGGAGAATCGACCGGAGCTGGGAAATCAGATTCTGAGCTTCAGCCAAAGTGAAGAGCTTTTCTTCCATTAATGCTCTAACCAGCGCTCCGCTTCGATCGCGGCCATGCAGCCCGTACCCGCAGCCGTGATCGCCTGACGGAAAACCGGATCCTGCACATCACCGCACGCGAACACGCCCGGGATGTTGGTTCGTGTGGAATTCGGTTGAGTGATGATATGGCCGCGGTCATCAAGAGTGATCTGGCCCTTGAAAATCTCGGTGTTCGGATTGTGCCCGATCGCAACGAACAATCCGTCTAGCTTGATTTGCGACGGCTCCTGGGTCTTCAGGTTTCTCAGCTTCAGACCCGTAACGCCGGTATCCTTTGTACCCTCGACGTCTTCAACGATCGTGTTCCAGATGAACTTGATTTTGTCATTCGCCAGCGCCCGGTCTTGCATGATCTTCGATGCTCTCAGCGTGTCGCGCCGATGAATGAGCGAAACTTTCGTTGCGAACTTGGTCAGAAATGTCGCTTCCTCCATTGCGGAATCGCCGCCACCGACAACCGCAATTTCCTTCCCACGGAAGAAGAAGCCATCGCACGTCGCGCAGGTGGAAACTCCATGACCCATCAACTTGATCTCCGACTCGAGTCCAATGAGTTTTGCCGATGAGCCAGTGGAAATGACGACGGTTTTCGCCTTGATTTCCTGGTCCGCGTAATACACACGAAACGGCTTCTCGGTCAGCTTCACGGAATGAACGTATCCGTTAACAATTTCTGTGCCGAACCGCTTCGCCTGCGCCCGCATGTCTTCCATGAGTTGCGGCCCCATGATGCCTTCCGGAAATCCCGGGTAGTTCTCGACGAGGGTCGTCAGGGTAAGCTGTCCTCCCGGTTCCTTACCCTCAATCAGAAGAGGCGACAGATTCGCCCGCGCGGCATAGACGGCGGCCGTCAATCCTGCCGGCCCCGATCCGATGATGACCATGTTTCGCATGAGTGGTACTCCAGATTCCTGAGAATCTTATAAGGTAACACGAGTCTGCTAGAATGCTTTCCCATGCGCCCGTAGCTCAGCTGGATAGAGCATCGGACTTCGAATCCGAGGGTCGGGGGTTCGACTCCCTCCGGGCGTACTTTTCGTATCAAAAATTTAGGCCGCCATTGCTGGCGGCCTCTTTATTTTTCATGGTGCGAGTGCCACTGGGTGCCACGCCGACTCTAGTCACACGCTGCCATTGCTACCGCGACGGGGACATTAGATGATGTGCGTGCCGATTCGAGTTCACGATGACGCACCATCCAGTCAGTAAGTGTGCTACGAACGCATGCCTCACATAAAACCAAGCCACCATCAGCGTAGACGTCGCGTTTAGAACATCCGGACTTTCCGCACCGGTGGTAGTTAAGTTTGCTTCCGGCAACCAAGAATGGAAGCTTATTAACGGCTTCGCGATTCGCGCCGGGAATCCAGTGACCATAGATGTCAACGGTCATCTTGATTGAACTGTGGCCCAACTGCTCCTTCGCCAGCAACACCGCGTCGATCAAGAAAGCGATTTCAATTCGGCACCAGCGTCGGCTATGGAAAGATCGATTCCCTGCCAGTAAGCGGTTTCTTCGAATGGAAGACCGACGGCCGAACGGAAGCGACCTTTTAATTCACCTTCAAAACGACACCATCATCAGCGTCGCAGGGATAGGGGAAACCTGGAGGCCGGGCACACGAGATGAGCATCTATCTTGCAG
>Ga0075425_100005031_pt1 | contig 13680 bp, 9 predicted proteins | sample SoiMethybrSBSTD4_FD_75300 | JGI IMG/M metagenome (GOLD analysis project Ga0075425, IMG submission 75300) | Bulk soil microbial communities from a Populus tree surrounding site in Tennessee, USA - Soil MetaG P. TD hybrid SBSTD4 | ecosystem: Environmental > Terrestrial > Soil > Tree plantation...
AGAGGGGCTAGAAACCGCCTGCGTGGGCAAACGAATTGCCCGCGATTTGCCCGCACCGGCGTTGACTGAAGACCTGAAATCGCGGTCCCTTGTGCCGATTGGAGCAACGCTCCTAAAATGCGAGACCCAGGGGAGGTCATGGTGTTGAACATGCAGAGGTCGGGCACCGTCGCGTGGGTGGTCGTGGCGACTGCGCTTGCACTACTCGTGTTCGCTGGGCCCGCATCGGCCACGTTCCCCGGTGCCAACGGCAGGATCGCGTTCGTGCGAGGGAACGACACCTGGACGATGAAGCCGGATGGAAGCGACCAGCAGCACGTCCCCAACAACGCCCCTCCGCCGACGCAGCCGTGCACCGGTCCTGCCTATGAGCTTCTGCCCCGATGGTCGCCTGACGGCGCCAAGCTCGCCGTCGACGGAAGCGGGGGCGGTTGCAACGAATACGTCTATGTGATGAACGCGGACGGATCGGGTCTCACGCCGCTTCCCGCGGCCGCTCCGGAACAGCGTCCCGCGTGGTCACCCGATGGCAAGAAGATCGCGTTCACCGTTCAGAACAACAGCTACTGGGTGATGAACGCGGACGGATCGAACCAGACGCAACTGCCCACTGATCCGGGGTATCCGCTCGGAGGCAACCGCCGCACGCTCGATTGGTCCCCGGACGGTGATCTGATTGCCGATGCGCACTCGTGCGCGTCGCCGTCGGGCGCCAACGGCTCGTACATCGGCGTGATGCAGCCGTTCCCCGGCGGAACCCGCACGTCCTTGACGAGCCCGACTCTCTGTACGTCGAGCTCGACCCCACTGCCCAACCATGACACGGTGCCCTCGTGGTCGCCCGACGCGCGACGCATCCTCTTCATGCGCGGAAGCACGGTCATGTCGATGAAGCGCGACGGGACCGACTTGCAGACGATCCGGGGATCGTTGCCGGACGGCGGCGACATCACTGGCCCCGTCTGGTCCCCCGACGGCACGAAGATCGCATTCGCATGGGACACCGTTGACTCCTCCGGCGTCTTCCACTCGGACATAGCCGTGATGAACGCGGACGGCTCGAATCCCACGCGCATCGCATTGGATGGGCTGACCCCCGACTGGCAGCCGATCCCCTACACCGGCTACGCCCGGCCGCGCGGCGCCTCGCCCTTCCTCACCTACCTCGTGCCCGCCTTCAAGCAGTGCACGAGCCCGAACAGCACGCACGGCGGCCCGCTGTCTTTCCCGTCCTGCAATCCGCCCCGGCAGGCGTCGAACTACCTGACGGTGGGCACGCCGGACGCGAACGGCGCGGGCGCGCGGTCGATCGGTTTCATCAAGCTGAGGGTCAAGGTGACGTCACCTGAGGACGTGCTGATCAGCGGCAGCGTCTCGGACGTCCGTTGCCTCCCCGGCACGGGGGCCTCGGTCTGCAGCAGCGCCAACAGCGCCGACGGCCCCGATTACTCCGGCGAGCTGCAGGCGAACGCGATGATCCGGATCACCGATCACTACAACGGCCCCGGTCTGAACGAGCCCGCCACGCTTCAGGACATCCCATTTCCGATCAACCTCACTTGCTCGAACACGGCCGACACTTCGGTCGGTGGCACATGCACGGTGAACACCAGCAGCCCGGTCGTCTGCGACCAGTGCGGCGTCAAGAACGGTCAGCGGACGATCGTGCAACTCGACCAGCTCCAGGTGTTCGACGGCGGTGCCGATGGCGTTGCCTCTACCACCGGCGACAACACGCTGTTCATGGACCAGGGCATCTTCATCCCGTAGCGCAGGGGAACCTTCCAGCCGCGTGGTGCCTGTCTATCCTGACACCGGTATCGGGATGAGCGAGCGCCCGCGCAGCTTCACGGTAATCAGGCCGGACGGTGCGGTCGTCGAGCTGGTCGAGACCGACGAGCGGATCGAGGGGCTGCCGCGGGTCGTCCTGGTCAGCCGCTTCATGGCGCGCAGGCTCGCCCGCCAGTTGAACCGCGATCGCCCGACGCCGTCCTTCCGCTTCGAGGTCGAGCGGCTCGGCTTCCTGCGCTGGGACGTGGTCGCGTACTACAAGGGCGTGCCGTCGGTGGGTCGGTGCACTCGATAGAGCACGGAAATTGCGGGAAAGTTATGATGCCCGGCTGGTAGGGGAGGCGTCGGCAAGGCTGCGCCGCTTCCCGTTGGTGAAGTTCTTGGTCGTTCGTAGACGCCGATAGGCGTGGGACGCAGCGGATGCTCGATTCGGGGTCAAGAGGGCCTCAAGGAAAAACCGACCTTGGCACGTCTCGCGCGGTTCTCGCCGTTGCGGGGTGGACGCGACTGGGCCGGTGGTCGATCGTCGCGCGCCGGATGTCGTTCGCGCGGGTTGCGCTCCTGGGCGCCGGCGTCGTTCTGCTCAGCATCCTCGTTTTCACCGTCGCGAGACAGGGTCTCGGCGTGCACCCTCTCGTCGCAGCCGTGATCGCCTTCCTCGTCGCGGTCGCGAGCAACTTCTTCTGGAAGCGCCTCCGGGTCAGTGATCCCGGCACGGCCACCGCCGGTGCCTTCGCTGCCAATGGCGATCGTTCCGGGACCAAGGAAGCGATCCGAGCCCCGTGGATCGTGCTTCCCACCTACAACGAAGCGCCCAATCTCGAGCGAATCGTCGATCGCGTGCTTTCGGCGTTGCGGCCGGTCGCCCCCCGCGCGCGAGTCCTGATCGTGGACGACGCCTCACCGGACGGCACGGGCGAGATCGCCGATCGCCTATCGGTGCAGCTCGACGCGGTCGAGGTGCTTCATCGGCCGACCAAGGACGGGTTGGGGCGTGCATACGTGGCTGGTTTCAAGCGGGCACTCGCGAGCGGTGCGGACGCAGTGATCGAGATGGACGCCGATTTCTCGCACGACCCAGCCGACCTTCCGCGCCTCATCAGCGCGGCCGCCGAGGCCGATTTGGTGCTCGGCTCGCGCTACGTTCCGGGCGGGGGAGCGAAGGGCTGGTCGTTGGGACGCCGGATCCTCAGCCGGGCCGGCTGCGCGTATGCCCGCGTGTTGCTCGGCGTTGGCGTCAAGGACTTCACCGGAGGCTTCAAGTGCTTCCGGGGCGAGGTGCTGCGAGCGCTCGATCTCGATGCGGTTCAGGCACAGGGCTACAGCTTTCAAATAGAGCTGACGTACCGAGCTTTCCAGAAGGGGTTCCGGATCTCGGAGATTCCGATCACGTTCGGCGCGCGCGCGGCGGGCCAGTCGAAGATGAGCGCAAAGATCGCGTACGAGGCATGCTGGAACGTGATCGCTCTTCGCCGATCCAACGCGGTGGCGGGCGACGAAGCCCTACCGGTCATCGCACTCTCCCCCGGGGCCCAACCGGTTGGGAGCAAGCAGTGACGGCCGCGCGCATCGACACAACCGCGAGTCGGCGATCGAAGCGGCTGGGCCCTGTCGGCGGCTCGAATGGGGACGGGCGGCGTGAACGAGGCGTGCCGCAATTGCGCGTGGGACTGCTCGGAGGATTTCAAGTCGAGCGAGACGGTGTCGCGCGGCCAGTTTCCGAGTGGCAGCGGCGGAAGGCAAAGACGCTGACGAAGCTCCTGGCGATCCACCCGCCCCATACGCTCCACCGAGACCAGATCCTGGACACCCTCTGGCCCGATGTCGAGCCTGGTTCAGCGATCAACAGCTTCGGCAAGGCTCTCCACGCGGCTCGTCGCGCGCTCCAGCCGGAGCTGCTGCCGCGGGAGAGCTCCGCATACCTGCGGTTGACGGACTCCATCCTCGCACTGGCCGCCGAGCACGTCTCGATCGACGCCGATCGCTTCCAGGAGCTGGCAGAGAGCGCGCTCCGGCAGAGGGATGTCGCCGGGTACGAATCGGCGCTCGCGGCCTACGGCGGTGAGCTGCTTCCGGAAGATCGTTATGAGGACTGGTGCTCAGAGCGTCGTGTCTTCCTGACCGACCTGCACATCCGGTTGCTGGTGAGCCTGGCGGACGTGCTCGAACAGCACGGTGCCCACAACGCGTCGGCGGATCGCCTCCGCGAAGCGCTCCAGCACGACCCCACCCGGGAAGACATCCATCGCCGCCTCATGGCCCTCTACGCGTCAGCGGGAGTCCGCGACCTGGCCGTGCGGCAATTTCGGGTCTGTCAGGACGCGCTGCGGCGGGAATTCGATGTGGCGCCGGAGCACGAGACGGTAACCCTCTACCAGGACATCCTCGCCGACCGGATCGCGAAGCAGATTTCCACCCTTGAACGCGATCGAGAGGTGGTCGAGTCCAGCCAACTGCCGGCCACCGAACAAGCGCTGGGCACACCTTTCGTCGGCCGCGGCCAAGTGCTGCAGAATCTGGCCGAGCAACTCACGCTGGCCGACGACGGGAGGGGGCGCATGATCCTCGTCAGCGGAGAGGTCGGCGTGGGCAAGACGCGGCTCGTCGCCCAGTTCGCAACCGAGGCAAGCCGGCGCGGCGCGTCCGTGCTTTGGGGCGGCAGCGGAGCACAAGCAAACAAGCTCGCGTACGGCCCGTTTGCGATCGCGCTGGAGAGCTATGTGGCGAGCCGTCCAGACGCCGAACACGACGAGCTGGCGGAGCGCTACCCGGCGCTCGCACAGCTCATGCCCTCGCTTGCGATGCTGAAGCAGCAGCCGCCTCTGGCAGACCGTCTCGGCGATGACCATCTCTATCTCGTCCCGGCCATCGTGCGGCTGCTGACCGATCTCGCCCGCACCCAAACCGTGGTTCTCGTCCTGGGGGACCTGCATGACCTCCATAGCTCGAGCCTCGCCCTCCTGGAGTTTGTCGCGCAGCTGGCGGTCCAGCGGCGGTGGCTGATCGTCGGAACGTTCCGCTCAGAGGGCTTGGAAGTCGGGAGCGACCTTTGGCGCATGATCGATTCCACGATCCGCGAGCGTCTATGCCTGCATCTCGAGCTCGAGCGGCTCGAACGGCCGGATTGCGACCAGCTCGTCCGCGCGATGCTTCCGGGCGGTCGCGTTGGCGACGCAGTTTTGGACCACGTCTACGCGCAGGCTTTGGGGAACCCGCTTTTCGTCGAGGAGCTCGTCCGCGAGATGTGCGAGCGCGGCGAGCTCGTGCTCACCAATCGCGCCTGGCGCACGGAAGGCTCCCTTTCCGCGTGTGTGCCGGAGCGCGTGCGTGCGCTGGTGGCGTTGCGCGTCGCCTCCCTCGAGGAGAGTGCGCGCCGTGTGCTGGCGCTGGCTGCCGCCCGTGGAATGGAGATCACGCTGCCCGATCTCCGTGCCGGGGCAGACAAGCTACAGCCTCCCGTCTCCGACGTGGCGCTCTTCGACGCTCTCGATCGCGCGCTCGAGTTTCGCATCTTGGAGGAGCGGAATGACGCGTATGCATTCCGGCATCCGCTGGTCCGCTCGGCCCTGTATGAGGGCCTTTCGCAGCATCGGCGTGACCAACTCGACGCCGCACTAGGCCGCTCCCGGGCAAAACGCCGATGAGCGCATACGCCCGCGGTGGGGTGTAGCGGACTCTCGGCTCCGGAAGAGAGCTGGAAGAGCGCTGGAATAGAAGCTCTCGCATGCTCGCTTCGGGTAGGGGTGTGCAACGGTCCGTAGGGCTTCTCGCGCTTGCCGCGATAGCGGCCGCCGTGGTGGCGGCGAGCCGCGACCCGATGGTCCTCTACCTCCTCTACATCGGCTTCGGCGCGGTCATCGGCGTGATCGCCTGGACGACCCTCGTCTGGATGGTGAACGCCTGGCGCACGCCGGCCGCGCTCTACGAGAGTGGTTTCCGCGGCGCCGATCTCGAACCCGTCCACTCCTTCTCTTTGATCGTTCCCGCACGCCACGAAGAGGCGGTGCTCGAGACGACCCTCTCGCGCCTCGTGGCGGGCGACCATCCGGCCTTCGAGGTGATCGTCGTCGTCGGAGATGACGACCCCGAGACGCGCGAAGCGGCGGAACGCGTGGCCGAGCGTCACCCCGACCACGTCAAGGTGGTGCTCGACGACAGCGAGCCGAAAAGCAAGCCGAAGGCGCTGAACACAGCGCTTCCGCACTGCACCGGGACGATCACCGGCGTCTTTGACGCCGAGGACGAGGTGCACCCGGCCCTGCTTCACCGAGTCGACCAGTGCTTCCAGAAGACGGATGCCGACGTCGTGCAGGCCGGTGTCCAGCTGATGAACTTCCGCTCCAGCTGGCTGACCGTACGGAACGTCCTGGAGTACTACTTCTGGTTCCGCAGCCGGCTTCACTTCCATGCTCGTCAGGGGTTCATCCCGCTCGGTGGGAACACGGTCTTCATCCGCACGCAGGTGCTCCAGGTCGTGTCGGGGTGGGACGCAGAGTGCCTGGCCGAGGACTGCGAGCTGGGCGTCCGGCTGAGCGCGCTCGGTGCTCGCACAGTCGTTGCATACGAGCCCGAGCTCGTCACACGGGAGGAGTGCCCGCCGACGCTTGGTTCATTCACGAAGCAGCGGACGCGCTGGAACCAGGGTTACCTCCAGACGTTGTCGCGGGGCTACTGGCGACGGTTGCCGCTCCGGCAGCGCGCGCTCGGTGCCTACACGCTGGCGATGCCCTATCTGATGGCCGTCGTATGGCTCCTGGTCCCGATTGCAATCGCAACGGCCATCGCCGCGAAGCTGCCAGTGCCGCTCACGCTGATCTCCTTCCTGCCGGCGGTGCCGATGCTCGCCATGCTCGTCGTGGAGCTTGCGGGCCTCGGTGATTTCTGCCGGACGTATGGCGAACGAGCCTCGCCGCGCGACTACGCCCGGCTCGTTCTGGGATTACCGCTGTACCAGGCCGTTCTGTCATTCGCGGCCGCACGAGCCGTCGCCCGCGAGCTGCGCGGGCATCGCGGCTGGGAGAAAACGGCGCATCTGGGCCTCCATCTGGGACAGGCGCATCGTGAGGCGACCGAGCGAGCAACCGACGGGCTGCGGGTGCCGTCCAGTCCGTCCAGTCAGGGGATGGCTCACCGAGGCCCGGGAGCGGTGCGCGTGCTGGAGCCGGCCGCGGTCGCAGTGTCCGCCGGCGCGCTGAACGGCGGTCCGGTCGCTGTCGCCGCCAATGGCCACGGTCCGGTCGCTGCCTCCGGCAACGGCAACGCTCATGTCGTGTTCCTCCAGCACGCCATCGATGACCTGTTCGGAGCGGTTGGCGGCGAACCACTATGGGTCCGGCTCGCAGCGGCTTCGACGAATGGCTCGAGCGCGCGGCGCGCTCCGAGCCGCTCCGAACGTGCGCAGCATGCCGCCGCGCAGCGCTTCGCGCTTGCGGCCGTCGCGGCGCGCGAGACCCATTTCGGACCCACGCTTTGGATACCGCCGACCGCGCGGTTGACCGGCGTCGCGGGGACCGTGGGGGGCTGGCTCGGCAAGGCGCTTGCTCGTCTACGCAGCGCCGCCAGCTCGCACGCCGACCTTCTCGTGATGGTCCCGGTGCTGGCAGCAGTCGGGATCGTGCAGGGGACGAACCTGCTGCACTGGCCGGCCACACAGTTCGACGAGGGCACTTACGTCGGCAACGCGTGGGCTGTATCGCACGGAGCCCTTTCGCCCTACACCTACAGCTACGGTCATCCGCCCCTGGCCTGGCTGCTCATTTCCATGTGGACGTGGGCGACCGGGATCTTCGGCAACGGGAGCTATTCGCTGGACACGGCGCGCGAGTTCATGCTGGTGGTCAGCGCCGTCGGCTGTGCGCTCGTCTTCATTCTTGCCCGTCGGCTTTCGATGGGCCGCGTGGCCGCAGCCGGCGCGGTAATCCTGTTTGCGCTCTCCCCTCTTTCCCTCTTCTACCACCGCTCAGTATTGCTCGACAACGTGGCGATCACCTGGGCGCTCGCAGCGTTCGTCCTGGCGCTGACGCCACGCCGCCGTCTCTGGGCATTCGCCGGAAGCGGCGCATGCTTTGCGGCTTGCGTGCTCTCGAAGGAGACGGCGCTGGTAATTCTGCCGGCGCTGCTTCTCGTTGCATTTCAAAACAGCGACAAGCACACCCGCCGGTACTGCCTGGTGCTCTTCGTCACCTTCATCGGCCTGATTGGGCTCTCGTATCCCCTCTACGCAGCATTGAAGGGGGAGCTCTTCCCGGGGCCGGGTCACGTGAGCCTCATCGGATCGATGATCTTCCAACTGTTCTCTCGCCAAGTCAGCGGGAGTCTGTTCGACCCCCACAGCGGAACTCACGCGACGGTCTGGGCGTGGTTCTGGCACGACCCGTGGCTCATCGTGTCGGCGCTCGTTCTCGCACCAATCGCCCTGATTCGTCGCAGCACGCGGGCAGTCGCACTCGCGTTCCTCATCCAGGTCGGGATGATCATGCGGCCGGGCTATCTACCGGACATGTATGTGATCGGGCTCCTGCCCTTCGCTGCGCTGATCGTGGCCGGCACGGTCGAGGCCATAGGGCGGTTGTGGTCCCGGGCGGTCAGCCGCTTCGTTCCGGCTGCGATCGCTGCCGCCGTGTTCGCGCTCGTGCTTGCGATCCCCGTGCAGATCGTCGGCGCGCACTGGGCGCGCGGCGACCGGATCGCCATGACCGCCAGAGACGCAGACGCGGCGATCGCAGCGAAACACTGGCTCAGCGACCATGTCAGCCGGGAGAAGCGGCTGATCGTCGACGACGAGTTCTGGATCTATCTCGTCGCGCACGGCTTCGATGATCATCCGATGTCAGGCGGCTTCTTCTCGCGGACGGTCGTGTCCTTCTGGCCCCTCGACTTCGACCCGGCCGTAAGGCGACATTTCCCGGATGGATGGCGGGACTTCGACTACGTTGTGTGGACTCCCACGATGCGAAGCGGCGGCGCACGCACTCAGTCGGCGCGCCAGGCGTTCAAACACTCGCGGGTGGTGGCCACGTTCGGTAGCGGACCCGGGCTGATCCAGATCGGCGCGATCACCGGAGGACACCCGGGCAAATAGAGGAGATCGTTGGCATCGTTCCCGGCACGCCGCTCTTTGCACCTGGCACTGGCGCTCGGCGTGATTGCCGCGTGCTGCGGGTGTGGTTCCGATCGCCTGGCTGTGCATGTGGACGGGAACCACCTCGTGGACGGCAAGGGGAAGGCGATCCGTCTACTGGGCGTAAATCGCTCAGGCGCCGAATACGCCTGCGTCGGGAGGCTCGGTCTCGGGGTTTTCGCAGGACCCACCGACAAGGAGGCCGTCGCGGCGATGAAGGACTGGGGGATCAACGCGGTTCGGCTGCCCCTGAACGAACATTGCTGGCTCGGGATCAACGGGGCACCTGACCGGTACAGCAGCGCGGAGTACCGCGCCGCGATCCGCGCCTACGTATCGCGCCTGCACGAGGTCGGCCTGTATGTCGTGCTCGACCTGCATTGGAACGCGCCCGGCCGGGACAAGGCGAGCGGGCAGCAATCGATGGCGGATCTCGACCATGCGCCGGACTTCTGGTCATCGGTGGCGCGTGCGTTCAAGGACGACCCGGCCGTCGTCTTCGATCTCTACAACGAGCCGCACGCCATCAGCTGGCGCTGCTGGCGCGACGGTTGCGTGCAGCCCCAAGGCTGGCGCAGCGCCGGCATGCAGACGCTCCTGGACGCGGTGCGCGTGAATGGAGCGCGCCAACCGATCGTCTCGACGGGGCTGGACTGGGGGGCCGACCTCTCCTCCTGGCGCGCGTACCGGCCGCACGATCCGGCGCACCAGCTGGTCGCCGGCATCCACGCCTACGACTTCAACTCGTGTGCCTCGGCGGACTGCTGGAAGAGCACTGTCGGGTCGGTGCGCGGAGTGCCAGTGGTCGCGACGGAATTCGGTCAGAAGAGTTGCTCGGACGCGTTCATGGGGCGCTTCATGGACTGGGCCGATTCGGCCGGCGTCTCCTACCTCGGCTGGAGCTGGAATCCCTCGGGCTGCGCGGCGCCTGCGCTGATCCGATCCTGGGACGGGCAGCCGACCGCGTCCGGCGAGCAGCTCCGCGCGCACCTGCGCGGACTCCGTGGAACCACACTGGAACAACGATCGCCCAGTATGGCGTCGTCGATGAGGACAGGGGGTCGACCATGAAATGCCCGCAATGCGGCGCCGAGACACCGGACGAGGAGTGGAACTGCGTCGCCTGCCGGATCAACGTGTACTGGGCGAGCCAGCACTACGAGGACCTTGCCCGCATCCGAGCCGAACAGGGGCTGGCCGGCTCGGCCACGCCGTCATTTTTGATCGACTCGCACGAGCGCGCGATGAACGAGCGCATCGAGCGCGACGGTCGAGTGGAGCACAAGGTGCGCCAGATCGCTCGCGAGACGATGCGCAAGGGCAAGACGCCCGAGTGACCGGCCGGATCTTCCGGCGCGCGCGGTTGGCCGCGGAACTCGCCTGGAAGTCCCCATCCCGATAGTCCTGGCATGGCCGCCATTGCCTCGAAGCCCGCAGGCTTCTCGGAGGACCTGAGGGATCCTCGGCTCCCGCTCGAGCGCTCGGCTCAAGACGGACCGGGAATCGGCTGCAGCGTCGGCATCATGGCCTACAACGAGGAAGGCAGCATCGCCGACGCGATCGGCGCAATCCTCGAGCAGAAGCTCACCGCGGGGCGCATCACCGAGCTGATCGTGGTGGCTAGCGGCTGCGAGGACAGAACCGCCGCGATCGTCTCCGACATCGCCCGCCGCGACCCGCGCGTGCGCCTGATCGAGCAGGAGCGCCGCGAAGGGAAGGCATCCGCCATCAACCTCTTCATCAGCGTGGCACGGTCTCCGGTGCTGCTCATGGTGAGTGCCGACGTACTGGTCAAGGACGACACGATCGACGCGCTGCTGCGTCACTTCGAGGACCCGACCGTGGGGATGGTGGGAGGCCACCCGATTCCGGTCAACCGCGAGACGACGTTCCTGGGCCACGCGGTTCACCTGCAGTGGCGCCTCCACGACCAGATCGCCCGCAGAACGCCGAAGCTGGGCGAGATCGTGGCGTTCCGCAACGTCGTGCCAAGCATCCCGCAAGACACGGCGGTGGACGAGATCTCGATCCAGGCTCTCGTCACGAAACTCGGGTACGAGCTGGTGTACGAGCCACAGGCGATCGTCTACAACCGTGGCCCCACGACGGTGGGCGACTTCCTGCGTCAGCGCCGCCGCATCTACGCCGGGCACTTGCGTGTTCGTGACCAGCAGGGATATTCGGCCTCGACCATGAGCACCGCGCGCGTTCTCGGAGCGCTACGGGGATCGGGTTCGTTGGGGACACCGCGCGGGTGGCTCTGGACCTTGGGCACGGTGGGGCTCGAATTCACCGCTCGCGGGCTGGGCCACTATGACGTGGCACGCCGCCGGCCGCAGCACGTGTGGGAGATGTGCGCGACGACGAAACGCCACATCGCGGACGGGGCGAACTCCCAGAGTCGACAGAACGTACTCGTCTTCCACATCGTCGACTTCCACCGCCAGCAGCTGGAGCTCGGCGTCCGTGCCAGTCGCCAGGTGGCGCAGCGGATAGGCGACCACATCAAGCAAGCGCTCGGGTCCAAAGCGAGCGTCTCGGTGCAGCGAAACGGGACGATCGTCGCACTCCTGCACGGTGATCGCGACGCAGCAGAGCGGACAGCGCGTGAGCTCGTCCAGCAATACCAGCGCACTCCGCTCTCTCTCAACGGCAACGGCACCACCGCGGCGGTCACGCTCGCTTGCGGCATCATCGCCTTCCTCCCCGCCGGGCCGCCCCTCGCCAGATCGATACCCATACCGGTCCTCGACGCCGAACCCGCGGCACCCGTCGCGATCTGAGGAGCGCGCATCGTGGGCTTGACGAAGGTCGTACCCGAGATTCCGGTGCTGAAGGCGTCGTACGCGACGGGCCACGCCTTCAGATTGCCCGTGAACATCACCGTCAGCGTCAGCTACCGCTGTAACTCACGCTGTAAGACCTGCAACGTGTGGCTCCTTCCCAACGATGACCTCACGTTGGTCGAGTGGGACCGCGTGTACCAATCGCTGGGCAGCTCCCCGTACTGGTTCACGTTCAGCGGTGGCGAGCCCACGTTGCGCAAGGACATGCCGGACATGGTCGGCAGCGCGTACCGGCACTGCAGGCCCGGCATCATCAACATCCCGACCAACGGCATTCAGCACAAGATCATCCCGGGCCGCATCGAGCGCGTGCTGCAGTTGGCGCCGAAGTCGGAGGTGATCATCAACCTTTCGCTCGACGGCGTCGGGTTGAAGCACAACGAGATCCGCGGGGTCCGTGACAACTGGGTTCACGCGATGAGCACGTACGCGGCTCTCAAGGAGCTCAAGAAGAGCTACAAGAACCTGACGGTTGGAATCCACACCGTCATCTCGAACTTCAACGTGGATTCCTTTCCGGAGCTGTGCGAGTACGTACAACGGGAGCTCAAGCCGGACTCCTATATCACCGAGATCGCCGAGGAGCGCGTGGAGCTCGACACGGTCGGTCTGGGCATCACGCCGACCGCCGAGAAGTACACCGTCGCCATAGACAAGCTGCTCGAGAGCATGCGCGATCAGCGGCTCACCGGCGTCGCCGAGGTGGCCCAGGCCTTTCGGCGGGAGTACTACGAGATCGTGAAGCGGACGCTCCGCGAGCAACGGCAGGTGATTCCCTGCATGGCGGGCGTGGCGTCGGCGCAGATCGCCCCCAACGGGGATGTCTGGACCTGCTGCGTGCGAGCCCAATCCATGGGCAACCTTCGGGACCATGATTACGACTTCGGATCGGTCTGGCGAACAGGAAAGGCCAGCCAGCTGAGGCGCAGCATCAAGGCCGGCGAGTGCCACTGCCCGCTCGCCAACGCTGCCTACACGAACATGCTCACGCACGGGCCGACCGTCACGAAGGTTGCAGCAGATGTCGCCCGCTCGCGGGTCACGTCGATGAAGCGCCGGGCTCGCGCGCAATGACTGTGCTCGTGACCGGTGCGACGGGGTTCCTGGGCATGGGCTTGGTGCCCCGCCTCCTGTCGGGCGGTGCCCGGGTGCGAGTGCTCGCACGGTCGCCCCTGAGGGCGACGGCATTGACCGAGAAAGGGGCGGAGGTCGTTGTCGGTGACGTCACCGACAGGACCGTGGTCGCCGCCGCGGTGGATGGCGTGAAAGTCGTCTACCACCTCGCCGGCCGACTGCTCGCTCCGGGCGTCCCGCCGACCGAGTACCACAGGACGCACGTAGAAGGGACGAAGCTCCTCCTCGCCTGTTGTCGGAAGGAGTCGAGCCTCGAGCGGTTCGTGCACTGCAGCACGACGGGGGTGCTGGGCGTGACCGGGGATCGACCGGCGGACGAGACCGCGCCGTTTCGCCCTACCAACGTCTACGAAGCGACCAAGGCGGAAGCCGAGTTGGCGGTCCGCGACTCGTGGCGAGACGGCTTTCCGGCCGTGATCGCCAGGCCGGGTCTGGTGTACGGACCGGGCGACCTGCATCTCCTTCCCTTCTTCCGAGCGGTGCTCCGCCGGCTGTTCCGGCCGATCGGCCGCCGGCCGGTCTGGCTGCATCCCATCTACATCGACGACATGACCGACGCCCTGCTTCGGTGCGGCCAACGTGACGAGGCGATTGGCCAGTGCTTCCACCTCGCCGGACGGGAGCCGGCGTCCCTGGTGGAACTGGCGGCGGCCATCGCACGGGCTGGCGGCATCCGCGTGCCACCGGGACACATCCCCCTTCCCGCCGCCCGCGCCGTGGCCGTGCTCGGTGACCGGCTGCCGCCGGCGCTCAAGGGTTCCGCTCCGCTGACGCGCAGTCGACTCGACT
>Ga0075425_100005032_pt1 | contig 13679 bp, 12 predicted proteins | sample SoiMethybrSBSTD4_FD_75300 | JGI IMG/M metagenome (GOLD analysis project Ga0075425, IMG submission 75300) | Bulk soil microbial communities from a Populus tree surrounding site in Tennessee, USA - Soil MetaG P. TD hybrid SBSTD4 | ecosystem: Environmental > Terrestrial > Soil > Tree plantation...
GTGCGGGCTTGAACGTAGGCACCGCTATGCCCTGCGCCCGCCCCGGACGACCTGCTTGGTCTGAGCCATCCCCACGGGCACGCAATTCCACATCAAGCCTCCAGGTGTCGCGGGCGGGCGGCCTATTCGCCCAGGAAGAGGACGTCGACCTCGTCTCGTTCCGGCGTGACCTGACGCACCCTGGACACTGCCGCGAAGGCCGCCTCGTCGGCCAGCATGCCGCGTGCGAATGCGGTTCGCGGCTTCGCCACTCGAGGGCGCCAGAGGGCGACGTCTCGCACCTTGTCGCCGAGCGGTACGGCGAGCGCGTCCCAGACACGGCGGTCGACGCGACGGGCGTCGAGGAGCCCTCCTTCGAGCTGCTGGTAGTAGTCCTTGACCTTCCCGCCCTGACGCGGATCGATCTTGAGGCGAGCGAGGAGCGTCGTGATGACTTCGTCGACGCGGATCCCGCGCCGCGTGCGCAGCTCGAGGAGCGGCGGCCGGTCGTCGACGAACGCGCGCATCACGGCGACGGCTTCTTCGTCCGGGTCGGACGGCTCCGCGCGGGCGAGAAACGCGTCGATGAGCTCTGCGAGCTCATCCTTCGCGTCGCCCGCTCGCTCGAGGTAGGCGCGGACGTCGGGGCTCTCGCCGCGCGCGAACCGTGCGGCGAACTCGTCGAAGAGCGTGAAGCCCGGGTCAGTCATACGCCCAGATCTCCCTGAGCACCTTGTGGCCACGATGAAGCGCCTGGTAGACGGCGTTCGGATCCTTGCCGAGCCGCTCGGCGATCTGCGCAGGCTCGAGGCCGTCGATGTACCGCAGCATCAGCACGGCGCGGTCGCCGTCGGGCAGCTGTGCGAATGCGGACTCGAGGGTGACGCGCGCGAGCTCGTCGTCGGGCGCCGCCTCGCCCAGCTCGTCGGGAAGCGGCGTGCTCGTGGGACGACTCGCGAAGTAGTCGTCGAGCGTCCACCCGATGACCTGGTGCACGACGACGCGGTACGGGACGCCCGGGTAGCGCTTGCCGCGATGAAACTCGGCGATGAGCCGAAGGAAGACGTCCTGCGCGACGTCGTCGGCGTCCGGATGTCCCTTGAGCCGCGCGAGACAGCGGCCGACGATGACCCGGCGATACTTCGCCAGGAGGACCTCGATCCGGCCGGCATCGAGCTGTTCCTTGTCAAAGGCGTCGCCGTCATGGGTCATCGCGGGAGAGTCGGCCAAACGCCGAGGGATTCTTACGCGGGGAACGCCGTGAGCGCGACGACCTCGCCGTGTGCGGCCAGCTCGACCCCGAGCACGGGGCCGGAGAAGCGCGATTCGGAGCCCAGACCGACCGCCGGCGCGAGCCGGCGCTGCGCACGTGCCACGTCGCCGAGGAACCGCTCGACGGCCTCGCGTCGCACCGGTTTCGAGGTGCGATGCTCGAGCGCGTCGAGCGCATAGCCGCGCAGAAGCTTCGTGTACAGCCCGGCGAAGACGTCGCCGCGGCCGACGTAGTCGAGGCAGGCGATCCTGCCGCCGATCGCTGCGAGCACGCCGCACTGCCCGTCCTGCCGCGGCAGAGCCTTGACGTACTCGTCGATCGTCGCCCCGAAGGACTCGAACGCCGCCTCGGCCGCTCCGGTCGGCGCGTCCACGTCGAGCCGCGCGTTCTTCGCGGCGACGGCCTGCCAGACCCGCGCCTGTGACCCCTTCGCGCGGCGCAGCTCGGGCGTGGCCGTGCGCGGCGCGCTCGAGAAGACGCGTGTTCGGTAGGCCCAGCGCCCCTGCTCGACGCAGTGGACCGGAAGCGCGGTCACCGTCTTGGGTGCGATCAGCGCTGTGCGCTGGACGATCCGGTTCTGCTTCGCGCCGACGAGCTCCTCGCCCTCGTAGAGGAGGACGGCCTCGTCGAGCTTGTTGTCGAAGACGAGCGTCTCGACCGACCCGGCCTCGCTCAGCTCGCGCACCGAAGCGCCGTGCGCGAGGGCTTCGTCGAGGCCGATGTACTCGAGCGTGAGCGCCGAGTCGGCGACGAGAGGAACGATGGTGAGAGCGCCGAAGTGCTCCGGCTCGCCGAGCTCGAAGCCGGGCGCCTTGAGGTGAAGCGTGTCCTTGGTCATGGTGGGTAGTCACTCCCACCGCGCCGTCGTCTTACGTCGGCTTGCGGGCGAACGCTTCGTAGGCTGTCGAAAGGACGTCCGCGAGGTCCGTCCCCCCGGCGCGAACGCCCGCCGGGCCGAGGCGCTTGATGACCGACTCCGCGCGCCCGCGCAGCTCGGGCGCGGACGAGGGCACGGGCGCACCGCGCCACGCGTCCTCGTTCGACGCCGCGCCTTCCTCGTCCGAGTCGGCGGACGGAAGCGCGCCGCGCCAGCGCAGGAGGACGCCGGGGTCCGCATCGACGGCCGCTGCGAGCGCGTACGCCGCGGCGACGACGTGCACGCAGGAGCCGGCGCCGTCGCAGCCACACGACGTGACGACGTGCTCCGGGATCAGCGGATCCTCCCAGTCCTGGTCGAGCAGATGCGCGAGCTGCGCGGACTGGAGGTCGCCCCGCACCGCCTCCGCGAGCGGCCCGCGATTGCGGGAATAGCTCGCCACCGCGTCCCAGACGCGCGGGCGGATGGTCGGCGCCGTGATCGTCACCGCGCACTCCTCGGCGCGCGTGCTGATCTGGCCCCGCTCGATCCGGAGCTCCTCGACCGCGCCCCGCCGCCACAGCTCCTCGCCGCGGATCGCCTCCGGCGTCGCGTCGTCGGGAACCAACGTCGCGCCCAACGCGCGCGCCCACGGGCCCCTGCCGATGCGGCTGCTCACGCGGGCACCAGCTCCGCCGCATCCGGTGCCAGTGCGACGGCGGCGCGGATCGCGCCGAGGTCGAGGTTGCCGAGCCACTCCTCGCCGGTCGCCGCCAACACCTTGTCGACGAGGTCGCGCTTCGACTCCAGCAGCTCGTCGATGCGCTCCTCCAAGGTGCCGAGGCAGATGAGCGAGTGCACGAAGACCGGCTTGCGCTGGCCGAGCCGGTGCACGCGGTCGGTCGCCTGCTGCTCGACGGCCGGGTTCCACCAGCGGTCGAAGTGGAAGACGTGGTTCGCCGCCGGGAGGTTGAGGCCCCGGCCGCCGGCCTTCAGCGAGATGACAAGGATCTGCGGCCCGCCGTCGCCCGCAAACGCCTCCAGCAGCTCCGCGCGCTGGCGGCCGTTCAAGTGGCCGTGGAAGAAGGCCGCCTCCTTGCCGAGCCGTTCTTCCAGGTGCGGCACCAACGCGGCGAAGCGCGTGTACTGCGTGAACACGAGCGCCTTGTCTCCCTCCGGCACGGCGCGCAAGAGCGAGATCAGGCGTTCGAGCTTGCCGCTGCGTCCATCCAACGGAAGGCCGGACGGAACCAGCATCTCCGGGTGGTTGCAGACCTGCTTCAAGTGGCCGAGCATCGCCAGCACGGCACCGCGGCGGCCGAAGCGATCCTCGTGGGCCTCGACGCGCGGTAGCCAGTTGTCGACCGTCGCCTGGTAGAGGCTCGCCTGCTCGACCGTCAAGCGGCAGTAGTCCTTCGTCACCGTGATCGGCGGCAGGTCGAGCTCGACCTCCGGATCGTCCTTCGCGCGCCGCAGGATGAACGGGCGCACGATCCCCTTGAGGCGCTCGAGCACCGCGTCGTCCTTCTCGTCCTGGATCGGGTGCGCGAACGTGCGCGCGTACCACTCGCGTGGGCCGAGCAGCCCAGGGTTCAAGAGATCCATCAGAGCCCACAGCTCGCCGAGATGATTCTCGATCGGTGTGCCCGTCATCGCGACACGCCGCCGCGCGCGCAGCAGCCGCAGCGAACGCGCGCGCTTCGTCTGCGGGTTCTTCACGTCCTGCGCCTCGTCGAGGATCGCGCGGTCCCACTGAACGAGCTGCAGCGACTCGAGGTCGCGCGTGACGAGGTCGTACGACGTGACGACGACATCCGCAGCGCGGCAGGCCTCAGCCAGCTCCTCGCCCTGCAGACGCTCGGCGCCGTGATGGAGATGCACGCGCAGCCCGGGCGCGAACCGGTGGATCTCCGCGACCCACTGACGCGCGACGCTCATCGGGCACACGACGAGCGTCGGGCCGAACGCATCAACGCCGAACTCGGCGCGCTCCGACACGAGCATCGCGATCGCCTGCACCGTCTTCCCGAGCCCCATGTCGTCGGCGAGGATCGCGCCGATCCCGAGATCGCCCAAGAGCCGCAGCCAGCCGTGGCCCTGCTCCTGAAACTGGAACAGCGCGAACTCCATCCCGGGCGGCGTCGGCAGCGGCTTGAAGCGCGCGTCGCCGTCGAGCAGCCCGGCGAGCTTGTCGTCGATCGCGACGTCGCCCAGCTCGAGGCCGAACTCGTCGGTGTCGAGCCCCGACGCGCCGCGGACCAGATCCACCACCCCGCCGCCCGAGGCGCGCCGCTCGAGGAAACGCAGCGCGCGCGTGACGTCCTCGTGGCGCAGCGCGTGCCACCGGCCGCCAATCTCCACGACCGGCGCCTTCAGCTTCGCGAGCCGGTGCAGCTCCTCCTCGTCGAGATCGACGTCGCCGACCGCGAGCCGCCAGTCGAACTCCGCGATCGCATCGCCGGCGAGCAACCCCGTTCCGGCGGCACGCGCCGTGAAGTTCGCGCGGATGCGCCTCGGCGCCTGCACCCACGCACTCGGGAGGAGCACGGGCACGCCGCGGTGCTCCAGCGCAGGGAGCAGGTCGCGGAGGAACAGCGTCACCTGCCCGGACGACAGGTCGACCGCGGTCGGCTCGTCCTCGTCGAGCTCGATCCCCTGCTCGGCGAGGAACGGCCCCAGGTGGGCCCAGCGCTCGGCGACGTCCTCGTACGGATCCGTGTCGCGCAGGAACGTGAAGGGCTCCGCCCCGCTCTCCCATAGCGTCGACGCCGGCAGCGCGAGCGTCGGGTCGTCCTCGGCGTGCAGCCACAACTCCAGCGTCAGCGCACCGCCGGGAACCCGCTCGTCGAGGTGCAGCCCGAGCGTCCACGGCGCTTCGACCAGGCGGCCGAGCCCCTCGTCGACCCATTTCGTGATGCGTCGCGCGAGCGTCGCGTAGGTCGGGCGGGCAGGCAGCTCGGGGTCCGGCGAGACGAGGCCGTTCAGGAAGCTCTCGAGCGCGCGCGAGCGGATCGGCTGCGCCGGGTCGACGAGCCGCACGCCGGCGTCGACGAGGCGCGAGCGCGCGATCTGGTCGACGAGCCGTGGATAGACGTCGTCGACGACCGCCATCCGGTCGCCGTGGAAGTACTCGGCCGACACGGCAGGGAGCGCGGCGGCCAGGGAAGCGAGCGCCTGCTCGACGCCGGCGTCGAGCGTCGCGCCCCAGAACGCGTACCAGCGGCCTCCGCCCTGCGTCAGCTCCGGGTGGACGAGCCCCTCTCCGACGGACCGTTCGGCGAGGTCGCGCACCGCGAGCAGGACTCTGGCGCTGTCGCCGAGCTCACGCTCCGGCCGCCAGGAGACGAGCTCTGCCGCGCTCAGCACCCGCGCCGGAACGTCGACGCCGAGAACTTCGAGCTCGTCCGGATCGCCATTGTCGACGTCGTCGGAGAACGTCCCGTCGTCCTTACGCGCGAACGCGTAGGCGACCCCGAACGGGTGCCAGACGATCTCCAGGGTCTCGGGCACGGCCAACCATCGTAGGCACGAACGCGACGCTCACGTCGCCTCGCACCACGCGAGCACCTCCGTGAAGCGCCTGTCCGTGAGGGCGCCGAACAGCGGATGCTTCGTGAGCTTCGCGCGCACGGCGGCGGGGCTCGACAGGCCGCAGAGAAACCGCGCCTGCTGGCGCGGCAGCCCGAGTGCGTCGGGGTGCGCGTCGACGAGCGCCCTCAGGTCGACGTCGGTCGGCGCCGGCGGTGCCATGTCCGGCACGCGCTGCGCGGTCCCCGTCAGGCAGTAGCTGCAGTGGCCGCAGCGCTCCGGCCGCACCTCGCCGAAGTAGCCGACGAGCTCCTGCACCTGGCAGCCCTCGTGCTCGACGTGCGCGAGCACGCGGTGCACGCGCTCGGCTTCGACGCGTTCCCGCCGCTCGAATCTCTCGGCGAGCGAGTCGGCGAGCGCCTCGCGCGAGGCCGGTCGCGCAAGGAACGTGAACCGCTGCCGAACGTCGGACACCTTCAGCTCGACGAGCCCACGCTGCTCGAGGTGGTCGAGCGCGCGCACGACCCGTTCGCGGTCCTCGCCGGGAACGCCGGCGGGATCGACGGCGACCCACGTCCGACCGGCCTTTCCGCTCGCGACGACGCGCTGGAGGAAGTCGGCGCGGCGCTCGTCGAACGCGCCGAACACGTCGTGCCACTCTCCCGTCGCCGGACGCACGCTGTAGGCCGCATAGAACGGTGTGCCCTGCTGCAGGAACCCGTCGAGCTCGAGGTATGTGAGTATCGTCTTCAGGACGAGGGGGCGCACGTCGTGGCGCGCCGACAGCTCGTGCTCCGATACGTCGATCCGCTCGCCCTCCTCGCGCGCGAACACCTCGTCGAGGACGCCGGAGATCGCCTCGCGGGTCGGCGTGTCGCCGTACGCGAAGTTCTCGAGCGTCGGCACGTCGTCGCGGCACGCGAACAGCTCGCAGATCGACGGTTCGCCGTCGCGGCCCGCTCGGCCGATCTCCTGCGAATACGACTCGAGCCCCTTCGGCAGGTTGTAGTGGTAGACGTAGCGCACGTCGGGCTTGTCGATCCCCATGCCGAAGGCGATCGTCGCGACGACGATGTTCCGGTCGGAGCCCGTCCACCATTCCTGCGTCGCGACGCGTTCCTCGCTCGCGAGACCTGCGTGATAGGCGCGCGCCGGGAGACCCGCGCCCGCCAACTGCTCCGCAACGCGTTCCGCAGTCCGCTGCAGCGTGACGTACACGATCGTCGAGCCGGGCGACTGCTCGCGCACTCGGCTGATCAGGAGCGCGTCGCGGTCGCCGGCGTGCACCGGAGTTGTGAGCAGCGTCAGGTTCGGGCGGTAGAAGCCGGTCACGACGGCGTCGCGCTCGTCGATCCGGAAGCCGGCGCAGATGTCGGCGATCACCTCCGGCGTCGCCGTCGCGGTGAGCGCCAGTACGCGTTCTGCGCCGAGCTCCTGCGCACGCGCGGCGAGCTTCAGGTAGTCGGGCCGGAAGTTGTGGCCCCACTCGGAGATGCAGTGCGCCTCGTCCACCGCGAACAGCGCGATCCTCGTCTCGCCGAGCTGCCCGAGGAAGCGCTCGTTGTTGAAGCGCTCCGGCGCGACGTACAGCAGCTTCAGCGAGCCCTCACGCATGCGCCCGGAGACGGCGCGTGCCTCGGCGGCGTCCAGGCTCGAGTCCAGGCGCGCCGCCTCGGCTCCGTGCCGCTCCATGAAGTCGATCTGGTCCTTCATGAGCGCGATGAGCGGCGAGACGACGACCGTCACCCCGTCGAGCACGAGCGCGGGCAACTGGTAGCACAGGCTCTTGCCGCCGCCCGTAGGGAATACCGCGAGCGCAGAGCGACCCGCGAGCAGCGCGTCGACGACCTGTTGCTGTCCGGGCCGGAACGAGGCGAACCCGAAGCGCTCGGCGAGAGCCTCCACGGCGTCCACCGACTCGACGCTACCCGCCGCGCGGGAAGACGCTATCGGCCGAACGGGCGGTTCTACGTCGCGGGCGTGATCGGCGCGTGGTTACCCGAGCGGCGCTTCCAGAACGCGGCGACGCCGAGCACGCTCACGACGGCGAGGGCGATCGCGCTCTTGTTCGGTCGCTTGGTCTCGGTGTCGATCGTCGGCACTGCCTTCCGCGCCTTCCCTTTCAGGAGGGTCTTGGCTCCGACCCACGCGAGGTAGCCCATGACTGCGTTTCTGCGATTGATGACGCTCATGCGGCAACCCTACAAAAAGAGGGCCCCGCTCTCTGCGGCAAGAGCGGGGCCCCGGGAGAGTGCCGGGAACCTGCGGGCGGGCGAGGCTCCCGGCGGGACGAGGGCACGTCCAGAGGTAAAGACTCCGTCCTCGCGAAAAACTTGCGCGGGGACTTCGACTTTACGGAGCGCTAACACTGGGCAGCGCGGCCGGGACGCTCACCGGCGGCAACGGCGGCGGTGGCGGGACGGGCACGCTCGGGACCTCCACCGGGGGCGGCGGCGGGGCGGGAACCGGCGGGAGAGCAGGGGAAACGGGCACGGCCGGGGGCTCCGGAACGGCGGGCGGAGGCGGGAGCGGCGGCAGCGCGACCGTCGGCGGCGCGGGGACCGTAGGCGGCGGCAGGGCGACCGGCGGAGCCGGAACCGCCGGGACCGGCGCCGGCGCGGGCGCCGGCGTAGGCGTGGCCGGGGGCGGGGCCGCCGCCGGCGGAGCGGGCTGCGGCCGTGGGGGCGGTGCTGCCGGCGCGGACGGCGGCGGGGCGGGCGCCGGACGGGCGGTGGGCGCCGGAGGCGCCACGTCGACCCGGTGCGACATCGGTGAGCCGCTCTGCTGCCGCGGAGGCGCAACCGGCGTCCGCGCCGGCACGTGACGCGCCTTGCGCGCCGCCGGGTGCGCCTCCGTCCGCTTCTTCGGCGTTGCGACCACGGGGTGAACCGAAGGCTTGCGCGCGACGCGCAGCGGATGCGAGACCGCTGGTGCGACCGCGTGCGGGATCGCCGCCTGTGGGCGCGGTGGAGCCTGCCGCCGCGCGGGCGGCTCGCTCGCGGCGACGCCGCCTGCGACGGTCGCCGTCGTCACCGCGACCGCGGCGAGCTTCGCGCTCCACCAGGGGAGTCCGAGCGCCGAGGCGATCCTGCGCAGCGCGCTCTTCCGGCCGCGGGCCTGGCGCTCCAGGTGCGCGCACGCCGGGCACACGCGCGCGTGGGCGCGGATGCGCGGACGGGCCGCCGGGTCGTCGAGCACCGCGGCGAACTCCTCACAGCTCATGGCGGCCTCGAGCTGCTCGCGGACGGCGCGGCGCGCGCGGAAGATGAGCGTCTCGACCGCGGAATGCGAGATCTTCAGGGAGTCGGCGATCTCCGCATAGGTCCGGCCTTCGAGCTCACGCAGGACGAGCGCGTGCCGCTGCGACTCCGGCAGGGCCTCGAGGGCGCGCTGAAGCTCGGCCGCCCGTCCCGCCTCCTGCGGCTCGCTCGGCAGCTGCTCGGGAAGCTCGGCGTGCAGCCTCCGCGAGCTCAGCGCACGGCGGCACTCGTTGTGGGCGATCTTGATCAGCCAGTTCCGCGGGGCGCGTACCCGCTCGCCGCGCTCGAGCGCCCGCAGCGCGCGGACGAAGACCGCCTGGGTCGCATCCTCCGCGTCGGAGCGCGATCCGAGCACCCGGAGCGCGTACCGGAGCAGCTCCGCCGAGTGGTTCCGGTAAAGCCGCTCGAGCTCCGCGCCCGGGTCGGGCCGCAGGGGACGCGCAAGGCGCAGTTCACCCGTGGTAACTACCATTACCTCCCCTGAAACGGGATAGAACTTCAGGCGGATACGGTCTACGCTCCGTCGCCGTGAGGTTCGAGGGCACCGAGTCGCCGCTTGCGGAACGGCAGTTCAGGTTGCTCTGGCTGGGCCGCGTCTCGTCCGCCGTCGGCGACGCGCTCGTTCCCGTCGCCCTCTCCTTCGCCGTGCTCTCCGTCGACGGCTCGGCGACCGCCCTCGGCAGTGTCCTCGCCGTCACGACGCTCGCGCGCGTCGCCTTCACGCTTTTCGGCGGCGTCGTCGCCGACCGCCTGCCGCGCCGAGCGGTGATGCTCGCGAGCGACGGCGTCCGCGCGGCCGTGCAGGCGCTCGTCGCGGTGTTGCTGCTCACGCACGGCATGACGCTCCCGCTCTTCTTCGTCACGGGTGCGATCTTCGGCGCGGCGTCGGCGTTCTTCGGGCCGGCGTCGGACGGGCTCGTCCCGCAGACGATCAGCGCTCGGAACCTCCAGCCGGCGAACGCGTTGCTGAGCCTGTCGCGGAACGTCCTGAACGTGTTCGGGCCGGCTTTGTCCGGTGGCTTGATCGCCGTCGCGGGGACCGGCTGGGTCTTCGCGATCGATAGCGCGAGCTTCGTCGCGAGCGGGGTCTTCCTCGTCCAACTGAGAGTGCCGCCGCACGCGCGGGCGCAGCGCAGCCGCTTCGTCCGCGAGCTGCGCGAGGGCTTTCGCGAGGTGCTCGGACGTTCCTGGGTCCGTTGGCCGATCGCGGGCTTCGCTGTCTCGAACTTCTGCCTCGCCGCCTTCATCGTCCTCGGGCCGCCGACGTTCACCGCGCACTTCCACGGCGCGCGGGACTGGGGCGTCGTCTCCGCCTGCGGCGCCGTGGGGGCGATCGCGGGTGCGCTCCTGTCTGCGCGCCTGCGGCCCGCGCACCCGTTGACGGCGTGCTTCCTCGTCTGCGTCCTGCTCGCCGTCCCGATCGCGGCGCTCGCCGGGCCGCTTCCGTTGATCGTGGTCGCCGCCGGCTGGCTGGGCGGCTCCGGCGCAATCGCGCTCGGGAACACCTGGTGGGACACGGTGCTGCAACGCCGCATCCCGCCGAGCGTGTACGCACGCGTGCGCTCCTACGACATCCTCGTCTCGTTCGTCTTCATGCCGCTCGGTTTCGTCGTCTTTCCCCTGCTCGCACGCTGGATCGGGTTCGCCGCCACGCTCATCGTGGCGGCGTCCGCCGTCGCGCTGTCGAACTTCGCCGTCGCGTTCTCGCCGGGCGTCCAGTCGGTTCGGGACGAGCCCGACCTGGTCTGAGCGGCTAGACGAATCAATCGTCTACGCCTTGGCGGGCGCGCGCTTGCGGTTCGGGATGTGGATCGCGCGGCCGAGCGCGGCGAGACCGGCTTCCTTGATCGCCTCGCTGAGGGTTGGGTGCGGCGCCATGCCGTCGGCGACGGTCTCGACGGTCGACTCGGCGTCGATCGCGACGACGCCCGCCTCGATCATGTCGGTCACGTGAGGGCCGACCATCACGATGCCGAGCAGCTCGCCGTACTTCGTCTCGTGGATCGACTTCACCCATCCGGTGGTCTCGGCCTGCATCACCGCGCGTGCGTTCGCGACCCACGGGAATCTGCCGACGGCGATGTCGTCGCCGTACTGCTCGCGCGCCTGCGCCTCGGTGAGCCCCACGGCTGCGACCTCCGGGTCCGTGTAGATCGGGCGCGGCACTGCCGGGTCGACGATCGACGCCTCGTGCCCGCACGCGTTCTCGGCCGCGACCTCGCCCTCGCGGAAGGAGGTGTGCGCGAGCTGCCAGTAGCCCGCGCAGTCGCCGGCCGCGTAGATGTGCGAGACCGACGTCCGCCGGTGGTCGTCGGTGTCGATGCCGCTGCGCCTGTCGTACTCGACGCCGGCCTCCTCGAGTCCGATGCCTTCGACCACCGGCCCGCGGCCGACGGACACGAGCATCAGGTCGCAGTCGACCGTCTCGCCGTCGCCGAAGTACACGGTGAGCGCATTGCCCTTCTGCTCCACCTTCGTGCACTGCTTCCCGAGCTGCAGCGCGATGCCGCGCTTGCCGAACGCCTTCGCGAGCTCCTGCGCCGCGTCGGCGTCCTCCTGCGGGATCAGCGAGTCGAGCATCTCGATGATCGTGACCTCGGAGCCGAAGCGATTGAGGATTGACGCAAACTCGCAGCCGATGATGCCCCCGCCGAGGACGACCAGTCGCCGCGGTACCTCCGTCTGCGCGAGGAGCCCCGTCGAGTCCACGCAGAGGTCGCTCTCGAGGCCGGGGATCGGCGGGCGGAGCGGGAACGACCCGGTCGCGATGACCGCCGACTTGAACGTCACGTCCTCCCCGCCCTCGACCGCGATCGTGTTCGCGTCCTTGAACTTGCCCGCGCCCTTCACCCACTCGACGCCGTTCGCCTTGAAGAGCGACGCGACGCCCTGCGTCATCTGCTTGACCACCGCAGCCTTCCAGTCGTTCGCCGCCGCGAAGTCGAGCGTCGCGCCGTCGACCTTCACCCCGAGCTTCGCGAACGTCTCGTTGCCCTGGTGGAGGAAGTGCGCCGTCTGCACCCAAGCCTTGGTGGGGATGCACCCGATGCGCAGGCAGGTGCCGCCGAGCTCCGGCTCCTTCTCGATGCAGGCGACCTTTGCGCCCAGCTGCGCGGCGCGGATCGCTGCGGTGTAGCCCGCGGGCCCACCGCCGAGGACGGCGACGTCGACTTCCATGTCAGCTCCTAGGTCGGGTTTCGGGCGCGATGGTACCGAGCGGTCAATTCGCCGCGCGTGCGGTGACGATCCAGACAGAGGAGCTCGCGATGACCCCATCCGGCGTCTCGAACTGTGAGAGCGGCTCGCGCAGCAGCTCGGCGAGCTTCGGGCGCATTGCGTCGCCGTTCTCGCCCGCCAGCCGAACCGCTTCGGCAGCTGGTCCCAGCGCAAGGTTCAGCTCGATCGCCTCGTCGAGGGTGTTGCCGATCTTCAGCGGCATGTCGGCCCGCTCGAACGCGATCTCCTCGAAGCCGGCGCTCTTCAGGATCGTGCTGACCGCGTCCGCGTTCGCCATCGAAAAGGGGCCGGGGCCGCAGCGCGCCTCGTCGGTCTCCTCCGGGATCTCGATCAGCGGCTTGACGATCTCCTCGGCAACGTGCAGCCACGGGTTGTCTTCCTTTCGCCGCCAGACGACCGCGCAGAGCGGCCCGCCCGGCTCCAGCGCGCGGCGGACGTTGCGCAGCGCGGCAACGGGGCTCGCGAAGAACATCGTCCCGAAGCGCGAGAACGCATAGTCGAAGGTCTCGTCGAATTGGGCGGCCTGGACGTCCATCACCTCGAAGTGAACGTTGGGCATGGCGGCGGCTTCGAGTCGCGCGACCTCGATGAATCGTGGGGCGATGTCCACGCCGAGCGCCGAGCCTTCGTGGCCGACGAGCGTGGCGAGCACCTGCGTCGTGTCACCGATTCCGCAGCCGACGTCGAGCACGCGGTCGCCGGGATGCGGCGGGCACCGGTCGATGGCGGCGGCGCCGTGCGGGGCGAGGCCGCCGATGACGAGATGCCTGAACTTCAAGAAGCGGTCGAACAGCACGCCGTCCCACGCGCGCTGCGACTCTGCGTTCTCCGGGAGTACGTCCGTCACGTCTCGATGTTACGGCAGCAGCACGATCTTGCCGAACTTGCCGCCGGCCGCGAACGCGTCGTACGCCTCCTGCGCGCGCTCGAGCGGATACGTCGCATGCACCGGCACTACGACCCGCCCATCCGCGAGGAGCGGCAGGACCTCCTCCCGCAGACGGCGGATCACCTCCGCCTTCTCCTGACGCGAACGCGAACGGAGCGTCGAGCCGTGGATGCGGCCGCGCACCGCCATCAGCCGCCCGAAGTGGATCTGCGCCGTCGCGCCCGCACCGAGGCCGATCACCGCGATTCGCCCCTTCAGGTTCAGCTGGTCGAGATTCGTTCGGAGGTTGTCGCCGCCGACGAGCTCGAGGATGACGTCGTAGGGGCCGGACGCCTCGGTGTCGACCGCGCCAAGCTCGAGCAGCTCCCCGTGGTGATGCCGCGCCGTGGCGGTGACGAACGCGCCGGCTTCGTCCCCGAGCTGCACGGCCGCGGTGCCGACGCCGCCCGCAGCGCCGGTCACGAGCAGCCGTTCTCCCGCCGCGAGCTGTGCCTGCGTGAATAGCGCGTCGTGCGCGGTCGCGAACACCTCGACGAACCCGCCCGCTTGCGGCCACTCGACGTTGTCGGGGACCGGAAGCACGTGCGACTCGTGGACGACGGCGAGCTCCGCATGCGCGCCGCCGGCAAGCAGCGCCATCACCCGGTCGCCTCGCTC
>Ga0075425_100005033_pt1 | contig 13679 bp, 15 predicted proteins | sample SoiMethybrSBSTD4_FD_75300 | JGI IMG/M metagenome (GOLD analysis project Ga0075425, IMG submission 75300) | Bulk soil microbial communities from a Populus tree surrounding site in Tennessee, USA - Soil MetaG P. TD hybrid SBSTD4 | ecosystem: Environmental > Terrestrial > Soil > Tree plantation...
CGCGAGCGCCGCGAAAATCTCGTCCGGCCCGGCGTAGCTCTCGTCAAGCAGCCGCGCGAAGATTTGCCAGTCCTGCAGCGCGCCGGCAGGCGGAACGAGCGCGGCGTTCAGCTTCTGCACCCGGCCGCGGCGGTTGGTATACGTGCCTTCCTTCTCGCCGAAATGCGTCGCCGGGAGCACCACGTGCGCGAGCGCCGCGGTCGGCGTCATGCGCGTGTCCTGCACGACGAGGAAAGAAAGCTTGGCGAGAGCCGCCTCGAGTTCGCCGCCGAGGTCGGGCAGCGACGCGAGGTCTTCGCCCGCAATGTAAGCCGAGCGGAATTTGCCATCGATCATATTTTTCAGCAGCGGCTCGACACCCGCCTCGGAGCCCATGCCCATGTGGCGCGCGCCGCGGAAATTCGGCGAGCGGTCCGGGCTCATCAGGACTTTTTCGACCTCCGTCAGCTCGCGCTCGCGGTAGAAAACCTGCGTAGAGCCATCGGACGAATATTTCTTCATCAGCCGGCCGAAAAGAAAGGCTTCCTCGTTCGTGTTTCGCCCCGAGAGGATCGCCGCGGCGGGAGCGTTCGCCGCGAGCCCCGCGGCCACCGCTTGCAGTGCCGTGTCCCAGTCGACGGCGACGAGCCCGCCTTCCTGGCGGATCATCGGGGAGGTCAGCCGATCGCCCTCGGCGAGTGCGTGAAACGAGTAGCGCCCTTCGTCGCACAGCCAGTGGCTGTTGACGGCTTCGTTAATGCGCGGCTTAAAGCGCGCGATGCGGTTCTGATACGTCTCGACGGAGATGTTGCAGCCGGTGCTGCAGCCCGGGCAGATCGACGGCGTCTTCTTCAGATACCAGACGCGCACTTTGAAGCGGAAATCGCGGTCGGTGAGCGCGCCGACAGGACAGATATCGACCACGTTTACGGACAGCGGATTGTCGAGGGTTTTTCCCGGGAACACTGCGATCGTGGCATGGTCGCCGCGGTTGACCACGGCGAGCTCGTCGGTGTGCGTGACCTCCTGGAGGAAACGCACGCAGCGCGTGCACTTGATGCAGCGCTCGCCGTCGAAGACGACGTACGGGCCGAAGATCTCGCGCTTGCGGTCATGCTCTTTGCGCTCCTCGAACCGGCTCGCGGCGAGGTCATGCTGCATGTAGTAGTCTTGTAAAAAGCACTCGCCGGCCTGGTCGCAGATCGGGCAGTCGACCGGATGATTGATAAGCAGAAACTCCAGCACCGCGCGCCGCGCTTCCAGCACTTTCGGGCTCTGCGTCTTCACCGCCATGCCTTCGGTCGCGAGCGTGTTGCAGGCGATCTGGAGCTTCGGCATCTTCTCGATCTCGACCAGGCACATGCGGCAGTTGCCGGCGATCGTGAGCTTGGGGTGATAGCAGTAATGCGGAATGTCGATGCCCGCGTCGGCGGCCGCCTGGATGACGGTCTTGCCTTTTTCCGTGACGATCTCGCGCCCGTCGACTGTGATTTTTACCGGATCCATTTCTAAGCGATCAGCTTTCTAACTTAATGTATCGTGCACTTGCCCGCCGCGATGTGCTCGTCGAACTCGCCGCGGAATTTCTTGATGAACGCGGCGGGCGGCCACGACGCGGCGTCGCCGAACGGGCAGATCGTGTTGCCGCCGATGTTGCCGCTGACGCTCAAGATCTTCTCGAGATCGCCGGGCCTTCCGGCGCCGTGCTCGATGCGGTTGAGAATTTTTTCTATCCAGTGACAGCCTTCGCGGCACGGGCTGCACTGGCCGCACGATTCGTGCGCGAAGAAGCGCGAGAGGTTCCACGCCGCGCGCACCATGCAGGTCGACTCGTCCATGACGATCACGCCGCCCGAGCCGAGCAGCGTACCGGCGGCCTGGAACGATTCGTAGTCCATCGTGATGCCGTCGAGCTCGTCGGCGCGGAGCACCGGCATCGACGCGCCGCCGGGAATCACGCCCTTGAGCTTCTTGCCGTTCGTCATGCCGCCGCAGTCTTCTGCGAGAAACTTCTTGAACGGATAGCCCATGTCGACTTCGTAGACGCCGGGCTTTTTGATATGCCCGCTGACCGAGAAGAGCTTGGTTCCCTTGCTCTTCTCGGTGCCGATCGCGGCGTAGCGCGCCGCGCCTTCCGTGATGATCCACGGGAGCGCCGCGAGCGTCTCGACGTTGTTGACGACCGTCGGGCAGCCGAAAAGACCGTGCGTCGCGGGAAACGGCGGCTTCAGCTTCGGCCAGCCTTTGCCGCCTTCGAGCGACGATAAAAGTCCCGTCTCTTCGCCGCAGATGTAAGCGCCCGCGCCGCGGTGAAGGATCAGATCGATGTCGTAGCCCGAGCCGAGAACGTTTTTGCCGAGATATCCCGCCGCGGCGGCTTCGTCGATCGCGCGCTCAAGCACCTGCGCGCCGTAGAACATCTCGCCGCGAATGTAGATGAACGACGTGTGCGAGCGGATCGCGTACGCCGCGATGATCGTTCCCTCGACGATCGCGTGCGGGTTCTTCTCGATCAGGAGCCGGTCCTTGAACGTGCCCGGCTCGCTCTCGTCGGCGTTGCAGACGACGTATTTCGGCTTCGGGTTGTCTTTCGGGACGAAGCCCCACTTCATGCCGGTGGGAAAGCCCGCGCCGCCGCGCCCGCGAAGCCCCGACGCCTTGATTTCGTCGATGAGCTTCTCGGGCGTCATCTCGCGCAGGACCTTTTCCAGCGCAGCATAACCGCCGCGCGCGCGATAACTCGCGAGCGTATGCGAACCGGGGGCATCGATATTGCGGAGCAGGATCTTTTCCATTACTTCAGCCGGTCGAGAATCTCGCCGACATTCTTCTCCGTCAGGTTTTCGTAATAATCGTCGTTCACCTGCATCATCGGCGCGGTGCCGCACGAGGCGAGGCACTCGACCTCCGACAGGGTGAAGCGCCCGTCCGGCGTCGTCTCGCCGACGCCGATCTTGAGCTTCTCTTTGATCGCGGCGGTGATGCGCTCGGAGCCGGCGAGCGCGCACGAGAGCGTGCGGCAGACCTGGATGTGATGCCGCCCGATCGGCTTCATGTTGAACATCGTGTAAAAAGTCACGACGCCCAGGACGCGCGCCACCGGCACGTCCATGATCTGCGCGACGTATTCCATCACTTCCGGGCTGATATAGCCGAACTCCTTCTGCGCGAGATAGAGCACCGGCAGCATCGCCGCGTTCTTCTGGGGGTAGCGGGCGACGATTTCGTCGAACTTCTTCAGCGATTCCTCCGAAAACTTTACAGCAGCCATGTCAACTTTACAGCGGCCGTTTTACCGGTCGCACTCCCCGCCGATCATATTGATCATGCCGAACGTCGGCACGATGTCGGCGACGGTGTAGCCTTTGATCATCTCGCGAAAAGCGCCCATCGCGATGAAGCAGGGCGGGCGCACGCGCACGCGATACGGCTTGCCGCCGCCGTCGCTCACGAGATAGAAGCCGAGCTCGCCGTTGCCGCCCTCGACCGCTTGATAGACTTCGCCGGGCGGCACCTGCACGCCTTCCATGATGATCTTGAAGTGGTGCATCAGCCCTTCGATGCTGTTGTAGACCTTTTCTTTGTCCGGCAGCACGATGCGCGGATCCTCGATCGAAATCGGGCCGGTCGGCATTTTCTCCAGCGCCTGCTCGACGATGCGCATGCTCTGCTCGATCTCCTCGACGCGGACGATGAAGCGGTCGTAATTGTCGCCGTGGCTGCCGAGCGGGACGGTGAAGTCCATCTGGTCGTAGACGAGATAGGGCTGCGACTTGCGCACGTCGTAGTTGACGCCGGTCGAGCGCAGGATCGGCCCCGTCAGGCCGTAGCTCAGCGCGGTCTCCTTCGAGATCACGCCGACATTCGACATGCGGTCGATGAAGATGCGGTTGCGCGACAGCAGCTTCTCGCAGTCCGCGAGCAGCCGGCGCGTCTTGGCAAAGGCGTCTTTCACCTGCGCGGCGAAGCTCTCGGTCAGATCGTGCTTGAGGCCGCCGATGCGCACATACGTGACGGTGAGGCGCGCCCCGGTCAGCGCCTCGACGATGCGCATGAGCATCTCGCGCGCCTCGATCATATAAAAGCCGGCGGTGACCGCGCCGAGTTCCGACGCCGACATGCCGCAGCATGTAAGGTGATCGGTGATGCGCGAAATCTCGCTCGCGACGACGCGGATGAACTGACATCGCGGCGTCGTCTCGACGCCGAGGAGTCTCTCGACCGCAAGCGCATAGCCGACGTTGTTGATCAGCGGCGAGACGTAGTTGAGCCGGTCGGTATAGGGTATCACCTGCGTCCAGGTCCCCTGCTCCGAGCTCTTGTCGAAGCCGCGATGGAGATAGCCCACCTCGGTGTCGCAGTCGACGACCTTCTCGCCGTCGAGCTTGAGATTGAACTTGATCGTGCCGTGGGTCGCCGGATGGGACGGGCCCATCTGCAGCTCCATGATGTCCTGCGGCAGCTCTTTGACTTCGGCTTTCATCCTCTTTTCGAATCCGCGCCGGCGAGCTTCTGCTGCTCAAGCTGCTGCTTCAACTGGATGAGCTTGTTGTCCGAGCGTGTGTCGACGAACGTTCCGGCAAGCGGCCGCTCGGGCACGAGCGGCTGGCGCTGATTGACCGGGTAATCCTTCCGCAGCGGATAACCGCGGAATTCCTCGTAGAGGAGGATGCGGCGCAGATCCGGGTGGCCGCGAAAGCGAATGCCGAACATGTCCCACACTTCGCGCTCGAGCCAATCGGCGGCGCGCCAGAGCGAGACGAGCGAATCGACTTCCGGCGCGCTTTCGGCGACGGGCACTTTGATCCTCACGCGGCGGCCGCTGCCAAGCGAGAGCAGATGATAGACGACTTCGAAGCGCGGCTCCTTCTTGCCCAGGTAATCGACCGCGGTGATGTCCGATAAAAAATCGAATGCGAGCGCGGCATCTTCCTTCATGCGCCTGAATGATTCGACGAGACCGTCGCGCCGCAAGACGATCGCGTCTTCGCCGCGCACCGTCTGCCCGTCGAGCACCGCCTCGCCGAGTTTTCGGCGGATCTCGTCGAGCTGCGAAGTCTCTTCTACCATAGCGGCATCAGTAAAGATCGAGCGCGCCCTTCTTCCACGCGTAAACAAAGCCGACCACGACGATCAGCATAAAAATGCCCATCTCGACGAGGCCGAAAACGCCGAGCTGGCGAAACGACACGGCCCAGGGATACAGAAAGACCGCCTCCAAGTCGAAGATGAGAAACAGCATCGCCACGAGGTAGAATTTCACCGGAAAGCGAATGCGCGCGTCGCCCTTGGGAGGATTTCCGGACTCGAACGGCTCCGCTTTGACGGCGGTCATCCGTTTCGGGCCCACCGTCTGCGCGATAAACAACAGCGCCAGCACCACGCAAGCCGCAAAAGCGAAAAGCACCAGTACCGGAAAAAAAGGATCCGCCATCAAATTCCGTGTAAAAAAAGACTCTCACACCGGATGGAAATCCGGGTGGTTAGAAGCTACGCGGCCAGCCTCGTAAACACTTATTTTTTTATGGGAAAAACAGCCCTAAGTCAAGGAAATGGACGCCGCCGGTTCGTTGCAACCGACCCGAACGACGCCTATATAAGTGACAAAAACGGGAAATCAGAAACGGAGGACACGATGAAACAACGACTTCGGATTGCCCTTGTCATGTTCGGTATCGGCATGGCTCTTGGTCTCTTCGCTGAACGCCTGTTGCACGCGCAAAACGAGCCGATCAAGCGGACGTCGCTTTTACAGACCGAGCTCGAAGGCGTCCCCGGCAAAGAAGTCGATGTGTTCATCGTCGAGATCGCACCGGGAGCCTCGACCGGGAAACACTCTCACCCGGGCAGCGAGATCGCTTATATCCTCGAGGGCACCGCCGGGGTGGAAGCCGACGGCAACAACTTCCCGATCACGCAGCGGCGCGGCAGCGTGTCGTATCTGAGGCCGAACGAGGTGCACAACGTCACGAATCCGAGCCGGACCGAGCCGCTCAAGGCGATCGTCTTCGCCGTCAACGACAAAGGGAAGCCCAAGATCGCGCCGGCAAAATAGCACCCTCCTCTTTAATTTCTTATTAAGAAAAGGTTACCGACGGCCTGAACAGCGCCTTGGGCCGTTTCCGCTCTCTCGCGCCAGCCCCTTGACAATCCTATGATCGTGATTACCTTCTCACCGAAGCAGTAAATCTCGACAAACTAAAAAGGAGGAAAAATATGTTCGATTTAGCCCGTTGGGAGCCGTTTGACGGCCTGATCAACAACTTCTTAGAAGATACCTGGCGCCGGCCTCCGCAGTCCGCTGTCGCCGTATGGTATCCGCCGGTGGACATTCTCGAAAGCAAGGATTCGTATCTTATCCGCGCCGAGCTACCCGGCATGAAGAAGGAAGATTTCAACCTCGAGCTCGACGAGGGCACGCTGACGTTGAGCGGCGAGCGCAAGGTCGAAGAGCCTGCGGAAGGCGCCGCGTACCATCGCTCGGAGCGCCTCGCGGGAAAATTCACCCGCTCGTTCCACCTGCCGCAGACCGCGGCGCAGGACGGCATCAAAGCCACCTACCGCGACGGCATTCTGGAAGTCTACGTACCAAAGGCGGAAGAGGCGAAGCCGAAGAAGATCACCGTCAACGTGAACTAATTCGCTTCCGCATAACCCAAAAAGGGGAGAAGAAATCCTCCCCTTTTTTTGGCTAATTTCTGACGGCAATAAAAAAAGGGGAGCCTGACGGCTCCCCTTTTTTTCTTTTGTGCTTTCTGCGCGATTAGTAATCGTCGTGGCCGTGCGGCATCGCCGGAGCTTCCTTCTTTTTCTCCGGCTTCTCGGCGATCATCGCCTCGGTCGTGATCAGCAGGCCGGCGACGGACGCGGCGTTCTGGAGCGCCGTGCGCACCACCTTCGTCGGATCGACGATTCCCGCCTTCACGAGATCCTCGAACTCCTCTTTCGCCGCGTTGAAACCGAACGAGCCCTTGCCGTTCTTCACCTTGTCCAGCACGACGGCGCCGTCGGCGCCCGCGTTGTGCGCGATCCAGCGCATCGGCTCTTCGAGCGCCTTCTGGATGATGCGCACGCCGACCCGCTCTTCTTCGTTGACGCGGAGATTGCCAAGACCGGCCGAGGCGCGCACGAGCGCCACGCCACCGCCGGGGACGATCCCCTCTTCGACGGCCGCGCGCGTCGCGTGCAGCGCGTCCTCGACGCGGGCCTTCTTCTCTTTCATCTCGACTTCGGTGGCGGCGCCGACTTTCACGACCGCGACTCCGCCTGCGAGCTTCGCGAGCCGCTCCTGGAGCTTCTCGCGATCGTAGTCGGAAGTCGTCTCCTCGATCTGCGCGCGGAGCTGGTTGATGCGCCCTTCGATCGCCGACTTCTTGCCCGCGCCCTCGACGACCGTCGTGTTGTCTTTGTCGACGATGATGCGCTTCGCGCGGCCGAGATCTTTCAGCGTCACGTTTTCGAGCTTGATGCCGAGCTCCTCGGCGATCATGCGGCCGTCGGTGAGAATCGCGATGTCTTCGAGCATCGCCTTGCGCCGGTCGCCGAAGCCGGGCGCCTTGACCGCGACGGTCTTCAGCGTCCCGCGGATTTTGTTGACGACGAGCGTCGCGAGCGCCTCGCCCTCGACTTCCTCGGCGATGATGAGCAGCGGCTTGCCGGTCTTGGCGACGTTCTCGAGCACCGGCAGGAGATCCTTCATGCTGGAGATCTTCTTCTCATTAATCAAAATGAGCGCGTCCTCGTAAACCGTTTCCATGCGCTCGGGATCGGTGACGAAATAGGGCGAGAGATAGCCGCGGTCGAAGCGCATGCCTTCGACGAGATCGAGCGTCGTCTCGAGGCCTTTCGCCTCCTCGACGGTGATCACGCCCTCTTTGCCGACCTTGTCCATCGCCTCGGCGAGGATGTCGCCGATCGTGCGGTCGTTGTTCGCGGAAATCGTGCCGACCTGCGCGATCTCGTCGCGGTCGCGCGTCGGCTTCGAAAGCGACTTGAGCTCTTCGATGACTTTCGCCACCGCCTTGTCGATGCCGCGCTTGAGCGCCATCGGGTCGTGCCCGGCGGCGACCATTTTTAGCCCTTCGCTGTAGATCGCCCGCGAGAGCACGGTCGCGGTGGTGGTGCCATCGCCGGCAAGATCGGAGGTTTTGCTCGCGACCTCTTTGACCATCTGCGCGCCCATGTTTTCGAATTTATCTTCGAGCTGAATTTCTTTGGCGACCGTCACGCCGTCCTTGGTAACCGTCGGCGATCCCCAAGACTTCTCCAATACGACATTCCGGCCCTTCGGCCCCAGCGTTACGGTCACGGTGTCGGCCAAAATATTGACGCCGCGAAGAACCTTAGATCTGGCCTCTTCGCTGAATTTGACTTCTTTCGCTGCCATTTCTCCCCTCCTTATTCTACGATACCCAAAATATCTTCTTCCCTGAGAATCAAGTGCTCCTCGCCGTTGAGCTTGATCTCAGTGCCGGAATACTTGCCGAAGAGAATTTTGTCTCCGGCTTTGACATCCAGCGGAATGACTTTGCCGTCTTCGTGCTTGCCCGGACCGACCGCGACGACGCGGCCTTCCTGGGGTTTCTCCTTCGCCGTATCGGGGATGATGATGCCGCCTTTGGTCTTCTCCTCCTCGGCGATTCTTTGCACAATTACCCTGTCGTGCAATGGACGAACCTTGAGAGCCATAGCAAAACCTCCTGAAAAATCAAAGATTTACACGTCGGCGGAACCGCCGATGGTGCAAATATAATCGCGCTTACCCCAACGTCAAGGGGTGAACTAAAATATTTTTCTACTTCCCGCCGGCTTTATACGGTGGGTTGGCGATGCTCCGCAGGTAGGCGACGATATCGGCTATCTGCTTATCTCGTAAGGACCCGCCCCAGGCGGGCATAAAACCGGACTTACCGGCCGCCTGCCCGCCCTTCGATATGATATCCATCAGCGTCTTGTCCGACATCTTGTTCATCACATTGCCGTCCGTATGATTCGCGGGCTTCACCGGCAGAGACGCAGCGGCCGGCCCGTCCCCTTTGCCGCCGTCGCCGTGACAGCTCGAGCAATAGGTGACGTATAGTTTTTTCCCTTCTTCTTTATCTTGGGCCGCTGCCGCGCCCGCCGCTGACAAAACCGCCAACGCCACCAACGCCGCTATCCTTCGCGCCATACCCTTCCCCCGATGCTTGCCTACAAAAGCTGTACTCTTATCAGATCGGAATCGAAAGTCATAGAGGCGGCGAATTGAATTCTGCGCCGCTTCACGCGGGTACACTTTGACCCGAAACGGTGCTATGGAACCGAGCGGAGGTGAGTATGGCGGCGAAGATCAAGCTCTGGGGCAGAAACGATTCTTCCAACGTGCAGAAAGTCCTGTGGTGCTGCGGCGAGCTTGGCATCGATTTCGACCGGGTCGATCTCGGCGGCAAATTCGGCGGCAACAAAGAGCAGCCTTATCTGGATTTGAATCCGAACGGCCTCGTGCCGACGATCGAAGACGGCGGACTGATCCTGTGGGAATCGAACACCATTGTGCGATACCTTACGGAAAAATACGGCGGCGGTAAAATCATCGAAGCGACTCCGGAGGGGCGCGCGCAGGCAAGCCGCTGGATGGACTGGCAGCTGACGACGCTCGGCCCGGCGATCGTACCGCTCTTTTGGGGCTACGTGCGCACGCCGCCCGAAAAACGCGACGCGGCGGCACTGAAAACAGCGCTGGAGAAAACCGCCGCGGCGTGGAAGATCGTCGACGATAGGCTCGCGCAGAATGCTTACTTGGCTGGAAAGGATTTCACGATCGGCGACATTCCGCTGGGCGTGTGGGCCTACCGCTGGTTCAATCTGCCGATCGAGCGGCCGAAGCTCGATAATTTCAGTCGCTGGTATGGTGCGTTGCAGAAGCGCCCCGCGTATCAGAAGCACATCATGATCCCGATGACGTGATTTAGCGCTGACACAGAAAGGATAGCCGCGGCGTCAAGCGCCGACGATGCGCAGCGCTTCGGCTGTGATGCGCTCGACGTTCGGCACCATCGCGTCGACGAGCGGGCCGCTGTGCGGCGGCGGGATCGGCGCGGCGCCGACACGCAGCACCGGCGCTTTCAGATGCGAGAATAGATTCTCCTGAATCATGGCGGCCAGCTCGGCGGTGAGACCGCCGAGAACGGGTCCTTCGTCCAGGATCAACGCGCGCTTGGTTTTCGCGACCGAGACGAGAATGGTTTCCTTGTCGAGCGGCGCGAGCGAGCGGAGATCGACGATTTCCACATCGATGCCCTTTTGACTAAGCCGCCCGGCGGTTTCGTCGGCCTTGAGCACCATCCCGCCGCAGGTGACGATCGTGAGATCTTTCCCCGGCCTGCGGACCGCGGCTTTGCCGATCGGGACGGTATATTCGCCTTCGGGAACCGCGCCCGTCACGCCGTAGAGATGGTGGCTTTCGAAGCAGAGCACGGGGTTCGGGTCGCGGATCGCGGAGAGCAGCAGCCCCTTCGCGTCGGCGGGAGTGGTCGGCGCGATGATCTTCAGCCCGGGAAAAGGAATGAACGCGCCGTGATTGCAGCTCGAATGGCTCGGGCCGCCGCCCGGCCGCGTGCCGAATTTGTTGCGGATCACGATCGGCACGGAGATTTTTCCGCCGGTCATGTAATGGTAGCGCGCCGCGAGCGTGACGAGCTGATCCATGCACAGCGGCAAAAGATCGCAGAACTGAATTTCGACGACCGGCCGGAGGCCGTTGATCGCGGCACCCGCCGCGACTCCGACGAGCGCGGCTTCGGAGATCGGCGTGTCGCGTACGCGGCTGTCGCCGAACTCCTGCATGAGCCCTCGCGTGACGCCGTACGCGCCGCCGAAAAGCGCCACGTCCTCGCCCATGACGAAGACGCGCGGATCGCGCGCCATCTCGTAGCGCAGCGTCTCCCGCAGCGCCTCCTGCAGGCGCATTTCCTTCGGTTTTGTCTCCGTGTCGGCCATCTTCCGGCGATCTCAAATCACATATCTCAGATCGCAAATATGAAATATGAAATTTGGCATCTGAGATTTCGCGCGGAGCGCGGACTAGCGCGCGAACACCTCGTCGGTTTCGGCTTCGGCCGCCGGCAGCGGCGCCGCTTCCGCGCGCCGGGCGACTACGTCGAGCTCGGTGTAAACGCTCCGGCTCATTTCCTCGAATTCCGCTTCGGTCAGCTCGTTCGCGGCGATGAGTTTTTCTTTCAGGCGCCGGATCGGGTCGCGGCGCTTCCACTCCTCGATCTCTTGGCGCTTCCTGTAGCCGGTTCCCGGATCGCCGCCGAAGTGGCCGTCCCAGCGATACGTCAGGCATTCGAGCAGCGTCGGCCCGCCGCCGCTGCGCGCACTCTCGGCGGCTTTCGAAGTCTCTTCGTAGACGAGCTCCGCGTCGTTGCCGTCGATCGCCTTGCCCCCGAAGCCGTAGGCCGCGGCGCGCTCGGCCAGATGCTTGACCGCGACGCTTTTCTCCAGACTCACGGTCATCGCGTATAAATTGTTCTCGACGACGTAAACGACGGGCAGCTTCCACAGTCCGGCCATGTTCATCGCCTCGTGGACGACGCCCTGGTTCATCGCGCCGTCGCCCATGAAGCTTACGGCGACTTCCTTGCTGCCGCGAATCCTCGCGGCGAGCGCCGCGCCGGTCGCGATGGGAACCGTCGCGCCGACCGTGCCGGTGTTGCCGAGAAAACCGAACGACATGTCGCCCATGTGCATCTTGCCGCCGCGGCCCAGCGAGTAGCCGTCGCGCCGGCCGATGCACTCGCAGAGGAGCTTGTAGAGGTCCGCGCCTTTGGCTACGAGGTGCCCGGTTCCGCGATGATAGCTGGCGATGAGATCGCCGGGCGCGAGCGCGGCGCACACGCCCGCGGCGATCGCCTCCTGCCCGCGGTACGAGTGCGGGCTGCCGAACATGACCTTCCGTTGATACAGGTCGTTCAGCTTCTCTTCGAACGCCCGCACCATGATCATGGTGCGGAGCATCGTTTTTCGCTTCGTGGAATCGAGCATGCTAACACCGCGCGGCGGTTCGCTGCACTACACTTAAATTGCGATGCGCGGGATTGTCAAGCTCAGCGCTTCAAAGCGCCGTTTAAGAACTCCAACACCACACCGCCCCAGATATCCGGCGCCTGGAAGCAGAAGCCCGCGTGACCTTCTTCGTGCGTCCTGCCGTAAGCAGGAAAGATCACCCGCTGGTGCGGTTTGCCGGCGGCCTCCATGTCGCGGTCGAGGACGAGCGTCGGCGTCAAGTCCCAGTCGTTTTCCGCCTGGATGAAGAGGATCGGCGCGGACGCTCCTTTGATGGCGCGCCGGAGCCGCCCCTGAAGTGCCGTTGAGCGCGACCACGTCTCGGCCCCCGGCGCGAAAGCAATGGCGGCGGCGAGACCGGACGCTTTCTCGGCCGCGAGCAGTGTTTGAATGCCGCCGTACGAGCAGCCCGCCGCGGCGACGCGGCGCGCATCGACGTACGGTAAGCCGCGTAGATAGGCAAGCGCCGCGAGTGTGTCTTCGAGATGCATGTCGTGCAACGCGATGACCCCTCTCAGTCCCTGATCGTACAGAGCGTCCACCTGACGGTCCGCCGGCGAGCGTCCGTGGCCGCGGCGGTGCGGGACGAACACCACGTAGCCTCTTGCGGCGAAGTAGTTTCCGATCTCCGGCTTGGCTCCGGGCCGCCGCTCGCTGCCGTGGCTATAAAGGATAGCGGGGAAGGGACCAGGGCCTTCCGGCTTGTAAAGAAACCCTTTGAGCGCGAGAGGGCCGCTCGGGAAAGTGACTTCTTGAGGAGTGGCGGCTAGAGAATGATTCGAATGGAAAAAAAAGACGAAGGCAAAAAAGATAGGCCACGCGCCTTTCACGTGGCCTATCTTAACCGATGGCGGCGGCGCGCGCTATCGACTAAACCGGGCGGCCGGCCGCTTTCGCGCGCAGCTTGTTCAAGAGCTCGTCGATGGACGCGCTGGCCAAGATGCGGCCGAACTGCGAGCGGAAGTTCGAAGTGAGGCTGATGTTGTCGATCACGATGTCATAGACTTTCCACTGGCCGTCGATGAGGTGCAGGCGATAATCGACCGCGAGCGTCTCGCCGGCACCGTGCACGATCTCGGTGTCGACCTGGGCCAGGTTCTGCTTGACCGTCTCGCGGAGATAGAGAATCTTCTCGCCGCGGTACGACTCCAGGGTGCTCATGTAAGACCCTTCGACGAAAGCGGCGAAGGCGGCCACGAACTCGTCCTGGCGGTCGGCGAGCTCCGCCCAGCGGGCGCCGAGAGAGCGCTTGGCCATCTCGTTGAAATCGAAGCGCGGAACCAGGATGTTCCGGATTTTCTCGACCGCTTCCTCCTTGTTGGCGCCGCGGGCGGCGGTGACTTCCTGGAGAACCTGGGAGATCCGCTCGATCGCCTCTTTGATCTGCTCTGTCGGCTGCTCGGCCGACGAGAGCCGCATCGGCATGACGCAGAACGACAGCGACATCAACACGGTCGAACAGAATGAAAATAACTTTTTCCCCATTGCGGCTCTCCCTTCGGCGCGATTTCTGTCGACAAGGATCAGCAAGCGCGATGCCAGCAGCCCAGGAATACTAAGTGACTGTAAATGCTGATATTTTTGTGAATCTGAAATATGCCGAAGGGAAAAGTGTCACGTTTTGGGCGACAAAAGACCAAAAAACGTGACCGCGA
>Ga0075425_100005034_pt1 | contig 13679 bp, 12 predicted proteins | sample SoiMethybrSBSTD4_FD_75300 | JGI IMG/M metagenome (GOLD analysis project Ga0075425, IMG submission 75300) | Bulk soil microbial communities from a Populus tree surrounding site in Tennessee, USA - Soil MetaG P. TD hybrid SBSTD4 | ecosystem: Environmental > Terrestrial > Soil > Tree plantation...
ACTTCAAGCTCGGACGTCAGGAGGCGATTCAGTGGAAGGGCGCCGACGGCGCCACGGTCGAAGGCATCCTCACGTATCCGGTCGACTACCGGCCCGGTCAGAAATATCCGCTCGCGGTCATGACGCACGGCGGTCCGCAGGCGGCGGACAAGTTCAGCATCGGATCGACGTCGTACGAGATCCAGGTGCTCGCCGGCCTCGGCTACGCGAGTCTGCAGCCGAATTATCGCGGCAGCACCGGCTACGGCGACGCGTTCCTGCGCGACATGGTCGGCCACTACTTCCAGAACGCGCACCTCGATGTGATGACCGGCGTGGACGAGGTGATTCGCCGCGGCATCGCGGATCCCGACAAGATGGTGAAGATGGGATGGAGCGGCGGCGGTCACATGACGAACAAGATCATTACGTTCACCGATCGCTTCAAGGCGGCATCGGCCGGCGCCGGCGCGGCGAACTGGGTGTCGATGTACGCGCAGAGCGACATCCGCGCGTTCCGGACGCCGTGGTTCGGCGGAACGCCGTGGCAGAAGAACGCGCCGATTGACGTGTACTGGGCGAACTCGCCGCTGAAGGACGTGGCGAACGTGAAGACGCCGACGATCTTCTTCGTCGGCGAGCGCGATCCGCGCGTCCCGATGCCGCAATCGATCGAGATGTACCGCGCGCTGAAGAGCCTCGACGTGCCGACGCATCTCTACATCGCGCCGCGCGAGCCGCACGGCTGGACCGAGCTGCGCCATCAGCTCTTCAAGCTGAACACCGAGATCGAGTGGTTCGAGAAGTACGCGACGAAGCGGCCGTTCACGCCGGAGAAAGCGCCGGGCGGAGATAAAACGGATGTGAAGACGACGTCAGAGGCGCAGTAGGGCAGGACGGGCGGGAGAGGCAGGAGGCGCGCTTCCTGCCCTTCCCACCTGTCGTGCTCGGATGTCGCTCCGACTATTCGGAGCACGGAGAAAAAAGGTAAGCTCCTTCGGTTAGTCGTTCGGCGGCGCGTCCCCAGTTTCCCCGCGGCCGGGTGTTTGCAGCACACCGGAGTCGGTTCCCGCAACGCTGATCGACCTCACGACCGATGTCGCAGATCTTCCATCGCAGCGCGAACACGATTTCGCGCGTCAGCATCTTCGGCGCCGTTTTCTTCATCGCGGGCCTGCTCGGTCTCTTCGCCGAAGTGAATCGCTCGCCGTGGGTGACCGGCGCGCACGTCGCGCGCGAGCAGCCCATTCAGTTCAGCCACGAGCGTCACGTCGCGGGCAACGGCATCGACTGCCGCTACTGCCACACGTCGGTCGAGGAGTCGGCGTTCGCCGGCATCCCGCCGACGAAGACCTGCATGAACTGCCACTCGCAGATCTTCGCGAACAGTCCGTTTCTCGAGCCGGTACGCGAGAGCTTCCGCACCGGACAATCGATCCACTGGACGCGCGTCCACGATCTGCCCGACTTCGTCTACTTCAACCACAGCATTCACGTGCACAAGGGGATCGGCTGCACGACGTGCCACGGGCCGGTCGACCGCATGCCGCTCGTGTGGCAGGAGAACTCGCTGCAGATGGAATGGTGTCTCGAGTGCCACAACAATCCGGAGCGCTACGTGCGTCCGCGGGCCGCGGTGTTCCGCGTCGACTACGTGCCGCCGGCCGATCAGGTTCAGCTCGGACAGCGTCTCGTTGCCGAGTATCAGATCCAGCGTTTGACCAGCTGCTCGACGTGTCATCGGTGAGCGCGTCGTCTAGGGATTGGGGAGTGGGGATTAGGGACTAGTAGGGATCAGGGATCAGGGATTAGGGATTAGTAGGGATCAGGGAGCAGGGATTAGGGATTAGTAGGGATCAGGGATCAGGGATCAGGGATTAGTAGGGATTAGGGAGCAGGGATTAGCCGTTGGACGGTAACAGCAGCGAATCGAGACGCAACTTCTGGAGAACGCTTGACGAGCGCGTTGGCGATCCCGCGTTTGCCGAGCGGATTGCGAACGAGTTTCCGAGTCTGCTTCCGGATGCCGAGGCACTCGCCGATCCGGTGGCGCGGCGCACGTTCCTGAAATTGATGGGCGCGTCGCTCGGTCTTGCGGGCATCACCGCGTGCACGCGCCAGCCGCTCGAGCAGATCGTGCCGTACGTGCGGCAGCCTGAAGAGCTCGTGCCGGGCAAGCCGCTGTTCTTCGCCACGGCGATGACGCTCGGTGGCGTCGCGGCCGGACTGATTGTCGAGAGCCATGAAGGACGGCCGACGAAGATCGAAGGCAACCCGCTGCATCCGGGAAGCCTCGGCGCGACCGACATCTTCTCGCAGGCGGCCATTCTCGACCTCTACGATCCCGATCGATCGCAGACGCTGACCAACCTCGGCGAGATCCGTCCGTGGTCGGCGTTCCTCGGCGCGATGCGCGCCATCGTCACGGCGCAGACACCGCTCAAAGGCGCAGGCCTTCGCCTGCTCACCGAATCGGTGAGCTCGCCGACACTGGCCGCGCAGATTCGCGATCTGCTCACGCGCTTTCCGTCGGCGAAATGGCATCAATGGGATCCGGCGAGCCGCGAGAACGCGCGCGCCGGCTCGAAGCTGGCGTTCGGCGAGTACGTCGACGCGCAGTACCGGTTCGATCAGGCCGACGTCATCCTCGCGCTCGACGCCGACGTCCTCGGCTGCGGTCCCGGATCGCTTCGCTACGCGCGCGAGTTCGCCGCGCGCCGCAGGCCCGATCAACCCGATCGGATGAACCGGCTCTACGCGGTCGAAAGCATGCCGACCTCCACCGGCTCGCGCGCGGATCACCGGCTGCCGGCACGGCCGAGCGAGATTGAATCCATCGCGCGCGCGATTGCGAGAGCGCTTGGGGCAGGTGGGTCGAGTGGGGCAGGTGCGCCGGCCGGGGCGCAGAAATGGATCGACGCGATCGCAAAAGATCTGCAGGCGCACCGTGGACGCAGTCTTGTCGTCGCCGGCGACAATCAGCCCGCATCGGTCCATGCGCTTGCGCATGCGATGAACGCCTCGCTCGGCAACGTCGGACAGACGGTCGTCTACACGCAGACGGCAGAGAGCGAACCGGTCAGTCACCTCGATTCGCTCCGCGATCTCGTCGGCGACATGAACGCCGGCAAGGTCGACCTCCTGATCATCCTCGGCGGCAACCCCGTGTACTCGGCGCCGGTCGATCTCGCGTTCGCCGACGCGATGAACAAGGTGCAGCTTCGCGTCCATCTCGCGCAGCACGACGATGAGACGTCGGCCTTGTGTCACTGGCACGTTCCGGAAACCCACTTTCTCGAAGCGTGGAGCGACGCGCGCGCGTACGACGGCACCATTTCGATCGTGCAGCCGCTCATCGCGCCGCTCTACGGCGGCCGCTCGGCGCACGAAGTCCTCGCGGCGCTGAGCGATCGCCCGGAACGATCCGCGTACGACATCGTCCGCGAATTCTGGAGTCAACAGGATGTAGCGCGAGCCGTTCAGGCGAGCGGCCGAGCCTCTCAGGCGAACGATCGCGCGCCGCAAGCATTGAACCAGGCCGCCGCGGCGCAAGGCGCGCAGAAGCCGCCGTCGACGTTCACGCCAGAGTTCGAGGCGCAGTGGCGGCGGTGGTTGCACGACGGCATCGTGCCGAACACCGCGTTCGCGCCGAAGACCGTCTCGACCGCGCCGCAGGGGCAATCGCCGTCGACGGCGTCGACGCCGGGGCAACCCGCCGCGCAAACGTCCGGACTCGAGGTCAGCTTCCGCAACGATCCCGCCGTCCTCGACGGACGCTTCGCGAACAACGGCTGGCTGCAGGAGCTGCCGAAGCCGATTACGAGGCTGACGTGGGACAACGCGGTGATCGTCAGTCCCGCCACCGCGGACAGGCTGAAGGCGGCCAACGAGCCCGCGTATCAGGGCGGGGAGCACGGACAGATCGTCAGCGACGTCGTCGAAGTGAAATATCGCGGGCGAACGATCCGCGGCGCGATCTTCCCGGTCGTCGGCCATCCGGACAACGTCATCACGCTGCACCTCGGTTACGGCCGGACGCGCGTCGGCCACGTCGGCACCGGCACCGGATTCAACGCGAACCTGCTGCGCACGTCGGAGGCGCTCTGGTTCGACGGCGGCGCCGAGCTCCGACGCCTCGGCTACACCTACTCGCTCGCCTGCACGCAGTACCACCACCTCATGGAAGGACGACGGCCGGTGCGGGCCGTCACGCGCGACGAGTACGCGAAGGATCCGAAGTCGGTGCACGAAGAGGACGAGACGCCACCGAAGACGTTCACGCTGTACCCCGCGTACCGCTACGAAGGCTACAAGTGGGGCATGGCGATCGATATCAACGCGTGCATCGGCTGCAACGCATGCGTCGTCGGCTGTCAGTCGGAGAACAACATCCCGGTCGTCGGCAAAGACCAGGTGCTGCGCGGCCGCGAGATGCACTGGATTCGCGTCGACACGTACTATCGCGGCGAGCCTGAGGCGCCGGAAACGTACTTCCAGCCGGTGCCGTGCATGCAGTGCGAGAACGCGCCGTGCGAAGTCGTCTGTCCGGTGGCTGCGACCGTGCACAGCCACGAAGGGCTGAACGACATGGTCTACAACCGCTGCGTCGGCACGCGGTACTGCCAGAACAACTGCCCTTACAAAGTGCGCCGCTTCAATTTCCTCCTGTATCAGGACTGGGACACGCCGAGCCTCAAGCTCGGACGAAATCCCGACGTCACCGTGCGCAGCCGCGGCGTGATGGAGAAGTGCACGTACTGCGTGCAGCGGATCAACGCGGCTCGCATCGAGGCGGAGAAAGCGGATCGGCCCATTCGTGACGGCGACGTGACGCCCGCGTGCCAGCAGGCGTGTCCGGCGGACGCGATCGTCTTTGGCGACATCAACGATCCGAACAGCCGCGTCGCCAGGTTGAAATCAGAGGAGCGCAACTACGAGCTGCTCGGCGAGTTGAACACGCGGCCGAGGACGACGTATCTCGCCGCGGTGCGGAACGTGAACCCGGAGCTGGGAGGATAACGTGGCGCCGGCGCGCGACATGGATGATCCTCTCGCGGCGGTCGTCGCCACCGGAACGCCGCCGGTCATCGCGCCCGGCCACACGTTCGGGACGGTCACCGACAAGATCAGCTCGATCGTTCTCACCCGCAAGACGCCGCTCGGCTGGTGGATCGGATTCCTGATCGCGTTCGCGATCACGAACATGCTGCTCGTCGCGCTCACCTACCTGTTCTTCAAAGGGACGGGTATCTGGGGCGTCAATCAGCCGGTCGGCTGGGGATTCGCGATCGTCAACTTCGTCTGGTGGATCGGCATCGGCCACGCCGGCACGCTCATCTCCGCGATCCTCCTGCTGCTGAAGCAGACCTGGCGCACGTCGATCAACCGCTTCGCGGAAGCGATGACGCTCTTCGCCGTCGCGTGCGCAGCTATCTTTCCGATCGTGCACACGGGCCGTCCGTGGCTCGCCGCGTACTGGCTGTTCCCGTATCCGAACACGATGAACCTCTGGCCGCAGTTCAGGAGCCCGCTCATCTGGGACGTGTTCGCGGTGTCGACGTACGCGACCGTGTCGCTGCTGTTCTGGTTCGTCGGCCTCATTCCGGATCTCGCGACGCTGCGCGATCGATCGCAGTCGCCGACCGGACGCGTCATCTACGGCATGCTCGCGATGGGGTGGCGGGGATCGGCGCATCACTGGTATCGCTACGAGACGGCGTACCTGCTGCTCGCAGGCCTGGCCACACCGCTCGTCGTCTCGGTCCACACCGTCGTCAGCTTCGACTTCGCGATCGGGATCCCTCCCGGATGGCACACGACGATCTTCCCGCCGTACTTCGTGGCGGGCGCGATCTATTCGGGGTTCGCGATGGTGCTGACGCTCGCGATACCGATCCGCGCGGTGTACGGCCTCGAAGACTTCATCACGATGCGCCATCTGCAGAACATGGCGAAGGTGATGCTCGTCACCGGCCTCATCGTCGCCTACGGCTACCTGACGGAAGCGTTCATCGCGTGGTACAGCGCCGACCGCTACGAGATGTTCGTTCCGTACAACCGCGCCACCGGTCCGTACTGGTGGACCTACGGGATGCTGATCCTGTGCAACGTGCTCATCCCGCAGGCGCTGTGGCTGAAGCGCGTGCGGACGAACACGATTCTGCTGTTCATCATCGCGATCATCATCAACATCGGCATGTGGCTCGAGCGCTTCGTCATCGTCGTCACGAGCCTGCACCGCGATTTCCTCCCCTCGGCGTGGGGGAATTACGCGCCGACGCGGTGGGACTGGGCGACGTTCGTGGGCACGATCGGATTGTTCCTGTCGCTGCTGTTCCTGTTCCTGCGGTTTCTGCCGATGATCTCGATTTTCGAGATGCGGACGATTCTGCCCGAGGCAAAGGTCGATGAGGATCTGCGGGTGATCTGATGGCGCTCAGACCCGGGCTCTACGGAATCATGGCGGAGTTCGACGATGCGACAGCGCTTGTGGCGGCGGCGCAGCGCGCGCATCAGGAAGGCTATCGCACCATGGACGCGTACTCGCCGTTCCCGATCGAGGAACTGCACGAGGCGCTCGGATCGCATCACACGCGGCTGCCGCTCATCGTGCTGATCGGGGGACTCGTCGGCTGCATCGGCGGCTACTTGCTGCAGTACTGGTCGTCGGCCATCGCGTACCCGCTGAACGTCGGCGGCAAGCCGTTTCACAGCTGGCCCGCATTCGTGCCGGTGACGTTCGAGTGCACGATTCTCGCGGCGGCGCTCTCGGCGGTGCTCGGCATGCTGGCACTGAACGGTCTGCCGCAGCCGTATCACCCGGTCTTCAACGTGCCGCGGTTCGCGCTGGCGAGCCGCAACCGGTTCTTTCTCTGCATCGAAGCCAAGGATCCGAAGTTCGACCTCGAGGGGACGCGCCGGTTCCTCGAGACGCTCGGCCCGCGAGAGGTGACCACTGTTGCGGATTAGCACCTCCGTCGTGTCCTTTGTAACCTTGGTGTCCTTGGTGTCGGCAGCGTTTGCCGCCGCCGGCTGCCGCCAGGACATGCACAACCAGCCGAAGTACATCCCGCTGCGCGAATCGACGTTCTTCAGCGACGACCGGTCGGCGCGGCCGCTCGTGGCCGGCACCGTGGCGCGCGGTCAACTGCGCGAGGACACATTGCTCTACACCGGCAAGGTGAACGGCGCCGATGCAACGGTGTTTCCGTTTCCGATCACCGATCGCGTGATGGCGCGGGGTCAGGAGCGCTTCAACATCTACTGCTCGCCGTGCCACGGCGAAACCGGACAAGGCGACGGGATGATCGTGCGGCGCGGCTACCGGCGTCCGCCGACGTATCACCAGGATCGTCTGCGCGAGGCGCCGGTCGGACACTTCTTCGATGTGATCACGAACGGCTTCGGCGCCATGCCCGATTACGCCGCGCAGATACGCGTCGAAGATCGCTGGGCGATCGTCGCGTACCTGCGTGCGCTGCAGTTGAGCGAGCACGCGACGATCGCGGACGTTCCGCCCGATCGCCGCGGTTCGCTCGATCGACAGACGCCGCCGCCGGAGCGACGTTGATGGAACTGAACGAATCGGCGGACGTTCTCATTCCATCGCTGCGGGAGCATCAGCAGCGGCTGTTCGTCGCCGGAGCGATCGGGCTCGCCGTGTCGGTCATCGGCGCGTTCTTCAACCTGACGCAGTTCATGCAGTCCTATCTGATGGCCTACATGTTCTGCCTGGGCGTCACGCTCGGATGTCTCGCGCTCGGCATGGTCCATCAGCTGTCCGGCGGCGCGTGGGGCGTGCTCATCCGCCGCCAGATCGGCGCGGCGTCGCGCGTCATTCCGGTGATGACCGTGCTCTTCCTGCCGATCGCGCTCGGCATGCACCGCCTGTATCCGTGGACGAATGCGGATCTCGTCGCGCACGACGAAGTGCTGCAGCACAAACATCTGTATCTCAACACGCCCTTCTTTCTCGTCCGGGCCGCGATCTACTTCGGCGTGTGGAACACGCTGGCCTACTTCCTCAACCGCTGGTCGCTCGAGCAGGACACCAATCCCGATCCGCGGATCTCCCGCAAGATGCAGCTGCTCAGCGCGGCAGGGCTCGTCGCCTACGGCCTGACCATCACGTTTGCGTCGTTCGACTGGCTGATGTCGCTCGAGCCGCACTGGTACTCGACGATCTACGGCGTCATCATCTTGGGTGGTCAGGGACTCTCCGGAATGGCGTTCCTCATCACGTCGGTCGTGTGGCTCAGCCGCCGCCCGCCGCTGGATCGTGTTGTCGTTTCGTCGCACCTCCACGATCTCGGCAACCTGTTGCTCGCGTTCGTGATGCTCTGGGCGTACTTCTCGTTTTCGCAATATCTGATCATCTGGGCCGGCAACCTCCCCGCCGAAATCGCGTGGTATCTGCACCGCGTGCAGACCGGATGGCGGTTCATCGGCATCGGCCTGATCATCTTTCACTTCGCGCTGCCGTTCGTGCTGCTGCTGTCGCGCAGGGTCAAACGCGAGCGCGATCTCATCGTCCGCGTCGCCATCGGCATCCTGATCGTTCGTGTCGTCGATCTGTTCTGGCTGATCGCGCCGGAATTCCATCAGAACGGCGTGTCGGTCAGCTGGCTCGACGTGCTCCTGCCGCCGTCGCTGTTCGCGATCTGGCTTGGCTGCTTTGTGTGGCAGCTGCGCGGACGGGCGCTCCTGCCGGTGCACGATCCGCAATTCGAGGAAGCGTTCGGCCGGATTCTCGAGCGCCGCGCGCAGCCAGGGACGGCGCACTAGCGATGGCTGAAGTGCACATGCCGCACGCCGGGGCTCACGGCGAACATCCTGAAATTCACCACGAGACGAGCGACGTCAACGTCCGCGGCGTGCTCGCGTTCGGCGGCGGTCTGATCGGCACCGGCCTTTTCATTTCCCTGTTCGTGTGGGTGCTGTTTCAGTACTTCAGCGCGCGCGAGGCCGCGCGCGTGCCGCCGGTCTATCCGCTGGCCGCCGCGCAGGAAAACCGCCAGCCGCCCGAACCGCGCCTGCAGACCAACCCGCGCCAGGACCTGCGCGACCTGAGGGTGCAGGAAGAACAAGTGCTCGACACCTACGGGTGGGTGGACAGAAACGCCGGTATCGTGCGTATCCCGATCACGGACGCGATGAAGCTGACGGTGCAACGGGGACTGCCGGCGCGACGTTCACCACAGGGGAACGCGAAGTGAAACGAGAACGCGGCCGAACAATTTTCTCCTTTGTGTCCTTTGTGACCTTCGTGTCCTTTGTGCTGCCGCCGCAGGCGGCCGCGCAGATGAGCGGCGCCCCGGCCGCCGGCTACAAAGTGGAGCCCGGCATCACGTCTTCCACGATGCCGAAGCCGCTGCGCGAGATTGGGTTCGATCAGAACATCGGCGCGCGCCTGCCGTTCGACGCGCCGTTCACCGACGAAAGCGGCCGCGCGGTTCGGCTCGGCGACTACTTCGGCGCCCGGCCGGTCGTGCTCGTCTTTGCGTACTACGACTGCCCGATGCTCTGCACGCAGGTCATCAACGGGCTCGCGAGCGCGCTCGACGTCCTCTCGCTGTCGCCGCACAAGGACTTCGAGATCGTCACCATCAGTTTCAACCCCAAGGACACGCCGGCGACCGCGACCGCGAAGAAACGGATCTATCTGCAGCGTTACAAGAAGGAAGGCGCCGCGGACGGCTGGCATTTCCTGATCGGCGAGCAGACGTCGATCGATCGCGTCACGAAGGCCGCAGGCTTCCGGTACGCGTGGGATGCCGACACCAAACAGTTCGCGCATCCCACCGGCGTCATCGTGCTGACGCCGGACGGACGCATCGCGCGGTATCTCTTCGGCATCGAATACGGACCGCGCGATCTCCGGTACGCGCTGGTCGAAGCGTCGAACGGCGCGCTCGGAAACGTCGCCGATGCGCTGCTGCTCTATTGCTACCACTACGACCCGATGACGGGTCGCTACGGCTTCCTCATCATGCGGGCCGTCCGCCTGGCGGGCGCCGCCACCGTGCTCGCGCTCGTCTCGTTCATCGTCTTCATGGTGCGGACGGAGCGGCGGCGCGGCCCGCGGCTCGGAGCGGTGAATTAGGGTATGTGGACCGGCACTCCGCTGTTTCCCGAGGGCGCGTCGACGATGGCGAGCCGCGTCGACAACCTCTTCTTCTTTCTCGTCGGCCTCACGATTTTCTTCTCGCTGATCATCGCCGGCACGATCGTCTACTGCGCCGTCAAATATCACCGCAAGCGGCCCGACCAGGTCGGCGCGAGGATTCACGGCGGCCTGCTCCTCGAGCTGACGTGGACCGTCATCCCGCTGATGATCACGATGGTCATCTTCGTGTGGGGCACGAGCGTGTTCTTCGCGATGTCGCGTCCGCCCGACGAAACGCTCAACATCTACGTCGTCGGCAAGCAGTGGATGTGGAAGTTCCAGCATCTCGACGGCCAGCGCGAGATCAACGAGCTGCACGTGCCGGTCGGCCGTCCCGTGAAACTGATCATGACGTCCGAAGACGTCATCCACGACGTGTTCGTGCCGGCGTTTCGCGTGAAGGCCGACGTGCTGCCCGGCCGCTACACGAACATCTGGTTCGAGCCGACCAAGCCCGGACGCTACCGCCTGTTCTGCGCCGAGTATTGCGGCACACGCCACTCGGGAATGATCGGCGAGGTCGTCGTGATGGACGCGACCGAGTTCCAGACGTGGTTGAGCGGCGGTGCGCCCGAAGGCTCGCTCGCGTCGACCGGAGCGAAGCTGTTCCAGGACCTTGCTTGTAACACGTGTCACCGTCCTGACGCGCAAGGTCGCGGTCCCGTGCTCGAAGGCCTGTTCGGCAAGACGGTGCAGCTGCAGAACGGCGAGACGGTTCAGGCCGACGAAGCGTACATTCGCGAATCGATTCTGACGCCGTCGGCGAAGATCACCGCCGGCTTCCAGCCGATCATGCCGACGTTCCAGGGTCTCGTCACCGAAGAGCAGCTCCTGGCGCTCGTCGAGTACGTCAAATCACTGCACGCCCCGTCGCAGGCGCAATCCCGATAATCATGGCCACAGTTGTCCTTCCGCCGCGTCACTACCTGAACGACGGCTACGGCATCAAGTCGTGGCTGCTCACCCGCGATCACAAACGGATCGCGCTGCTCTATCTCGCCGGCGTCACGTTCTTCTTTTTCGTCGGCGGCGCGATGGCCGTGCTCATCCGGCTGGAGCTCGCGACGCCGGCCGGCGATCTCGTGTCGGACGAGACCTACAACAAGCTGTTCACGATGCACGGCGTGATGATGGTGTTCTTCTTCCTCATCCCCGCCATTCCGTCCGTGCTCGGAAATTTCCTCGTGCCGATCATGATTGGCGCGAAGGATCTCGCGTTTCCGAAGATCAATCTCCTCAGCTGGTACATCTACATCGTCGGCGGGCTGTTCACGCTCTACTCGCTCGTCACCGGCGGCGTCGACACCGGGTGGACGTTCTACACGCCGTTCAGCACCGTATCATCCACGACCAACGTCATCTCGACCGCGCTCGGCATCTTCATCACCGGCTTCTCCTCGATCCTCACCGGCCTGAACTTCATCGTCACGATTCACCGCATGCGCGCACCCGGCATGACGTGGTTCCGGATGCCGCTGTTTCTCTGGTCGACGTACGCGACCAGTCTGATCAACGTCCTCGGCACGCCGGTCATCGCGATCACCGTGCTGCTCGTCGCAGTGGAACGGATCTTCCACTTCGGCTTCTTCAACCCTGCGCTCGGCGGCGATCCGGTGCTCTTCCAGCACCTGTTCTGGTTCTACTCGCACCCGGCGGTCTACATCATGGTGCTGCCGGCGATGGGCGTCATCAGCGAGCTCGTCGCGGGCGCGTGCCGCAAGCCGGTGTTCGGCTATCACTTCGTCGCGTTCGCGAGCCTCGCCATCGCCGTCCTCGGATTTCTCGTGTGGGGTCACCACATGTTCGTCGCGGGCCAGTCCGTATACGCCGCGATGATCTTTTCGATCCTGAGCTTCCTCGTTGCCATCCCGTCCGCGGTGAAGGTGTTCAACTGGACGGCGACGATGTGGAAGGGCGCGGTCTCGTGGGAGACGCCGATGCTCTACGCGTACGGATTCATCGGCCTCTTCACGATCGGCGGACTCACCGGACTGTTTCTCGCGGCCATCGGCGTCGACGTGCACGTCACCGACACGTACTTCATCATCGCGCACTTCCACTACATCATGGTCGGCGGAACGATCATGGGATATCTCGGCGGGCTGCACTACTGGTGGCCGAAGATCAGCGGCCGCCTGTACAACGAAGGTCTCGCCAAGCTCGCGGCCGGAATCATCTTCGTCGGATTCAACCTGACGTTCTTCCCGCAGTTCATCGTCGGCTATCTCGGGATGCCGCGGCGCTACCACGCCTATCCGCCGGAGTTCCAGGTGTTGAACGTGCTGTCGTCGGCCGGCGCTTCGATCCTCGGCGTGGGTTATCTGATTCCAATGGTGTATCTGATGTGGTCGCTGCGCTACGGCCGGCTCGCCGGATCCAATCCGTGGGGCGTCGTCGGTCTCGAGTGGACGACAACGTCGCCGCCGCCGACCGAGAATTTCACCGAGACGCCGGTCGTCACGTGGGACGCGTACGACTATCCCGCGCGGATGGAGGGACACGTTGTCTGACATGGAGATGGTCCATCCCCATCCACCGGCGCTCGCGCATCAGTTCGACGATCTCGATCAGCAGCGCGACGCGGCGACGCTCGGCATGTGGGTGTTCCTCGTGACCGAAGTGTTGTTCTTCGGCGGACTGTTCCTGACGTATTCGGTCTACCGCTCGTGGTACCCGCAGGCGTTCGCGGCCTCCAGCCACGAACTGGTCGTATGGGCGGGCACGCTCAACACCGCCGTCCTCATCACGAGCAGCCTGACGATGGCGCTGGCCGTTCACGCCGCGCAAACGGGCGAGCGGCGTCCGATGCTCATGTTCCTGATCATCACGATGCTGCTCGGCGCGACGTTCCTCGGCGTGAAGGCGTTCGAGTACTACACGGAGTACGCCGAGCATCACATACCGGGACTCGATTTCCGGTTCGAGCCGGAGTATTTCCGCCACGCGCAGATCTTCTTCTCGCTCTATTTCATGATGACGGGGCTGCACGCGCTGCACATGGTGATCGGACTCGGCATCATGTCGGTGATGCTGTGGTGGGCGTGGCGCGGCACGATCACCGCCGAGTACTACAGCCCGATCGAGATCAGCGGCCTCTACTGGCACTTCGTCGACATCGTCTGGATCTTCCTGTTCCCGCTGCTCTATCTCATCGGCCGTCATGTCCACTGATCACATCGTTCCGAAGCGCACGTACTACATCATCTTCGCCGTGCTGTTGCTCTGCACGTATCTGACGTGGCAGGTCGCGTACTTCGATCTCGGCGCGCTGAACACCGTCGCCGCGCTGACGATTGCGGTCTTCAAGGCGACGCTCGTCGTGCTCTTCTTCATGCACGTGAAGTACAGCCCGCGCCTGACGTGGATCGTGGTGTTAGGGAGCGTCTTCTGGCTGGGAATCCTGCTTTCGCTGACGCTGACCGACTACGTCACGAGGCCGTGGAGAACTTATGGGTGATACGCGTATTGCGGATTGAGGATTGCGGATTGCGGATTTATTGTGGATTGGCGGATTTGCGGATTGCGGAATGATTGA
>Ga0075425_100005035_pt1 | contig 13676 bp, 13 predicted proteins | sample SoiMethybrSBSTD4_FD_75300 | JGI IMG/M metagenome (GOLD analysis project Ga0075425, IMG submission 75300) | Bulk soil microbial communities from a Populus tree surrounding site in Tennessee, USA - Soil MetaG P. TD hybrid SBSTD4 | ecosystem: Environmental > Terrestrial > Soil > Tree plantation...
ATCTCACCCATATAATGGTGCAGGAGAACATAGGCCGTTCCCGGAGAGCGCGGCCCTAAAAACGTGCCGATGATGCCGCTTGCCGACATCGTCGCTTTCAAGACCTCGGTCTCGAACCATTCATCGAGATAATCGGCCGAGCTCATCGTCATCAGCTTCGTGAGATCGTAGAGATCGCTGCTGACTTTGCGGAAATGACGAAATAAATTCAGAAACGTCGGGAAGTCGCGCGGATTGATCGATGTCGGGTCGGGCGGCACGAGGCCCAGGATCGGCTTTACCGCCATCGCCATCCGGTGCATGAGCCGGCCGAACTGATCGTAGGCGTCGGCATCGGTCGGCGAATGGCGCTGGAGCTCGCGACGCGTCTTGTCGTGATCGGCCCAGCGCGCGAGGTAGTCGCCGTTGGGGAGCGGCGTGAAGGTGCTATCGAGCGGGATCACCTCCAGGCCGTGAGCGGCCAGGTCGAGCTCGCGGATGACCTCGGGCCTCAGGAGACTCACGACATACGAGCAGACGGAAAACTTGAATCCGGGAAAAATCTCTTCCGTCACCGTTGCGCCCCCGACGATGTAGCGGCGCTCCAGGACGAGGACCTTCTTGCCCGCTTTGGCGAGGTAGGCCGCGTGTGTGAGGCCGTTGTGGCCTGCGCCGATGACGATGACGTCGTATTTTTGGGCCATCAACGTTCCTTGCTTAAGCAGCCATTTTTTGTAATTTTGATCGACAAGTCAACCGACAGAGATAGAGACGGAGACAGAGACAGAGAAAAACAGCCCGGGTCTCTCCCTATCTCTGTCTCTATCTTTTTAGATCATGCCGATCGGAACTCCTTTTCATCCACGAACCTCGGTCTTGTGTGTGAGCCATAACTGGCGTGTCTGGTCGGGTTATCTCGCCGCCAGCTCGTACGAAGTGCTGCACGACCACGAATATCATGCGCTCAGGAATTCCGCAGCCCTGATCGACATCTCGCCGCTTTATAAATACGACGTGAGCGGACGCGACGCGCTCAAATTTGTCAACCGCGTGGCAACGAGAGACGCGGCGAAATGCGCGCTCGGCCAGGCGATGTATACGTGCCTCTGCGACGCCGAAGGCAAGGTCATTCAAGACGGGACGTTTTTTCGCTGGGAGGAAAACCGCTTTCGCTTCCATCTGGCGGAGCCGAGCCTCCGCTGGTTTCGCATGAACGCGGCCGGCATGAGCGTCGATATCAATGAGGTTTCCGAAGCGATCGCGGCGGTCGCGCTCCAAGGGCCGACCGCGCGCGACATCGTCAGATCGATTTTCGGCGGCGCGGTGGATCGCTTGAAATTTTTCCGCTTCGCTTCGTTCGATCTCGAAGGCGTTCCGGTCGTTCTTTCCCGCACGGGCTACACCGGCGATCTGGGATATGAGCTCTGGATCGCAGCCAACCGTGCCGTCGAATTTTGGGATATTGTCATGAGCGCCGGGAGGCCGTACGGCATCACGCCGGCGGGGATGCTGGCGCTCGACATCGCGCGCCTCGAAGCGGGCTTCATCCTGCTGGAAGTCGACTACACGAGCGCGGAAAAGGCGCTGATCCCGACGCAAAAGTATTCGCCGTTCGAGATCGGCCTCGGTTGGACCGTCGCGGCCGACAAGGAAAACTTCGTGGGACGGAAAGCGTTGCTCGAAGAGCGGCGCCGCGGCTCGGCGCGCGGTCTCGTCGGCCTCGAGATCGATTGGAACGATTACGAGCGGCTCTACCGCGAGGCGGGCCTCGCGCCGGAGCTGCCCTTCGCCGCGTGGCGCGGCGGCGCGCCGGTCTACGCGGGCGGCAAACAGGTCGGCCAGGCGACGACCGGCGGCTGGTCGCCGACGATCAAACGATACATCGCGCTGGCGACGGTTCGGAGCGAGTTCGCCGCGCTGGGGACCGAGCTGTTCATGGAAACGACCGTCGATTACGTGAGAAAAAAAGTCAGAGCGCGCGTCGTCAAGACGCCGTTCTTCGATCCGCCGCGCAAGCGCTTGGATTTTAGTCGACCGCCGTCAGAGCTGCGAGCGCCAGCCCCTTCGCCACCGACGTAAGCTCCTCGCCGCTCTTCATGCGCGCCGCGCCGAATCTTTCTTCGAAGAGCCGCTTCACCGCCGGCACGAGCGAGGTGCCGCCGGTCATAAAGACGCTGTCGACCTCGTGAAACGATACGCCCGAGCGGCGAAACAGCCGGTCGACGCAATCGGCGATTCTCTGGATATCGCGCGCGATCCACGCCTCGAACCGCTCCCTCGTAAGATCCTCATGAATGGCGATCGGAGCGTCGTCGAAGCCGAACGCGGCGGTCTCCGCGTCCGTGAGGGCGAACTTCGCGTTTTCGACGGAGCGGTAGAGCCGGTAGCCGCCGTCGTTTTCGACGACGTGGATCAACGCGGCGATCTTCTCCGGCTCCAGCGCCTGGAATTTGAGCTCTCCGAGCAGCTCCATCGTCCGCTGCGCTTTCAGAAACGAAAGGTAGTGCCATTTTTCCAGATGCTCGTAGAGCCAGGACGGGATCGGGAGCGGTGCGCCGAAGGCGGGGCGGTAGCGCGAATTGAGCCCGAGCGCCGGCGCCACGAGACGGCGGACGATGCGGCTGTCGAAGGTGTCGCCGGCGATGCCCACTCCGTCGGTGCCGACGATCGAGCGCTCGCCGCTTCCGTCCCGCCGCTGTGGACCGAGGCGGACGAGCGAAAAGTCGCTCGTGCCGCCGCCGAAATCGGCGATCAGAACGAGCTCGTCGCGATCGAGCGCCGTCTGATATTGGAGCGCGGCCGCGACCGGCTCGAACTGAAACAGCACGCGCTCGAACCCGGCGGCTTCGAGCGCCGCGCGCAGCCGTTCGAGCGCGAAGTCGTCGTCCGCCTTGCTCTTTGCGCCGCTGAAATGGACCGGCCTGCCGACGACGACGCTCCGGCCGAGATCGCCGAACTGCGCTTCGGCCGCGGTCCGGATCGCTTCCACGATCATCGCGATCAACTCTTCCAGCGCGAAGTTCCGGCCGAGGATATTCGTGTGCCGGAACAAACGGCTTGGAAGATAGGATTTCATCGATTGAATCAGGCGGCCGTGCGCGCGGGCGCTTAGGTACGCTTCGATCGCCTGGGGGCCGGCGACCGCGCGCGGCGACCCGCCGGGAGCCGTATTCTCGGGGTCGAAGTAAAGGACCGATCTGAACGTAGTCGCGAAGGAGCCCGAAGTATCGAAGCGCGCCAGCTCTATCGCTCCGTCGCGTGATGCGACCGCAAGCGCGCTGTTCGTCGTGCCGAAGTCGAGCCCGACGGCTTTAGTCGGAGGCATGATGATGGCGGCGAATTAGACTCCCGCCACGGCGTTCACCACGCCCTGGCAGACCTTCGCCATAAAGTCGAGATCGAGCGTCTCGATCGTGTCGGACGCGGAATGGTAATGCGGATTCCGCATGAACGCCGTGTCGGTCACGAGCAACGCGGGATAGCCCGCGTCCCAAAATGGCGCGTGATCGCTGAGACGCGCCTGGGGCACGAGAAAGCCGTTGCCCAAAACCGACAGCGTCTCGACCGGAAGACCGTCCACTTTCTTCAGCGCGGCGGCGAAGCTCCTGAGCAGCGCGCCCGAGCGCCAGTTGCCGACCACGCCGATAAAATCGGCGCGATCGGGATAAAACCAGCTGAGCGCCGCGGGATACTTCTGACTGCCGGGGCGCCGATCGGTGTAGCCCAGCATCTCGAGCGACACCATCCCGGCGACTTTCGCGCCCTCGGATTTAAGACGCTTGGCGAGATGGCTGCTGCCGATCATATTGAGCTCTTCCAAATTGAAGGCGCAAAAGAGCACCTCGGACTTGAGGCTCATCGCCGAGAGCAGGCGGGCCGACTCCAGCAGAACCGCGACGCCGCTCGCGTTGTCGTCCGCGCCCGGCGAGCCTTCGACCGAATCGAAATGCGCGCCCAAAATGACGAGCGGCGCGCGCCGCGCGGGCGTGCGCGCGAGGATGTTCCGGTAATTCCTGCCGCGGTAACGAAATGGATCGCTCTCGACGCGGAGCCCCAGCGCGGAAAATTCTTTCTCGATGTAATTCTCCACGGCCGAAAGCCGGGCCGCGCTTTTCCAGGGGCTTCGTTCTCCGACGACGCGGTCGAGGCGGTTTTTCAACTCGACAGGCGTGACTCTGAGATTCGAAGGGCTCATGAAGCCGCGGGGCGCACGGGAATGCCGTTTGCCGATAAGAAGCGCTTGCATTCGGCGATGGTGAATTCCCGATAGTGGAAAATCGATGCCGCCAGGGCGGCACTCGCCTTGCCGGCGGTGAGACCTTCGAGAATATGTTGGAGATTTCCCACGCCTCCCGAGGCGATAACCGGGATCGGAACGCGCTCGGACACGGCGCGCGTAAGTTCGATGTCGTAGCCGATTTTCGTGCCGTCGCGGTCCATGCTGGTGAGAAGGATCTCACCGGCGCCGTAGCGCGCCATGCGCTCGGCCCACTCGCACGCGTCGATACCGGTCGGATTTCGTCCCCCGTGGGTGAAGACCTCCCAACCGTCGCCTTTGCGCTTGGCGTCGATCGCCACCACGATGCACTGGCTGCCAAAGCTCTCGGCCGCCTCGCGGACGAATTCGGGGCGCGTAACCGCGCCGGTGTTGATCGAGATCTTGTCGGCGCCCGCCCGAAGGAGATTTTTGATGTCCTCGAGGCGATTGATGCCGCCGCCGACCGTGAGCGGCATGAAGACTTCGTCCGCCGTACGCGCGACCACGTCCAGGATGATTTCCCGCTGCTCGTGCGAGGCGGTGATATCGAGAAAGCAAAGCTCGTCGGCTCCCTCGCGGTCGTAAATGCGCGCCACTTCGACGGGGTCGCCGGCGTCGCGCAGCCCGACGAAATTAACGCCTTTAACCACGCGGCCGGCGTTCACATCGAGACACGGGATGATCCTTTTCGCGAGCATGGAAATAGACAGTTTAGCCGAGAGTTTATCACCGCTCAAGCGAGAAAAGCCGTCGGGAGAGTCGCGCCGCGTCGTGCGATCGTGTATTTTGGCCGGAAAAGTTGGGGTGGAGGTCGATGGAACAGTATTTATGGCTTGTGCCGGTCGGGTTTGTTATCGGCGCCTACGGGACTCTGATCGGCGCGGGCGGCGGCTTTGTCCTGGTGCCGCTGCTGCTGCTTTTTTATCCGGAGGAGAGCTCCCAGACGATCACGAGCATTTCCCTCGCGGTCGTTTTTTTCAACGCGCTCTCGGGCTCGATCGCCTATGCGCGCGCCCGGCGCATCGATTATTATTCCGGCATGCTCTTGGCGCTCGCGACGGTGCCGGGCGCCGTGCTCGGCGCGCTCACCACGGCTTATATCCCGCGCCGCCTTTTCGACCTATTGATCGGCTTCTTGATGCTCGGCGGAGCGGCGTTTTTGTTCTGGCGTCCGGGCGGGGAGGCGCTGCCCGGACGGAAACGCCGCCCCGGTGAATTCGAGCGGCGCGTCGTCGAGGCCGACGGCACGGCGCATATATTCTCTTATAATCGCCGTCTCGGCGTCGGACTAAGTTTGCTGGTCGGCTATGTCTCGAGTTTGCTCGGCATCGGCGGCGGTTTCATCCATGTGCCCGCGCTGGTCGGGCTGCTGAATTTTCCTGTGCACATCGCGACGGCCACTTCCCATTTCGTTCTTGCCGTAATGGCGCTGGCCGGGACCGTGACGCACATCGCGACCGGCGCGTTTCAGCACGGCCTCGGGATTAGACGAACCATCATGCTCTCTGTCGGGGTCGTCGTCGGTGCGCAGCTGGGCGCGCGATTGTCGAGCCGTATTCGAGGCGACTGGATCATCCGTAGTCTGGCTCTGGCGCTTGCGCTCGTCGGCGCGCGGCTCCTCTGGGCCGCGCTCTAATCGCATACAGACGCTATGGAGTTCATCAGAGATCTTACTGCCGGAGCACTCTTGACAATCAACCGCTAACTACAGTATACGCCTTAAGTCGTAGCAAGTGGATAGTCAAAAGGTCTTAAAAAAGGACGTGGGAGGTCCAATGAAGACTGTATACTCGATTGTGGGATTAGCTCTGCTCTACACGATCTTCGCTCTTTCTTCCTGCACCGCGCAGCAGGAAACGAAAACGGCGAAGCCCGCCGCCACCGCCGAGACAAAGCCGGCGCCTGCGGCCGAGAAGGCCCCGCCCGCGAAAGCCGAGGCGAAGGCCGAGACCAAGAGCGAGAAAAAGGCCGAGGCAAAGGCGGAGACCAAGGGCGAAGAGAAAGCCAAGGCGGAGAAGGCGAAGGGGGATATCGGCCTGCTCGATACGGAAAAAAATTATATGATCTTGGTGACGAAAGAAGGAAAGCTCATTACGCTCGACTTCGATCAGAAGACCAAGGCGACGATGCTCGAGGCGAAACCGGCGAAGATGAGCGATGTCGGTTTAGGGTCCGCGGCCGACGTCGAGTATGTGACCAAAGGGGACAAAAAGATCGTCACCAATTTGGAGTTCAAGCCGGCAAAAGGCGAATAGCCCGACATTCCGCCAGCTAAATTCACCCATCGGAAGGCCGTCCCGCGACGGCCTTCGCTTTTTTTAAGTAGCAAGCGGTACGGCGAAGGAAAGCCGGGTGCCTTTGCCGGCGGAGCTTTCGACCTCGAGCTCGCCGCCGAGGTTGTGGATGCGGTCCTTCATCGAGCGGAGCCCGAGCGTTTCGGATACTGCCGGATATCTCGCCTCGAAGCCGATCCCGTTGTCTTCCACGACGCCCCGGAGCTGCCGCCCGTTCGCGCGCAGCGAGACCTCGGCTTTCGAGGCCTGCGAATGCTTCGCGATGTTCATGAGCCCCTCGCGCACGACGTAATAAAGCTCGCGTTCGGCCTCCACCGGTAGGTTGAGTTCCTCGGGCTCGTTTTCCAGGATGACATGGATGCCCAGGCCGTCGCGGAGAAACTTCATGTCTTCTTTCAAGCTTTCGATGAGCGTCCCCGGCTCGATAGGGCAAAGCTCTTTGCCAGAGAGAAAGCGGCGAATGTCCGAGATCGAATGAGTGGTCATCTCCTCCATCGAGCGCAGCTCGTTTTCGGTCTCGTCGGGCCCGGCCGCGAGATTCCTGCGGCACGCTTCAAGCCGTAAAGACAGGGTGGCAAGCGTCTGCAGCAGCCGATCGTGCAGCTCGCGGGAGATGCGCCGCCTTTCCTCGAGTGCGGCCGCCTCGGCCGCGGTTTTGTACAAGGCGACGAGTTTTTGGCTCTGCTTTTGCTCGAATTCGGTCAGCAGACCGAAGATGTAGGCGAGAACGATCAGGTAAATGCTTCGGATGATGAAGATATCCAACGCCAACGAGCCGTTGGAGAGCGGAGACAATCGGATGACGGCGTAAAAGCCGAGGCCGGCGAAAGCGGCGAACAGTCCGCCTCTCATCCCGTAGCGAAAGCTCGCCGTGACGATCGGAAAGAAATAGTAGACGAAAAACGGCGTCGGCGAAGGCCCCGTGGAGAAGACGATCACCGAAACCCAGACGAGATCCAAGCAAGTCGTCAAGAGCGCGAGCCGTGAAACCCTGGCGTCCTGGATCGTCGTGCGCAATACGAGGAAGACGATCAGCGCGGAATAAATGAAGAATGAGAGGAGGGATACGTAAGAGAACACCGGGAAGCGGGCGACGCGCTCGGGATTGAGCTGGACGACGAGGATCGCGGCGAAGGAAAAACCGAGCCGCACCCAGGCGAGGACCTTTTCTTTTTGCTGCAGCCACTGCTCCTGCGGGTTCATGTTGCGGAGAGGCGGACCGTCTAGACGCGCGCTTTGCGCTTCAGGATCCCGGCCGGCTGGGTCGGCTCCGGCAACCGGTTCATGATCAAAAGCGCGGCCTTGAAGCGGTTATTGACCTTGAGCTTGTCGAAAATGTTCGTCAGGTGGGTTTTAACCGTTTTTTCGCTGATGAAAATGCGCTTGCCGATCTCTTCGTTGGTCAGTCCTTCCGCCACCAGTCGCAGAATTTCCTGCTCGCGCCGCGTCAGGTTCTTGAGCGGCTCGGCGGCCGGCTCCGCGGCCGAGCCCCCTTGCTGCGCCTGGACGATCTCCTCGAAGGCTTCGGCCGAAGGCGTCTCTTTATCGATCCAGATGCCGCCGCCATGGACGGTCTTGATCGCTTGGAGCAGGACCGGCGACGAGACGCCCTTCATGACGTACCCCGTTGCCCCTCCCTTGGCGGCATTCAGAATATTTTCGTCCTCGAAAAACGCCGTGAGGATGATGACTTTCGTCGATCCGCTGCATTCATTGACGTCGAGGAGCGTCTGGACGACGTCCGCCCGCGGCATCTTGAGATCGAGCAGCAGCACGTCGGGTTTGGCGCGCTCTACGACTTTGGCGACCTCGTCGCCGCGCGCGGCCTCTCCGACTACCAGCACGTCGTGCTCGAGGGACAATATCCTCTTCAATCCCTCGCGGAAAAGGGCGTGATCGTCCGCAATTACGACTTTAATGGGACCCATATGCTCGGTTCGAAGCGTAAAATACCCGAATTTGAGGATGAAGCCAATGTTTTTCTACCCGCGTTTGTTCTCGCGCCCGTGTGCGGCGCCAGGTATATGCAACCATAGTTGTATACAGCATGATAGCCTGGCGTCAAAATCCTACCTAAAGCGTATTGCGGAAGAAAGGTCCGTCGAATAAACGTACGCTACAGCATCACGCAAAAGGAGGATACTTTGCCCATGAAGCGGAATTGGCTGTTGTTCGTTGCATTTGCCTTTATCATGTCTCTCGCCGTGAGTCCCTTGATCGCTCAGGATCAGAAGGAAGAGAAGGGCGAAAAGGCCAAGGCTGGTGAAGGCGAAAAGAAGGCGGAAGGCGGAGAAAAGGCCAAAGCCGAGAAAGCCAAAGGCGATGTCGGTCTGCTCGACACCGAGAAGAATTACATGATCTTGGTTACCAAAGAAGGCAAGCTGATCACCTTGGATTTCGATCAAAAGTCCAAAGTTACCGTGCTTGAAGAGAAAGACGTCAAAATGGGTGACGTCGGGCTCGGCTCCGCGGCCGATGTCGAATACGTGACCAAGGGCGAGAAGAAGGTGGTCACGAAAATGGAATTCAGACCCGCCAAAGGCGAATAGCTTACCCCAACGACCATTTCCAGGCAGGCTTCGGTTCGACCGGAGCCTGCCTTTTTATTTGGCGATCCAAATAGCCTTTCCCTAACCGTCACGCATTATTGCTGCGCTGACCGTCGTCGATCAGCGCAATGACAAAATCCAACACGTTCGTTCCCGTCGGCCCGGGCCGGAAAAGATCGCCCAGGCGTGAAAAAAAGACATGCGAATCGTTTTGCTTGAGCGCGGCGGCGATATTAAGGCTCCGGGCCTTGGCGCGCCTCGCCGTCTCTCCGTCGACGAAGGCGCCGGCCGCGTCGGTCGGCCCGTCGCTGCCGTCGCTCGCCGCGCTCAAAAGATGAACCCCGCGACTCCCTGCGAGCGCTGCGGCGCTCGCGAGCGCGAACTCCTGATTGCGCCCCCCCAACCCCTTGCCCCTGACTTTGACCGTCGTCTCACCTCCGAGCAGGAGGCAGCGCGGCATTGGTGATTTTTTCCCGGCCAGCGTTTTCAGTATCGCAGCGAGCTCGCGTGCGCGAGTGCGCGCGTCGCCGCTCAGCTTGGAAGTGACGATCGAGGCCCGAAAGCCGAGGGCTTCCGCTGCGCGCTTACCGGCGGCGAGCGCCGCGCGGTTGTCGGCCAGCAAGACGAAGCCGCTCCGGTGCGTGACCGCGCTTCCCGGCTTCACCGTCTCCGGGATTTTTCCCTGCGCGCCGGCTACGATGCGGCGGCGGGCTGCTTTCGGTATGCGGCGCATGAGCCGATAGCGCCGCAGAATGGCTAAAGCATCCTTGAACGTGGTCGGATCGTGGAATGTAGGAGCGGAGCCGATGACCGAGGGGTCGTTACCGATCACGTCGGATATCGCCAGAGTGATAACACCGGCCGGATCGGCCGCGCGCAGCAGACCTCCGCCTTTGATCGAGGAGAGATGCTTCCGGACAGTGTTCATCTCGCCGATCGCCATGCCGCTCTTGAGCAGCAGGCCGGCGGTCCGGCGCTTATCGGCGAGGGTCAGGCCCGGCGCGGGCTCGACCAGCAGGGACGAGGCGCCGCCCATGAGAAAAACGACGACCGTGTCCTCTCGAGAAGCTTTGGAAAGAAGTTCGATACAGCGACGTGTCGCCCGAAGACCGCGTTCGTCGGGAAGCGGATGGCCGGCGACGGTGATTTCAACGCGCGGCAGCCGCCGGCGCATGACGCGGTCGCGGACGATAAAAATCCCGCGCTTAAGGCGCGCGCCGAAAAGTCTCGCCCAAAACGGCGCCGAACGGTCGGCGCCTTTGCCAATGCCCACGAGATAGATCTTTTTGCCGAGCGGAAAAGCTCTACGCCCGCGCGCCGTCTCGACGATTAAGTGACGAGAAGTTACGCGAACGCGGCTTTTTAGAATTTGCGCGGGATCCGCCGCGGCTATGGCGGCATGGTAGATGCGCTCGAGCGCGCGGCGCGCCCTGCTTGAATCGAGCCTCGTAATTTTCGATCGCCGCGCGGCTTTCGTGCTGGAGACCGTTCGCCACCCTCTGAAGACGGGCGCTGGGCGGGTTAGAAAATATCCTCTTCCGTGTCGGTGATGGCGAGCTTGCGGTAGGTGCGCTCGTCCTCGAACTTCCGCTGCATCTTGCTTTCTTTTTCCGTCTCTTCCTGGCAGCGCACGCAAAGGCGCGTAAAGGGGAGGACTTGGAGTCTCCCGAGCCGGATCTCCCCCTCGCAGTTGTCGCAGCCGCACTCGCAGACGCCGTAGGACTTTTCCTTGATGCGCTGGAGCGCCTCGTCGATGGCGAGGAGCTTCTCGCGCTCGCGATCGGTCAGGATGAAATTGATCTCGCGGTCGCGCTCGTCGCTGGCGAGGTCGTACGTGTCGCGTCCCTCGTCCTTGCTGCCCTCGGTCTCGGTCTTGACGCGCTCCTGGATTTCGCGGAGGAGCTGCTTTTTCGTCTCGAGCAGCGTCTCCTCGGCCTTCTTGAGAAACTCCCGACGTTGTTTTTTATCGTCGACTGGAGCTGCTTTGGTCGTTTTAGGCATTTGTGATTTCACCCGTGAGGTCGTAATCGGAAGCCTCGGTTATTGTGACATCGACGAAATCGCCCGGCCTGAGCCCGCGGCGCGAATCGGCGATGTAAACCGCCCCATCCACCTCGGGCGCGTGGCCTTGAGTCCGGCCATGGGGCATTCCCTGGTCGGATTCGAGCCCGTCAATCATAACGCGCTGAATCATGCCGATCAAGCCCTGATTCTTTTTTCTTGATATTTCCGCCTGAATATCCATGACCTCCTGCCAGCGGTCCTCTTTGATCTCTTGCGGCACCTGGCCGTCCATGGCGGCGGCCGGGGTACCTTCTTCGATCGAATATTTGAAGACGCCGAGGCGGTCGAATTCCGATTCCTCGACGAAGTCGAGCAGCTCGCGGAAATCGTCGTCGGTCTCGCCCGGAAAGCCGACGATCAGCGAGGTCCTGAGCGTCACGCCGGGGATCGCGCCGCGAAGCTTTTCGATCGCCTCGCGCACGGCGCTGCCGCTCTTCCCACGGCGCATTTTCATGAGCATCCGCCGGCTCGCGTGCTGGAAGGGAATGTCGATATATTTACACACCTTGCCGCTGTCGCGAATGAAATCCAGCAGCGCGTCGTCGAGAAAGTTGGGATAGGCGTACAGCAGGCGGATCCATTCGATGCCGTCGACACGGCCGAGGTGCCGCAACAGGCCGTAGAGCGTCGTGCCGTCGCGCCGCTCGCGCCCGTATGCGCTCAAGTCCTGCGCGATGAGATTGATCTCCTTGACGCCGTCCGCGGCGAGCGCCGCCGCCTCGGCGACGATCGAGTCGATCGGACGGCTCCGGTGCGGGCCGCGGAGCTGCGGAATGATGCAGAACGCGCACTTGTGGTCGCAGCCTTCCGACGCCTTGACGAAAGCGGTGTGCGAAGCAGTCGAGCGCACCCGCGGTGTTTCATGGTCGTAAAGATAACTCGGGATGCCGACATAAACGCGCTGGGTCCGGCGCGATTTCAGGATCTCGGCGATCTGCGGCACTTCACCGGTGCCGATGAAGAGATCGACCTCGGGCATCTCGCTCGCGAGCTGGCCGGCGTATCTCTGCGGCAGGCACCCGGCGACGACGAGGGTCTTGAGACTGCCTTCCTGCTTCAGCCGTGCGAGCTCGAGGATTGTGTCGACCGATTCCTCTTTCGCCGCGTCGATAAAGCTGCAGGTGTTGACGAGGACGATATCGGCCTTGTCGGCCTCGGCGACGACCTCATAGTCCGCGCGCCGCAGTACGCCCGTCATCACCTCCGAGTCGACGAGGTTCCGCGCGCAGCCGAGGCTTACGATGTTGATCTTCTCGGCCATTACTGTGTCCCGACGTCGACGACATCGGCGCCTTGAGGCACCTCCATACGGAAGAGCGAATCGTTCACGCCGACGCCGCGGCGGATATTTGAGAAGTGCACGGTGGTCAAGTTGCCGGCCGGGTCGCGGATGCGCGCCCAGTTGATCAGGTAATTCTGCCGGTCGACGCCGAGCGTCACTTCGTCGACGCCTTTGCCGTCCTTCGGCCCGAGTTGAAGGACGTAGAGGCCGCCCTCGACCCCTTTCGACGTTGCCTTGAAATCGCGCTTCAAGTTGCCGATGCCGAGGAGAAACGTGAGCGGCACGTCGGAGCGAAAGGCGTTTTTGAGCGGCGTTTTAAGGACCTGCTTGTTCTCGGGCTGGTAAAAATAGAGACTCTTTCCGTCGGCGAGCACCCATTGGTTCTTCGGCTCGTCGAACCGCCAGAGCATCTTGCCGGGGCGCTTGAAGGACACCTTGCCCCACGCCTTGAGCGTCTTATTCAGCGTTTTATACTCAGTCTCCTGGCGGAAATCGGCGGTGAAATCGGTGATGGAATCGTAGCTCTTCTGCAGCTGATCGAGGATCTGATCGTCGCTCTCGGCGGACGAAACGGTCGAGGCAAAGAAGAGTGACGCGGCGAGCAGCGCCAAGGCGCCGAAAAGTTTCGGGTTTCCAGTTTTAAGTCTCGATTTTTCTTGCATAAACTTCACGCGGTTTCGCTCCGTCCGCGGGACCTACGACCCCGTCCCGTTCCATCTGTTCTATCATACGAGCGGCGCGATTATAACCTACTCGAAGCCGCCTTTGGATCATCGAGATCGAAGCCTGCTGGGTTTCGGATACGAGCTCCACCGCCTGGTCGTACATCTCGTCGTATTCGTCCTCGCCGCCGGCGCTGCCTTCCAGCTCTTTTTTCGCCTCGAAGACCTCCGGCCGGTAGCGCGGCTTGGCCTGGCGGCTGATGAATTCGATGACCTTGCGGATTTCCTGGTCCGAGACATAGGCCCCGTGGATGCGCGTCAGCCGCGCGGTGCCGGGCGGGAGAAACAGCATGTCGCCTTCGCCGAGGAGCCGCTCGGAGCCGATCGAATCCAGAATCGTCCGCGAATCGACGCGCGAGGTCACCTGGAACGATATCCGCGCGGGGAAGTTCGCCTTGATGAGACCGGTGATGACGTCGACCGAGGGGCGCTGGGTCGCCAGGATCATGTGAATGCCGGCCGCGCGCGCCTTCTGTGCCAAGCGCGTGATGTACTCCTCAATGTCGCGCCCGACGCTCATCATGAGGT
>Ga0075425_100005036_pt1 | contig 13676 bp, 10 predicted proteins | sample SoiMethybrSBSTD4_FD_75300 | JGI IMG/M metagenome (GOLD analysis project Ga0075425, IMG submission 75300) | Bulk soil microbial communities from a Populus tree surrounding site in Tennessee, USA - Soil MetaG P. TD hybrid SBSTD4 | ecosystem: Environmental > Terrestrial > Soil > Tree plantation...
TCTTGCCGGCGGACGCCTGGGGGAAATCTCCTGGATTCCGCTCGCCGCTTTTTTGGGAGCGCTCTTCAGCATGGTTCTGGTCTACCGGTTTTCTTTGTTTCATGGACGGCTGCATCCCTACCATATTCTCTTATCAGGCGTGATTTTGAACTCCTTCATCGCCGCCGTGATCATGTTTCTCAACTCCATCGTCGATTTCTACCAAGCTCAGGGATTGCTTTTCTGGTTGATGGGAAGCTTGTCAACACGCGCCTATGTGACGGTCGGTTTCATTTGGTTTTACATTCTTCTCGGTTTTCTCTGGCTCTGGAGCAAAGGGCTTGCATTGAACCTGATCACACTAGGCGAAGATGCGGCAATGCATCTGGGCGTTGAACCGGGTGCTCTCCAGCGGCAAATCTTCATCGCTTCCTCGCTGATGATCGGCGCAATGGTTTCTGTCAGCGGTATGATCGGCTTCGTTGGTTTGATGGTGCCCCACGTCATGCGCCTGCTCATCGGCAGCGATCATCGATTGTTGCTGCCGGCATCGTTCCTCGCCGGGGGGATTTTTCTTTGTTGGGCGGATACTCTCGCGCGCGTTCTGCTCGCGCCGGCTGAGTTACCGGTGGGAATTGTCACGGCCTTCTTCGGCGGGCCTTTTTTTCTCTTTCTCCTCTATCGGGAAGGTCGGAGAAGCCTGGCGCTATGAATGCCATTCACGCTGAGAATCTCTCCTTCAGCTACCAAGATCGCCCCGTGTTGCACGGCATCTCGCTATCGGTTTCTTGCGGTGAAATGGTGGGTATCCTCGGCCCTAACGGCTCCGGGAAAACTACCTTGCTCAAAATATTCTCCGGCATCCTCCGCGGTATAGGTGAAGTCCGGCTCAAGAACAAAAATATCGAAAAATACAACAGGCCGGAGCTGAGCCGCTTATTTGCTGTCGTGCAGCAGGAACCGCGCGTCAATTTCCCTTACAGCGCCGCCGAAATCGTCCTCATGGGCCGCGCCACTTATCACAGCCCGTTGGCGCTCGAAACCCCCCACGACCTCGAGGTCGCTCGCACCAGCATGGATCGCACCGACTCGCTCGGCTTTGCCAATCGTTATCTCCACGAGCTGAGCGGCGGCGAAAAGCAGCGCGTCATGATTGCGCGCGCTCTGGCTCAGGAACCGGAGATTCTGTTACTGGACGAGCCCTCGGCTTTTTTGGATTTGAAGCATCAGATTCAGATCTTTGAGCTTTTACTCCGGCTCAACCGCGAGCGCGGCTTGACCATCGTTGCTGCCCTCCACGATCTTAATGTCGCGGCATTATTTTTCCCGCGGCTTGTGATGCTCTGCAATGGCCGAATCCATCGCGACGGAGCGCCCAGCGATGTACTCACAGAAAAAACCATCCAGGATGTTTACGGAATACGCGTTCGCATCGAGTACGACAGCGCCACGAAAAAACCGCAACTGTTTATTCGCCCTTCCTTATCCTGAGAGTCACCGGTTCGCTTTTCGATAGCCCAGCGCGTCCTGTGCGATGATCATTTTTTGCACGTTCGAAGAGCCTTCGACGATTTGGTACGACTTTGCGTCACGGTAGTAACGCTCCACCGGAAATTCCGTTGAATAACCGTACGCGCCAAGAATCTTCATTGCAGCGTCGGCCGCGAAATTCGCCGCTTCTGCGGCGGCGTACTTACCGATGGAAGTTTCCAGATTGTTAGGTCTCTGTTGATCGGCCAGCCACGCCGCCCGGTAGACGAGCAGTCGCGCCGCTTCCTCATGCGCGATCATCTGCGCAATCAGATCCTGGTTCATCTGAAACTCGCCGATTTTCTGCCCGAACTGAACTCTCTGATTGCAATAACTCACAGCCGTTTCCTTGGCGGCGCGCGCCACACCCAGTGCCCCGGCCGCGCAATTAAGCCGCGTTTGGTTGAGCTGCCACATGCAGATCTTGAAGCCGTCGCCTTCATTGCCTAGTCGATTGGTCGCGGGAATTGGAAAGTTCTCGAAGGTCAACTCGCCGATCGGCGAGCAAAGCGCGCCCAATGTCTCGATCGGCTTGCGGCTGAGACCCGGCTGATCCCAATCGGCATAGAATGCCGACATGCCGCGGTGCTTCTGCGAACGGTCGGTGTAGGCATAGACAAGACCACCCTGGGTTATCGGAGCGTTGGTGATAAAGATCTTATTGCCATTGAGCACATAGCGATCACCATCTCTTTTCGCCACCGTTCGCATGCCGGCGACATCCGAGCCGGCATCGGCCTCGGTAATTGCGAAACAGCCGATTTTTTCGCCGGAAACCAGCGGCGGAATAAACGTGCGCCGCTGTTCCTCCGTGCCGAACTGCAGGATCGTGATCGCCGGGCCGATCTGCATGTTGATCGCCACCCGCATGGCGCTGTGCACCCGCGCGATTTGTTCAGTAATCAAGACCATGGCGAGAAATCCGAGTCCATTCCCGCCATACAGATCCGGAATCATCGTGCCGTAGAACCCGAGCTCGCCCATCTTCTTGACGAGATCGCCGCGAAAATTTTTTTCCCGATCGTCCTTCGCCGCGCTGGGCGCAATCTCTTTTTCGGCGAACTCGCGCGCCAGGTCGCGCACCGCGATTAGCTCTTCTGATAATTCGAAGTCCATAGGTTTTTCCTCTTCTAATCCTCCGCCAAAGGCTCAAACCATCACGGCGCCGCCGTCGACATTGATCGCTTGCCCGGTCATTGCGCCGAGCTGTTCCGAGGCGATCAGAACCGCAAGCGCTGCGACTTCGGCCGGCTGAATCAGGCGGTGTTGCGGCGCGCTCGCGGCGAAAAGGTCAATGATCTCGCCTAGCGGTTTACCGGTTTTGTCAGCCATGATCCGTGCATTCTCGCGCGTCCGCTCGTCGTCGACATACCCGGGGCAAATGGCGTTCACGGTGACACCCAGTTGTGCGGTTTCAAGTGCCAGTGATCGAGTTAAACCGATCAATCCATGCTTCGAAGCCGTGTAGGCGCTCACGTAGGGATAGCCAACCTTGGCAGCGGTCGATGCGATATTGATGATGCGGCCCCACTTATATTGGATCATCGCCGGTAAAAACACTTTACAACAATGGTAGGCTCCGCTGAGATTGACTGCCAAGATTTCATGCCAAAGTTCATCCGGCATGTCGATGAAGCGCATGGCACGCGCAATGCCCGCGTTGTTGATCAGAATTTGCGCCGATCCCCAGACGGTCATCACTCTCTGAGCGAGATCGTCCACTTCCTCCCTGCGCGTTACATCGCACGCGAACGGCAGCGTCTGCCCGCCCGAGTCGGCGATCTTTTTCGCTGCGTCAGTCAAAGTGCGCTGATCGCGAGCGGCCATTGCGACCCGGCAACCCTCCGCCGCAAACGTCCGAGCCAATTCTAAACCCAGGCCGCGGCTTGCACCGGTCACCACGACGATTTTGTCCTGTAAGCTTTTCATACAGAAAAAACCATAGCAGATTCAGAGCTTTGAAGACCAACGGTGGCGGCTTTCCGGTGCCTGAATGTGGCGGAGCCTTGGCCATCTTGCTCTGCAAAAAATTTTTCGATAAAGCACAGCCGGTAATCAGGCCCGGAGGTACGCCGTGAAGCTCGCGATGGTTCTTGCTTTGAGTCTCCTCTTTTTGGTCGCCCCTTGGGTGTCGGCCGAAAACAACATCGGCAATAAACACTCTTTCACATGGCAGGAGGCCAAGCCAACCGCCGAGTCGGAGCTTGATCGGTTGAGCCAAGCGTTCGTTCAACTGGCCGACCATTCTCGGCCGGCCATCGTTCAGATCCGCGTGACCATGCAGGATAGCAAGGGCACATCGACGCAGGCTTTGGGTAGCCGCGGTTCCGGTTTTATCATCGATCCCGCGGGATATATCTTGACCGCCCATCACGTGATCGACAAGGGCAAGGCCATCGAGGTGCGACTGGCAGACTCGCGCCGGCTCGCCGCTCAACTGGTTGCGGCGGACGCGCAGATTGACATCGCAATATTAAGAGTACAGGCAGACGGCCCACTGCCGATTATCTCCATGGGCGACTCTGATAACATTCGGGTTGGCAATCTCGCTGCGGTATTTGGCTATCCCTTTGGTCGCGAAAGCTCCATGAGCTTGGGAATCATCAGCCGCGCCGGCCGCAGTTATCCCGATTCCGCAAGTTTTGAGTATATCCAAACAGATGCGGGAGCGTATCCCGGCGGGAGCGGCGGGCCTTTGCTCAACAGCTCGGGGCAGGTGATCGGGATCATTACCATGGCTTCGGAGCGGGGTAACATGGGATTCGCGACACCGATTAACGTGATCAAGCGTATGCTTCCTCGGCTGGCGAGCGGCGAGAAATTCGCTTGGGGCTGGCTGGGAGTGCAGATGTCCGACATCTCTCTCGATCACGCCAAGGCGCTCGGATTGTATCCCGTCAAGGGCGTGGTTGTCAGTTCCGTGCTGCCTGGCCAGCCAGCCGCCCGCGGCGGCTTACAAAAGCAAGATGTGATTTTGTCGGTCAACGAAAATTACGTTGAAACTCCGCGCGATGTTGCACGCATGGTCGGCGGTTTGGAAGCCGGACGAGTGGTGCATCTAACAATTCTCCGTAACGGAAAAACATTGCAACTCTCGTTCCCGCTCGGCATTCGGCCTGACTCGACAAAATCCCGAGAAGGCTGAGTTTGCGCTAGTCCAAGCTTTTTCGGTCCGCCGCTGATCCGAATTTTTTCTGTCGTTCCGTATATTCTTGCAATTTCTTCAGCACGAGATGGTTCACCGATCCTTCCGGATAAGCACCGTTCGCATCGCGCTGCCCCGCGCGCAACCCGGTCAAGACTTCGATTCCTTCATCGACCGTGCTGACCGCGTAAATATGAAATTTTCCTTGCCGCGCCGCTTCCACGACATCGGGTCTGAGCATTAAATTGCGCAAATTCGCCCGCGGGATCATCACGCCCTGCTTGCCGGTTAGCCCTTTCACCCGGCAGACATCATAATGCCCTTCGATTTTTTGATTGACTCCACCAATCGCCTGAACTTCGCCGTTTTGATTGACCGAGCCAGTCACGGCGATGCCTTGCTGAATCGGCACCTCCGCGAGGCTTGATAGGATCGCATAAAGCTCGGTTGATGACGCGCTATCGCCGTCCACACCATCATAGGATTGTTCAAAACACACGGTGCTCGAAACCGATAACGGGTTTTGTTGCGCGTACTTGCTGCCCAGATAACCGCCGAGGATCAGCACGCCCTTATCATGGCTCTTGCCACTGAGTTTCGATTCGCGCTCAATGTTGATGATACCGCTCCGGCCCATGAACGTCTTCGCCGTAATGCGCGACGGTTTACCGAAACTAAAATCGCCCATTTGATAAACCGCCAACCCGTTCACCTGACCGATCGCGCTGCCATCCACATCCACCAGCACTGTGCCTTCGGCGATCAGCTCCTGGAGATGCTTCTCGATCAAATTGTGACGAAATGTTTTTTCTGTGATCGCCCGTTCCACGTGCTTGCCAGCGACCAAATCGGCCTGATCTTTTTCCGCCCAATAATTGGATTCAATCAGCAGATCCACCATGTCACTGAATCGAGTGGAAAGCTTGTTTTGGTCCTCGACTTGCCGGGCGCCCTGTTCGATCACTCTCGCTACCGCTTCGCTGTCGAAATGCCGCAATCCCTCACGATTGCAGTAATCACTGATAAAACAGGCAAACGCGGTGAGATTTTCCTGCGTTCGATCAACTTCGAAGTTAAAATCGGCTTTGACTTTGAAGGTCTCGCGAAAATCCGGATCGACGGCCGCCAAACTCCGGTACAGATACGGATCGCCGATCATAATGACTTTGGTGTCGGTAGGGATCGCCTCGGGGCGAAGGCCCTGAGGCGGAACAAATCCGAAAAACGTTCCCGGCTCCTCGATTCTAAGCTCGCGATTTTTGATCACCCGCTGGAGCGCTTCCCAAACGCCCGCATTGGAAAGGACGTCACGGTCATAAAGAACCAGATAACCGCCGTTGGCCCGGCTGATCGAACCCGCCTTGATCATCGTAAAATCCGTTGCATAGCCACCGACGATCGGTTTTTTTTCGATCACACCAAAAACGTTATGGTAAGTGGGATTGGTTTCCACCACGATCGGCGGCCCTTGGGTATCGCTGTTACCGACAAATACGTTGACCCGATAAGGCAAAAATGGATCGCCCGGCGTTTCGCCGAACTGAAGCATCGCCATCGGCATTGCCGCCGGAACGGTATCAGCGCCTTTAAATCGACCTCGGTTTCTGAGAATGTGATCGCGGGCGGCATCCAGATAGGCAACGACTTTTGGATACTCGCGGTATTTTTCTTTGAGATCGCTGATTGGCGTTCGCACCAAAGCGTCCGCAAGTTGAGTCTCCGCCTCCTCCAGCTTATCAGTAATTTCGCGTTCGAGCTTTTTACCTTCCCGGAGCGTGTCTTCGACTTTTTTCTCAATCTCACTGCGCCTATCATCCAGCGCCTTTCTCTCCGGCGTCGACAGCTCGAGATACTCCGAGTCCTGGAGCGGTTTGCCGTTTTTGGCCGGCAGTAACACGATACCGGAGGGTGTCATGCGCAACATGAAGCCGCTCCGGCTGGCTTCTTCCATAAGGGTTTCCATCATCGCCTGCTGTTTTTTCTGAAGCTGCTCGACCATTTCCTGTCGCTGATGCGCGTACTCATCACTCTCAAACATTTTTTTTGCATCGCGCTGAAGATTACGCACGAGCTGATCCATGTCCATTTTAAGAAGTTTTCCCCAACCGCGCCGGATTTTGAGCGCCTGCGGCCGGTCCGCGTCACTAAAATTGTAAACGTAGCACCAATCTTCGGGTACCGGTGCATCTGCGGTCGGACCCGGGTACTGGCTAGTGGTTTTCTTCAGAAAGGCCTTGATGATGCTGGTCTTTCCCGTGCCGGTTAGGCCGGTGACAAAAATGTTGAAGCCGGGCTTGTTCACTCCCAGTCCGAATTCAATCGCGCGAATCGCGCGCTCCTGACCAATAAAGTCCTCGAGGGGTGTCATTTCTGCTGTACATGCAAAAGGTAGAAAGGATAGATCACAACGCCAGGCAAGTTTTTCCGCTGAAACTTCGAATTGCGCCGACATGGTTACACTCCTCTGAATGGAATCCGTCGACAATATGTAGTCGCTCAGAGCTCGTCAACTCTCCGTCAACATTGAATGGGTTGATGTTAGTCTCTATACTCTACCCATGTTTCGCCCCAGCGGCTTTCGCTGCTCGTGGCGCGCTCACTGCGCCTGGGTGGTTTCGATTTCTCTCCTGATTGGCGCCTGCAGTTCTGTCGTAGCGCCGGTGATTCCATCCGTGTCAGGTCCGAGCGAAGACGAAGAAACCAAAATTAGTCGGGAATTCCGCCGCGAAGCAAAAAAATTCCTTAAGTTCGTTAACAATCCCGAAGTTGAGCGTTACGTTGATCGGATTGGACGGCGCATTCTCGCCGCCACCGGACCGCAATCCTTCGATTATCGTTTTTTCGTCGTCGAAGATCCTCAGCTCAACGCCTTCGCCGTTCCGGGCGGCTCAATCTATGTCTATACCGGACTGATCGAGCGGGCGAAAACCACCGACGAGCTCGCCGGCGTCATCGGTCACGAAATTACCCACGTCAAGGGACATCATATGGCGCGCTCCTCGGGGCCCGATGCCATTTCGATATTGAGTCTATTGAGCATGGTGGCGCTGGCGAGAACTGGCAGCGGCGCGCAAGCGGCAGGCATGGTCGGCCAGGCTGTCGCGGCGACCCGCCAACTCGCTTACAGTCGGCAACTCGAAATGGAAGCGGACACTCTCGGCACGCGCTACATGGCTACCGCTGGCTATGATCCCAAAGGCACGATCGCTTTTCTAAAGATGCTCGATCAAGAACGGGCCCTTAACCCGATCGACGTGCCCGCATACGTGTTGAGCCATCCCATTACGCAGGAACGAGTCGCCAATGCCGAACTGGTGGTCAAATCGCTGGCTTCGACGCAGCTGCGGCCCGATGACCCTGAAGCGCTCAAAAAAGTCCAGATTGTGATCCGCATGGATCACCGCGATGACGTAGTGCACGAGTATGAAAAATTACTCAAGCAAGCGCCGCGCAATCCGGAGTTCCTTTACCTGCTCGGCTATGCGCAGCAACTCCAGGGGCAGCTATCGGAGGCTCGAACAAACTACGAGCAGGCGCGAAAAATTTGGCCGGAAAATGCCGGCTTACAACGCGATTTGGGCCGCCTCTACGGCGAAATCGGCGATTTTGCTAATGCCCGAACTGCGTTCGAGCAGTCGTTAACCGGCGAGCCCAACGAGCCACTGACATACTTGTATTTGGGTGAGATGCTCGAGAAGTCGGGCGATCTACGCAGTGCCGTCGGGTCATATCTGAATGCGCAAAATTTGGCCCCGCTCTGGGATCGTCCGGTTTACAAGCTGGGGATGCTCTACGGTAAGCTCGAGCGTCCCGGTGACGGTTACTATTACCTAGGCAAAGCTTTTGCCCTTCAAGACGAGGATGACAAAGCGATCAACAATCTTGAGCGGGCGCTCAAAATCCTCGGGGCGAATTCGCCCCGAGGTCAGCTTGTTCAGGAAGAGCTCAATACGCTGAAAAAGAGAAAACGCTAATCAATGCTGGGCGCCATCGCTGCCAGAGACAATATTTTCGGTCGCGCCGGTTTGACGTATTTGTTTTCCCGTTTGAGCAGGGTCTCCCGCAAGTACTCCGGATCAAAACCCAATAAATCGCAGATGTTGGTAAACGAAAATAGCCAATCGGTGTCCGTGTCTTGGACCCATTCAATGGCGCTCTGATACTGGCACTGCCCCACACTGCCTCGAGCACCCCGATACTTATCCAGACACTCCACAGCATCCTTCAAAACCGCGATCATAAGGCGCTTTTCGCCTTCGAGTTTCCGAGATAAACCTCCCGCGCCGTAGAACTGCGAAGGTAAAAAGATGTCGGGCTCCAAGATTCGCGCTAAGAAATCATCGTACATCGCCGCACACTCTCCTGATTAATTTTGAATCGCATTGTATAACACAGGTGTAATCATCACGCAATAAAACTTGCCTTGTATGAAGCTTCACGTCCGCTCGAACACAATATAAAACATCGCCGGGCCGCGATGGCCTTGGCATGGAAGTCACAAGTACAAATCCGGTTGGATATCTAGGATGACGAGCGCTTGGGTGCTAAATCCCGTCCATCAGCCGCGCAAGCTTGGTTTTAGCCACGTAGTGATCCCAGACTTTTTGCACGACTGAGTCCTTGCGCCGGCCTTTCATGACGCGCTGGGTCTCATCTGGGTTGTAAACCAGTACCGGACCCAGCAGAGCGGCTTTGTAGAATCGCGATGCGGCTTCTTCCAGGTCCACACAACCGGCAAAAACCCACTCGATCGCCTGTCCAACAACCATGGAACCGTGCCCGCGCAGCATGACGGCATCGGCCGTGCCGAGCACTTTCGCGACTGCGTCCCCCTGCTCGTTCGTATGGATCAGCGCGGGATCCATATATTTCGGCAGCGCCCCCGGTCCGAAGAATGCGCCGGGGTTCGAAGATGCGGGATAAAATGGCTTATCGACCATCGACAGGGTAGCCACCATGTGGTTGTGCAAATGAGCCACGCTCTGGACATCTCCGCGCGCCTTGTAAGCGCGGGCATGCATATATACTTCGGAGGGTGCTTTGTATTTACCCTCGATCAACTTTCCTTCGAAATCAGTGATGACCATGTCATCCGGCTTCACCGTGGCGCGGCTCACCGGATGGGGCAAGATCAATAGGTGGTCCGAGCCGGGAATGCGCACGCTGATATGCCCGCTGTAATCCACTAATCCGGCGTTGAATAGCATGCGCGACGACATGGCGAGTTTGGTTTTGAGCTCCGCTAGGTCTAACACGAAGTTTCTCCTCTCTAGATAGCTACTTTTTTGTGCTATATCTTTCATTCCATCGGAGTTCAACCGAACGTGCCTCTGCCGCCGATACAAGGCTCTGCACGCCAGTGCCTAATCGAAATCCGTTGCCTCTCAAACGGGTCCCAATGATTGGCTAACTGCGCTTCGTCTTGCGGGGAGAAAACCAGACAAGTCTAACCATTGACGTAGAATCCAACACCTGAAAAGGAACATCACATGGCGAGCAGCGCTGAAGGAATTCGCTGGAATCTCAATGACCTCTTTACAGCAGCCTACGATCCGCAGATCGAAAACACGCTGGCCGATTGTCGCACGCGTGCGGAAGCGTTTGCCGAACGCGTGAGGCCCTTGATGCAAAACCCGCAAACGCTCGGCGCCGAAGATCTGCTCCGAGCCCTTACCGATTTGGAAATCATCTATGAAGCTTTGGGCCGAGTTGGAAGCTACGCCGGATTACTTTACGCCGCGGATACAGTCAATCCCGTGCATCAAGACTTGGAGCAAAAGGTCGAGCAACGCTCGACTGAGGTTCGCAACTTGTTGCTCTTCTTCGAGCTTGAATGGCTGAAATTCGATGACCAAACTGCCGATCGACTCCTGGGAAATGAGCGATTGAAAAGCTATGCCCATTACCTTCGCAATCTCCGCCGCTATCGCCCGCATACGCTCACCGAACCGGAAGAAAAAGTGGTTAATGAAAAAAACAATACCGGCCCTAATGCCTTCGGCCGGCTATTTTCTGAAATAACCTCTGCGCTTTTGTTTACCCTCAATATCGATGGCAAGCAGGAACCCCGCAACTTGAGTCAAATGCTTTCGCTGCTGCACGATCCCGATCGGGCACTGCGCCAACGCGCCATGGAAACGCTCTATCGCGGACTCTCCGAACACGGTCAAGTGCTCAGTTTTATCTATGACACGCTGATTCAAGATCATTTAACCATGGATCGACTGCGGCTTTACAGCGACCCGATGGCGCAACGCCACCTATCCAATGAAATCGATCCGGGCGCAATTAAAATCATGATGGAAGTGACCGAGGAGCACTACGGCTTGGCTCAAGATTACTTTTGTCTCAAAGCTAAGCTTCTCGGGCTTCCACGCATCGCGCTTTACGATCAATACGCGCCGCTGGGCAAAGAAGCGCGTCCTTTCCGCTATGCACAAGCACGGGAACTCATCCTTGAAGCGTTCGAATCATTTGATCCTTATTTTCGGCAACTGGCCGCGGAGTTTTTTGCCAAAAATTGGATCGATGCCGAGATGCGCAACGGCAAACGCGGCGGCGCCTTTTGCGCATCGCCTTCGCCAAAGCTGCACCCTTACATCCTTTGCAACTACGATGATCATTTACGCGATGCGATGACCTTGGCCCATGAACTCGGTCACGGGCTGCACGGCTGCTTAAGCCGCAAACAAAATTACTTCAACTACGACACCCCGCTGACCACTGCCGAGACCGCATCCATTTTTAGCGAAATGCTGGTGTTCGATCACCTGCTGCCCACAGTGTCGGATCGTCAGGCACAACTTGCTCTCAGCGCCGCCAGGATCGAGGACGTTTTGGCCACCGTGTTCCGCCAGAATGTGCTCACCCGGTTTGAGGAACTCGCCTTCGCCGCCCGTCAGGATCGGCGCTTGACCGCGGAAGCGCTCGGCAACCTCTGGTTGGATGTGAATCGAAAATATTACGGCGACGCAGTGGAAATCGCCGATGGATATCGCTGGGGATGGTCCTACATCCCGCATTTCATCCATTCACGATTTTATTGCTACAGCTACGTGTTCGGTCAGCTCTTGGTGCTCGCGCTTTATCGCATGTACAAAGAGCGGGGGAAGCGTTTCGTGCCGAAATATCTGGCACTGCTCGAGGCCGGCGGTTCCGACTCCCCCCAGGCGCTGCTTCGGCCGCTTGGTGTCGACATTCACGAACGGGAGTTTTGGCGAAAGGGATTCGAAGAAATCGCAGCAATGCTTGCCACTCTTCAGAGCTTAATCTGATCGGTATGCCGGAACAGCTCAGGGGAACTCTGATCACCTCATTTTGAAACTCGGCGGCACGATTTCATCAATCCGCTTTCCCGTCCAATGCCACTTCTCGACGCTGTCCCAAACCTGTTCACCCTTGATTTGCACCCTATCGAGCAGCTCCTGTTCATCTAGGCGAAGGTACTTTCCTTGATCGACAAGGATCTCACCGTCGACGATCACTGTCCGCACATCCCGGCTCACTGCGGTTTCCATCAACGAGCGGATGGGGTCGCGTACGGCGCCGAAGGCGATGTCGCGCAAATTGACGATCGTAATATCGGCCTTGGCGCCCCTCTGTAAGCGTCCTAAATCGTCGCGCCCGAGCATCGTCGCGCCGCCCAGGGTAATGGCGTTGTAAACGTCGCGCGGATGACCGGCGAGAAAACTTTTTTCCGCCACGCGAGACGCAATCGCGGCGTAGCGCATATCCGAAAGAATATCTTTGGGAAACGTATCGGTGCCGATCCCCATGTTGATGCCGGCCTGCCGATACCGGTCAAAGGATTCCATGACGATGCCGAGCTTCAAATATTTCAACGGGCTGTAGGCCACCGAAGCGCCGGAGTCGGCAATAATCTTCAGGTCGTCGCCATAGGGATAGGCAAGCCAGCTGTGGCCGCTGATGAAGATGCAATGCGAGAGAGAAACCTCCGGATCGAGAAAGCCGATCTTTTGCAGGAGCTCGATCGGCGTACAGCGTTCGCGTTGCATGACCGTATGAAATTCAAAAAGATTGATGGTGGCATGGATCTGTACGCGCACGCCGAGTTCTCGCGCCGCTTTGCGCGTCTCTTTCAAAAGCGCCGGCGTACAGGAATCCACGTGCCCGGGAAAAAGCTGCGCGCTCACGCGACCGCTGCAGGCGCCGTTAAATTTTTTGGCAAACGCGATGGCGGCTTTGAGTCCTTGACTGCCACGCTCGGCATCCCAATCGTACTCTAAACGCCCCTCCTGATCGTGAAAGAAACTCACGTTCTTGTAGCTTGGCCCGGCCGCGCAGCGGATCCCGACTTGGTCGATCATTTCCACATAGCGCTCAGGCTCGCTCCCCGCGCCGCCGATGTCGAACGTCGTCGTGACGCCGCTCTTCAAGAGATGGATCAGTGAGAAACGCTGGCCGATATCGACGTCTTTTAAATGGGCCGCATGCGCGCCCGCGCGCGTCGGGCCGCCGTGGGCCAAGTAGTTGGAGGCAAAAAAATCGGTTTTGGAGGAATCGTTGAGAATATAGTCGCTGGCGTTGATGCCGGAATGGAAATGCGTGTCGATAAATCCCGGAGAGACCAAACAGCCTTTGGCATCGATCTTCTTGTCCACCGGAGCTGAGTAATTGGCCCCGACGAATTCGATGCGATTTCCGTCGAAAACCACCACGCCGTCTTTGATGATCTCATGCGCTTGACCATCGAAGCCGACCACCCAGCCGCCTTGGATCAATGTTTTCATTGCGCGCCTTTCAGAGGTGTCCGATTTCGCCGAAGATCACTTACCCCAGAGTTCCTTTAGAAACCCGCTCTTTTCCAATTGCAGGACAAATGAATTGTCGTAAAGATCCTCCACTCTTTTTTTGATCGGCGTACCGAGACTACGTTGCAACTCCACCGACCCGGCCACTGCAGTCACGGGCACGACCATATGGCGGTCCACGATATCGTGGGTGTAGACGTTGTACGCCACCTGCAATGCTTCTTCGTCTTTGATATGCATGATTTTGCTGA
>Ga0075425_100005037_pt1 | contig 13676 bp, 11 predicted proteins | sample SoiMethybrSBSTD4_FD_75300 | JGI IMG/M metagenome (GOLD analysis project Ga0075425, IMG submission 75300) | Bulk soil microbial communities from a Populus tree surrounding site in Tennessee, USA - Soil MetaG P. TD hybrid SBSTD4 | ecosystem: Environmental > Terrestrial > Soil > Tree plantation...
CCGCTGGGAATCGTGTTCTGGGTGTCGAACTTGATCAGCGCGCGGCGAAGGTAATCGGGATTCGTGCTGGCGCGGGTCGCGAACATGTCGCTGGTGTTGAAGTTGGTGTTCGCGGCGGCGCCCGCCCGAATCATCACGTCGGTCACCTGCGCGGCCGGCGTGTTCAGCGTCACGGTGGTCTGCGCGCCGGCGGTGACGATCGAGGCGGCAACGCATGCGGCGGCGGCGACGGCGGTCGCGAAAGCCCGCGCGTGGAAAGCGTGAGTCGACATTGGGGTTCGGGCTCCAGCCGTTGCCGGGACACACCTCTCCCGTGTCGCGGGCAGCCGCTCAAAAAACAAAAAATCAGTGGTTGGAGAAACAGCGCGCCGGCGCCGTCGGGTTCAACGCCGCGAGGTCACGCGGCCGCTGCCCCGGCAAGGGCAACGGATGTACCGGATGTCACGACGCTGCGGGAGACCACGGTCGAAGCGCCTTTCGACGCGAAAATTGGACTGCAAACACGATTGTCGTTCCGCTCGAGCTCGAAGGGAAGGCCGTGCGGCGCACCGCGCTCAGCGCGACGTCTCGCGTTACAGCTTTGCGATGGGACTTACGGTATCGGGATCGCCGACTTGAAATCCGAGGCTCAACAGCAAGGTCAGCACGAGGAAGACGGCGGCCGAGATGTACGGCGTTGATTCCCCGTATTGCTGCAACGAGGCATTGCCCCACACCGGACCGATCGTGCGGCCCAGGCTCTCGACCGCGCTCGCCGCACCCTGCACGCGCCCCTGCTCGTCGCCGCGCGCAACGCGGCTGACGAGGCTCGAGACCGTCGGGTGGCCGAACCCGATGCCGAACGCGAGAGGCACCAGCGCCAGCGCGAAGGTCGGCACCGAATGCGCGGCAGCCGCGAAGACCAGGCCGGCCGCGCCGCACACGAGGCCGAGCATGAAGGTCGGCTTGTCGCCGAACCGCGCGACGATCGGCCGGATGAAGCCGCCCTGGATGATCGCGCCGAGGATGCCGAATCCGGCAAAGAACCAGCCGGTGCGCGCCGCATCGAATCCGAATCGCCGCGCCGCGAACAGCGCGAACGTCGTCTGAAACATCGCAAACGCAAACCAGTACACGAAATCGATGACGAGGACGCGGCGGACCTGGACGCGGCGCATCAGTTCCGGAAGATAACTGAACGGATTGCCGACCCCGGCACGCGCGCGGTGCACGGTCTCGGGCAGCCACAGCCACGCCATCAGCGTCGCGATCACGGTGACGGCGGCCGCCGCCCAGATCGGCGCCGTGTAACTGATCCCCGCGAGCACTCCGCTCAGCGCCGGCCCGAGAATGAATCCGAGTCCAAATGCGGCTCCGATCAACCCGTATGCACGCGCGCGATCCTTCGGCTCGGTGATGTCGGCGACGTAGGCGCGCGCCGTCGAAATGTTGCCGCCGGAGAGGCCGTCGACGATGCGCGCCGCGAAGAGCATCGCGATGCTGTGGGCGACGGCGAGCATCACGAACGACACGACGGTGCCGAGCAGGCTGAAGATGAGGATCGGCCGGCGGCCGTAGCGATCGGACAGATCGCCGAGCGCCGGTGCCGCGGCCAGCTGGCACAGCGAGAACACCGCGAACAGCAGGCCAATCACCAGCGGCGATGCGCCGAAGGTCTCGGCGTAGAACGGCAGCAGCGGGACGATGATCCCGAAGCCGACCAGGTTGACAAAAATCGTCAGGAAGATGATGCCGAGCGGCCGCGTCACGATGCCGCAACATTCTATACAATCGCACCCATGAGATTGACCGTCGCCTGTTTCGGCCTGCTCGCGGCGGCGATTCTGGCTGCCACACTGCAACCTGGCGCGCAGCAGCGCGCACAGGGACCGACGCACATCGTCAGCCCGCACGCCGAAACGCTGCGGCCGGAAATTCTCGGCACGCACGGCATCGTCGCCGCCGGGCGGCATTACTCGGTTTCGGCCGGCGTGCGGATCCTGCAGCAGGGTGGCAACGCGATCGACGCCGGCGTGGCCACGGTGCTGGCGGCGTCGGTCTGCGAGATCTCGCACTTCGGCTTCGGCGGTGAAGCGCCGACGATGATCTACGACGCGAAAACCCGGGAGGTGATTGTCATCAACGGCCAGGGGCCGGCGCCGAAGGCAGCCGCGCCGGCACTGTTTGCCGGTCGCGGCTACGTGCCCGGCAACGGACCGCTCGGCGCGACGATTCCGGCGATGCTCGACGCGATGGCGCTCGCGCTCGAGGCGAAGGGCACGATGCGCCTCGAGCAGGTGATGCAGCCGGCGATCGAGCTCGCCGACGGCTTCCCGATGTACGGATTCCTGCGCAACTACCTGGTGAGCGAGCGGAAGGCCACCGAACAGTGGGAATCGTCGAAGAACACCTACTATCCGAACGGGCGCATCCCTGACGTCGGTGAAATTTTCCGGCAGCCGAATCTTGCGCGGACGCTAAGGACGATTGCCGACGCCGACAAATCAGCGTTCGCGCGCACCCACGACCGCGTGGCGGCGATTCACGCCGGACGCGACGCGTTCTACACGGGCGACATCGCCCGCCGGATCGCCGACGCCGACAAGGCGGCCGGCGGCGTCTTCACCTACGACGATCTCGCCTCGTTCCACGGCAGCATCGAAAAGCCGGTGACGACCAGCTTCAAGGGCTACGACGTCTACAAGGCCGGGCCGTGGGACCAGGGTCCGGTCCTGCTGCAGACGCTGAACATCCTCGAAGGGATCGACCTGCAGTCGCTCGGCGTCAACTCCGCCGACTACGTGCATCAAGTCCACGAGGCGATCAAGCTGGCGTACGCCGACCGCAACGCCTACTACGGCGATCCGGCCTTCACGAAGGTGCCGATCGCAGGCCTGCTCTCGAAGGCGTATGCCGCCGAACGGCGCACGTTGATCGGCCACCAGGCCTCGCTCGAGCACCGGCCCGGCAATCCGTTCCCGTTCGATCCGAGCGTGAAGGCCCCGCCGGCGCGCTACACGCCGCATTCGCAGGGCGAGAAGAGCGGCGCGGTCGCCGGCGACACCACCTGCGTCGACGTCGTCGACAAGGACGGCAACCTGTTCAGCGCGACGCCGAGCTCCGGCTGGCTGCTGTCGGGCGCGTTCATCGCCGGCGACACCGGCGTGCCGCTGTCGAACCGTATGACCGTTTTCGATCTCGATCCGCTCAGCCCGAACGTGCTGGTCGGCGGCAAGCGGCCGCGAACGACGCTCACGCCGACGATCGTGCTCAAGGAGGGCAAGCCGTTCCTCGCGATCAGCACCCCCGGCGGCGATAGCCAGGATCAGCAGATTCTCAACGTGCTGCTCGAGATGTTCGTGTTCGATCGCGGCATCCAGGAGGCGATCGAAGCGCCGCGGGTCAACTCGCTGCACCCGTTCGGATCGTTCGATACGCACCCGAGCGAGCCCGGCGTGCTCGAAATCGAAAATCGTATTCCGGCCGACGTCCGCGACGCGCTCACGGCACGCGGCCACAAGCTGAAGGTACTCGGTCCGTACGGCATGAGCACCGGCGTGGTTGCCGTCGGCATGGAGCCGCAAAGCGGCACCCTTCGCGGCGGCGCCGACGTACGGCGCGAACGGTACATATTTGGATGGTGATCTTTAACCGCAGAGAACGCAAAGGCCGCTGAGAATCTTTTTGAACAAAGATCTCTGCGTTCCCCGCGGTCTCTGCGGTCAGGGACGACGCTACAAATGTGCAGTGAGCGGCTCGTGCACTCGCTTGCCGTGTTCGAGGGACATCAGCACGATATCGGCCATCACCGGCGCGCGGCGGAAGACGTCCTCGCCAACCGCGTTCGCGATCGCGTTCATCACCGATCCATAACCAGCGCCGACCGGCGGTTCGCCGACGCCGCGGGCGCCAACCGGCGTTTCGGGATCGGCGAGGCCGACGACCTCGGTTGGCATCGTCGGCGGGATGTCGGCAATGGTCAGCGGCTTGGTGTGATAGAAGCGCTTGGCGAGCGGCACGCCGTAGTGCTGGTCGTAGACCCACTTCTGCTGCAGCGCATGGCCGATTCCCAGGTTGATGCCGCCGAGGATCTGACCGTGCAGGCTGCGTGGGTTGACGATCGTGCCGACGTCGGCCACCGCGAGATAGTCCACGAGCGTCGTCCGTCCTGTCTCGACGTCGACCTCCACTTCTGCGAACCCGACGACGAACGACCAGGTATCGCCGTCGTGCGGGTAGGTGTCCTTGGCGACGCCCATCAGGCCGAGCCCGGCGAGCGCTGTTGCCGACGTCTTCGTCATCACGTGGATGTCGTCCGGCAGTTCGTGGCCGTCGTACTTGCCACCGAGATCGATCGCACGCTGCGCCGCCTGCGCATACGTCATCCCGCGTGATGGGTTGTCGCGCCGGTAGACGCGCGCATTACCGAGCGTGTAGTCCGCCGGCTGGCCGCCAAGATCCTTTGCCGCAATCTCCTGTAGTTTCAGCCGCGCATCGACTGCGCCGGCCATATTGGCGCGCGTCATCGCGTGCGTCGTCTGGCTGCCGACCGACATCGCCGACCACGGAATGTTCTTCGCGGTGCTGCCCCAGTTGACGACAACGTTGTCCCACGGCATCGCGAGGACTTCAGCGGCAACGCGCGCGAGGTCGATGCACGAGTGCGTGCCAAGGTTGCCGACGCCAGACTGGACGTAGAGCTTGCCATCCGGACGAATCGTCATCAGGCCGTCGTACCCGATTGATCCGGCGCCGTGTGGCCCGACGGCGACACCGATGCCGCGCACCTTCGATCCGTCGCGCTTGCCGGCGCGCGCCTTGCGCTCGTCCCACTTGAACAGTTCCGCGCCGCGATCCATCGCCTGCTTCACGAACGCGCTCGTGATGTGTGCGCGGCTGCCGTTCGGACGCGGCGGACCGTACAGCGCCTTGCCTTCGGGCGAGTTGATGCGGCGGATGGCGAGCTGATCGATCCCGAGTTGCTTCGCGGCCTTGGTGACCACCGGCTCCATGATCGCGTTGGCCTGCATCGGACCGGGGGAACGCTGCTGCGAGCGCGGCGGCGTATTGGTGATCACCGCGAGGCCGCGCCAGCGCATCGCCGGCGGCTGCCAGATGAGCGACGCCGCGTTGGCCGCCGATCGGTGATCGCCCATCGGACCGTACGCGCCGTTGTCCTCGACGATGAAGAGATCGAGCGCGGTGATGCGGCCCTCTTTCGTGAAGCCGGCGCGGGCGCGGCCGACCATGCCGGTCCGCGCGCGGCCGATGTAGTGCTCTTCCTCGCGGCTGATCCGCATCATCACCGGCGCGCCGGCTTTCTTCGCCAAAAGCGCCGGAATCACCATCGACACGGCGCCGGCGCCTTTGCTGCCGAAGCCGCCGCCGCAGTACTCGCTGATCAGCACGATATTCGCCGCGTCGATTCCGAGCCAGCTGGCCAGCGGATCGATCGTCCGCGCGACGCTCTGCGTCGAACCATGCAGAAACAGCTTGCCGTTCTGCCAGTAGGCCATCGCGCTGCGCGTTTCCATCGGCTGGTGGCCGGTGGACTGCACGACAAACGTCTCGTCGACGACGATCGCCGCCGCCTTGAAGCCGGCGTCGAGGTCGCCGTATGCCCACTCCTCTGCCGCCTTCCCCATCGGCAGCCCGCCGTCGGGCGCGGCGGCGAAGTCCTGGTCGGTCCACTTCAGCGTCTGGATCTTCGGACGCGCCGGCGGCGCACCGCTGCCGCCGCCCGGCGATGGCGGCACCGGAAACCAGACGTTGCCGTCGGTGCGCGCGTTCGCGCCGGTCGGCCGCAGGCTCTCGACCGGGTCGACGACGAAGGGCAGCGGCTCGAAGTCGACGTCGACCTTCTCGATCGCTTCGGCAGCCGTGCGTTCGTCGACGGCGGCGAGCGCCAGGATCGGCTCACCCTGATAGAGCGGCTCGTTGGTAAGCGCTTTTTCGGCGCCGCGAAGGTCGGGCACCTCGTCCGGCGTCAGGATCGCCTTCACGCCGGGCATCGCGAGCGCCGCGCTCGCATCGATCCGCCGCACACGCGCATGCGGCATCGGGCTGAGCAACAGCTTCGTGAACAGCATGCCGTCGGCGCGATAGTCCTCTGCATATTTCGCGCGCCCGGTCACCTTCGCGACGAGATCGGGCGTCGTGTAGTTCTGGCCAACGAGTTTCGTATCCGCCATGAGTGGCTCCGTAGAACCTTAGAACCAGAACCGAGAACCGAGAACCGAGAACCGAGAACCGAGAACCTAGAACCTGGAACGCCGAACGCCGAACGCCGAACCCGTTCTACTGCTTCTTCCGCGTCTCCGTCGTCTCCGCCGCCGCCTTCTCTTCCCAGCGCGCGCCGCTCAGGATGTCGCGCAGCCCGTAGTTGCCCTCGTGACACGCGTACTCGTACATCGGTCCATCGCTGCGCGTCATCGGATAGGCGACGGTCCACGAGCGCGTCCAGGTCGAGGGATCCTCGACGGTGAAGCGGTACTCGAGCGTGTCGGCGTCGACGCGCGTGAACCGCTCGACCAGGTGCAGCGTCGCGCCCGAGCCGCGGAAGCTGGTGCGATCGGTGAAGTTGGTGCTGTCGACGACCAGCGTGTCGCCTTCCCAGCGGCCGCGCGGATCGCCGAGCCACTGCCGGAAGTTCGCGTCGGCATGCGGCCGGCCATCCATCGGCACGACGCGGGCCTCGTGGATCATCTCGGTGTGGAGGATCACGTACTGCGGCGACTGAACGATCTGCAGGTTGTTGTTGTACGGACCCGGCAGCAGCGTTTCCGGAACACCGCGCGTCAGGCACCGTTCAAACAGGCTCCGGTTCTCGTACGAGTCGGCCGGCCCGTGCGTCTTCGCTTCGGCGCGGCGCGCCGCCAGCCGTTCGCGCGCTTGCGGCGTCTGCGGCGGCATCTTCCCGTCAGGCGGATCGACGATCAACGAGGTGCGCGCGGTCTTGACGACCTTCTTGCCATAGTCGAGCCACCAGACCGGGTGCACGGACTGCTCTTCAATCGATCGCGCATCGTCTGGCGGGCGCCCGTCTTCGCGTTCGAGCGCCAGCCGTTCGTACTCGACCACTTCCTCCGGGGTCATGAACTCGCGGCCGGTAAAGCGGGCCGGCCGCTCGAGCGGCGTGGCGCTGCGGAAGTCCCAGATGCCCTGCAAATCCGGATGGCCGTCCGGCGTGCGCGGCATCGCCGTCTTCTGCCCGGACTGCGCGAGAGGCGACGCCGTGATGAGCGCGGCGCCGAGAGCGAGGGCCGCGGCGAACTGCAGGCGGACCATGAGTACTCTCCTCGGTGGCGAGGATAGCATGCGCGGCCCCAAGAACGGTTCGGCGTTCGGCGTTCGGCGTTCTCGGTTCTGGGTTCTGGTTCGTTCTGGGTTTTGGTTCTCGTTCTGGGTTTTGGTTCTCGTTCTGGGTTTTGGTTCTCGGTTCTGGGTTCTGGGTTCTGGTTCGTTCTGGGTTTTGGTTCTCGTTCTGGGTTGTAGTTCTCGTTCTGGGTTTTGGTTCTATCGGCCGGTGCACCGGAACATGAACGCGAGCAGACCGGCGACGGCGAAGAATTGGCCGATCCAGAATGCGAACATCCATTTGATCACGTCCCAGCGGACGTCGTGAATTTCACGGATCATGTCGACCCGAAAGCGACCGATCTCTTCTGACAGCCGCCGTTCGAATCGTTCGACCGTGACGCTCAACACGCGATCACTCCAGGCGATCTGTTTCGCTTCGATCACATCGAGCACGTCGACCGTCGCCTGGCGCCCCAGTCTTTCGAGCAGAGCGGCGGACAATCCATTCGGGTCCATCGCACACCTTTCATCGGGGGGTCGACCTCCTCCGACGACGACGGTTCATCGTCGGAGCACGATGTCAATGGTGGTGGCGATCGTTTGTGCAAAACAGGCCGCTCTATCGGCCGGCAGGTGTTCGTCCTGTGCGGGGCCGGACCGGCTTTCGGCGTGGCCGCGCCGTGCGAGCTGCAGCCGCAGGCCGCGTCCGCGCGTGCGCTTCCTCTTCGATCGCCGAGACCACCTTGAGAAACGCGGTGACGTCGGCGGCGCTGACGCGCCGCGCAACCGCCTGCTCGAGATCGACGAGATCGCGCTTGACCCGCGCGGCAACGGTGCGGCCGGTCGCGGTCAGCGCGACGAGAAACGTGCGGCGATCTTCGGTTCCGACCGTGCGGGTGATCAAACCGCGATCGGCGAGGCGATCGAGGATGCTGGTGAGCGTCGACCGCTTGTGAGCGAGACCGCGGTGCAGGTCGGCGATCGTCGCCGGCGCGGCCAATGCCAGCAGGGCCAGAATGTGCGCCTCGCCTTGCGACAGGCTGCCGTCGCCGGACGCGGAGAGATAGAGGCCGAGCCTATGCGTGGCGCGATGGACTGGCGGAACCAGACGAAGCGGCATCGGCGGAGTAGTACGCGAGAACGAGATCCTTGTCCAGCAGGCGCGGGCAGGCGGTGAAGACCGCGTCGATGCCCGTTCCCGGCATCAACGCCCGCGCGCTGGCCAGCTGATAGATCCAGAAGGCGGTCAGCGCGTCCGAATACCTCTCCGGCTTGCCAACCGACGCGGCGAACCGTCGCAGCGTCGCCGCCATCCGCGCCAGCGCCGCCTCGGCGCCGCCGCATTCCTCGAGATAGCACCACGCGACCCGCAGGTGGTCGGCGTGGTGAAAGCCGCCATCGGGCAACTCGCCACGCTCGAGCGCGCGCGCCAGCTCGACATCCTCGGCCGTCGTCATATTGTTACGATATCGTAGTATCCGAAAGCGTGTCAACGGAGGATCAGCCCTCAGCAATCAGCAATCAGCAATCAGCAATCAGCAATTATTTTCGGTCGTGGACCGGCGCGTGATCGAGGTTGGCGACGCGCGCGCCGGTCTCGTAAATCAGCTGCGCGATCCGCGCCATCTTCTCGAACTCGATCTTCGACACCTCGTCGGTGTTGGCGTGGTAGTCCGAATGCAGGCCGGTGGTGAAGAAGATGATCGGCACGCCTTTGGCGGCGTAGCTGTAATGATCGCTGCGGTAATAGATTTGCTCGAGATCGGCCGGATCGTCGTACTCGTAGCTGAGGGTCAGCGGCCTGGGCAGCGAGGCGTTGGCGGCGCGATTCAGGTTGTGCAGCTCGGTGCTGATGCGATCGGAGCCGACCAGGTAGACCTTATTCGCCTCGCTCGCCTTGTCGTCGCGGTTCCTGCCGATCATGTCGATGTTCAGCTGCGTGACGATCGTGTCGATCGGCACGGTGGGATAGTCGGCGAAATACCGCGAGCCCCACAGCCCGCGCTCCTCGCCGGCATGCCAGACGAACAGGAGCGAGCGTTTCGGCTTCGCGCCTTCCGCAAACGCGCGCGCGATCGCCATCACCGCCACGGTTCCCGATCCATCGTCGTCGGCGCCGTTCCAGATGCGATCGTTCTCCGCGCCGGCGGTGACGCGGCCCGGCGCGCCGCCGCGGCGGCCGCCGCCGTCGCCGCGCGCAGCGTCGCCTTCGGCGTAGCCGACGTGGTCGTAGTGCGCGCCGAACGCGACGAAGGTGCTTTTCAACTGCGCGTCGCTGCCTTCGATCATCCCGACCACGTTGTGGGTGAGCTGCGTGCGCACCACCTGATAGTCGGCGTCGATGTGGAACGTGAGCGTCACGCCGGCGAGGGGAAACGACGGCAACGGCGCCTGGACGGCGGCGCGGCTCTTCAGGTCGGCGTACTTCGCCGGCGCCGCGCTGAAGAGGAATTCGAAGAACGCCTCCGACGCGGCGACGTTCGGCGCGATCGGGACGTCGATCCGCTGCGCGGTGGTGAAGTCGACGCCGCCGGGGTCGCCCGTGCCTCCTGCCCTTCCGGTCCCGCCTGCCCTGCCCGTCCGTCCTGATCCGGCAGGCCCGATTGCCGCGGCGGCGCCAAGCTGCTCAGTCGCGTAGCGGCTGCGTCCGGTCAACGCCCGCCGATAGGCAGACGAATCGAGACCGTCCGGGCCGCTTGCGCCGAGCCAGACGACCGCGGCGCCCTTGACGTCCTTGCCGCGGTAATCCAAGTGCGCGGCGCCGGGTGCATCGAGGCCATATCCGGCGAATTCGACCCGATCCACGGTCAGCGTCCGCTTGCCGCCCATGTTTTTCGGAAAGGTGACGCCGTCGCCGTCGGCAAAGGTTTTCGATTCGCCGCCAACTGTCACTGTGACGGTCGAATGCGACGTCGTCTTCACGCCGAGCACGCGGACGGTCTGCAGGTACTGGTCCGGATCGCCGGCCGGTTTCACGCCCCACGCACGGAGGTGCTCGGCGATGTAGCCGGCGGCGAGGCCGAAACCCTCGCTGAACACGGCGCGCCCCTGCAGCTCGTCGGACGCGAGATAGCTGAGCCACTCCCGCAGTTCGGGCGTGGCGATCGAAGCTGCTCCACCGCTCGCGGCCGGCAGCACGACGGTCAGGTTCGTCAGCAGTGCCGCCGCCGAGAGCGTCGCGGCGAGGGTCGCGAAGAGCCGTCTCATGAGAGTCCCCTGGTGGTGACCGGGCGCGGGATGGCAATTTGCGCGCAATTTCCGGGAGACCATAACTATAGCCTCCGCTTGCAGGATGACGGGAGTTCAGGTAAGGTTTTTCCACTGAAACCGGCTGCCAGCGTGTGTGCGCCCTGCCACCCCGCTCCTGTCCCTTTTAATCCCCTAACCATTAGGAGAGAGTTGATTGGCCGTTCGTCTGTTCGTCGGTAATCTCGCTTACAGCACCACCGAAGCGGATCTGCGGAGCTACTTCGGCGCCATCGCTCCGCCCTCGCAGGTCGTGCTGCCGGTCGATCGCGAGACCGGGCGTCCGCGCGGGTTCGCCTTCATCGAATTCGCGGACCGCGCACACGCCGAACAGGCGATTCAGCGCTTCAACGGACAGGTGTTCAACGGCCGGCCGCTCGCCGTCAGCGAGGCGCGCGCGCGCGAGGATCGCGGTCCGGGCGGGCCGCGGCCCGGCGGATTTTCCGGTCCACGCCCCGGCGGCTTTGCGCCGCGGCCTCCCGGATCGTTCGGCGGCGGCGGGGGCGGCCCGCGGCCCTTCGATTCAGGCGGCGGCGCATCGGGTGCGCCGGCGCGAAGCCGTAACTTCGGTCCCGACGCAAAGCCTCAGCGCGGTCCCGGCTCGGCCAAGAAGAAGAAGCAGGGCGACGACAAACCCCGTGGCCCGATTCCGATGAAGCAGACCGGCCGCTCCTTCAGCCTCGACGATGTCGATGCCGTGGAAGAGGAGATGCCGGACATCGACGACATCGCGACCAGCAAACCGCACGAGGATATTGACGACGAATAGAGCCTCGAGCCTCCAGCCTCAAGACACGGCGGCGACCTAGCGCAGCCCTTCAGGGCTGCCGGTGGCCGTTCGGCAGGCCTAAAGGCCTGCGCTACTTGCTTGCAGCTTGGGGCTTCGTTTACTTCGTGCGCGTCACGAGCAGCGCAACTCCCCCGCCCGGAACGCTCACCGGCGCGACTGCCCAATAGTCCCGCCCGTGGTGCACGACGGTTCGCCCCGCGATCGTGCCCACAGCGGCGCCGAAGACCACATCGCTCAAGTAATGCCGGTTGTCGTGCAGCCGTGACATGGCGACATAAGACGCGAGCGTGTAGGCGAGCGCGCTGTTGCGCCAGCCAAGGTGGCGTTCGATCACGGTCGCCGTCGCGAACGTCACCGCCGCATGTCCTGACGGAAACGATTGATTATTGCTGTGATCAGGGCGCTCGCGGCCGACTGCGAACTTGATCGGTTGGACGAGCAGTTCCGTGAGGAGTTGCGCCTGGATCAGGTCCATGCCGAGGTGTGCGACCTTGGGCTGGCTGAAGGCGCGGCCCCACGCATACGTCCCAAGCGAGAAGGCCACCTGCACCGGCGTGTCGCCGATGTACTTCCCGGGCGCGAAGATCCCATTGACGACGTCGTAGTGGCTGACCAGGTGCTCGTTGAAGGTCTGATCCCAGGGATGCACCGCGAGCGCGAGACCGCCGCCGACGCCGGCGATGTAAACGTTCTGCACCGACGGGAGGTGCTTCACGTCTTCGACGAGATTGCCGAACAACGCGCGCAGCCCGGTGTGCGCAGGCGTCGGCGGTTCTTTCGCCTCGGCCTTCTGCTCCTGACCGGTCGGATCCTGGCCTGTTGATGCCGCCGCGACGGGCTCTGCTGGGAGATCCGGCGGACCGGCGACCGGCGCCGCGAGCTGAAGCGCAAGCAGTGTGGCGCCGAGGAGCATCGGAATCAGTGGTCCAAGAACGGTGCCAGACGACAGCCTCGAGCCTCACGCCGCAAGCCTCAGCCGCATGCCCCAAGTCGCAAGCCAACGCGCCTTGAGGCTTTCTTGAGGCGTGAGGCTCGAGGCTTCAGCGCTCTGGATCGTAAACGTGCGCGATCGTGCGCGGCGGCGCGTTGCCGTTTCGTCCGCTGCGTCCCTCCATCTGCACCGTGATGCGCAGCTGGTGCGACTCGGGATCGATCGTGAACGTTTGCGTCGCCTTACCCGGTCCGAGACCGGAGATTTCGCTTACGAGTTTGCCGCCATCCCATTTCGTCTTTCGCTCGATGCCGGTGTTCTCGTCCTTGATCTTCTTGCCATCCGGCGAGAGCCGCGTCGTATGGCCATCGGCGCCGGTGATGACGATGATCGAGTCGGTCTGCGTGATCGTCAGGTGATCCGGCGGGTCCATGAGATCGCGCATCGCCGCGCGCATCCGCGCGACCTCATCGGGGTTCGGACGCTCGCCGCGCATGCCGCCGCCGCCGCGTCCCATACCGCCGCCGCCGAATCCCCCGTGTCCGCCGCCGTAACCGCGGCCGCCACCACCGCGGTGCGACGCGCCGTCGCCGCGATCGCCAGAATCGTTGTCGCCGCGCGGCGGAAGCACGTCGCTCGCTTCCCTGTTCATCGACCAGGCGCCCGCGATGGACGGCTTGTCGGCCGCCGTCGCCGGCGGCGCAGGTGCGAGCATCGCGACGAGCAGTGCCAGGGTCAGCATGCTCCGATTATCCAAATCCCACGGCCGGGCGTCCGGTGAAAAGACTGTGACAGCCGCGCCCGCCCGACGCCGGGGATTTAGCATTAAAAGAACGCAAGAACCGGAACCAGAACCCAGAACCCAGAACCCAGAACCTAGAACCTAGAACCTAGAACGTAGAACCTAGAACGAGAACGCCGAACCCCGAACGCCGAACGCCATATGCGCTGGCACCGTAGCCTTTACTTCCGCTTCGCACTCGGCGTCGTCGGCCTTCTCGCGGCGATGCTCGTCGTGCAGGCGATTCTGTTCACGTGGGCGGTGTCGCAATCGGGACGTAGCCTGCCGGGTCAGTCGCCGATGCGGTTCGGCCAGACGATCGCGCTCGACCTCGCCAACCTGCTCGAGCGCGAGCCAAAAACCGATCTCGCGCAGTACGTGCACGAGCAGTACGCGCAGTACAACCATCCGTTCTTCGTCGTGCTCGACGACGGCCGCGTCATCTCGAGCGGCAGCGCGAAGATGCCGGATGCGCTGCTCGCGATGGCGCACAGTCAGCTGCAGCGCTGGGCGGGGCGGCCGCCAATGCGCCGCTTCGAGCGCGGCGACGGTCCGCGCTTCGGCCGCCCGCCGCCCGGCGAACCGCCGGAGCCGAACGAGACCTCGGGACGCGGCGGCGTACCGTTCTTCGGCCGCGGCGAGCGGTTCGA
>Ga0075425_100005038_pt1 | contig 13675 bp, 9 predicted proteins | sample SoiMethybrSBSTD4_FD_75300 | JGI IMG/M metagenome (GOLD analysis project Ga0075425, IMG submission 75300) | Bulk soil microbial communities from a Populus tree surrounding site in Tennessee, USA - Soil MetaG P. TD hybrid SBSTD4 | ecosystem: Environmental > Terrestrial > Soil > Tree plantation...
CTTGACGAACAGATCGCCGATCTCACCGGGTCGCACTTCCTGGCCGTTTTCATCCATAATTTTTAATTCGAATCCCTCAACCACTTTGCCGGTCGTGTCACAGTGAGGATCGCTGGGATCGTTAGAGAGGAAGAGGGCAAAAGCTTCAGTCGTGCCCATAGATTCCACGATCTTCAAACCCGTCTTTTCCTTCCAGGAATGCCAGACCGGCACCGGCAGAGCTTCTCCGGCGGCGACGCACATACGCAAGGAAGAAAGATCGTATCGTTCGAAACCTTCCACTGCCAGAAGGCTCGCGTAGGCTGTGGGCACACTGAACAGAAATGTTGGTTTGAACCGATCGATCGTTTCCAGGACGTTGGTTGCCACCCGGGGTGGCTTGGAGCACAGCACCGTGCTCGCGCCTACGTGCCAGGAAGAGAACAGAGTTACGCCAAGACCGTAGGTAAAAAACAGCCGGGCGACGGAGAAAGTGCGGTCATTCTCCTTCAAGCCCAGCTTGTTTACGGTATACAACTGCGAACTGATTGGCATGTCCTTGTGGGCATGCGGAATGCCCTTGGGATTTCCGGTCGTGCCGCTTGTGTAATTCAGCGTGCAAAAATCATCGCGGTGGGTGGGCGCCGTGGATAGTTCGGTCGATTCGCCTTTGATCCAGTCCACATAGGCCAGGTCGGATTTGCGCGCAGGCTGACCTATGACGACGACATGTTCCAGAAATTGCCGTTCGGCCGTGATTTTCTGAATTTGAGGTAGCAGGCTTTCAGAAACGATCAAGATCCTGGCGCGGCAATCATCCAGCATGTAAGCGTATTCTCGGGGAGTGAGTGTCGTGCTCATACCAACCGCTACACCACCGACCTTCAGGATGCCAAAGAAAGACGTGACCCACTCCGGCAGATCAAGCGAGATGAGAGCCACACAGTCGCCGATCCGCACGCCAAGTTTCTTGAGGGCATTGCCGGCTTGATTGACTTCCTGCGAGACCTGCCGGAAGGTCATCTCGCGTTCCACGCTATAGAGCGCGATCTTATCGGGTCGTTCCGCGAGGTTATGTTCCAGAATGTCTACACAGTTGTAGTGCTCTGGAAGATCCGAGATTTTTTGAATGATGTGTGCGCTTCTACTCACGGCTTGTTTTCGCGGGAGGGGAACACCGCCGGTCGCTTATTTCGTATCCCGTCCAGACCGGCCAGCAGATCGGGGCTGAAGAACCCCATCATTTCGAGAACCATAGCGTGATCAAAGATGGGGCCAGCCTGAAGCAGCCACTGGTTCAGCGCGCGCTTCGTGAATTTAATGGCATCACGCGATCCGGTAGCCAGTCTTGTGGCCACTTGCATGGCTTTGTCGATGAGTTGATCGTCGGGCACGCACATGCTGACCAGTCCAATCCGCTCCGCCTCACGGCCATCGATAAAATCGCTCGTCAGCAAATAGTACTTTGCCTTTGCCATGCCACAGAGCAAAGGCCAGATAATGGCCGCGTGGTCACCGGCCGCCCAGCCCATCTTTGTATGACCGTCGCCAAGACGCGCACCTTCGGCCATGATGCTGATATCGGCGAGCAAACCGACCACAACGCCGGCGCCAACAGCAACGCCGTTGATCGCCGCAATGATCGGTTTCGAGCAATACAACATTTTGTAAACGATGTTGCGGGTTTCCTCCAGGATCGTGACAACTTCTTCATAATTCCCGTGCGCTCTCCGGATCCTGTCGAGGTCGCCACCCGCCGAGAACGCACGTCCCGATCCTGTTAACACCACCACGCGCACGAGCGGATCGCTGTCGATGACAGACCAAAGATCCGCGAAGGCCTGATGCATTCCAGCATCGGCCGTATTTAACTTCTCGGGCTTGCTCAGAGTTATCCACAGAATTCCAGGATCGCGGCGTTCAAATATCATGTCTGGAAAAGATGAATAATCCATCGCGATATCCTTATCCTTTCAGGGAAGAAAAATCGGGGTCAGACCCTAATTTCCGTCGGCGAAAAATTGGGTCAGCTGCAATTTGCTCTACGGAAATTAGGGTCTGACCCCGATTTTTCTTCCTGAATTTAGAAGACTTGGCTTGGTTTGTACAGACCATACACATCTCGCAGCTTGTCGCAAATCTCGCCGAGGGTGGCGTAGGCTTTAACACTTTCAATTAGAGCCGGCAACAAATTTTCATTGGTCCGGGCTGCATCCACCAGATCGGCCAGAGTCTTCGCGACTAAAGTGTTGTCGCGTTGCTGACGCAGTACCTGCAACCGTTCGATCTGGCGTTTCTCGGTTTCGGGATTCCCTCTGAAGACCGGAATCTCTTGCTCTTCTTCACTCTTGTATGCATTGAGGCCGACCACTATTCGCTCATTCGTTTCGATCTGCCGTTGGTAGCGATAGGCTGCTTCGGACAGTTCACGATCGTAGAAGCCCTCCTCGATGCAACGTACCGCCCCGCCAAGCGCCTCAATTTTGTCGAGGTATTCGAACACGTCTGCCTCAATGGTATCGGTAAGAGACTCGATGGCGTAGGAACCTCCAAGCGCATCGACGGTGCCGGTCACTCCCGCCTCGTTTGCGACGATCTGCTGCGTCCGCAGAGCAATAGTGGCTGCTTCTTCCGTCGGTATCGCGAAAGCTTCGTCATAAGACGAAGTAGCGATCGTCTGCACTCCACCCAGCACAGCCGCCAACGTTTCGATAGCGACACGCGCAATATTATTCAGCGGCTGCTGGGCGACGAGATTGCCCCCCAACGTGTACGCAAAAATCTTCAACTTCATCGTCTCCGGATTTTGTGCCCCGTAGCGTTCCCGCATCAGCCTGGCCCAAATCCGCCTTGCCGCCCGGAATTTGGCTACTTCCTCCAGGACGTCGATTCCGCCACCAAGAAAAGTCCAGATTTGTGGGGCAAACGTATCGATTTTCATGCCCCGCCGACAGACCTCATCCACGTATGCCAGGCCGTTGGCAAAGGTGAAAGCCAGTTCCTGGGTCGCCGTGCTGCCCCTATCTCGAATGTGATATCCACTCATTGCGAGCGGCGTCCAGCCCGGCAGATTGCGAGCGCAATACTGAATGACGTCCGACGACAGTTTGACCCCTGCTTCGGGAGGGAAAATATAAGTGCCACGGGCAAAATACTCTTTGAGGACGTCGTTCTGGATGAACATACGCGTGTTGCGGATGTTCACCCCCTGCTTCTCAAAAGCCGCAATGTACATCGCCGCGACGATCGGACCAATGGCGTTAGCCGTGGTGCGAATCTGCCGAACCTTTTCCAGGGGAATACCTTCGAACAAGCGTTCCATATCGGCCAGCGAACCGATGTGCACACCCGTTACGCCCACTTCGCCTGCAGCCAGAGGATGATCGGCGTCGTAACCGCATTGAGTTGGAAGGTCAAGAGCAATGGAGAAGCCGGTCTGGCCGCGCTCCAACAAAGTCCGATAACGCTCATTGGCTTCCTCTGCCGACCCATAGCCGGAATACATCCCCATGACCCAGAAATCGCCGCGATACATTGTTGGGGTGACGCCTCGGGTGAATGGATATGCGCCGGGATAGCCTGATTTCTGTGCGGGACTAGCGCCTTCAGACGGCAAGTCCTGCTCCGTGTAGACCCGCTCCAGCAATGTGCCCGAACTGGTGGTGAAGGCGGTGCGCCTCTCTTTTTGAGTCTCGAGGTGAGGCGTCAAAATCTTTTCTGTCCACTCCGCCTTATTCCTGACGTCGGTGTCCGGGAGTGTCGACTTTTCTTTGCTCATTGCGATAGATTACTAGGATAAATCCTGATCCGCTGTTATTCCCCTCCTCCAGAGGAGGGGAATAACAGCTTCCTCCCGATTAACTCCTTTGGGCAACTACCCATCCACTTTCACGATGACCGCTTCGCCCTCGCCGATCCCGCCACACAGTGTCGCCAGACCGTAATAAGGACGAGACGCGCCAGCCGCCTTTCGCAGACGCCGCAGTTCGTAAATCAGAGTCATGATCATCCGTGCACCGGTGGCGCCGGTGGGATGGCCGAGCGCAATGGCGCCGCCGTTCACGTTGGTCCTGGCACGAATCGCTTCAACCTTTCCTTTGTCGCTGCCTGCCATAATCAGCGTGGAAACCAGCGGCATGGCGGCAAAGGCCTCATTGATCTCAATGAGGTCGATATCGTCAATGCTCATGCCGGCTTTCTCTAAAGCGATGCGACCCGATTCGGCTGGAATGGAAGCGATGCGATCCGGATGGCCGGAAGCCATCGCCCAGCCCATCAAAGTAGCGAGCGGCCGCTTGTCCAGACGTTGTGCCTCTTTCCTGGACATCAGAACTAATGCCGTGGCCCCCGTACTGAGACCTGGAGCATTGCCGGCGGTAACTGTCGGGCTGCCATAAATGGTCGGCAGTTTCGCCAATTTTTCCACAGTGGTGTCCGATCGAGGCGACTCGTCGTCTGCCACCAGAAGTGGCTGTCCCCGTTCCTGTGGCACCTCGATGGCCATTAACTCGTCTTTGAATTTGGCGAGCTCTTTGGCTTTGGTGTAAGTCTGGTGACTGCGCCAGGCCCACCGGTCTTGCTCTTCGCGGCTAACGCCGTACTCCACTGCTTCTTCTCCAGCCTGAACAGCGCGCGGCTTACCGGTCATGGGACAAGCGATAACCAACTGATCTTTGAGCGTTACATCACCCAGCCGGTGGCCCCAGCGGAGGTCCGTCAGGAAGTAAGGCACCTTGCTCATATTCTCCACGCCGCCGGCAACAGCCACTTTGGCTTCACCCAGGCGAATGGATCGCGAAGCCATATTGACTGCGACCATGGAGGAACAACACGCCCGGTCTACGGTGTAAGCGACTCGGTTGGGAGGAATGCCGGCCTGGATCAGAAGCTGGCGAGCGATAGAGCGATCAGCGCCCGGCAGATTAACGCCGGTAGCTACTTCTTCCACATCGTCCGGTGCAATGCCCGCCCGCCTGATGGCCTCGGCAACAACGAGGCCGCCGAGTTTGGGCAAACTGAAATCTTTCAAAGCGCCGCCGAATTTGCCAAAGGGACTGCGGACGGCGCTAATGACGACAACTTCTTCTTGATTCACGACGTTCTCCTGCATCGTCAACTATATTCCCGATAATTTTAAATGACTGTCTCCGCTTTCAACTGGCCGATCTGTTCTTCCGTGTAACCCAGCACTTCTTTCAGAATTTCGGCGTTGTGTTCACCCAACAAGGGAGCAGGACGGGTGAGAGGTTCCGTGTTGCCCGACAGCTTCGCAACCGGCCCCACCAGCTTGACCGTGCCGAGAACGGGATCGGGCACATCAATCAGCAATTTTCGGGAGGCAACATGAGAGCAGTTAAAAATCTCCTCGGCAGTCTGCACCGGACCGATGGGCAGACCCACAGCCAGTAGCTTCTGTGTGGCTTCCGCTTTGGTGCGGCCACTGAACCATTGATTGATAATCTCACCCAGCCAACCCGGCATGTTTTTCGCCCGCTCGGGTCCCGATGTCGCGCCTTCATGGCCCACAAGATCCGGGCGTTCGATGGCCTGACAGAACTTGGCCCAATCGCCCTCGGTCGCCACGATCAAACCTATCCAGCCATCCTTGCACTGGAAAGGTCCCCAAGGCGCCATGTAAGCCTCACGTCCCCGTTGAATAACATGTCCTGTCAATGAATACGCGGTGACCGACCGTTCGGCCAACCCGATAATGGTGTCATACATCGAAACGTCAATGTATTGGCCGTGACCGGTCTGAGTCCGCTGGTAGAGAGCGAGCATGATGGCGTAAGCTGCCTGCATTCCGGAAACAATGTCACCCAGGGCTACGCCGAGCCACGTCGGTGGACCGTCGGACTGGCCGCACGTGTTCATCAGCCCTCCCATTGCCTGGGCCACGATGTCGTACGCCGGCCTCTTGCTGTAGGGTCCCAGATAGCCTTCGAGACTGCCAAATCCGGAAATGCACGCGTAAATGAGGCGAGGATTGAGTTCAGAGAGCGCCTTGTAGCCAATTCCCATTTCATCCAGCAGACCGGGGCGGAAATTCTCAACGACAACGTCGGATTTCTGGGCCAACTCTCGGAAGATCCGGCGTCCTCGGTCGTCCTTCAGATTCAAGGTCAGGCTACGCTTGTTGCGATTGAAACGGAGAAAATAGCCGCTCTGGGTTTCGCCTTTGTCGTTCTTAATTTTCGGCGCTCCGCCTCGCGCGGTGTCGCCACCTTCAGGACGTTCCACCTTGATGACATTGGCGCCCTGATCGGCCAGCATCATGGTGCAATACGGTCCTGCGACTTGAATTTCAAAGCTTAAAACTCGAATACCATCGAGAGGTCTGTGCGGACGACTCACTACAACTCCAAGGCTTAAAACAAGATTGAGGTTGCTACGTTATAGTATTTCTTTTTGCTGTGCAAGCGGCCGTGCGGGTATTTGGCCTTACGTATTGCCGCTTGCGGAGCCGATTTCGAGTGTTTAACTGCTTAAGCTCCTTCGCTACGTAGATCAATGCGCGGGAAATTGTATTTGCAGCCAGTTCCATGCCTATCCAAACCGGGTACCAGCCGCGCCATCCCGAAAAGAGCCCGCTCTACACGGATTGCGATAGCTGTGGCCACGACAGGGCCGTTCCGTTTTTCTGCAAGCTCCCGCAGTCTAATGCTTATCACGTTAGGCTGCGGCCTCCAGCTGTCTAAAAATCGTGATTTCGGCCGAAACCGCAACTAAAATGTCCGCGAAAAAAGCGATTTCCATTTACGGGACCTGCCGAGAGCCGAGTTTAGCCGACTTGTTTCTCGCAGCGTTGTTCTCTTGCAGGTCAACTATGAGTTAGGGTGACACTCGTGACACAGGCGTCCGCACCTCAAGATGAGTTCGTGGCTCGACTGGTTGTTGGGGAGGAGGGGCTGCCCACCTCAGGAACTTTGCGCGTCTGGAGCCCTGCCGGAAAGAGCGACATATACGCCGCGATGCGTGGAATCGCTGGAGAGTGCAAGATCAGTTTGCATGCGTCAGGGGAATGCCGTGCTGGTCTGACTGAGCAGTTCGCCAGAAAAGAATCGGATGCGGTAAACGCTATGGGAGGTTCGCGACATCAGAGCAGATGGAGACGCGCCACTCACGTCGGATCGCGCGTCGTCACGCCACTCCAGTTCGTGATTCCCGCAAGTGAGCTCCGGCCTTTTCCCCAAAGTTCCCTCTCAGGCTCCCGAAACGACATTACTTGGGTTGTCCCACCGGCATCTGGACGATCGGTCATCGTCTCGTGCCTCTTTTCTGGTCAGGAGGTCCAAGATGCAGACTGGCCTGGACGGCCCCATCAGACGCACTTGGTTGGATCGAAGCTCCTGCCGAATGGAGAGAAGTTCTGGCTTATCTGGCAAGACCTTCCGACTGGCGATGTCGAACGATTGATGCTCACAGAGGCAAGTGCTCACATGGCACGAACGAAAATGGTACCGTTCTCAGGAAACGATCCATGCGAACCGGCACGGCGGCTCCTGATCTTCAGGGAGTTCCGCGAGGACCGACAGCTGATCGTAATGGATGCAGCCTCTAGCTGAGGCGGCACCCTAACAAGTGATTGGAGCTGGCAGCAGTAGCGGGTGTCGTTTGATTGGAAGAGATGCGGCCGCTGCAGCTCAATCACAGGCCGTTAGGCGGGCACGCCTGAAAGCTTTGCGTCTTGGCAACAATGGGACTTTCATCCTTAACAAAGAATCTGATCGAAACGAAGTTGGCGAGATATTGCGAACGGCGCATACCAGAGCATGCACGATCCCAAGTGCGCATTGCCTTTAAGTTGCGGGGAAACGTCGTTACGCTATTCGAAGAACGCCCGTTGTTTGGTGACCCTTCAAAGTGGTCGAGTGTAACGGTCGCCCAGTTTCGGTTCGACCCCGCCGACAACAAGTGGACGCTCTATTGCGCCGATCGAAATTCCAACTGGCATAAGTATGAAGGAATGGAATCGCAGCGAGACTTAGATCAGCTTCTAGGCGAGGTTGATCGAGATCCAACGGGCATATTTTGGGGCTGATTCGAAGCCGCCTAACACGGGCTTGCAGCCGTCCGCTTCGCGCACTTGCAGTGATTGCGAACTTCAAAGTGGATCTTGCGCGCGCGGCGGCTGAAGCCCAGAATCGTTGTGCCGACTAAAGGAGCTCCGACACCCGACGAATTCATCCCGCTCTACGAGCGCGCACTCGCTTCGCAGCGTTGGCACGCCGTCGATCCTTTGGTCCACGACGACGCTTGTGTGACTTTTTCGAACGGCACGGTGCACGTCGGCAAGGCCGCTGTCCAGCGAGCCTTCGAGGGTAACTTCGCAGCGATCGCGGACGAAGAGTAACGAATCTCGAATATTCGTTGGGTGCATCGCGGGTCAGAGATCGCCGTGTACCTCTTTGACTTCAACTGGAGTGAGCGCGTCGGTGGTCGACCTGCGGGCGGTTCGGGCCGCGGCACCTCAGTGTTGCATCGCGACGATCACGGATGGAGGCTGCTCGTTGAGCACCTGGGCCCGGCTGCGGCATAACACCACAATGCCGTTGCAGTTTCGGTTCGGTCCACTTGCGGCTGATTGTGTAGCCGTTGGGCAGCCTCCCAATTCTCGGTCAGCGCGGAGTACAATCACCTCATGAGTATCAAAGAAATTGAAGCCGCCGCGCTCAAACTCGTTCCTAAAGATCGAGCTCGGTTAGCGGGAAAGTTATTGGAGAGTCTGGAAGATCTGTCAGAGGAAGAAAACGAACTCATCTGGGCTCAAGAAGCAGAGCGGCGGGATGCAGCTTGGAACTCATCAGCGGATGGCGGCAGAACCGCCAAACGGGTACTGCGCAACGCACGCACTAAACTCGCCAGATGACGCGAGTCTCCTTTCACCGGCTAGCTGAGCGCGAACTGAACGACGCTGCGCTCTACTATGAACGTGAAAGCCCTGGACTCGGTGTTAGATTCCTCGATGAAATCCAGCGCTACATCGACGCGATCGTCAACAATCCGAGCGCCGGTAAGAAGGTTCGCAGAGAAGTTCGCCGTCGCATTCTTCGAAAGTTTCCACATGGAATTCTTTACTCTGTGAAAGACGACGGCATCCGGATTTTGGCAATCATGAACCTTAAACGTAAGCCGACTTATTGGGTGGGCCGATCCTGAAAGAAGCTGCCCCAACACGCCGCTGCAGCCGACCGCTGAGAAACGCGGCGGCTGAGCGGCAGAATCGTTAGTCTCGCCTTCGGATACTTCGAACTTTTCCGCCGTCCTCTTATTTTCAGATTTCAGATTTATTTCAATTCCTGATCCCGCCCAATTTTCTGTCTTCCTTTTCCCGGTAGTATTCCCATCTCTTGGAAATACTGTTGGGCGTCCACGATTCCCGGTTGGACTGCTCCACCTCTTTGGGGGTCAAAACGTCGACCGGACCCAAGGCCGATGCCGTGATCTGCAACTGCGCATTCTCTTCGAGCTGAAGGGCGGCAGTGAATGCCTCCTCGAGATACGCGCCGACAATCGCTGCGCCGTGCATCCGGATCAAAGCCGCTCGATGAGAGCCGAGAACCTTCGCGAGTGCATCGCCCTGTTCGCGATTGACCACCTTCCCGGCTTCGCCGTACTCGGGGACGCCATCGGCAAAAATCGCTCCGTGCACGCACACCGGCAGTATCGGTTTCTTGGCGATGGTGAAAGCGGTCGCATACAGCGAGTGCGTATGAATCACGCTCATCACATCGGGACGAGCGCGGTAGATGCTCAGATGAATCCAGGCTTCGTCGGGTTCGCGATCCTTGCCGGCGATCTTATTCCCATCGAGATCCACGGTGACGATGTCATCCGGTTGCACCACTTCCCGGCTCGCATCTCTGGAATTCATCAGAACTTTGTTCGTGCCCGGAATCCGCGCGCTCACATGGCCGGAAGAAGCCACGAGCCCTTCAGCCGCCAGCATGCGGACGGCTTGTGCAACTTTGATCCTCAGCGTCTTCTCATCATCTTTTTGTTGCGCGAACACAGCAGCCGGCAAACAGACGCAAATCAAAATAGCCACCAACCATCGAATTCTCATAGAGCCTCCAAACGTGGTCGCCTTTTTTGCGCGCGAAGCGCAAGCGCGTCAGCGCGCCGTCTCAAGTAAAGTGTTGCCCATACTATGCTCCGCGAACGTTCCCAGGTCCAGCACATCCGTCTAACTAGATCAACAGTTCAAGGTTGCGAAACAAACTCCGTCCCGGCTATGATGCGGCCTCCTCGTTAATCCCAGCGTGATACTGAGAAGGTGGATGAAAATAGTTCAGCTTGCCTTGGCCTGTATCTTCTTGACGACATCGGTCTTTGGGCAGCTGACTGCGCGAAATCCGGTTGATGAACTGAAAGACGAAGTCACGCAGGTATTATCCAACGCAAAAGTTCCCTTCTCACCCGATCAGGAAAAGCAGCTCGCGCTACTCATCGAAGAGGAGCGTCAGGCTTCGGAAAACCTCTTTGGTATCACATGGGATTTCAGCAAAGGACCGCCGCAAGGTGAGCAGCGCGATCAGGCTCTTGCTGGCATCCAATGGATGTACGACGAGCTGAAGAAAAAGCTACCCTCCTATATGACCGAGGAGCAAAGGGTGGCCTGGGAGAAATACGAGGGGCGGCAGGCGCCTGCCGCGTCCGATATCGAAGGTTCGCAAAAGTCTTCTGACAAAGGGAAAATCCAGCAGATTCGGGTTACGAACAACGCGTTCAACGTCGAAACTGCACAGGCTACAGGTAATGGCGGCCCAAGCGGAGGCGGCGCCAGAACCGAGGTGATCGAACGCGGTGGTGAGGGTGCCTTCCACGGCAATTTTGCATCGACATTTCAAGATGAGAAACTGAACGCGCGAAACCCGTTCGCAAGCAACAAGCCGCCGTATTACGAGCGAACGATCAATGGGAACGTCAGTGGTCCGATCATCCGAGACCGGCTCACGCTGAATTTCACAGTCAACGACAACAGACAGGAGAACGTCGGCACTGTCAAAGCCGAAATGCCGGATGGACCGTTCTCATTGGGCGTGACGCGGCCCACGATTAACCGGTCCTACGATGTCAGGAGCATCCTTCAACTTGCCGACGCGCATTCCGTGAATGTCGGTTTCCAGTACGCCAGCAAAAACAGCAAGAATGAAAACGTCGGCGATTTCGTCCTGCCGGAGCGCGCATCGCGTACACAAACACAAAACTACATGATCGATGTGCGCGAGATCTCAATCCTTTCAGAGCGTACGGTTCATGACGTGCGTTTTATCTGGCACAAAGAACACAGCGAAACGAATCCGTTCAGCAACGCCGTGGCAATCATCGTCAAGGACGCGTTCACAAGAGGAGGCGCACAGAACCGAGGCCGGGTTGACGGCAACACCTATGAATTTTCAAACCTGATTTACTTTGCCGGCGAAAAGCTGACGATGAGAAGCGGTTTTCAGGGCCTGCACCGGCGCGAACGTTTGCTCTCTGAGGAGAACTTCTTCGGTGAGTTCACGTTCTCCGATCTTGCAAGTTTCCAGGCGGGCAAGCCACTAAAGTATAGGATCACGTGCTGCGATCCGCTGTTCGAATTGAGCCAGACGCACGCGAGCTTTTTTTCTCAGAACGATTTCAAGCTCACACGAACATTCACCCTCATGCTCGGCGCACGGTACCAGGTTCAAACAAACATTCATGACCCGAACAATGTGGATCCGCGCATCGGGTTCGCATACGCGATCGGAAATGCAACGGTGCTCCGCGGGGGTGCCGGTGTTTTTACACAGTTTGCGCGATTCGAAGACATTCAGCAGTTTCGCCAGTTGGATGGAAAACGTTTGTACGAACTCAACATTGATAATCCCGGATGGCCGGACCCATTCGCAGCGGGCAGCGTCCGACCTCGATCGCGCCGCATAGTAGATCGGGGTATGAGATCTCCGTACTACACCACCACACAGGTGACGTTGGAACGCAGCTTGCCGACGAACCTTTTCGTGAGCATGTCCTACGATTTCATCCGTGGTCTGAAACCAAACCGAACCCGTGACCTCAACGCTCCGCTTCCGGAAACCGGCATCCGCCCGATCCCTGAGGAAGGACAGATCGTCCAACTGCAGAACAGCGGCAAATCCTGGTACCAGCACGTGAAAGCCTCCATGCGGCAGCGGTTCAGCATTTTCAATGTCACGGCAAACTACGCTTACGTCTGGGGACGGAATGACCAGGAGACGGATTCGCGTGGACGCGATGTGGCGTTGCCAACCAACAGTTATAACCTTTATGAGAATTGGGGTAATAACAACAGTTCTCGCCACACATTCAATGCGAGTGTGAATTCACGTCTGCCGTTGGATGTCTATTTAACCACGACGATCGCAGCGAAGAGTGGCAGTTACTACAACATCACCACGGGTAAAGACGACAACAAAGACGGCGCGATTAACGATCGCCCGCCAGGCGTGCCCAAATACAGTGAACTAGGCCCGCACTTTTTTAATGTCAGCTTTAACTTCTCGAAGGCATTCGAGCTGAGCCGTCCGCCGGGCGCCACGCGGCAGCGCACATCCACTCCGACACCCGGGGCTCAAATGAATGTCTTTGCGAATTTAAACAATGCCTTCAACATGACACACCTTGGAATACCAAGCGGTGTCATGACGTCGCCATTCTTTAGAAGGTCATATAACGCGACTTCGCCTCGTGAAGTTGAGGTGGGGATGAGGTTTCAGTTCTAAGAGAATCTACCGAAAATATGTTCCAGAAAATCCTTGTTGCTAATCGGGGTGAGATTGCGGTTCGCGTGATGCGCGCGTGCCGCGAAATGGGAATTCGGACGGTTGCTGTGTATTCGGAAGCCGATTTCGGCGCTCTTCACGTGCGCATGGCCGACGAAGCTTACGGCATCGGACCAGCGCCGTCGCGAGAAAGTTATCTCGTGGTGGACAGGATCATCGATGTTGCAAAGCGCGCTAAAGCGGACGCCGTGCATCCGGGCTATGGATTTCTAGCTGAGAATGCGGCGTTCGCCAGGGCTTGCGAGGATGCGGGTATCACATTCATCGGCCCGTCGCCCGCATCGATAGGTCTCATGGGATCGAAAGTGGAGGCGCGACGGGCAGCGGCTGAATATGGCGTGGAGATGGTTCCGGGCACACTCGACCCGATCAAGTCGGATGAAGAAGCGCGAACGATTGCGTCTTCCGTCGGATATCCCATCATGTTGAAAGCATCGGGCGGCGGCGGGGGCAAAGGGCTTCGTTTTGTGGCCTCGAAAGAGGAGTTGGAAAGTGCGCTACGGAATACACGGTCGGAAGCGCTCGCCGCGTTTGGCGACGACGCGATCTACATTGAAAAGTTTGTCGAGAGGCCGCGGCATGTGGAGATTCAGGTTCTAGCCGATACCCATGGAAATGCGATCTATGTTGGTGAACGGGAATGTACGATTCAACGGCGGCATCAAAAAGTAATCGAAGAATGCCCCTCGCCGATTATGGATGCCGACCTTCGGCGCCGTATGGGTGAAGCCGCCCTTAAGGTTGTAAAGGCAGCGCGCTACTACAATGCAGGCACGGTCGAATTTCTTGTGGACTGCAACCGCCGCTTCTACTTTCTCGAAATGAATACAAGGCTGCAGGTCGAACATCCCGTGACGGAAATGGTCACAGGTCTCGATCTCGTGAAGCATCAGATCCACATCGCG
>Ga0075425_100005039_pt1 | contig 13674 bp, 7 predicted proteins | sample SoiMethybrSBSTD4_FD_75300 | JGI IMG/M metagenome (GOLD analysis project Ga0075425, IMG submission 75300) | Bulk soil microbial communities from a Populus tree surrounding site in Tennessee, USA - Soil MetaG P. TD hybrid SBSTD4 | ecosystem: Environmental > Terrestrial > Soil > Tree plantation...
GCGAGTTCTGCACGGCGCCGCCGTCGAGCGCCGCCGAGACGCTCTGCACGCCGGAAATGCTGTCCGCTGCTGAGAACGACACCATCACGCTGTCGGAGTGCTGGTAGTCGCGCGGCTCCGGAGAGGCAATCGTCACCGCCGGCGCCGACGAATCGATCTTCACCAGCGTGGCTGGCAGCGGGCTCTCGACATTCCCGGCGCGATCCGCGGCCCGCGCGGTAATGCGTGTCGCCCCTTCGGTTGAGATGACGAAAGGCGCCGCATAGATCTGGAACGCACCGTCATTGATGGAATACTCGACCGTCCCGACGCCGCTGCCCGAGGCATCATCGGCGGCCGAGAGCGAAACCGCCACCGGCGATCGATACCAACCGGCCAGGCCGGACGTCCCCGCGAGTGCGACGTTCGTCCGCGGAGCCGACGTGTCGATCGTCACCACGGCGGATGGCAGCGAGCTTTCGACATTCCCGGCGCGATCCTTTGCGCGCGCAGTAATCCGGGTGGTTCCCTGGGTGGAGACGACAAACGGCGCCGCGTAGAGCTGGAACACGCCGTCGTTGATTTGATACTCGACCGTCCCGACGCCGCTGCCCGGCGCATCATCGGCAGCCGACAGCGAAACGGTAACCGGCGATCGGTACCAGCCCGCGAGGCCCGACGTCCCCACAAGGGCAACGCTCGTCCGCGGCGCCGACGTGTCGATCGAAACGGTTTGCGTGGACGTCGCGACGTTTCCATTGCGATCGGTCGCACGAGCGGTTACCTGGGTCACGCCGTCGGTCGAGATCACAAACGGCGTCGTGTAACTCTGAAATGGCGCATTACCGACGCGGTACTCGACCGACTCCACGCCAGTGCCCAGGATATCGACGGCGAAGATCGTCACCGTCGCGGGTGATTTGAGCCACCCGGCAACACCGAACGTGCCGGTCACCTGGAAACTGGGAACGGGACCAGTCGTGTCGATCGACACTGCCGCAGATACCGGCGGCGTCTCAACGTTGCCCGCCCAATCCGTCGCGCGAGCGGTGACGCGCGTTGTGGATTTCACCGTGAACGGCGCTGTGTACCGCGTGAACACGCCGCCGGTGAGGCTGTATTCAATGAACGCGAGACCCCGCCCGCCGTCGTTTTCAACCGACGAGAGCGATACCGTCACCGGCGATTTGTACCAGCCCGGAATGCCCGGCGTGCCCGTCAGCGCGATGGTCGTCGTCGGCGCAATGGTGTCGGACGGTGTCGGACCCGGTGAGATTCTCGCGACGAACGCGTCCTCGGAACCTGTGACGGCGGGTTGCACCGCCGTGCGCGTCGCCCAGTCGGTTGAATCGGTCCACCCGGTGATGAACACCGTGCCGGTCGAGTCCACGGCAATGTCGCGCGCGTAATCTGCGCCGGATCCGCCCAGCAAGGTCGAGTACTGCAGCGTTCCTGCTGCATCGTACCTGGCGACGAACACGTCGTTGATGCCGCCCGCGTGCGTGCGGTGCCATGCGTCGGCGGTTACGGGGAAGTTGGTCGACTGCGTCGTACCGGCGACCATTGCTTCGCCGGCAGAGGTTACCGCGATGGAAGGACCAAGGCTCTGGCCCGAATCGTTTTCCATCGCGCTGCCGCCGAGATACGTCGAATAGACGAACGCGCTGCCCGATTCGTTCAGCGCGGTGACGAACACGTCGGAGTAGCCGCCGCCATGCGCCGGCTGCGCAGCATTGACAACGGGGAAGTTCATCGAGAGGGTGAGTCCGGTCACATAGGCGCGGCCGGCGCCATCGGCGGCGATTCGCGCGCTGTAATCCGCCGACCAGCCGCCGAGATACGTCGAGTACACCGGTGCGCCAGCCGGCCCGAGTTTGACGACGAACGAATCCGACAGTCCTCCCAGCGCGCCTTGAACCGGCTGGACGGTGGGGAAGTCTTCGGAGGAGGTGTCGCCGGTCACGTAGCGATTGCCGGCCGAATCGACCGCAATGCTCGTCGCCGCGTCGGAACGCGTTCCGCCGATGTACGTCGCGTACTCGAGCCGCGATCCGTCGGCGCTCAGCGTCGCGACGAATGCGTCCGCATTCAGGGAACACCCGACGTACATGTGGGTGCTGTCGGCTGGATCGATCGCGATCGTCGCGAGCTGCGCCTGAACGCCGGTCGGAAGTCCTGATTGCGACCAGGTCTGACCACCGTCGCGGGTAACCCCCAGGCCGCCCGAGGTGGCGATGAACATTGTGGAAGAGTCGGAAGGCGCGATGACGACCGCGCCGACGGAGGTGGAATATCCGAAGACATTCGTCCACGCGTCGCCACTCGAGGTGGTCTTGAAGAAGCCAGTGGAGGTGCCCGCGTACGCCACCTGCGGATTGAAGGGGTCCACCGCGATTGTGAAGATGAACCCGTTGAGGCCTTGATGTGAAGAGCCGCCGCCGCCGATGTTGACCCACGCGCCGCCGGCGCTGCTCCTGAACAGACCGGCGCTCGTCAGCGCGTATACAGTGCTGCCGCTCGCGGCGAGGAGTCGTACCGGTCCTGCGAGGCCGGTATCGATCCAGGTGTCGCCCCCGTCAACACTCTTCTGGATGTTGCCGGACCACCCCATGCCCGCATACACGACTGCAGGCGACTCCTGGGTGACAGCGATGGCGCTCACCACCGGGTATGGCGACACGCGGCTCCAGCTCTCGCCATGATCCCTCGACCGGTACAGGCCACCGTCGCCAGCCACAAAGACGGCTGGCGTGGCTCCCGGTCGATCCGCGATCGCGGTGATCCGCTGCGGCGGCAGCAGCTTCACAGCCGTCCATGTTGCCCCGTCGTCCAGCGTCTTGAAGAGACCTTGCGTGGTTCCCGCGTAGGTTGCAGTGGACTGCGCACGATCGAATCCGAACACGCTCACGGCCGACACCTGAAGGCCGGCGCTGGCCGCGGTCCATGCCGCACCGCCGTCGCGCGTGCGAAACGCCGGAGAGCCGCCGAGCGTCGGCTGCCACGGGTTGACCACTGGAAAGTCGGCCGACGATGTCATGCCGGCGATGTTCGCACGCCCTGCCGCATCTACCGCGATGCCCCGGACATCGTCAGATCCCGAGCCGCCGATTTGCGTCGCATACGCCAGGCCGCCCGCGGAGTCGAGCTTGACGACGAACATCTGTTTGCGCGTCTCTGAGGATCCGATCGCGTTCGCCGCCGGGAAATCCCAGGAGTCGGTGTAGCCGGCTACGTATGCGCTGCCGGCGTCGTCGACGGCCACATCCCTCGCCTCGTCGTAGCCGGCACCGCCAAAATAGGTCGAGTAGACGAGCGCGTCGCCGGTTGGATTCAGCTTCGCGACGAACGCATCGCCCGTTCCTTTCTTCTGCGACTGGAAGGCATTGCCGACCGGGAAATCGGGCGAGACCGTCACGCCAGCCACAATTACGTTGCCCGCCGCGTCCACCGCCACGCTGTGCCCGTGGTCCTGATTGATGCCGCCAAGGTACGTGGCATAGCTCAGGACCGGATCGATGACCAGAGGCAGCCGACGATCGTATGTGCCGATGCTGAAGCCCACCGTGCCGCCGCGCCGGATGATGTAGCCGCCGCTGATGGCGCGGCGTGCGCCGTGGTCGTTCTGATAGATCGCTGGTCGACGCTGAATGAGATTTCCGCTGTCGGTGGCAACCAGGAGATCGCCATCAGGGCTGACGCTGACACGCGTTGCACCGTCGAACACGAGCGCGATCCGATCGGCGCGCGCGCCGGGGGCGACGACGAAGTCGTATTCGAGCTGCTGCTGACTGCCGTAATAGACGATATCGACGCCGCGATACACGTCTCGGTACTCGATTTCTCCATAGCCGCGGACGCCGGTCAGCCAGCTCCGGCGATCGCTGCCGATCAGGTAATTCGAGATGCCCGGCAGCGCGCGACGAACACTCGCGCCCGCGTCGGCATTGCCGCCGGCGAGGGACATCGTCACCGTGCGCGACTCGCCGGTTTCCGCCTTGAGTCGTAGCGACGCCGCGGCTGCTGACACAGAGACGGCGTAGCCCGCGCCGCGTGCCACAAAGACATCGGCGTCGTTCGGTTCATGCGTTGGCTCGAATCGCAACGGCAGCTTCACATACGCCGCACGCGCCGACAGCGAGACCGTCGACCTCGGCAACGCGTATTCGTCATGCGGGTGCGGTGCGTTCCCGGCCGTGTGCACGACGGATCCCCGTACGGCCGCGGCAGTGACGATGAAGAAGAGGAAACGTCGTGTCCACGATGGCTTGGTCATGGGGTCTCTTGAGGAGGCGTCCGCGCAGGGGCAAGATCAGCGCCAGCGGACGTTCCCAAGGACGCGACGTGAAATGGCCGATCGTCGCGCCTCGCTCGATGGCGAAAGCGTCGCCACGATTGCGGATTTAGTCCGCGCATCACTCGCCCCCCAGCCGCCGCGCACATCCGTGCACACGGTGAACCGAGCGACCCACGATCGCTAAGGCGTCGCGGAAGCGATCCGATAAAGAGGCTACAGACCGATCTTTCCCTCGTCCTCTCTTTCTGGAGAACTGATGAAAGCGACCTGGTTCTGGCTCCCCTGTGTCGTCGCGATTGTTCTGAGCGGCTCGCCTGTCGCGGCGCAGGACGTCACGATTTCATTCAGAGGAACCGTCACGTCAACAATGAACAGCCCGTTCACCGATATTCCGGAGGGAACGCCGTTCATCGGTTCGTATACGTTCAATGCGTCCGCGCCCGACTCGAACCCGATGGATCACGGCATTCGCGGAACGTACGAGTCTCTCGCGATTTCATTTGAGGGGCTCTGTCCGCACGAGGTCGCTACGCGCTCCGCTGAACTCCTGCAAGGCCCGGCGCCGGACTGATTATGGTTGGTTGGTCAGAACGGCTCATCCGCGATCCGAGGAGTGCTGGTCGAATGGCGTCAGCGGAACGGTACCGAGCCCGAACGTCGTACCGTCGAAACGTGTCGTAGTGGACCATGATCTGCGTCGGCGACGATGAAGGCCGATCCGTTTGCGGGCTAGGGTGACTGCTTTCGCGTCGCGTGCCACGTGAAGTCGCCGACAGTGCTCACCATTGTGCCGGCGAGCGACCCGTCAGGTTGAAGTTTGCCGATCGCCGCGAGATCGATCTCGTTCGAGTTGGCATCGTGCCGAATCCCTCCGCCATCCTGTGTTCCAGAGAAGTGGATCCGGCCCTTCTTGAACTCGCCAGTGATAGGCATCGGCCCGTGCGTTAGCTGCAACGTGCCACTCAGCCGCGTTCCATCGACTTTGAGCGTCAGCGGCATCACGTAGCCTTCGGCCTCGAACGTCCACGTGCCGGTGACGTCCTGATCGGAACTCGCCTTCGGAGTCTGGGCGGACACGGGATCAACAAGAAGAAAAGCAATTGTCAGAACCACCATATTCAGGAGTAGCTGTCGCATAGGACCCTCCTCGAGCAATGGAACGCAACAGGCATTCGACGGCCAGGCTCGTTGGGTTCGCCATCGTTTGAGCCTGCCGTTGCACAGAGCGGAATCTAGCCCGGGAGGGCCATCCCCCCAGACTTCCGCTGTAGGTGGCCACCATAAACTGACGCAAGCATTCAATCGCGGCGTCATTCAACAATGGCCGGGTTACACGGTGCCGATTCCGCCGTGAGCGAAGGCGGCCGTACGGCGCCCGGAAGTGTTTCCGTGTTGTGACATCAAAGATGTCAGCGTGACGGTCGTTTCTATGCGAACCATTTCAGCTTCCGCTTCAATCCGTCGACGGCGCGTTCGAGCTGATCGAAGTCGCCGAGGCTTTGCACAACCACCGACGCACCCGCCTGGCGCAGCGCCCGAACGAGAGATCCGACTCGAGCGACTCGCCGCCCGTGGCGGCATAGTCGAACGCCGCACTTCACCTGTCGATACTATACGATCGCCATGTATATCCTTCTCTCGAGAGGGCACATTATTCAGGTGGCGAAGTGGGGGAACAGCTTGGCGGTCCCTCTGCCGGCCGCCGTGGTGGACGCGTTGGATCTGAAAGAAGCGACCACATCGAAGACCGCGTTGCGGGCACGCGCGAGTTCGAAGTGAGCCGCGATCGGGGTCGAGAAAAGGCCTTGCAGCGCCTCCGCCGGTTGCGCCGTCCAGTGCCGCCCTGGATTTACGTTCGACCGCACCGAGGTGCATGAGCGCTAGGCCGTTCTTGGACACGAACGTGCTCGTCTACGCCCTCGCGCACGACGATCACAAGACGCCGTCCGCTGAAGCCCTGCTGAGCGCGGGTGGTGTCATTGGTGCGCAAGTGGTCGTCTCGACGCGTTTGCCGAGTCTCAAACGGAGACGGTGGGGGAAGGTAGCGGCAATGGCGGATTCCCAGTGACCGGTGGGCCGTCGCCGAGTCGTCTGGTCTATTTGCTTGCGTACGGTGTCGCTTCTCTCATCGCCGTCGCGGCAGGGTGTTGGACGTCTTACAAAACTGGCGCGCGTGCCAGCCTGTGGGTTCCCAACGTCGTCGCTTGGTTCGTCGGGTTCGCAGTGGCCGTGCCCCTGTCTGCGGTTTCATTTCGGCGCTACTGGAAATTCTCGCTGCTGTGCGCCGTCGTGCTGATGGCCGCGACGCTGGTTGGGCCTGGCCCGAGCGGCGTGCACCGCTGGATCGGTATGGGGAGTGTCCATTTCAATGCCGCGCAACTTCTTCTTCCAATTGCCGTCATAATGCTCTGCGTTGCTCCGCCTGACAGTGCCGTCATCACCGGAGCACTTGCAGCGATTTGTCTCACCCTCGCACTGCAACCCGATCGCTCTCAAGCGGGGGCGATGACAGCGGCTGTCGCCGTCTTGGCTGCGACGCGTTGGCGCGCATCGCCACGCTGGCTGATCCACCTCGGGATTTCACTAATCGCGTTTCTTGCGAGTGACTTGCGACCTGACTCGCTGGCGCCGGTGCCGCAAGTCGAGGGCATCATCGGACTCGCCGCCTCGGTGAACCGGTTTGCCGCGGCCGTCATGGTGTGCGCTGTAGTCGTGGCATCAATGTGGCCGGCATCCGTGCGTGACGGAACACCGGGTCGGCCGGGCGCCGGCGCCGGCTATGCGCTCGCCGCTTACCTCTGCGTATCGTTTCTGTTCGGTCTGCTCGCGGCGTTTCCCATTCCGTTAGCAGGACTCAGCATCAGCCCCATCATTGGATACTGGCTGGCGGCAGGCGCACTGCTGGCCATCAATTCGACAGCACGTCGCGACGGTTCGCGGCCTGACCACAGCGACGAAGGAAAAAGAGCACACCCGGATGCGTCGAATAGACGTTCCAATCGTGCAGAGCGTACTGGATCATCTTGACGTCGCAGCGACGAGGCCATTCGCGCATAGCGTCGATGAGTAATGCGCCGAGGGCGTGGATGTTCCGGCAGCGGTGTCACACGCCGTCACAATTTCGACCGAGTCGTGAAGCCTTGCAGCTCCGTCGGTACCGCCGAGCTGTGACGGATACCGAACTAAGAATCCGCCGGCGGGTCCTGCCGCTGATCACTTGATCGAACCGCCGCGCCCTGCGTGCGTCGAATCGGCAAATGGCGATGCCGCGCGGTTCGGCGTTGCGCCGCCGATCACAGTCGCGACTGCTGAGCGCCCACGCGAGGGGTGCTTTGCACCCTTCATCCAATACGGGACCCGTGATCCGTAGGTCCGCAGAAACGCCGATTCGTTTACCTTGTCAACGCGACTTTTCCGCGGTGTCCGCAGCCGTTTTGACGGGGTTTGGCAGCCCCGATGACGAATCAGGATGCACAAGTCCGCCCATGGAAGGAGCGAGACGGGCGATTGGCTTTGCCAGCTGTTTTCGACGTTGCCTGACGCCGCAGGAATACCATCGTTCGACGGCCATGATGTTCGCGGCGACATCGGCGATGTCCAGCGGATCGACTTTCCAATAATGTGATCACACCTTGAAGCGCCTGGGCTCGCGCCGGAGGCGCTCACCAACAAAACTCGATAGAAGAACGACGACTCCAGAAGTTCGAGGATTTGTGAAGGGCGGGCGCGTCGAAGTCGATCGCCAGTCGAAACGGGCGCGATGGACGCCTCGGGTCCGCTGGCGACGTCTCCAGGCTTCGACGCCGGCCGACCGCGACGATTTACTTCCGTATTGTGACGACGAGCTGCAAGCCGGCGACGTCACCGTTGCCGACAGTCACGTCGATTGGTACGGAGATCATTGTCGGCGCCGGTAGCGTCGTCGGCATCCCGTTTGGCGGAGGCACGCCCGGTCCGCCGACACCAGGACCTCCCGCGGCCGGCCCGCCAATGGCGGGGCCGCCGACGAAGACGCCACCCGTCACCGCAACTCCGCCGCCGACCAGGCCCGAAATAGTGGTCGCGCCCTCCCGCGTTGTCGACATCATCGGTGTGCCCGCCAGCAATCGATAGCTGCCAGGCACGACGCCGCTGATGTGAAATACTCCCTGTGCATCGCTGCGTCCGGTCAGCTGCCCGCCGATACTGGCGCTCCCCATCTCGATCATCAGCGTGACTACGATGCTGTTCAATGGCCGCCCGGCTTCGTCGAGCACAATGCCGCTAACGTTGTAGCCGGCCGTCGACGCCATTGAAAACTGCAGGCCGTCGACGGTTTGTGCGGATGTGATGGCGATGATCTGAGCGGCATCCGCGCTCGCCGTTCCGGGATAGTACGTCGGCAGCGCAACGAGGGCGCCAGACGGACGGTGCGGTGGTCCGACCGGACGCGGCTGTGGCGCCGCAATGACGACGTAGTTGCCGTCCGAAAGACGCTCCAGACGGAACTCTCCGAGCTCGTTGGTCTGCGTCATCGCTGCCGTACGCGCGATCGCTCGACCCGCGGCGTCAGGCTCTTGCTTCAATGCGCTGAGGACGATCGACGGGACCGGCTCACCGTTGGCTGTAACAATGCGGCCGGCGATCGCGCCGCCCGCGCTTGGCTTCGGCGATTGCGCGTCGACGACACCGGACATCGGCACACTCGCGAGAACGGTGAGCAGCGCAAGCAGCATCATCTACTCCGCGGACTTCTATTAGACGCCGACCTGCGGATGGACTGATTGAACAATCGGCGGCTGAGGTCGAGCGGCTGGCTCCGGTTCCTGGACCATCAGCCGTCCCGCCTGAGGGCCACAGCGCAAACAACGATTTCGAGAATTCGTAGTCCGATGTTGCGTGACGCCAAGCGCGCGTGGCGACGTCGAGCTTGGTCGTGCGAAACGCCGATCCGTTTACCGCCATTCAGCCGTTACTCCGAAGTCCGATACGCTCCGTGGACAACGTGCGTTATTGCTACTGCGGCGACCGTCGGCGAAGCTGCTGAGCATAATCTCGCGTGTCGTCGGCCTCGCGAATCAGGCGATCTTGCTTCAGCGGGTCTGGTTCCAGATTGGCCTGAAGCCGCAGGAGCAGGTTCTTGTAGACAAAGGCCTCAACATAGTCGGGCTTCAATCCGATCGCGCGTTGAACCCACTCGAGGCCTTTGACAACCATTTCACGCTTCTCGACGGCTGGCAGTTTGAAATCCCGGTATGCCTTGTCCCAGTAGTAGGTCGCGACGGTGTAAGAAGCCTCGGGGTTCACAGCGTCGTGATCTGCGCGCTCGATAAGTACCGCGATTGTTTTGTCGAACGCGCCCTGCCGGTTATAAAAACCGGCGAGGGTTAGGTACACGGCTGGGTCGTCGGGTCTCCTGTCTCTCGCGTTCAACAAGGCATTCTCGGCCGCGGTAGATTCGCCGACATCTTCATAGACCTTCGCGATGAGGAAGTAGTTGGCGATCTCAGTTGGATCGAGCTGAATCCTTTGCAGGATGAGGTCCTCGGCTTTCGCCGGATCGTTCAGCTTGTCGCTCGAGTACGCGTGGACCAGGTACTCGAGCGCGAGGCGGGACAGTGTCGCCTCCTGGGGGTCGACCGCTGCAGGATGCCCAAAGCGTGCTGGTAATTCGCCGCCGCATTCTCGAGCAATCGTTCGTTCGCCGGATCTGTCCGGCGGTTGACGTTCCAAAGGTTGTCGTACGAGTTGGCGAGATAGAAATACGCCGGTCCAGAAACCCCCGACGCGTTCGCCGGATCCGCGGCAAGGATGGCTTCATACAACTCCGCCGCTCTGGCGTATTCCTGTCGCGCGTAGATCGTGTTCGCCTGTGCGAAGGTGGCGAGCGTCTGACTCACGGTGGGATCCGGAAGCGGCTGTGCTGGTGCTGAGCTGCCCCACGCGAGGACCACGGCCACTTCCATCACAATCCGATGTGATCGCGTCATATCATCATCATGATTCTGCGCCTCTATTCAGCCGGCTGGAAGCGCTATGGCGCCGGTCGACTCGTCGGAACGGCAGGTGGCGACTCGGCGTCTCTCCGTCATTGTCATATTGGACACCACAAAGCTGCAGCTGGGCCTCCGGCAACCCCGGAAAGAACTACTCGGTATCCATGCGGCCGTTTGGCTGACGCGAACGACAGACGCCGATCTGTTTACGGATCTTCGTGCGTTGTGGCGGACCGCTCGTAACGCACCGCAGCACGTGCATTTCTCCATTCGGCCGACCGTAGGTGAGGGGGCCAGGTCGCGAGGTGGCGACGGCGTGGACACGCGTTATTGGCAGGGTGTCTGGAGCGTGTGACGACGACGCTGTCGTTGCCGTGCCACGTTTTGACCGTCACGGCGAATGCGACCGAGTTCGGCGAGGATTCTCGTCGACGTTCTCAGGATCAAGGGTGGTAAAAAACGGCATTCATTCGTGGCAACCGAATCTATTCCTGACGCAAGGCGACGAGCGGTTCGACACGCCCGGCACGGCGCGCCGGAACGTACGACGCGGCCGCCGCGACAGCGCCGAGCAGCGCCAGCACGCCGCCGTAGGTCCACGCGTCGTACGGCGTTACGGTGAAGAGGAGCGTCGCAAAGGATCGAAGCAGCACGACCGACATGGCCAGGCCGATCGCGGCGCCCGCGCCCACCAGCCGCAGGCCGCCGCCGATCACCGAGCGCGTCAGCGCGCCGATGTGTGCGCCGAGCGCGATCCGAATGCCGATTTCCTTTGTTCGCTCCGCGACTAGGAACGCGAGCAGCCCGTACAGGCCGAGCGAGGCGAGCAGCAGGCCACTCACGGCAAAGCTGCCGGAGACGAACGCGTTGAGACGTTCACGCGCGAGGCTTTCAGCCATGGCACTGTCGAAGGTTCGCACTTTGGTGACGGCGAGGTTGCCGTCGATTGCGTGGATGGCGTTGACCGCGGCGTTGGTCAGCCTCTCGGGATGAGTCGTCCGCGCGAAGAGCGTCATGCCGGTCTCCTGCATTCGGCGATGACTGTAGAACACGGTCGGCTGCGGCTCGTCCCGCACCGAGGCTTCGCTGACGTTGCCGACGACGCCGATGATCGGAAGGTGAGGATTCTCCGGCTCCATCGACACCGAAATCGCCGTCGTGAGGGCATCGACGTCGGAGAGGAATCTGTTCGCGAAGGCCTCGTTGACGATGAACCCCGCCGCCGGGTTCGCATCGTCCGCCGCGGTGAACTCGCGCCCGCGCAGTACCGGGATGCGCAGCGTATGGAAATACCCTGGCGTGACGACGCGGATGAGTGCGGTTGGACGGTCGTTCATCGGCAGTTCCGCCGTACCGATCCGATGGAACGTCGTTCCTCCGCGCGGTGAGCCGATGACCGCGAGGCTGTTGGCGGCGGCAGCCGATTCGACGCCGGGAAGGGCGCGCAGCGCGGCCACCGCGTCGCGAAAGAAGGCCACTCTGCGCTCGGGGGTATAGCGCGTGGCCGGAAGGACCACGTTCATAGTCAGGAGACCGTGCTTGTCAAAGCCGGCATTGGCCCGGTTCAACGCGATCACGGTCCGCACGAGCAGGCCCGCTCCACACAGCAGCACGACGGTCATCCCGACCTGACAGATGACGAGGATCTGGCGAATCCGCGGCGCGGCCGTCACGCTCGATCCGCCGGCGCGCAGCGCCGAAACGATCGAGCGGCGTGCGTCCACCATCGCCGGCACGAGACCAACGCCGATGCCTGTGAGCAGAGAGAGCGCAACCGCGTAGAGGAGCACGCGCCGATCGACACTCAGTGTTGCCACGCGCAGCAGGTCAGGCGGCGCGACGGCCAGCAGCGCGCGAACGCTCGCGGCCGCGAGCGCGATCCCCAACGCGCCTCCGGCGATCGCAAGCAGCGAGCTTTCGACGAGCAGCTGGCGGACGAGAGCTAGCCGTCCCGCGCCGAGTGACGTGCGAATTGCGAGCTCGCGGCGTCGCGAGGCCGAGCGAGCCACGAGCAGGTTGGCGACGTTGATGCACGCGATCAACAGCAGCACTGCGACGGCCGCATACAGCACGGCGATCGACGACTGCACCTGGCCGGTCAGCTCCTCGCGCAACGGGACGACGTCAACCGTCGTGTTCTGGTTGAACTCGTACGCGGCGGCCAGCCGTTCTGCGATCGTCTGCAGCTCGCTGCGCGCCGCGGCCAGCGACGTTCCGCGCCTGATGCGCCCGACGACCCGGATGAATCGTCCTGACGTGTCGCGCCAGTTCTCGTTGCGATTGAGCTGGCCTGCGGACCAGACGTCGTTGTCCTGGAAAATGAAGCGAAAACCGGCGGGCATGATGCCGATGATTTCGACCGGGCGATCGTTGAGCTGAACGGTACGGCCGACCGTGTTCGGGTCGGCGGCAAAGCGCCGCTGCCATAGCTCGTAGCTGAGGATCGCGACCGACGGCGCGTTCGGCCGATCGTCCTGTTCCGAGATGGTTCGACCCAGAAGCGGGGTGACGCCGAGGAGCGGAAAGAATTCAGCGGAGACGAGCTGGCTGTTCACGCGTAACGGTTCGCCGACGCCGGTCAGCGTGAACGCCGTCGTCCGCCACGCCGCAAAGCCACTGAACGTGCGGCTCTGGCGCTGCCAGTCGAGCCAGTTCGCCGGAGAGACGGAGAAGTGACCGGGCCGGAGGCGGCCGGCCTCGTAGATCGTGACCAGATCGTCGCCGTTCGGGTACGGCAGCGGTCGGAGCAGCACCTGGTCGACCACCGAAAAGATGGCCGTATTGCCGCCGATCCCGAGCGCCAGCGTGAGCACCACCGCAATCGCGAAACCGGGCGTTCGCGCCAGCCCCCGCGCGGCGTGGCGGATGTCCCGCAGCAGCGCTTCCAGCTGTGCGCGGGTTCTGAAGAGGCGCGACGGGTCCGGCATCAGGATGCAGTTACCTTTCGCACCGCGACGGCGGTCTTGACGATCGTTAGATGATGCTAACAGCTGCTATGGTTGTCGCCGTGGTCCTGTTTTGCGATGCAGCGGCCTCCCAATGGCCGTCGCCGGGGCCTCGCCTCCGCAACTCCCCTTCGAACGGACGGGCGAGACGCGATCCCGGCGCAACCGGCCCCGAGTTCGCAACTGACGCGTTCGTATCGATAGACGCCGATCTGTTTACCTTTGGACCGAAGCGCGGCGAGGCGGCCTTTTCGAGTCGAGTCCCTGCGTGGGAAGCGGCGCGATCTGATGTGAAATCAGATGAACTGAGCGCGGAACCCGGAAGTTCTGGCCCTGCGACCATCGTGGGCTGGTCGCTCCAAACTGCCTCCATTTCCGAAACGGATTCGCTATCGCCGGCGCGGCCGCGGCGAATCCCGCATGCGTTGTGCGACTGTGGAGCACGCTGGAAAGCGTGCTCCAGCGAACTGCCTAGGGCTAG
>Ga0075425_100005040_pt1 | contig 13674 bp, 12 predicted proteins | sample SoiMethybrSBSTD4_FD_75300 | JGI IMG/M metagenome (GOLD analysis project Ga0075425, IMG submission 75300) | Bulk soil microbial communities from a Populus tree surrounding site in Tennessee, USA - Soil MetaG P. TD hybrid SBSTD4 | ecosystem: Environmental > Terrestrial > Soil > Tree plantation...
GACCTGGTCATCGCCAGCGTACACTCCGCCTTTAACCAGGACGCGCCCAAGATGACGGAGCGCCTGCTGCGGGCGGTTAACAACCCGCACGTTTCCATCATCGGCCACCCGACGGGACGCATCCTGCTGCGGCGCGATGCTTACCTTTTTGACATGGAGAAGGTGCTCAACACGGCGGCGCAGAACAAAGTGGCCATGGAGCTGAACGCCTATCCCGACCGCCTCGACCTTAACGACCGCCACTTGCGCATGGCGAAAGAGCGGGGAGTGAAAATAGTAATCAACACTGACGCCCACAACACCTCGCACATGGAAAAGATCCGCTATGGGGTGCTGCAGGCGAGGCGGGCATGGCTGACACCGGGGGACGTGCTCAACACACTGCCGGTGGAGAAATTTGCCCAGGCGATGAAGCGGGCCTGAACACGGTGTCATAATTCGGCATCTCAGGAGTAGCTATGGACGACCAGAAGCCAGGCCCTCAGCCGCCAGTTCCCTCTCCCAGCCAACCTGGTGCCGCAGCGCCTCCACGGGGGGGCGCAGCAACCGCCGCTCCTCCTCCGCGACCCTCCGGGCCGGCGGGTGCAGTTCCCACGCCGCGTCCGCCGGCCGCGCCGCAGCCGTACGACATTCCGACGCTAGGCGAAGAATTCGACAAAGCCAAATGGACTCTGCCGCCGGCGCAGATCGTGGCCATTGCCATCGCCGGCGTCGCCATTGTGCTGGCCATCGTAATGTACGTCGCGCGCTACAAGCCGGTTTCCGCCGGCAGCCTGGGCGACGTCGCTTCGGTGGAGCTGGCCGACCATAACAGCGTGCTGGTGGCGATCAACGTCACCGTGCGCAACATCGGGCAGAAGCCGTTATGGATTCACGAAATGGGAGCGGAAGTGGAGACGGACAAAGGCAAGTTCACCGACCACGCCGCCAGCGCCATTGATTTTGACCGCTACTACCAGGCCTATCCAACGCTCAAACAGAAAGCTCTGCCCGCTTTGATGCCGGAGATGAAGATCGCCTCCGCCGGCGAACAGAAAGGCACAATCATCGTCAGCTTTCCGGTAAATGAGGACGCCTTCAATAAGCGCAAATCGCTGAGCGTGACGGTGGAGCCCTATGACCAGCGGCCGCTGGTGATCAGCAGCGGCAGCGAGGCGGGAAAGTAGGGCACGTCCTTCGTTGCGCTCACCCCACGAGCGACCTCTCGTCAGCTCAGGATGACCGAGATAATAGATGGTTTTGAGCCAGAACTGCCGAGCCGTATCCTGTTCCGGCAGTTCCGGGCACGACAGTTCTCCTGCGGCGCACCCCTCAGGGGATAGCTTTTAGTGCGGCAGGTTCTCCTGGGCCCATTGCAATATGGCGCTCGACAACTCCGCGCGCTCGCCAGAGTAACTGTGGTCCGTATCCCAGTGACGTTCGCTAACATGAACATCGCCGACTTTGCGCAAGGCCTCGGCCAAAGCGTGATCGGAGGGGGCGAGACCTTCATTGGCTGTGATTACGAAGACTGGACGCGGGGCAATGGCGGCCGCGAGATTATTGAGGTTCAGTTCCTGGGCATGATCATGGATTTCGCGGGCCAGCGCTTCCCCACTGGTTCCCGAGAGGGGCATAAGATTGTTGTCACGCTCGAGATCCTTTGCCTCATTCTCGATTGTGGGAGGGTCCGCGCCCAGGTGGCGGCGTGATTCATAGTCGGCGCCGATATTCCAGGCCGAGATGAGCACAGCGGCCGCCACTTGCGGGTTGTGCGCTGTGGCTGATGCCGCCATGTATCCACCCATACTGTGGCCGATGACGATGACGCGGCGCGTGTCAATACGGTATTTCTGCGCGTTCGCCGGGTCCAGAACGTAGCGGACTTCCGTGTCGGCATCTTCGGCGGCGTGTTCGAAGGAGAACTCGCCCTTCACTCCCCAGGAACCTCGGTAATGCATGGCAAGCACATTCCACCCCTGGGCTCGAAGCATCTGCGCCAGATCAAGATTCTGCTCAAAGCCGGGAAACCCGTGGAGGAGAACGACTGTGGGATGCGGCTCTGCTCCAGCGGCGAGATAAAACACGCCGAGAAGCATGCTGTCGTGGCTGGGAAGAACCATCTGCTGAACGGAGGCGGGCGTGGAAGGGCTCTTGCTGGCTGACGTATGGGCGGCGAGCGGCACGGCGAGCAAGAATGTAAGGGCAAAGGCATGCGCAGATTTCATCGGCAGCAGTATATATGCGCCGCTCGTTGAAGAGGGCCCAACATAACACCTCGATTCAGCCATCGCTCACAACCGCCCACAGCGATCGCCCAGTAATTTTCTGGATTTTACTCAAACTTCGAGAAGAACACAGCGTCTAAGGGTTGTTTTGCCCGCGACTGGGAATAGGTGTCTGCTGGGAGTTTCCTATTCAGGAGATTTTTGCGAACCGATCCATAGCGGGCACAAAGTCAAGCACCAAGGAGAGCTACTCGAATGAAACAGACACACCTCGTATTTTTGTCGGCAGCGCTCATCCTCGCGGCCTCTGCTCTGGCACTCGGCGCTGATAATGGCGCTGCCGCCGCACCCGCACCCCAGGCGCAGCCCTCGCAGACCACCCTGGCTTCTACCCTGGACCGCCAGATCAGCGCGGTGGAAAAGGAAGTCACGGAAGCCGCAGAAGCCATGCCGGAAGAAAAATTCAACTTCTCTCCGGAGAGCCTGAACATTCCCGGAGATGACTATAAGGGCGTGCGCACCTTTGCCCAGCAGGTCAAGCACATTGCCGCCTCCAACTTTGCCATATGGTGGCCGCTGACCGGCGATAACTTCCCCAAGGACTTCAAGGGCGGGAATGGACCGGAAAATCTTAAGACCAAAGCCGAAATCCTGACGTTCCTGAAAGATTCTTTCGCGCTGGGACACAAGGCCGCGGCTACCGTGACTCCGGAAAACATGCTGCAGCCGCCGGGGCAGAGCAAGTCGCCGCGAATCTCCCTGGCCACGTTTGCCGTGGCTCATGCCTTCAATCACTACGGACAGATGGTGGAGTACTTGCGCATGAACGGAATTGTGCCCCCGGCGAGCAGGACAAGGTCGAACTGACTCAGCGATGGTAGAAGAAGAAGTAGATGAGCGCGCCGAGGACCGCCACTGTCAAAAGGAAAAGGAAGACGGTCCAGGTGTCACTGCGCTCGGGAGTGATGGGGGCGTCGCTGATGGTACCTCCCATGCTGGCGGCGTCTCGATTGCTCAGTTCGCCTGGTGTGGCATTGCTGGCGATGGGTCCGCCGCTTGGGAGCGGGCTGGTGGGCAGGAGATCCCCTCCCAGGCTCAGGCTCAAGGAGCGTGAGCCTCCCTTGACGGTAAAGGTTTTTCGATCCACGAAAACCTTGACGTCGCCGTTGACGCCCTGGCTCTCAAGCGCCTGCTTAAGTTCGGGCGAAAACTTTTCCGCCAGGCCGATGATCTTCTCCGCGAAGTGACTTTCAATCTGTTCCTGCGTGCCCTCCACCGGCTGGGTACCGGGGTCGGCGGAATGGAGGGCGAAGCCGCCTCCGGGCTTGCTCTCGATATGAAAGCTGAATTTGCTTTCCTGGCCTTGCAGCGGCAGCTTCAAGGCGGGAAAACGCTCCGACAGGCCAGCCATGATGGTTGCCTGAATCTTCTGCTGCAGTTCTTCACGCGTGGGCGCTTCCAGCGCCGGCAGGTTGGGATCGCTGGCATGAGCGATGAAACCGCCTTCGGGCTTGGGCGCGATGGCATAAGTAAACTGCGTGATAAGGCGCTTGATTTCCATGTGGCGCGATTGTAGCGCGGCTTGGGTTGTCAATCCTGATTACTTTCGGGGCAGCCCCCTTTGACCCAATTCAGCCATCCCGGCGTCCTCGCTTGACAGGGCGGCTGCCCCAGTATTCAATTCCACCTCTTGGTTCCTACTGCGGCTACACCAGGCACGAATAGCAGGCGTCTAGTTCTGCCGTCGTGGGGAGGTCGCATGGCCAATCCCAGTCTCACCGGAAAAGGCTTCTTCACCATTGATCCCCGGCACTGCGCGCTGATTGTTATTGATATGCAGAACGCCTTCGTGGGCAAAGGCGCTCCCTTTGAGACGCCGGGAGCGCGGGAGATGATTCCGCGCCTGGAGCGGCTGATCGGCCGCGCCCGGGAACTGCAGATGCCGATTGTGTGGACGCAATCGGACCATCGGCCGCCCTACGGCGGGCTTATGCTGCGCAAGTTCCCGGCAATTGCCAAAGAGCATGTGCTGTGGCATGGGGAGCCCAGCTTTGAGATGTATCCCGAAATGATTCAGCCTCGCGAAGGCCCGCTCGAGCACCGAATTGTCAAACACAAGTTCGATGCTTTTTTCGAAACCGACCTGGACGCCATTCTGCGTTATCACCGGGTGGATACGGTCATTATCACCGGCACCGCCACCAACGCCTGCTGCGAGTCCACGGCCCGCTCGGCGTTCATGCGCGATTACAAAGTGGTGTTTCCCAGCGACGCCAATGCCACCTTCGACGAGGCCATGCACCGGGCCACACTGGTGAACATCGACCTGCTCTTCGGGAGAGTCCTGACGACGAAAGAACTGCTAGCTGAGATCGGCGCCCGCGCGGCAGCCGCCGACTAGCAGCCCTGCTGAGACCAACGGCCGTTGGGCTGGGATGGTGAGACGTTGCAAGCAACGTCTCTACCGAGTTGCCGAGTAGAGACGTAACTTTGTTACGTCTCCATTAATCCCGCTGCAGGCTTGGAACCATCTCACTTGCCGCCACCTGTCTCTACGAATTTGGCGGGAGCGGCATCGAATTCCTGCTTATGTGCCTGGGAGCAAAAATAATAGTTCTTGCCTTTATACGCAGACTTGGGCGCGCTCTTGGCATCCACCGCCATGCGGCACACCGGGCAGTGCAGGTCGTTTTCATCCCGGCTGAATGCCTGGGCGTAGATGGCGTTTGAATTCGGATTCATCCAGCCTTGGCCCTGGTATTCCATGTCGAAGGCGGTCTGGCGTGCCGCCTCACCCCCGAAGTAGCGCTCTACCACTCGCAGCGCGAGGTCAATGCCGGAGCTCAACCCGCCGGCGGTGGCGATATTGCCGCTTTCGGTGAAACGGGCTCCAGGTTTGACCTGGATATCGGGAAACTGGCTGGCCAGGCGGACGTAAGCGCTGTGATGGGTGGTGGCGGGCTTGCCCGAGAGCAGGCCGGTATCGGCCAGCACAAAGGCGCCGGTGCACACGGACATGACGACGTCGGCATTCTTGGCCACTTTTCGGATCCAGTCTTTGGCGGCAGCGCTGGGGGCGCTCTGCGCCGGGATCACCAGGATTTTTGGCGCGGGAGCGTTGGCAAAGGTGTATTCGGGCACAATCTTCATGCCGCCGCTGGCACGAATAGGGTTCTTGGTAGCGGCTACCGTGTACAGGCAGAAGCCAGCATCGGCGCGGCCGGGAATGTTCACATCCTGAAAGACCTCCCAGGGGCCGCTGAAGTCAATCATCACGGCGCCATCGGAAAGCAGAAATGCCACCGGAATGCTGCCCTGGGCGGGCGGCTTCAGCGGGTTGGCAAGAGCTGCTGGTTGCTCCGATTGAGCCGCAGCCATGGCTTTTTTGTCGTGCGAGCAGCCGGTGAGGCTGACCAGGCCAACAGTAACAATTGCGGTTACGATGACCAGTACCACCGCCGCGAACAATTCCCTTCTCTTCGTCATTTAACTGGCTCCTTCTCGAACTCCTGATCAATTAGGCCGCAGGCCCGTGAAGCGACTCCGATAGTCGGCGGGTGGCACATGCAGCACCCGCAGAAACGAGCGGCGCAGGCTGGAAAGTGAGCCGAAGCCGCAGTCGGTGGCAATCTTCTCCAGCTTGTCGCGCGATTCCTCCAGTCGCCGCCGGGCGGCCTCCACGCGCAGGCGCTCGATAAAGCGTGCCGGAGTGATGGCTGTCTCTTGGACGAACACGCGGGCAAAATGTCGCGGGCTCATGCCGGCTTGGGCAGCAAGTTTTTCGACGGTCAAGTCTTCATCCAGGTGATCGAAGGCCCAGGAACGCAGCTCTTCAATCTGCCTGCGGTCGGAGGCCTGCAGCGACATGGCAGCGCTGAACTGCGACTGGCCCCCGGGCCGGCGCAGGTACAGCACCATTTCCCGCGCCACCTTCAGTGCCAGCGGCGAGCCCAGGTCCTCCTCCACCAGGGCCAGGGCGAGGTCCATGCCAGCGGTAATGCCGGCGCTGGTGTAGGTGTTTCCGTCGCGAATGTAGATGGGATCGGGGTCCACCTTGGCCCGCCTACACTTGCTGGCCAGCTCCCCTGCCCACTTCCAATGCGTGGTGACGCGCTTGCCGTCGAGAAGGCCGGCGGAGGCCAGCAGAAATGCGCCGGTGCAGATGGAGCCAATGCGGCGCACGCGCTGGGCGGCCGAGCGCAGCCAACTGAGCAGCTCTTCATCGCGGCCAGCCTTTTCCAGGCCGCTGCCCCCGGCTACCAGCAGGGTATCTACGGGAAAACGCAGGCTGCGGTAGGTGTCGGTTCCGGTCAGGACCAGCCCACAGTTCGTGAGAACAGGCTTGCGACGGGTAGTACTCGCCAGAAGCACCTTATATGGCGGTTTCTGACCAGGGTGCTCGCGGAGGAAAAGTTCTCCAGCCCGAACGAAGATTTGAAATGGCCCGGCGATGTCCAGGATTTGCGAGCCGGGTGCGGCCAGGAAGACGATGGTCTTGGGAAACTGACTGGCAGAGACGAGCGCTTTCGAATTCCGCATGCCTCGATGCTAGTCGCCGGGCAGGATGGCAGCAATGACAAAAATAAGTCATTTTCTGCCATGAGCGCCCAAGCTCCTTCCGCCGTAAAAGCAGGTCCTTCACTGCGCTCAGGATGACAATCAGGAAGAATGCGTGCTGTCGCCCCCGGCAAAATCCCCTGGCCGCGCTGGTCGGCTGCTCGTTTGGCCCGTCACTGATGCTTCTGCAGGAAGCGCAGGCGGGGATGCGGCTGGGCCTTGGGATCGATGTCGTCGTATTTCAGAACGCTGATGGAGCCATCCACTTCCAGCACCGCCAGGGCCACATCTTTGACACTGCCGATGCCGTGCTCGCGCAGGGCACGCTGCAGCTCATCCACGGTGACATGCTCTCGCGCCATGTGGCTCTCCATGATGCTGCCGTTGTGCACCAGCAATGTGGGTTGGCCCTGCACCAGTTTGCGGAAACGCCGGTTCAGGCCCGAAGCTTCCGCCACGCCGTAGTTCATGGCAAGCAGTGTTCCCGCCGCCACCACTCCTCCCGCCAGCGAGTTGTCAGGCCCGGTCATGGCGTTCTGCACCGCGTTGCTGAGCAGCAGCAGCAAGGTGAGGTCGAATGGCGTCATCTGGCCAACCTCGCGCTTGCCGCTCAAGCGCACGCCCAGCAGCACGAAAAGATATATGGTGGCTGTGCGCAGCAGGATTTCGATCAATACGCGTCCGCCTGGATACATGCTGTTTCTCCCCGTGAGCTATCTGGAATCTGCGGGACGCAGGCGGGAGTGTCAATATCAGAGTGGAGACAGGGCGTGCCCAGAGACAGCGACCCGAGCGCGCCCCGCCTGGAAGGAGTGAAAGAGCCAGCAGCTTGGATTCGATTGGCGGCCCCTGAGTATCCGCTAATCGCCTATCCCCCGCTGGATTTCGAGCGGGAACACGGGATCCATAATGGAGCCCCCACCATCCACGTGCACGGTTTGTCCAGTAATGAAGCCGGCTTCGTCCATGCAGAACAACACTACGGCATTGCCGACGTCCGCGGGAGTCCCTACGCGGCCCATGGGTGTCCACCCGCTTTCGTGCCACCTCTTGATGGCGTTGAACACTTCGGTTGGGAGTCGGCCCACGACACTATCTTCGGTGGCGCCCGGACTGATTACATTCACGGTGATCCTCCGCTTGGCCAAGGCTACCGCAAAATAGCGGGCCAGCGAATCCAGCGCCGCTTTAGCCGCACCCATTCCCACCCAAGGCTGCCAACTTCCCGTAAGGCCGCTTGGCGAATAACTGATTGCAATGATTCGCCCACCGTCCGGCATGATCCGGCTCACCAACTGCGCCTCGAGTAAGAAGGCCTGCGCCTGAGAGTCAAGCGCCGCGCGTAACTGATCCAGGGTGAGGTCCAGCGGAGGTTGATAGAACGCGCTGAGCTCCGGCCGCGCGTTGCTCACCAGGATGTCGAGCTTTCCAAACTCCCGCTCAATGCGGCGGAAGAGCTGACGGATCTCGTCTGGCCGAGTCACGTCCGCCTGGACCACGAACCCGTCCCCGCCGCAAGCCCGGACTTTCGCCAGGGTCTCGTTCGCCGCGTCTGACTGAGTGTGATAGTGAATGGCGGTCTTGACGCCGTGTTCCGCCAGTTTTAGTGCGATCCCGCGCCCGATGCCTCGCGAACTGCCGGTGATAAGCGCATGTTTCCCTTTCAGCGACATGCACACCTCCACAATGAGGGCGCATCTTAACCCTCCCGAAAAGAGTGTCAATGGAAAATAAAAGGGGCCGGCAGAGATGCCGACCCCGGTTAGAAGCTGCTAATTCGCGGTTACCGGTTGCGGAGCCCCTTTGGGTGTGCTCAGGTAGCCGCTGATCTTGTTTTTCTCCACCGTCCACACCACGATTTCGTAGAGATAGTGCTGGCGGCCGGTGTAGAACTGGATGGGCTCATCCACGTTGCGGTTCTTCTTCTCGATCACACGGTCATCGGAGCGCACGTTCATGGTGAAGCGGCCGTGCTTGGAATCCGCCTTCTTGAGCTGCAAGCTCACCGTTGAGACCGGGACGAACTGCTTGTTCTTGGTCAAGGAGAACTCGAAGTAGTTCTTGTCGCCCGCGTGTTTGAGTGTCTCCAGGTCGCCGCGGGTGCGGGCAATCAGCCCGCTCTGCACGCCCAGGTCGCCAATGGCGCGCTCCAGCTTGGCCTTGGTGGCTTCCAGGTCGCTGCGGGTGGAGGCGACATCGGTTTTCACGCCGCCCACTTCCGTCTTCACGCCAGCCACTTCCCCGCTTACGGCGCTGATCTGCTGCTTCTGCTGCTCGGCCAGGCGCTGCTCGGCGGCGCGCTGCTGGCGCTGCAGGTCGGCGGTGCGCCGGGCCAGTTCCTTCTTGGTGATGCCGAGCTGCGAGGCCAGCGTGTCCGTATCCGCCTGGGCGTCACCCAGTTTCCGGTTCAGCTCGTGAACGTCCCCGTGCAGAGATTCCGAGGAGTGCTCCACCCGGTCCAGCCGCCCGCGCAGGTCAACGATGAAATATATTGACCCAGCCACGTAGAGGACGGCGAAAACCAAAACTACCCACTTCCAGATGGTGTTCTGGCGCTGTGCCCTTTGTACTTCCGGAGAGACGTATTGCGGCTGGGCAGGCGGTTGCTGGTAGTACTGCTGCGGCGGCTGATAGGGAGCCGGCTGCTGATACTGCCGCTCCTGGTACTGCTGCTGCTGTTGCTGCTCCTGCTCCTGTTGTTGTCGCTGCCGCTCCTCGTCCGGAATTTCCGGAGAAGGAGCTGGAGTGATGGACATGGGTGCCTCTTCTGCCCTGATTTTGGGGATAGCAGCATTGTTCAGCAGAAAAGATGCTGTGTCAAACCAAAGGCGCCCAGCAAGCCTCAATTTGGCCCCTGAATTGCCCTTAAGTAACCGTAGATTATCGGCGCTGACCCGGCTGGTACTCGCAAGGAGCTCTGATTAGGGCTCTTGGACGACACAGCTGCATTCTGAGGTGAAATCGCGCCTCGGAAGTGTACATCTGCAATTTGGTAGTCAGGTGCTCAGCATTGGTGCGGAAAGTAACGGGGCCATAGAACGATGAAACGCTACTGGCACTTCGTCTTAGTCGGGGTTATCTGCCTGTTGGTGGCATTGTTGTGGGCGCAACCGCAGAGCAGCCAGACGCCTGCTTCTCAGGCGGTCAGAGTCGCTCTGCCTGATGCCCCCGTCCAGCAAAGCAGCAGCACAACCTCTGCCTCCAAACCTGCAGCTCCCGCACGGGATCACAGAAACGTGGAGAGTGATGACGATCCGCCTCTGCCTGGCTCCAGCAGTTCGCTTCCCCTGCTGGCAGTGATTGGTTTTGGCGTGCTGGCCGGCGGAATCACCTCTGCCATGCGGACGAGGTAGGCACGAAGAGGTGATACCGACTAGCTGGCCAGCTACCACGCCAGCTACTAACTACCTTCTTTGATTGCGCTACCCTGGATTCGCGCATCTCATGGTCCATCTGGCCATCGGAGCATGTCAGCAATTATGAGAGAAGTTCCGGACTGGCTGAAGCGCTATTGGCCATCATTTCTGATCGTGGCGGGAGTGGCGCTGCTGATCTATGTAGCTTCCCAATATGCCACCATGTACGCGGCCCAGCGCCGCCTGGCTCAGCAATGGCAGCAGCAGAATGTGCAGCTGCCCGCGCAACCCGCGGGCCTGGTCACCACCCTCACGCGGCTGAGTATTCCCGCTATCAAGCTGGATGCAGTCGTGGTCGAGGGCGTAAACCGCCGGGACCTGCTGATGGGCCCGGGTCACCTCCCCGAAACTCCCGAGCCCGGCCAGCCGGGAAACTCGGTCATCTCGGCCCACCGCGACACTTTTTTCCGCCACATTCATGAGCTCAAGCCAGGCGACTACATCCTGGTGCAGCGGGCCGGACGGCAATTCCGCTACCAGGTGACGGGCAGGAAGATACTCCAGCCGGATGACGTCTGGGTGACCAAGCCGACGCCCGATACTCAGCTCACCTTGCTGACCTGCTACCCCACCTACTACGTCGGGCCGGCCCCGGAGCGCTTGGCGGTGTTCTCACGGCTGGTGGGCGCAAGCCGCAGCGAACAGTCCGCCGCCCAGGCCAAACCAGTGGCGGAAGCGGCACAGTAGAGTTTCCAGTCCGCGCCAAGTCTCCCGCTATTGTCATGCTGCGCGCAGCCAAGCACCCGCTTTTCTGCACGCTAAAAGCGGTCCTTCGCTCGGAGGATTGGTGTCCCGCATCCGAGCTCACGGTGACAACCCACAAAGCTGCTGCAGAGGGAGGGATTGAGCGCCGCAATAATTTACTGCCGCAAGCCGCGGCCGTGATCAGTGAATCTATGTTTGCTCCAGGGGCGCCACTTGCGTTGCGTTTCTACTCCTGATTTCCTCCTTCCATCTCACGCCGTTCTACAATGTTCACGTGAAAACCTGGGACGCAGCCATTATCGGCGGCGGCATCATTGGCCTGTCGCTGGCGCTCAGCCTGCGAAAGCATGGCGCCGCCGTACTGATTGTGGAACGGAATGAGCCGGGCCGCGAAGCATCGCACGCGGCCGCCGGCATGCTCGCCCAGTGCGATCCTCATACCCCGGAAAAACTGCGTTCGCTGGCCATGGCCAGTTTCCAGCTTTACCCCGAGTTTGTTCACGAACTGGAGGACGAATCGGGCCAGCGCGTGGACCTGCGCCAGGAGGGGGCCATCGTCCTCGATGGCGAGGGGGAGTCGCTGTGCCCAAACTTTCAAAGGCTGACGCCGGTGCAACTCGCCAAGCTTGAGCCCTGCCTCGCCAATTCAGCGAAGCGCGCCGAATTTTGGCCGGAAGGCAGCGTGGACCCGCGCGCGCTGACGGCAGCCGCGCTGAAGGCGGCCAAGCACCGGGAAATCGAAATCGCCTCGGGTGCGCCCGTGGTGGAAATCCAGGTGACCCACGGACGGGCGAGCGGCGTGAAGACTCAGAAAACGCATTTTGCTGCGGCGGTGGTGATCAATTGCGCCGGCGCCTGGGCGGGACAGATCGCGGGCGCACCAACCTTCCCCACCCGTCCGGTGAAAGGGCAGATGCTCTCGCTCATTGCGCCCCGGCGCGATTTTCTGCGTCACGTGGTGCGCGGACCGGGCGCCTACCTGGTTCCGCGCAGCGATGGCCGCATCCTGATTGGCGCCACGCTGGAGGAAGCTGGATTCGACAAGCGCACTGACGCCAACACCATCCAGGGCCTGCACCAGGCCGCCGCTAACCTGGCGCCGGACCTGGGCCAGGCCCGCATGCTGGAGGCGTGGGCCGGCTTGCGTCCGGGCACGCCCGACAGACTTCCCATCCTCGGCGCCACTTCCCTGCCCGGCTACTTTGTTGCCACCGGCCACTTTCGCGACGGCATCCTGCTGACGCCGGTCACGGCTCTGGTGATGACCCAGGTGGTGCGCGGCGCGAAGCCGGAGTTCGACATCTCCGCGTTTTCACCAGCGCGCTTCCGCTAGAATCTACCGCCGAGACGCCGAGATCGCAGAGAAAGATCTTTCACTAAGGATTTCTCGGCGTCCTCTGCGTCTCGGCGGTGGAATTGGGTTTACGTCACAGCCACCCGCACGGCTGCCTTCGGGTATACTTTCTGGTCGTCGCAACGCCACACACTCTGAACAGGGAGAGGCTTATGTCTACTGCCGCCGTTGATTATGCCCGTCAGAACCAGCAGCGCTTCCTCAGCGAACTGAAGGACCTGCTGCGCATTCCCAGCGTGAGCACGCTGCCCGACCACAAAGATGATGTGCGCAAGGCTGCCGAGTTCGTGGCCGCGGAAATGAAGCGCATCGGCCTGGAGCACGTGGAGGTCATCAAGACGGAGGGCCATCCCCTGGTTTACGGCGACTGGCTGCATGCCTCGGGCAAGCCCACTGCGCTCTGCTACGGCCATTACGACGTGCAGCCGCCCGACCCACTGGAGGAATGGAAGTCGCCGCCCTTCGATCCCACCGAACGCAATCAGAACCTCTACGCTCGCGGCGCCGTGGACGACAAGGGCCAGATGTACATGCACCTGAAAGCGCTGGAAGCGTTGATGAAAACCGGCAACGGCAAGCTGCCGCTGAATGTGCGCCTGCTCATCGAAGGCGAGGAGGAAGTGGGCGGCGAATCTATTGCCGCGTTCGTAAAGGACCACCCTGACCGTCTGAAATCCGACTTCGCCTTGGTGTCGGACACAGAAATGTTTGCCCCGGAGATGCCCAGCCTGTGCGTCGGCCTGCGCGGGATGTGCTACACCGAACTCGAAGCCAGCGGTCCCATGACCGACCTGCACTCCGGCGTTTACGGCGGCGCTGCTCCCAATCCTTTCGAGGCTCTGGCCCGCATCATCGGCAAGCTGAAGGATGAAAGCGGCAAGGTCCTGATCCCGCATTTTTACGACCGCGTGCAGAAGCCCACCAACGACGAACTGAAGGCTTGGGAGCGCCTGCCCTTTAACGAAGAGCACTACCGCAAGACCGAGGTCGGCTCCAAGGTGCTGACCGGCGAATCCGGCTACTCCGTGCTCTACCGCACCTGGGCGCGGCCCACGCTGGAGGTGCATGGCATGCCCGGCGGCTTCACTGGCTACGGCGCCAAAACCGTGATTCCGGCGCGCGCCAGCGCGAAAGTCTCGATGCGCCTGGTGCCCGACCAGCGCCCCGACGAAATCTGGAAGATCTACAACGACTACGTGCAATCCATCGTGCCCAAGGGGATTGAGGTGAAGATCAAGCAATGGAGCATTGCCGACCCCATCGTGGTCAGCACCGACAATAAGTACATCAAGGCTTCGGCGCAGGCCATGCACGACGTCTTCAAGAAGGATACGGTGTACATCCGCTCCGGCGGCTCCATTCCCATTGTGGCCGACTTCGAAAAGGCGCTGAAGATTCCCAGCGTGATGATGGGCTTCGGCCTGCCCGACGATAA
>Ga0075425_100005041_pt1 | contig 13672 bp, 14 predicted proteins | sample SoiMethybrSBSTD4_FD_75300 | JGI IMG/M metagenome (GOLD analysis project Ga0075425, IMG submission 75300) | Bulk soil microbial communities from a Populus tree surrounding site in Tennessee, USA - Soil MetaG P. TD hybrid SBSTD4 | ecosystem: Environmental > Terrestrial > Soil > Tree plantation...
ATTCTCGCGCGCCCGGAATGGCAGAAGACGAGCGTCCAGCCCGGTGACCGCTACGAAATCGTTCAGTTCGTCGGCGGCGGCTAGATTCCCTTTAGCAGATGGCCCATTTTGCGCTTCTTTGTTTTTAGGTAGGCTCGCGAGATTTTTGACACGCGCGGCTGGCATGGCACGCGCTCGACCACTTGAATGCCCGCATTTTCCAACTGGCGAACTTTTTCGGGATTGTTCGAAAGCAGGCGGATGCGCTTCGCGCCTAGTTTCTTCAGCACTTGCGCAGAAAAATCATATTCGCGCGCGTCGGCGGCAAATCCCAGCTTTTCATTCGCTTCCACCGTATCCATTCCGCCGTCCTGCAGCTGATAAGCGCGGAGCTTGTTCATCAGGCCGATTCCGCGGCCTTCCTGCGGAAGGTAGAGCAGGATTCCCGAGGGGGCCTGGCCGATTTTCTTCATTGATAGCTCGAGCTGGGAGCGGCAATCGCAGCGCAGAGACGTCAGCACATCTCCTGTCAGACATTGTGAATGCACGCGCACCAGCGGCGCGGTCTTGCCGTTCACGTTTCCGCGAACCAGCGCTACCGCCTCCTCGTTTTTGCCGCGGCCCTGAAAACCAAAGATCGTGAAGCGGCCGTAGCGCGTCGGAAGATCCGCCTGCGCGATCTTTTGCACGTTCGAGTTCCTCTTGCTGGAACGTCTGCCCTGTTGCGATTTCGATCTCATTAGAAACGAGCAGTATAACAGGAACTGCTATGGGCACCGATTTACTCGATCTTCCCTTTGGCCAAGTCGCTTTACTTCGCCGAACGGATTGGCTAGCGTTTACCTGAGACACGGACCATTGCATGGATTCCGCCACACCAGTTCGCGAATTTCTCTTCACGTTGCTGTTGAAGGTGGCCGTAGCGTCCTCGTTTGCCGCCCTTCTCGCGCGCTGGAACACATTCCGCCGCGTGTTGTTCACCGAGCAGCGTGACCCCGATCAAAAGCTGAAATTGATGCTTTTTATGGTGCCGCCTCTGATTCTGGGCGTGACGCTGCGCCTGATTGGCGGTCAGGGCTATTCCTTCGCGGATTTGTCGCTCGAAGGCGCGTTTCTTATGGGCCTGCTGGGCGGGCGCGTGGTGGGTCCGATCGGCGGGGCCATTATTACCATCCCAGCTTTAGTGGGGCATGAATGGCTGGCGATGCCGGCAGCCTCCGCCGCGGGTTTGCTGGGTGGGCTGATTCGCCAAGCTATTCCGAACAAAGAAGACCTCTGGAATTTTGGGCCATTCACTTTTTTGAACATTCCCAAGGCCACGGTTCGTTTGCTGCGAAAGGCCGAACTGTCTTGGGAGATGGCGCCGCTGGCCACTTGCGTGGGTCTGGAAGTGGGCCGCGTGGCGCTGGTGCTCGCGACCAAGCCGAGATGGATTTTCGCTATTCATGCGAAATGGGATTGGTGGCTGGTGCTCGCGGTGATTGCCACGTTGATGTCGGTGGCATCGCCGCTGAAAATCTGGAACAACACGCGCAACGAGATGAACCTCGAGCGGCACCAACAGCTTCTGCTGAAGGCCCGCATGGACGCGCTGTCGCGGCAGATCAATCCGCATTTTCTTTTCAACACGCTGAACACGGTGACGGCGCTCATTCGTTTTGATCCAGACTCGGCGCGCGGCGTGGTGCTGAAGCTGAGCAACATCCTTCGAAGGCTGCTTCGCAAGCATGAAACGTTTGTGCCACTTCGTGAGGAATTGCAATTCATTGACGACTATCTGGACATCGAAGTGGCCCGCTTCGGCCGAGAAAACCTGGAAATCGTGAAGCACATTGACGATGCCGCGATGGAAGCATTTGTCCCCAGCATGCTGTTGCAGCCGATTGTGGAAAATTGCCTGAAGCACGGGCTGGCGCCAAAAATCGGCGGCGGAAAGATCGAATTGCGCACCATCGGACGCGACGGCCGCCTGAGCATCGAGATTGAAGATAATGGCGTGGGAATTTCCGAAGAAAAAATGCCGCACGTTTATGTGGAGGGAATTGGACTCAGCAACGTGCGAGAGCGGCTACGCGTGCTTTACGGGGCCGATTTTCAACTTGATATCCAGAGCCGGCTGAGCGAAGGCACGGTGATTCGCATCGATATTCCCGAGCTGGTTCCCGCTCTTCAGGAAGTCAGAAGGTAACCGCGAACCGTTATCCGGAGCCAATCGGCGAAACCGGCTATTCCTCGCGTCCCCGGACATTGTGCAACAGGCGTTGTAATCCAGCATGGGCGAGCTTTTTCCTATAAATGTGGCTTGACAGCGATGTGGCTGCCGCCTAGAGTGTCGGCCATCGTGCTTCCATTGCAGTAATGCACCAAACGTTTCACTTTAGGTTTGTCTCAAGAGACAGGTTCAAACGGAGAAGAAGATGACGAATTGGCGTTCAAGATTTCTGCGCAGCGCAGCGTTGGTCTTGGCGGGGTGCGATTTAATAGATGCGCAACTTTGCGCGCAGGAACAAAAAGCCGCCGCGCCCAAGAGCTCTGCAACGGCGAAGAGTGCACCGGGAAGCGCAGCGAATGCGCCAGCAGCCATGGTGGTACATGGCCAGGAATTGACGGCGACTGATCTCTCTGCGTTTCTCGATGGGCTGGTCCCGCAGCAAATTGAAAAAGCCGACATCGCGGGCGCGGTTGTCGCCGTGGTGAAAGATGGCAAGGTTCTCTTTGAAAAGGGCTACGGCTACTCTGACGCCGAAAAGAAAACGCCAGTGTCCCCGCAGGACACATTGTTCCGCCCAGGATCCATCTCCAAGACGTTTACCTGGACCGCCGTGATGCAGCAAGTGGAGCAGGGCAAGCTCAACCTGGACGCAGACGTAAATCAATATCTCGACTTCAAGGTTCCTGCGACCTTTGGCAAGCCAACCACCCTCCGCGACATCATGACGCATCGCTCGGGCCTCGAAGAAACGATCAAGGACCTTTTTGTCGGTTCCGAAAAAGACTTGATGTCCATGGCCAAGTATCTACCTGCGCATTTGCCTGCGCAGATTTTCCCGCCGGGCAGCACTCCCGCGTATTCCAACTATGCGACGACGCTTGCTGCGTACATGGTGCAGCGGGTTTCCGGGCAGTCCTTTGACGATTACGTGGACGAACATTTGTTCAAGCCGGTGAACATGACGCGCGCCACGTTCCGCCAGCCGCTGCCGGAATCGCTGAAACCTTTTATGTCCAATGGATACAATCTCGGCTCGGGGAAACCTAAGCCATTCGAATGGGTCGAGGTCGCGCCCGCTGGTTCGCTGTCTGCCTCGGCGGAGTCCATGGCCCACTGGATGATCATGCATTTGCAGAATGGCCGCTATGGTGATACGCAGATTCTGAAGCCGGAGACGGCGGTCCAGATGCACGCGCGGCAGGCGGGCTGGCCCGCCGGCATGAACGCGATGTGCCTCGGATTTTATGAGCAAAACATGAATGGCCACCGCGTCATATCCCATGGCGGCGACACCGAATTATTCCACAGTGATTTGTTCCTGTTGCTGGACGCGAACGTGGGGCTGTTTGTTTCGTACAACAGCCTAGGCCGCCCCGACCACGGAGATGCGCGTGGCGACCTGTACATCAAGTTCATGGACCGCTATTTCCCTGCCGCTCCTTCCAATGAACCGACTCTCTCTACGGCGAAAGAAGACGCGCAAAGCATCGCAGGGCCGTACAAAGTCAGCCGCCGCTTCGAAACGAATATCCTGGCCGTGACCACGGTACTGGGGGACGCGAAATTCGTCGCCGATCCGAAAGACAATACGATCTACCTCGACGGGTTCCTCAAAAAAGAGAACGGGCAGCCGCGGCACTTCCGCGAAGTTGCTCCCATGCTGTTTCGTTCTGTGGACGGGCCGGAACAGGTCGCTTTCGTTAAAGACACCAGCGGGCATCGAGTGGCTTATATCGACTATCCCTTTATGGTGTTTCAGGAAGTGGACGCCGCTCTCGACAAACAAGCGTTCAACTACGTCGTTATCGGACTGGGCATTGGCGTAGTCGTGCTCACCATTCTCTTTTGGCCGGTGTCGGCAATTCTTCGGAAGCACTACAAGCAGTCCTTGATGCTGGATCCTGCTGCACGGAAGTGGCGCCGCTGGGCTAAGATTGTCTGCGTTGTCGACATCATTTATCTGATTGGCTTCCTCTGGATCTTCACTCTTTTGCAGAAATTGGAGCTCGGATCGGGTGGCGATTTCAAACTGCATTTGCTTCAGGTCATAGGCATCCTCGGCGGAGTCGGGGCTCTGATTACCGTAATTGTCGCCATCAAATCCTGGGCCGACTCGACGCAATGGGTTTGGTACAAGATCTGGAACACCTTGCTGGCCGTTGGTTGCGTAGGGTTTTTCTGGTTCCTGGTGCACTGGCATCTTTTGAATTTCAACCTCAACTATTAATCGTCGCAAACGGCTCTTCGCCCCGCGGGGAGCGGTCAGAACCGCTTCCTGTAGCCTGACAGTAGACCTGCGCAATTCGGGCAACAGAGAGTCGGCGTTGTGCCGAGACGCTTTTTGGCCGGCAGGGAAGTAAGCCTCGCGTAGGCTCGCTTCCCTGAGTAAGGCCGTCCCTAAAAAAAAATCACTTGACAACCGGCGGTGTTTTTGGTACTTTCTGAAAAGAGAGAAAGTACAGAAATGAGCGTACAAACAAGAACTGCACACCACCCCCTGACCCCCGTGGCCCAGAAATTCATCCTCCACTGGGGCGAAATGGGCACGCGCTGGGGCATCAACCGCACCGTGGCTCAGGTACATGCCTTGCTGTTCGTGTCGCCGCGGCCCCTCCCGGCGGACGAAATCGCCGAGACGCTGGCGGTGGCGCGCTCGAACGTCAGCACCAGCCTGCGCGAGCTACAGGGCTGGCGCATCGTGCGCGTCGTGCACGTGCTGGGCGACCGGCGCGACCACTTCGAGTCCATCAAGGACGTCTGGGAAATTTTCCGCATTGTTTCCGAGGAACGGAAGCGCCGCGAGATCGATCCCACTTTGCGCGTCCTAGACGAATGTGTACTGGAACTCAAAGCTAACCCTCAAGGCGACGCGTACACGCGCGAGCGCCTGACAGACATGTTGGAATTCCTAACCGCGATGACGGGACTGTTTGAAGAGGTGCTTCGCATGCCGGCCGGGGCGCTGAAGGGGGTGATGAAGCTGCGCGGGAAAGTCATTACGTTGATTGGAAGCGAAAAGAAGAAGGCAGCAGGATGAACGGGTGATCTGGCGAGTGGCGAGCGAGGAGTGACGAGTGGCCAGAACGAAGTGAGGAAGCCATGATTTCGCTGGTGAGCGAATATACGGATGGAAAGGGACGGCACGCGCGAGGCTGGCTGTTCTGGGACGCTGATTGCAAGTTTTGCACGCGCATTGCGCGCTGGCTGGCTCCCATCATGGAGCGGCGCGGGATGGCGCTGGCGCCGTTGCAGGATCCGCGTGTGGCGGAATTGCTCGGCTTGTCGAATGAGGATTTGATGAAGGAGATGCAGTTTCTGTTGAGCGATGGAAGCCGTTACGGGGGCGCGGACGCGGCGGTCGAGCTGGCGCGCCAAATCTGGTGGGCGGCACCGCTGTTGTGGTTCTCAAAGGTTCCGGGGGCGATGGAGATTTTGCGCAAAGGATACCGCTGGGTGGCAGCGAATCGCAGTTGCGCCGCGGCGCAATGCCCGGCGGGGCAGAGTTCCAAGTGAGCGCTGCACGGCAAAGGAGGCGACTATGCGCGGTCTCTTGCTTCTCCTGTGGCTGGCTGGTTTCGTGCAGGTGGCGATCGCATCCGCGAATCTCTTTCTCCCAGCAAAACTGAGGTATCGTGAGAATCTTTCCCGCGTTTCGCCAATCATCCGGCAGATCTTCGTCGTTCATTCGGTTTACATCGTTGGCGTCGTACTTCTTTTCGCCGCAGCGACGTTTGGCTTCGCTGGAGACCTGGCCAGCGGCCACGGCCTCGGCCGTTTCCTCGCGGCGGCTATCGCGTTGTTCTGGCTCTTTCGCGCCCCGGTTCAGCTCCTCTATTACGACGCCACGCTGCGCAAACAAAATCGCTGGGGCGATATTGCTTTCACCGTGGGCGCTCTCTTCCTGGCTGCAACGTATGGCGCAGCGTCGTTTGCGCACGGACCGTGAGTTTCCGCCATGAACAACAAAGTGTGTGTAGCCATCACCGGTGGGGCGGGATTCGTCGGGCGGCATCTTGCGCGGGACTTGGTTTCGCGAGGACACGAAGTTGTATTGATCGGACGCGGCAAGGATGTGCGCGACGAATCCATTTACAAATTGGCCGGCGTGCGTTTCTTTGCATCCGATCTGTCCGATGCCCGGGAACTCCGGCAAGCCTTTTCGGGCTGCGATGCGGTCGCGCACTGCGCGGGCATCAATCGCGAGATTGGCGCGCAGACTTACCGGCAAGTGCACGTGGAAGGGACCCGGCATGTGTTTGAGGCGGCCTGTCGGGCTAGCGTGCGAAAGATTGTGCTGCTGAGCTTCTTACGCGCACGGCCGAACTGCGGCTCGGCCTACCACGAATCGAAATGGGCGGCTGAAGAAATCGTGCGGGCTTCGGGTCTTGACTACACGATCTTCAAGGCGGGCGTGATTTACGGCCGCGGCGACCACATGCTCGATCACCTCAGCCACGCGCTGTACACGTTTCCCATCTTCGGACTTGTGGGCATGAGAGAAAAACCGATTCGCCCGCTTGCCGTCGAGGATCTTGTAGTGGCGATTTGGGCATCGTTTCAAGATGCACGGCTCTCAAACAAGACCGTAAGCATCACCGGCCCGGAAGAAATCGCGCTGAGCGAAGCGGTACGCCGCGTTGGGCACGTAATTGGCAGAAATCCCTTATATGTGCGTATGCCGCTGGTTCTGCAAAAAATCATCGCGGGAATTGCCGAGCGAACGATGAAGATTCCGTTGCTGTCGCTTGCGCAGTTGCGAATTTTGTCCGAAGGCATTGTGGAAGCCTTGCCCGCTTGCGGTTCGCTTCCTGCGGACTTGTTGCCGATAACTCGCTTCACCACCGAACAGATCCAAAAGGGCTTGCCGGAGCCTGGGTCGTTCGGTCTGCGCGATCTCCGCTGTTGCGATACGTGAGGCCCCCCCAACTCAGGAGGAAACCGATGAAATTCTCGGATCTATGGGGTTGGGATGGACGAGTCAGCCGCGCGGCGTACGCGGTCGTGGGGCTTATCGGCATGGCCGTTAAGCACAACCTTGACCGGCTGACTGCATCATCGTTCTTTGGCTACAACAACAGTTTCAATTACTGGGCGCCTCTCGGAAAGGTAGCGCGGCTGGATCATCTCTCCGGTACCGAAGCCCGATTTCTCGCGACTCTGCTGCTCGTTTCGATCCCGTTCATTTGGATTGGCGTGGCCATGACGGTGAAGCGGCTGCGCGACGCGGGCCAGCCGGTTTGGCTTGTGATCCTTTTCTTCGTTCCGTTTATTAATTTGTTGTTTTTTCTCCTTCTTTGCGCATTGCCGCCGCACGAGCGTTCCCAGGAATTGGAAGGTTCGCCGTGGCCGGGACCACATGGAATCGATCGCTTCATCCCGCACACCAAAATCGGCAGCGCTGCGCTTTCGATTGTGGTCACGACCGTTCTGGGTCTCGGGTTGGTGCTCATGGGAACCTTGGTCATCGGGGCCTATGGCTGGGGACTGTTCGTGGCTCTCCCATTCTGCCTTGGAATGTTTTCGGTGCTGCTGTACAGCTACCAGGAGCCGCGAGAGTGGTTCGACTGCATAGCCGTTGCGCTTCTGCCTGTGGCCCTAGTCGGCGCCGCGCTATTTCTCGTCGCCATAGAAGGAATCATCTGCCTATTGATGGCCGCGCCGTTTGCCGTGGCCCTGGCGGCGCTGGGAGGCGCGCTCGGTTATGCGATTCAGGTGCGTCACTGGCGGCCGCAAACTCCTGCGATGTTTTCCATTTTGATTCTGCTGGTACCCGCATCGTTCGGACTGGAGCGGGCTGCCGCCCTGCGCCCTCCTATGTACGAGGTGCGCACCGCCATCGAAGTGAATGCTCCTCCCGAAAAAGTGTGGAACCAAGTGGTAGCCTTCGCAGAAATTCCCGCGCCGGAGGAATTGCTCTTCCGCGCGGGCATCGCCTATCCGATTCGCGCGGAGATTTCGGGGCATGGCGTCGGCGCGGTACGGCACTGCATTTTCTCGACGGGGACATTTGTCGAGCCCATCGAAGTGTGGGATGAGCCGCATTTGCTGAAGTTCGGAGTGACGGCCAACCCGGCGCCGCTCAATGAGCTGACACCCTACGGACATATCGACGCACCGCACTTGCACGGATACTTCGTCTCCGAGAAAGGGCAGTTCTCACTGACAGCGCTCCCGGGCGGGCGCACGCGCCTCGAAGGCACAACGTGGTATCGCAACGCCATGTGGCCGGCGGCGTATTGGCATTTTTGGTCGGACTACATCATTCACCGGATTCACTTGCGCGTGCTGGAGCACATCCGCGCCGAAGCCGAGGTCGCAAACCATTAAGATGCATTCCGAAACGGGCAAGGCGGTCGTCATCACCGGTGCGTTCAGCTACACAGGGAAGTACGCCACGCGGATTCTGCTGGATCGCGGGTACGGAATCCGCACGCTGACGTACCATCCAGAACGCGAGAATCCATTCGGCGACCAAGTCCGAGTCTTCCCCTACAACTTCGACAATCCCGAACGGCTGACGGAAACGCTGCGAGGTGCTTCGACGCTGATCAATACCTATTGGGTCCGATTCCCGCGAGGAAGAGCGACCTTTGAGGGAGCGGTGCAGAACACGCTTACGCTGATTGCCGCCGCGAAATGTGCAGGCGTTCGCCGCATCGTGCATGTAAGCATCGCGAACGCGTCGCTTGAATCATCCCTGGGTTACTACAAGGGGAAAGCGCAGCTCGAGCAGGCTGTCATTGAGTCTGGCCTCGCTTACACGATTCTTCGCCCGACCGTCATCTTTGGCCTCGAAGACATTCTCATCAACAACATTGCATGGTTTGTACGCCATTTTCCCGTTTTTGCGATTCCCGGCGACGGCCGCTACCGCATCCGGCCGATTTATGTCGAGGACATGGCTCGGCTCATCGTGGGCGCCGTCGAGCAAGAAGGGAACGCCGTGCACGACGCCGTCGGCCCCGAGACTTATACCTTCGAGGAGCTTGTCAGGCTCATTTCAGATCGGCTAGGCCAGCGCATTCGCTTGGTTCATGTGCCAATGCCTTTGGCTTACATCGCGACACGGGCCGCTGGTTGGGTCGTTGGCGATGTCGTCCTTACCTGGGAAGAGTACAAGGGCCTGATGGGTGGCCTGCTTGCTCCAGAGGGTCCGGCCACAGGCGAACCCCGCCTAAGCCAATGGCTCGCCGTGAATCTCGAGCGAATCGGCTTGCAGTACGCCTCTGAAGTTGCGCGCCACTATGCCCTCACGAGCACAGGTGCGACTGCTAACCGGTGACTTTACTGCTTAACCCTGGGTGAAATACTTCTCGAGCGGTTCCCAATAGTTGGTCCTCCAACCTTCAGCGAGGTGCGCTCCCTGGCCGTCCGGGAAACCCCTATGGTCAAAAACAAGTTTGGTTCCCGATCCTTGTTCGACGAGTTCGAATCTCGCGATCGAGTATTGACCCGGCCCCCAACTGGCCGCGCGCCACGCCTGCACAATTCTCTCGTTAGGGACGAGCTCGATATGTCGGCCGCTGACGTAGCCGCCAAATGCGGAAAAGGCGCCGCCCACATCTGGGCTGACCTCCGCTGGTTTGCTTCCCGGAGCCATGCCGCCGGACTGCATGGCCGCGCTGAGCTGCACGACCTTGTTGAATTGCTTAGCGTCCGTCAGCGCTTCATAAACGCGCTTGCGCGACGCCTTGAACACGACTTCCTGATGAATGGCTTCGGCCGTATGAGAAATCTCCTCCGTTGCGCTCGCCCAGGCGGAAACGGAAGTCACGGCGAGACCACCGAACACACCGGCGGCGCCGATAATTACTTGGCGCCGACTGGCCGCATTGGCTTGCGGTGGCCGACCTTTCTCACTCTCAATCACTCGCTCGCGTATCGTTCCCTCATGCATCGTTCCCTCCACGACCTCGCACTAGCTGCTAATGGGCTATCCGCTGCGCCTGCATGGAAGCACGGATTCCAAGTAAGTTCAAATCAAGATTTCGCTGGCCACCAAGCCGTAGGTGTTAGGATGCCGGAAGCGCCAACGGAGTGAGGTGGGTATGAACGCGAAGGATTTTCGACGGATTGCGCTAAGGATGGAAGGTGCGGAAGAGGGATCGCACGTGGGCGGTTGACTTTCGCGTGGGCGGAGGATTTTTGCGACGCTGGCGCACGAGAAGCAGGGCTATGGGAACTTGATGCTGACGCCGGAGCAGCAGGCGGCGTTTGTGGACGAGCTGCCCGAAGTGTTCCTCCCCGTCCACGGCGGATGGGGAAAGGGGGGAGCGACGCATGTCCGGCTCGCGGAAGTCACTGAAGATGTGCTGGAAGGCGCGCTACGGACGGCGTGGAAGCGGCGCGTGGAGAAGAACGCGAGAGCGGCGAAGAAGGGCAGTGTCAAGAAGTGGCCGGTGGCGAGTGGCGAGAAAAGAAAAACAATGAAGAAAAGATGATGAAGCAGAGACGCTGAGGACCCAGAGACTCACTGAGAATTCTTCTGAAAAGACGAAGAGGGCCGCTAGCCCCCTTCGTCTTAGAGATAAAGGACTTTGTTAGTCTTCCCAGAAGATCATCAGGTAGTAGGAGTGCCCTGGCCCCGTATCGGTTCCTCCCACAAGGGCTTCCCTCTCAATCGCTTCGGGACCTTTTGCGTCTTTGAGTTTGAAGTGGTTGTTGTCCAGTGTCACCATCGCAGTAGTGCATGAGGATCCGCTTATATCTATCGGCCCGGAAGAGAATACGACGCTATCCGTGTCCGGGTCGCACTCAAAGGTTTCGACTGCCTTGACGTCGGCGGATGCCTTGGGCACACGTACTTGTGTTAAGGCAATCATTACCAACGCTAGACCGCCGAGAAAGACGAGAAAGATTCTCGTCATGCGTGCGTGCGACGTGCTGTTGGGGTTCATCAGTGTTCCTCCACTTGACTTGAAATTTGGTGGCGTTCATGGGATCGAGGCAGAATCTCAAGGGGCTCCGACGAACTCCCCCCGTGAGGCACTCCCCTCACCTGCTAACGCTGGTGCCTGGATATCCTGGTGCGCGTGCAAGCACAATTGGGTCAATCACGGAATTCGCGGGGGCGACTTCCATGAATACACCGTAGGAGAAACCCGGAGAAAATCTCTGCGCGTCCAAGTTCGATGAACTTTGCCTCCTCCCAAGCCAAGGAGGGGCGCCAACGGACTTCGCTCTCGCCGCTGTCAAGGGGCGGGCCGTTGACGCGGCTCTCAGGGATCGCCCTTGGCCGCAGCTTCGTTGCGAGAGATCACGATTCAGAGAGAATGCGTTTGTAGTAGGACTCGTAGACGGGGATGACGTCGTTGGCGCAGAATTTTTTCTTGGCGTTCACGCGGGCGATCTTGCCCATTTCGCGACCGCGGTCTGCGCGCGACAGAATCTCGATAGCGTAGCGCGCCGCGGCTTGCACGTCGCCGGGTTCCACCAAATATCCATCCATGCCGTGCTCGACCACTTCGGGCATGCCGCCGGCGTTCGTGCCGATAACGGGAACTTCACAGGCCATGGCTTCCAGCGCGGCGAGTCCGAAGGATTCGAGCTGCGATGGAAGCAAGAAAAGGTCGGCGGCGGCGAGCTTCTCGTAGACATTGGCTTGCTTCCCGAGGAAGAAAACGTCCTTCTGCAGTTTTTTCTTGCGCACGAGGTATTCGGCTGCGCCGTGGTCCGGGCCGTCACCGATAAGGACGAGCTTGGCCGGCATCTTGGCGCGCACGAGCGCGAAGATTTCGACGGTATCGGTGAGCCGCTTGACGGGACGGAAATTCGAAAGGTGCATGAGAATGGGCTCGCCGTTGGGCGCCCATTGCCGGGCGAGGCCTTTGTCCGTCGCGCGGCTGTACAGATCGCAGTTCACAAAATTGGGAATCACTTCGATGGGCCGCTTGATGTCGAATTCCTTTAGCGTTTGCCCGAGCAGATAGCGCGAAATGGAAGTAACACCGTCGCTCTGCTCGATGGAAAACTTCGTGATAGGCAGATAGCTGCGGTTGCTGCCGACGAGTGTAATGTCCGTGCCGTGCAGAGTGGTGATAAACGGGAGTCGCCGCGGCGCCGCCATCGAGCGCGCCAGCAGCGCGCTGACCGAATGCGGAATCGCGTAGTGCACGTGCAGCAAGTCGAGCGCTTCGGATTCGAACACTTCGAGCATTTTCGTGGCGAGCGCCAACGTGTACGGAGGATGGTCGAACAACGGATAGCTAACGACCTCCACTTCGTGAAAGTGGATACGCTGCCCATCCGGGTTCAGCCGGATAGGCGGCGCATAGCTGATGAAATGAATGTCATGTCCGCGCGCGGCGAGCTCGATGCCGAGCTCCGTGGCCACGACGCCGGAGCCGCCGTAAGTAGGGTAGCAGGTAATGCCGATGCGCATAGTCTCGCCTTGAGGCTCCGCCGCTAATTTGGGAACCGCTACGATACATCAATTCGTTCTTAGTGCGCTTGCGAAGCGCGCCGCCAATCAAAGTGGCGCGGCTTGCAGGTCCGCGAGCCGGAATGCTAGAGTCGCGCGCACCGGGTGAGACACGTCCCGCTGGCGCGGCATCTTATTAGACGCGCTTCTGGAGAAAATCGTGACACGGCTTGCAGGGAGAGTAGCTTTAATCACCGGCGGCGGCACCGGCATTGGCCGGGCCATCGCGCTGGCATTTGCACGGGAGGGCGCCAGTGTCGCCGTGGCCGGCCGGCGCCTGGAAAAAGTAAAGGAAACCGCCGTAGCAATCGAGAAGCAGGGCGGCGCAGCGCTGGCATTGCAGTGCGACGTGGCGCGGGCGAAGGATGCCGAGCGGGCGATCAGCGAAACCGCAAGAAAATTCGGCAAGTTCAACGTGCTGGTCAACAACGCCGGGACGCTGAGCGTTTCGACCGTAGACACTATCAGCGAAGACGACTGGGATCACGTCATCGCCGTAAACTTAAAAGGGCCGTTCTTGATGTCTCGCTCAGCTCTGAAAGAGTTTCGCAAGAATGGCGGCGGCGCGATCGTAAATATCGGTTCCGTGCTGGGGCTCGTTGCGATGAAGGATCGCGCCGCGTATTGCGCCTCCAAAGGGGGCGTCACCATGCTCACGAAAGCGATGGCTCTCGATCATGCGCACGAAAACGTGCGCGTGAATTGCATTTGCCCGTCCATCGTCGAGACGGAATTAGTCAAAGGCTTGTTCGACGACAGCGAACAGGGCAAGCGGTTAAAGCAGTCGCGGATGGGAACGATTCCTCTGGGACGTTTCGGCAAGCCCGCCGACGTGGCGGAGTTGGCCGTGTTTCTCGCATCGGAAGAGTCGTCGTGGCTCACGGGTACGGCTATCCCGCTGGATGGGGGACTCACCGCGTTCTGACTTTCATTGCCACCATGAAAACGAAGCCAAAGCAATCTGCGGACGCACGCTGGGCAACGGAACGGGTGCGCGATCGCATGAAAGAAAGCCAGGTCATCACCCACCTCGGCTTCGACGTGGAAAAAGTGGAAAAAGG
>Ga0075425_100005042_pt1 | contig 13671 bp, 10 predicted proteins | sample SoiMethybrSBSTD4_FD_75300 | JGI IMG/M metagenome (GOLD analysis project Ga0075425, IMG submission 75300) | Bulk soil microbial communities from a Populus tree surrounding site in Tennessee, USA - Soil MetaG P. TD hybrid SBSTD4 | ecosystem: Environmental > Terrestrial > Soil > Tree plantation...
ACCGCCGCGACTGTCCGCGCCGGCCATTTGACGCACACGTCAGAGTTGAAATGGATCGCGCCGAACGCAGGCGACGCTACCGAACTGCCGTTTCTAGGTTCAACGCCTTTGGCCTTGATGGTGCGACGTTTCAGGCGAGCACGACGAATTCTGCTGCGCGCCTGCACGCCGCATCCTCACGCAGTAGCATGATCTACACAACGCGCGCGTTGGAGACCATGATTGCAGGTCTCCGTCAATCATCAAACCTCGCGCATCCCAAGCCTATCCCATTATTCTCCGCAGATAGCAAAACCATCGTTTCTCATTCGAACAAAATCTAGGCCATTTGAGCGCTGATTGAAACGAGGTCATTTGCCCAATGCTTAGTCATCATCTTTCTGCGACCATCACTTCAGTATCGTTATTATCTTTTTACATTTTTAAAAGATTCGCTAGTCACTGGAATAATGCGCTGCCACCGCGAGTCTGATGGGGTGCGGGTTTCCATCGGCATGGACCCTTTAGCCGGCTGTGACAGCGCGTCGCTGCCGCACGAGAGTGCGCCGGACTGAAGATTGAATCGTGGGGAGCACCATGATGCGCACGATGACGCTCACTCAAGTTGCCATTCAGCCGACGAGATCGCCAATCGAGGTAATGCGCCGAAAAGGCCGGCGCTTTGCGGTTCGGTTGACACAGTACGTGCGGTTTTATGCCGACTGTTATTCGGCAGCGATGCAATATGAAGACCTAGCCAAATTATCTGCGGCCGAGCTCGAAAGGCGCGGCATAGCGCCCGGCGATCTCCATCGCCACGTTGCCGACGCGGTCCCGAAGTGGCCGTCCGCCCGATAGACCCAAGATCGGGGGCTTATCTTGGAAAAATCAGATCGTCGCAAGGCTGTTCACCTGCTCTGCAGGGTCTTCCTGCCCTTTGCGTTGGCATATTTTCTTTCCTATCTGCTGCGCAACGTCAACGCCGTGGTGGCGCCCCGGCTGGTCCAAGACTTTCAGCTCGATGCTGCGCAGCTCGGCTCCCTGACGGCGCTTTATTTTCTCGGTTTTGCGGCGGTGCAGATGCCACTCGGTGCCTGTCTCGATCGGTTCGGTCCCGTGCGTGTGCAAGTTCCTCTTTGCCTGTTGGCTGCTCTCGGCGCCGTCATATTCAGCTTTGCCGCCTCATCCTGGTATCTTATGGCCGGACGTCTCCTCATCGGCGTCGGCATGGCCGCGGGACTGGTTGCCGGCCTCAAGACCATCGCCATCTGGTTTCCCAAAGATCAGGTCGCCGTGATGCACGGTACCTTTATTGCTCTTGGGACCTTGGGCGCCGTCGCCGCTACCGCGCCGGCCGAGTGGGTTCTCGCGCTCGTCGATTGGCGGGGGCTCTTCCAGAGCTGTGCCTGTGCATTGTTATTGGTTGCCTTGAGCTTTTTGCTCCTGGTCCCCGCGTTGCCAGAGAGGTCGCTGTCACGAGCGGCTCATGTGGCGACGCTCAGCTATGGCACCCTATTCAAGGATCCACAGCTCTGGCGCCTTGCGCTGCTGTCTGGCCTCAGTATCGGAAGTGCGTGGGCATTACAGGGATTATGGGCGGCTGCTTGGATGTCGGATGTTGCGGGGTTTGATCGCGCCACACTCGTGACCTATCTATTCGTCATGTCCCTGACGCTCTCTGCGGGCGCGCTGGGTTTGGGTGCTGCCATAAGTATTCTCAAGCGCTGGGGAATAGGTCCTGCCAAGATCCTGCCCGGGATGGTCTTTCTGCTGATCGGTGCTGAGTTCCTGCTTACGGCGCGCCATCTTTTACCTTCGATAATTCCCTGGTGTCTGGTCGCATTCATGAGCGCGGGGACGGTTGCCACTTACTCCATCACAGCGGACGTCTTTGACAGATCGACGCTCGGTCGGGTGAACGGTGCGATCAATTTGTTCCACATCGGTGGCGCATTCCTCGTGCAATCGGCGGTGGGGCTCATACTATCTCGCTGGGAACCTACTGCTCCCGGGCACTACCCAGCGCAAGCCTATACGGTGATGTTGGTGGTGCTGATAGCAGGGCAGGCCGCCGCCCTGATTTGGTATCTGAGGCCTGCCAAATCCAGCACTGCACGCGTCGCGCCTTTGGCCGAGCCCTCCCGAACCTAGACCAACAGCCAAGGTGCAGGCGCTGCGGCCAGCGACGACCGCGAAGGCCCAACGGTGGCTATCACGGTTGATGGCGAGCGTGCCGGTGTCGCCGGCCGCGGCGCGGCTGATCTGCTTTGCCTGCTGGGATGTGATCGCTCCTTCGGCCACGAGCTTGGCGACATCGACCAGGAGTTTCATGGGCGCCACGCGAAACTTTGATCGCAATGGATCGATTACCGAGGGAATTTGGGGTTGTAACGTGGCGCGGCCGCTGGCGGCAGCGGCGCAAATCCCTTGTCAGCTCTGCCGCACTACGAAAGTCGGCGCCGACCCAGCTGCGTTGCAGCTCATTGCGCAGGCGACGGCTTGCAACGGATTGACGATGTGATCTTCGACAGGAACTCGAGACCATCTCGACCTCCTGCGCGGCCCCACCGTACGTGGCGCAGCGAACGCAGCGTTCGCTAGCCTTGTAAGATCCTATTAAAAGGTGTTTATCTCGCGTTAGATCCATTTTATAGGACTTTATGAGATGAATGACTTGACATCGTCGCCGTTACATCCTATTAAACGGATCTAAGGCCGGTCTAGGTCCTCTTAATGGGATCTTATCCATGCGCGTGTCGAAGGCTACCAACGCTCTCCCCCTCGCCGTCCGAAGGGCACTCAAGAAGCTTGGTGCCGATATCTCTGCCGCACGCCGGCGGCGAGGACTAATCGCCAAGCTCGTGGCTCAGCGCGCCTTCATCAATCCGAAGAGCCTGATCCGGGTGGAGCGCGGAGATCCTGGGGTTTCGATCGGCATCTACGCAACGGTTCTATTCGTCCTCGGGATGTCTGATCGGATCGCCGATCTTGCGGATATTTCGCACGACCCCTTGGGGCGCACGCTCGCCGAAGAGCAACTCCCCAAGCGGGTCAGAACGGGTCACCGTCTTGTGCCGGAAGTGAGCGATGGAGCGTGAGATCCACGTCTATTTGGACGTTGCCAACGAGCCCTTGCTTGTTGGTCGGCTCTGGGCTCGCGACAAGCAGGGAACGGAGACAGCAACCTTTATGTATGATGCCGCTTGGTTGCAACGACCAGAGGCCGTCTCCTTGGCACCCTCACTCCCTCTCACGCCCGGTACCTTCCAGTCAGCCAAGGGGTTGTTTGCTGCGTTCAGCGATGCTGCACCGGATCGGTGGGGCAAGAAGCTCATGCGGCATCATGAGCGCGACCGCGCCGCGGCGTTGGGGACCAAACCGCGTAAACTCCTTGACGTCGATTTCCTATTGGCGGTGAACGACGAGATACGGTTGGGGGCGCTGAGATTCAAACGCCCTAAGGATGATCGATATCTCAGTATCAATACAACGCCTGTGCCTCCGCTAATCGAGCTAAAGACCCTGCTTTCAGCTGCTGATCGGGTGGAGAAGGGCAAGGAAAGAAGGGGTGATCTTAGCCTCCTTCTTGCGCCTGGTGGATCTCTTGGCGGCGCTCGTCCCAAGGCTGTCATCCGCGACCGGAACGGACATCTGTCGCTCGCAAAGTTCCCGTGGAAAATGGATGAATGGTCAGTCATTCTTTGGGAGAAAGTTACGCTTGATTTGGCAAAGAACGCTGGGATTGACGTCTCGGGGTACCGTCTTGAACCGGTGGGCAAGCGGCAAGTTCTGCTCATCAACCGGTTCGATCGTCGAAGAGCTGGCGGTCGTGTCCCCTACATGTCGGCGATGACCGCCTTGGATGCGGTCGATCACGAGGAAGACCGTAGCTATTTGGAGATCGTCGACGCCTTGCGTCAACTAGGCGGGGAGCCCGAGAGCGACGCTCGTCAGCTTTGGCGCCGAATGGTGTTCAACATCCTTGTATCGAATACTGATGACCATCCGCGAAATCACGGCATGCTGCTGGGTCCACGTGGCTGGCGGCTCGCTCCGGCCTTTGACATGAATCCATGCCCACATGACGTCGGCGGAGGGCTTCACGTCTTGGCGATCAACGAGCAGGATCACACCGGATCTCTCGATATAGCTCTCTCGGTAGCAAACTACTTCGGATTGTCATCTAGGGAAGCAAATGCCATTGCGGGCGAAGTAGGAGTTGCGGTGGCGAGTTGGAGAGAGAAGGCGATGGCCCATAGAATTCCGAAGCCTGAAATTGAGCGGCTCAGCTCCGCGTTTGCCCACAACGACGTGGACCAAGCGCTTGCACGTCGGGAGACTTGCGCTCCAAAACCCGCCAGAGCGAGGCGGCAGAAGACGCCGGCCCGAATTTAAAATCAAAATGGGTCTCTTCAGAGAGGCGACTTCGTGACCCCTGCTCGGTCGCCAGGCTCGAGCAGCGCGCGATGATGACCAGGGCAGAGACCGAGAGGCCGGGAGAGCAAATGTGGTCGTCGAACCACGGCCGATGATGCGTCAACAATCATGGTGAGACTAGGCTGATGTCCAACATCCATCACTCGGCAGCCGAGGGTTACGCCGCAATGGCAACAAGCTACGCAAGAGGCCGACCAGATTATCCACTTCAAGTCAATGATTGGCTGCGCGACGATCTGGCACTGGGAAAAGGTAAGGTCGCGCTCGACCTCGGCGCCGGCACAGGAAAATTCTTGGCTTACCTGCGAAACACTGAGGCGACCGTCATCGCCGTTGAGCCCGTTCCCGCCATGTTGGCACAGTTGGTCAATCTCCACCCAGGTGTGGAAGCAAGGCAAGGGTCAGCTGAACGCATTCCGCTTGCTGACTCCTCTGTGGATGCCGTCGTCTGTGCACAATCGTTTCATTGGTTTGCGAGCATCAACGCGCTGAGCGAAATTCGCAGGATCTTGAAGAGGGGCGGCTTTCTCGGGTTAATCTGGAACATCCGCGATGAACGCGTGGCATGGGTTGCTGCCCTGCGCGCAATTTTTGATCCGCACGAAGGGGATGCCCCTCGGTATTACACGCAACTGTGGCGCAGGGTCTTTCCTGCCACTGGCTTCGGGCCACTTTCTGAAAGGTGCTTTCCGCACGGCCACACTGGTTCGCCTGAACACGTTATCGTGGATCGTGTGCTCTCCACGAGCTTTATTGCAGCGCTCCCTGCCATGGAACGCGATCGTGTAAGCGCAGAGGTACGGAAACTGATCGCAAATGTACCTGATCTGACCGGAAGGACCGAAGTGACGATGCCCTATGTAACGGCCGCATTCAGCTGTCAGAGGGTGGACTAGGATCTGTCGGCTAGCAAAGGCGCTGCCCTGGCCGCACGGCCTCTCACCACGCGCCGGCGCTGGCGAAGTTGCACGAAGGATCCGCCTCATGTGCTGCGCTTGGATGGCGCTGGTGAAAATCTCTTGAGCGGCGGTTGGTCAGGCCCGGCCGCTCAACCAGCGGGTAGGGATCTCCAGCTTGCAGCAGACGCCGTCAGAAGCAAACTCATAGTGGACGACGCCCCCAAGCTCATACGGAATGAGATCGCGGATCACCGAGGTTCCGAATCCGCTGGCAGTGGGTGCAACGACCGGAGGGCCACCGGTCTCCTTCCACTCGATCAAGAGGTTTCCACCGGTCAAACCGAGTGACGACAGCCACCAACGTGCCAAGACGCGACCTTGGCCGTTGGACAACGCACCATACTTTGCGGCGTTGGTTGCGAGTTCATGTAGCACCATCGCTACTGGCTGAGTGGCCTCTGCGGCGAGAATGAGCTCTGGCCCTTCAATGTGCGCGCTTACGTCTTTGGCGCAGAAAGCCAGCTCGCTCCGGACGAGTGCGCCGAGACTTACACCCTGCCAGCGGCTGCGACTGAGCAGAGCGTGGGTATTCGCCAACGAGTTGATGCGGCGGTTGAGCATGTCGAGGAATTCTTCCGCCGAACCGCTGCACTCCCGAGAACATTGTGCAATCGCGGCAACGCACGCGAGCACGTTTTTCACGCGATGATCGAGTTCGGCAACCAGGAGGCTCTTGTGGTCCTCTGCCTTGCGGCGCTCGGTCACATCTATGTAGATACCCGTTAACCGCTCCGCTCGGCCGGCATTGTCATAGGCAATCAGGCTTCGCGCTTCGATCCACTTGATCTCACCACCGGGGCGGACGACGCGAAACTCGCTAACGAGCTCGGACCGCCGTTCCTTGAACGCACGAACGTGCTCGTTGCGCAGGCGCTGCATATCGTCTCGATGCACACGCGAGTGCCACTGTCGGGCGGTGAGTTCCATGTTGCTGTCGGATAGACCAAAAATCGCCATGCTGGTGCGTGTAAACCGCATCGTTCCCGCAGAAATATCGTATGTATAATCACCGACGCGCGCGGCTCTGCGGGCAAGCTCGAACTGCGCGTTGCGCTCGGCCAATGCCTGTTCTGCCCGCTTGCGCTCGGTAACGTCGATTTGTGCTCCGATCCTTCGTATTGGTGCCCCAGCATCGTCGTAGGACATGAGGACACGGGATTCGATCCACCTCACCTCGCCGTCGCGCAATATTCGAAATTCGGAGACGATCTCGCTTTCATGTTTAGCCAACACTGCGCGAGCGATCGCGTCGAGCCGCGGTAGATCGTCCGGATGCACCAGTCCACGCCAATGTTGGGTTGAAATCTCCTGCGTATTCTCGGGAAGGCCATAGATGGCCGCACACCCCGGTGAGAGCTGCAATTTTTGTGTGGCGTGGTCATATGTGAACGTGCCGATCTTGGCGATCTTTCCGGCGAGATCCAGCTGCGTGTTGCGATCTGCCGCTCGGAGCTCAGCCTGCTTGCTCGCAGTAATGTCTGCAATGCAAGCGATCCAGCCAATGATTGACCCATTGGGATCGCGATCCGGGACGTACACGACGCGGTAATAAGACCCTTCTGCACCATAGTGAAAGGGAATGACCGTTTCGTACTCGACGCGCTCGCCGGTGAGCACACGTTCAACGTAGGGGAGGATGGTGCTGAACGCAGCCTCACCCATCACCTTGACGATGGGCCGCCCGATGATTTCACTCAGAGGCAAACCGCAAATGGTTGCATACGTCTCGTTAGCCCCCAGATAATAGAGATCGCGGCTGCAGCGCGTAATGCCGATGCCGGCCGTGTTCAAAGTTGCGCTCAACTCATCCGACACCTTGCGCAGCTGCTCAGCTTGCGCCCGACTGGTTGCCTCGCTGACGCGGAGCGCTTCCAGCGTCTCGGCAAGATCTCTGCGAGTGCTCCTCAGAAGGAGCTCGATGTTGATCGCACGCTGCAATGTGCCCCCATCGCAGTATTGGCCACGGCTGACGCAAAGGGCCCAGGCAGCAAGAAGAACCGGGATCCACCGGGCATGGAATCAGGGAAAACCCCGATGCTCGAACGGGCTGCAATGGCGGCCTTTCCCTCCCCGCTGAAGCGCTTTTTTGCCTCACCGAGCGACCAGGTCGTGGCGTCGCGGATACAACAGAAGTCCTTCAGATAACTGGCGGAATTGCCGCAGGCGGCGAGACCGCCACGAGCGCGGTCGTTGCTTTGGCTGAGCCGCAGCCGCCGAGCAAAAGGCCGCTCGTTCTTGATCTCGGTCGATGCCCAAGGCGCAAAGATCGCTCTCAATCGTTGCGCCGGTCCACGATGGGCAGCTCGCAGCCAGCTTTAGGAACACGAATGGGGCTCAACGCTCGAGCCGTCGTTGAGCCGGGGCGATCAGGTTGTCCGGCGTTTCGGCGGCCCGGAAGAGCTTGAGGTCGCTGACGCGCCTCTGCCATCGATCCAGGCGGCTGGGCCTTGTGCGCGGGCTTGCCTCGAGCTTGGAGTGGGACACCGCGGTGAATGCAGCGCTCGTTCGCGCACTTGGCGCCACGCCGATCGATCAACGTCCAGACGTCATGTGCGTTCTGCCGCGCGGGTTCGAGGTCGAATTCGACGGCGTCGGTAAGGACGCCGCGGGCGGCGCGCATGGGCGTGCCTGCAATTGCTGGGCTACACGGGCGCGTGCCGCCCGTCATGCAAAATTGTCTCCTGAGCCGCAATCATCGCGACGTTGGTCTCTTGCTGTGTGACCTTGCGGGTGGTCCAGCCGCCACCGGTCGTTCCATCCAGGCATTCCAGTCGTCGACAGGAACACCTGTCGCCGGCGCCAAGATTCAATTATGACAGGGCGGGGGCTTGTTTGTCGTTGGCGAGGCCCTGCTTTGCTTGGAGCCATTTGCGGGGATCCATTACGTCCATGAGAAAACGCCATGCAGCCTATGCAATTCTTGCTGCTGCAGTGGCGGCAGCTCTGATCGACAATCGCGTGCAGTTGACCCGCCCTGGGATGGCGCAGTCAAGTGACGAGCTCTCATCCCTCGGCAAGCAAGTCGAGCATCTCTATGAAGCTGGCAGATATTTGGAGGCGGCCCCGTCCGCGGAACGATACGTGGCGCTCGTGCGCGAACGGTACGGCGGGGAGCACAGCGAGGTTGCGACCGCACTAGACCATCTGGCGCAGATCTATCGTGTGCTGGGTCGAATCGCTGAAGCCGAGACCCTTTACAGAGAGTCGCTGGCCATCCGCGAGAAGACGTTGGGCCCCGATCACCTGGAGGTCGGGGTTTCTTTGAATTACCTCGGCGTTTTGTATTACGCACAAGCAAGGTACGCGGAAGCCGAAGTTCTCATCAGACGCGGGCTGGTCATCCGCGAGAAGGTGCTGGGGCCGGACCACGCTGATGTGGGGGAATCCGTTGGCAATCTGGCCATGATCCATCAGGTTCAAGGTCACTATGCAGAAGCCGAGGCACTTCACAAACGCGCGCTCGATATCACCGAGAAGGTGTTTGGTCCTGAGCATAGCGCCTTGGGAATGTGGCTCAATAATTTGGCTGAACTCTATCGGTTGCAAGGCCGGTATGCCGACGCCGAGCCGCTCATCAAACGCGCTCTGGCTATCACCGAGCGCGCCCTGGGTCCCGACCACCCGGATGTGGGTTTCCGGTTGAACAATCTCGCCGTGCTCTATCACCAGCAAGGTCGCTTTAGCGAGGCCGAGCCGCTGTACAAGCGAGCGCTTGCGATTGCCGAAAGAGCGCAGGGTGCGGAACACGCCGACGTTGGGAGGTGGCTCAACAATTTGGCCGAGCTCTACCGGGCCCAGGGCCGTTATGACGAGCTTGAGCAACTCGTGAAGAAGGCGCTCAAGCTCCGAGAGAATGCGCTTGGACCTGACCATCCTGACGTCGGCGTCTCCGTCAGCAATCTTGCGCTTCTCTACCACAATCAAAAACGATTTGCCGAGGCCGAGGCGCTGCACAGGCGCGCGATTTCCATATTCGAGAAGGCGTTGGGGAGCGATCACCCGGACGTTGCCCTGCCCCTCAACAACCTTGCCGCCACCCTTGATAGCCAAGGGCGTTATGCGGAAGCCGAAGCACTTTACCAGCGCTCTCTGGCGATCCGGCGCAGGGCATTGGGTGAGGACCACCCCGATGTGGGACAATCGCTTAACAATTTGGGCTGGCTCAATTTCGTGCAGCGCGATTGGGCAGCCGCCACAGCGTATTGGCAGCAAAGCACGGATTTGCTCATTCGCCGGTCGAAGCGCGGAACGGAAACAATTGGTGCGGCGCGTGTTGGCAAGGGTAAGAGCGAGGCGGATCGCGAGAATTACCAGTTTCGCAACCTGACTAAGGCGATGTATCGTTTAGCGGCGGCAGAGCGAGCACAAGAGCCCCACTGGACCCGCGATACGTTTGGAATCACGCAATGGGCGCAATCCTCTGAAGCCGGTGCCTCGCTGGCGCAGATGTCGGCGCGACTAGCCAAAGGCGACGGAGCGCTCGCCCTGCTTGTCCGCGAGCGCCAAGACCTCGTCGGCCAATGGCAGACACGCGACAAGGCGCTGGTCGCTGCCCGCTCGCAACCTCCCGAGAAGCGCGATGCAAAGGGTGAGGTAGGGCTGTCGAACAGCCTAGCCGCCATCGATAAACGCATCTCCGAAATCGACCGCACTTTGGAGAAGGGCTTTCCGGACTATGCGGCTCTTGCCAGCCCTGCACCGTTGGACATGAGCGGGGCGCAGGTTCTGTTGCGCGACGAAGAAGCCCTGGTTCTCTTTCTAGACACGGAGGCGCTGCAGCCGACGCGTGAGGAGACCTTCATCTGGGCGGTGACCAAGACCGACGCACGCTGGGAACGGAGCAGCCTGGGGAGCTCGGCGTTGCGCGATAAGGTCGCTGCACTCCGCCGAGCTCTCGACCCGGGAGCGAGCGGCGCCCGTGCGGCGGTCTCCCTGGCGACCACTGACGCTGAGGCAAGATACTTTGACCTTGGGCTCGCGCATGAGCTCTACGATGCCTTGTTCGGCAAGATCGAAGACCTGATTAAGGGCAAGCATCTGCTGATTGTCCCTTCGGGGCCGTTGACCTCTCTTCCCTTCCAGGTGCTCGTCACGAGCAGACCTGCACAGCGCGGCGCATCGGCAGCCCCCGACTTTCGTTCGGCCCAATGGCTTATTCGCCGGCACGCCCTGAGCGTGCTGCCAACGGCTGGCTCCCTTAAAGCGATCCGACAGAATGCCAAGGTAAGTCGGGCGGGGAAGCCATACCTTGGTATCGGCAATCCACTGGTTGAGGGCCCGAACGGCAACGACCGTCGGGCCTTCGCCATCGAAGGGTGCCAGTGGCATGACCAGGCGTTGCCAGCCCGTGTGCCCGAGGTCGAACGCATCCAACTCGGGCCGCGTAATGTGAGCGAATACTTCCGCGGTAGTCTTGCCAATGTCGCCGAGATACGCCGGCTTTCGCCGCTCCCAGAAACTGCGACAGAGCTCTGCCAGATCGGGCGCGGCCTTGGCGGTGGGGAGGACAGCATACTGCTCGGCAGCGCCGCCACTGAGACAGCTATCAAGCGTCTGAGCGCCGCGGGCAAGCTGGCCGAATATCGCGTTTTGCATTTCGCTACCCATGGCCTCATCGCCGGCGAATTCGGCGATTTGGCCGAACCGGCACTCGTGCTATCGCCCCCCGAAACAGCGAGCGAGGAAGATGACGGACTTCTGGCAGCCTCCGAGGTGGCCGGCCTCAAGCTGGATGCCGACTGGGTGATCCTGTCGGCATGCAACACCGCAGCGGGCGACCAAAGCAATGCCGAAGCCCTCTCTGGCCTCGCCCGCGCGTTCTTTTACGCTGGAGCACGGGCCCTGCTGGTTTCGCACTGGCCCGTCAACTCGGGTGCTGCGGTTGAATTGACCACGGTCGCTTTCCAGGAGATGCGCAAGGCCGAGGCTGCGGGTGTGTCGATGGGTCGGGCAGAGGCCCTGCGCAACGCCATGTTAGCGCTGATCGACACAGGTTCGGCGCGCGAGGCGCACCCCACGATATGGGCTCCGTTTGTACTGGTGGGCGAAGGCGGAGCTGGGCGATGATGCGGGACTGGGCTGTGTCAGCGTCTGAATTTGAAGTTGATTGTTTCTTATCCCCTCCGTCCAAAGCGCCTGAACGAGGGCGTCGGCGACGGCCCCCTCGATTCTCGAAGTCCCCGGTGCTCTCCATTGGCTCCCGGCATTCCCGAGCCACCCTTTTGGTGCCAGGTGGCTGGAAGGCGCTGCAACTGCCCGACTTTCGATGAGATGAGGTTTGCCAGCAAGCTGGCTCGTGCCCAAGCGCTGCACCCCAACGCATGGCACTAAAAGCCATTAGGTAAACTCCTCTGCGCCGATGGGCATCTGCGTCCGCGTGAACTACTCGTTGCGAAACGAGTGAGATAAGACGGATCGAACGTTTCATGATTTTTGCAACCAAGACAGCCGGTGAAGCGATGCCGGTCTACGATGCCGTCGTCATCGGTTCTGGCTACGGCGGCGGTGTCGCAGCATCCCGACTCGCACGCATGGGTCTTCGCTTGGCGCTCCTTGAGCAGGGGCGGCTTTGGCGGCCCGGCGATTTTCCAATTACGGGCAAGGCACGGCTCAAGGCGCTACGGTTAACGGGCCGGGCGCCGAAGCTTGGCGACCCTGCCGGGCTCTACTACTTGTCGGTCGGCAAGGGGCTGACCGTATTTGGCGCATGCGGCCTCGGCGGGGGGTCGCTGATCAACGCGGGTGTCGCGCTTCGGCCCGATCTTGGGAGATTGCGCAAGGCCGGTTGGCCGCTTGCGGTGGTCAGCGATGGACTCCTGCTCGCGGGGTTCGCGCGCGCGGAGGCAATGCTCGGCGTTGCGCCGGTGCCCGGCCCGGAGCGCTTTGCCAAGTTTGCGGGTATGCGCAGGGCAGCAGAAGCGTCGGGCCGTCCGGTGCAGTTGCCGTCGATGACGATTTCCCATAGCCCGGGACCGAATGCTGCAGGCGTCATGCAGTACGCCTGCCGCCATTGCGGGGATTGCTGGTCTGGTTGCAACGTGGGCGCAAAGAACACCGTAGGGATCACATACATTGCCGATGCAGTCGATCATGGCGCAACGGTGCTCTGCGAAAGCCGGGCCCAGTCGATCTCCAAAACCGAGAGGGGGTGGAAGATCCGGGTGCAGGATCTATCGAGGCCGAGCGCAAGCCGGCGTATCGAGGCGCCGATCGTGGTCCTGGCGGCCGGCACATTGGGAACCGCGGAGCTGCTTTTGCGGGCGCGGCAGTGCGGTCTCGCGCTCTCGCCAAAGCTGGGTGAGAAATTCTCGGCGAACGGTGATGACCTCGCATTTGCCGATAAACTCGACCAGCCGGTCAATGCCATTGCCACGGGCTTTCCGCCTCAGGCGCCACGGGGGACCGCGCCGGTTGGGCCCCACAGTATGGCACTGATCGACCTCGGCGACGAGCATGGTCCTGTGTGGGTTCACGACGGCACGATGATGGCCCTGATGGCCGCACTTGCTCCGCTAGAGAATTTGCTGAAAGGGAAAGTCCGGACCGCGCTGCGGCTATTGAAAGAAGGCATCTACGGCGACGATATGAGTCGATCGCAAATCCTCTACGTCGTCGCGCACGATGATGCCAGTGGGCGCCTGCGACTTCAAAACGATCATGTCATTGTCGACTGGCCGGGCTACAGCGACGCGCCAGAGCGCGTGAAGGCAGAGCAGAAGGTCAAGGCCATGGTCGAAGGCACGGGTGGTGTGTTCGTCGGCAATCCCTTCGCCATGACTGCCTTCGGCGGCAACCGGATCATTGCCCATCCACTCGGCGGATGCGCGATGGGTGAAACGGTGGAGCAAGGTGTCGTGGCGCCCGACGGGCGGGTATTCGATCCAACGAATGGGCCGAGAGGTGTTCATGATGGGCTTTACGTATGCGACGGAGCGGCGGTGCCTTCGGCAATCGGCGTCAGCCCGCTCTTGACGATTACGGCTCTTGCAGAGCGCGCGATGATTTTGGCGGCGGAGCAACTTCACAGGAAGCTCGACGTCAACGCGACGCCCCCTCGCCCGATGCGGGATGCCGCGATGTAGGCCATCCGGGCAACAGCGTTCAACCGGCTTCTTCGTGGACGCGACTGCTGCCGCCAGTTGCCTGGTTCCAGACCGTTGACACCGCGCCTGGCGGAGCGGGCGACCTAGCGACCTCAGTCAATGTTCTGTCGGTTCCGCCGGTGTCGCCGCCCGCTTGCGGTGAAGGGCGTGTCGGGAGGCGTGACTATTTCCAGAGCAATTTCGACGCCAGCCGA
>Ga0075425_100005043_pt1 | contig 13669 bp, 8 predicted proteins | sample SoiMethybrSBSTD4_FD_75300 | JGI IMG/M metagenome (GOLD analysis project Ga0075425, IMG submission 75300) | Bulk soil microbial communities from a Populus tree surrounding site in Tennessee, USA - Soil MetaG P. TD hybrid SBSTD4 | ecosystem: Environmental > Terrestrial > Soil > Tree plantation...
ATCTATTCGCGGCTGCTGAAAGAGCACATCATCTTCATTGGCACGCCCATTGACGACCATGTCGCTAACCTGGCCACCGCGCAAATGCTTTTCCTGCAAGCCGAAGACCCGGAAAGGGACATTCAGCTGTACATCAACTCGCCGGGCGGCTCCATCACAGCAGGTTTCGCGATTTACGACACCATGCAGTTCGTCAAGCCCGATGTGGTCACTACTTGCGTAGGTCAGGCCGCTTCGATTGCGGCGGTTTTACTCGCCGGTGGCGCCCCGAAGAAGCGCTTTGCCCTGCCCAACGCTCGGGTTCTGATTCACCAGCCGTGGATGAGCGGCCTCGGCGGCCAGGCCACCGACATTGACCTGCATGCCAAGGAGATTCTGCGCATGCGTACCACTATCAATCAGATTTTGTCGAGGCATAGCGGCCAGCCGGTGGAGCGCATCGAGAAGGATGTCGAACGCGATTACATCATGAATCCCGATCAGGCCAAGGAATACGGCATGATTGACGAAATTATTTTCAAGCATCGCTGACGCTCGGGCGGCGCTCGAGAGGCGTTCCAAAAAGTTAGTAGCCGTTGCGGATTGTTTTTGGCACAAACACAAATTCGGCCTAGAATAAACATGTACCTGCACTCTGCCACAGGCTTGGCCGAGGCGAGGCCCTCACACTCGTGAAACAAAAATATAGCTCCGACGAACCGCTTCGCTGTTCCTTCTGTCATAAGACGCAGGAACAGGTCGAGAAGTTGATTAGCTCGCCCTCGGACTATCCGCGCGCGTACATCTGCAATGAGTGCGTCAGCGTATGCGAAACGATCCTCGAAGACGAAAAGCGCGAACAGGCTGCCGCTCCGGCCCGCCGTCTTCCCCGCCCGCCCGAAATCAAACAGTTTCTCGATGGCTATGTCATCGGACAGGACCGCTCCAAGAAAAAACTGGCCGTCGCCGTTTACAATCACTACAAACGAATCTTCCTGAACAAGCAGCCCGGCGACGTCGAACTCAGTAAGTCCAACATTTTATTGATCGGGCCGACCGGCACCGGCAAGACGCTGCTCGCGCAAACATTGTCGCGAATGCTCGATGTGCCTTTCGCCATCGTGGATGCCACCACCCTCACCGAGGCCGGTTATGTCGGCGAAGATGTCGAAAACATAATTCTCAAGTTGCTGCAGGCCGCCGACGGCGACGTTCAAAAAGCTCAGCAAGGCATCATCTACATCGACGAAATCGACAAAATCGCCAAGAAGGACGAAAACCCGTCCATTACCCGCGACGTTTCCGGCGAAGGTGTCCAGCAAGCACTCCTCAAAATTCTGGAAGGTACTGTTGCTAACGTTCCTCCGCAGGGCGGGCGCAAACATCCGCATCAGGAATTTACGCCGGTGGACACCACCAATATTCTTTTCATCTGCGGCGGCGCTTTCGTCGGCCTCGAAAAGATTATCGAAAAACGCGCTGGAACTCGTGCTCTTGGCTTTCACACCGACGTGACTCCGGCCACCGCTCAGCGCCGCAACATGGAACTGCTCGAACAGGTGCAGCCCGGCGATTTGATCCGCTACGGATTGATTCCCGAATTTGTGGGCCGCTTGCCGGTCGCTGGCGTCATGAACGACCTCGACAAAGCAGCGCTCATGAAGATTCTGACCGAGCCGAAAAACGCCCTGCTCAAGCAATACCAGCGCCTCTTTGAATTTGAAAACGTCCGGCTGCGCTTTACCGACGACGCTCTCGAAACCGTCGCGGAGTTGGCTCTTCAGCGCAAGGTTGGTGCGCGCGGCTTGCGCATGATTCTCGAGGACCTCATGCTGGAGTTGATGTACCACCTGCCCATGCAACGTAAGGTTCGCGACTTTGTGGTTACCGCGGACATGGTCCGCGGTCACGAAATCAATTGGAGTTTGCTCGAAAAAGCCGGCTAAAGTCCTGCGCCAGCGCGACGGGGTTAGTCGCCGCGATTTTGCTTGAAGAAGTTCAGGGGCCTAATGTTTAACCGCGAAAAACAGGAAATGAAGCGCGTACCCATGATGCCGGTGCGCGATATGGTCATCTTCCCCCAGCAGATGACGCCATTCATCGTCGGCCGCGAAGCCAGCGTCCGGGCGCTTGAGGAAGCGCTCGCCGGCGACAAAAAAATCTTCCTTTCTACCCAGCACGACGCTTCGGTTGACGATCCCAAACCGGAAGAAATCTACGCCGTCGGCACGCTGGCCAACATCGTGCAGAGCGTCAAGCTTCCCGATGGCAACATCAAAGTTCTCGTCGAGGGTGTTGAGCGCGCTCGCGCCATCTCCGTCGCCGCCGAAGAAGGCTTCTTCCGCGCCTCCATTCGCCTGCTCGGAGTCCGTGTAGAACCCTCGCCTCAGCTCGATCAACTCGTCCAGAAAATCACCGGCCTCTACGAACAGTTCATCAAGCTTTCGCAGAGTCTGAACTACGACACCATGATCGCCGCCGCCCGCGTGGACGACGCGGCGCGTCTATCTGACACCATCGCCGCCAATCTCCAGCTTCCCGTCGACGAAAAGCAGGATCTCCTTGAAACCACCGATCCCGTCGAGCGCCTCACCCGCATCTCCGACATTCTCGAAATCGAGCTCGAAAAACTCAACGTCGACCGCAACATCAACACCCGCGTCAAGCGCCAGATGGAGCGCGCGCAAAAAGAGTACTACCTCAACGAAAAACTCAAGGCTATCCAGAAAGAACTCGGCCGCGGCGAAAAAAGCGAAATCGACGAGCTGAAAAAGAAAATTGAAAGCGCCGGTATGTCTCCAGAGGTCCAGGAAAAGGCGCTAACCGAACTCAAGCGCCTCGAACTCATGCCGCCCATGTCGGCGGAATCCACCGTAAGCCGCAACTATCTCGACTGGCTGCTTGCTGTGCCCTGGAAAAAACGCTCCAAGGAAATCCGCGATATCAAGCTCGCCGAAGAGATCCTCAACAAAGAGCATTTTGGACTGGAAAAGATCAAGGATCGCATCCTTGAATTTCTGGCCGTCCGCCAGCTCGTCAAGAATCCCAAAGGCTCCATCCTCTGCTTCGTCGGACCTCCGGGCGTCGGCAAGACTTCTCTAGCCATGTCCATCGGCCACGCCACCGGCCGCAAGTTTGTCCGTGTTTCCCTCGGTGGCGTCCGCGATGAAGCCGAAATTCGCGGCCATCGCCGCACCTACATCGGCGCCCTGCCCGGCCAGATCATCCAGATGATGAAAAAGGCCGGCACCGTCAATCCGATTTTCGTGCTCGACGAAGTGGATAAAATGTCCACCGACTTCCGTGGTGATCCTTCCGCAGCCTTGATGGAAGTCCTCGATCCCGAGCTCAACCACTCCTTTACCGATCACTATCTCGATGTCGAATATGACCTGTCCAAGGTCATGTTCGTCTGCACGGCCAACGTCCTGCACACCATTCCTCAGCCTTTGCAGGACCGCATGGAAATCCTGCGCCTCGCCGGCTACACCGAACAGGAAAAGCTCGAAATCGCCAAGCGCTTCCTGGTCAAGCGCGGTCGCGATGCCACCGGCATCACGGAAGAAAATCTTGCCTTCACCGACGAAGGCCTGCTGCATATCATTCGCCATTACACTCACGAGTCCGGTGTCCGCAACCTCGAACGCGAAATCCAAAACATTGCGCGCAAGGTTGCCCGCAAGGTGGTCACCGACGGTTCCGCGGTCAAACTGGAAATCACCGCTGCCAATGCCGGCGAGTATCTCGGCATTCTCAAATACCGTGAATTCTGGCTCGAAAAGCATAACGAAATCGGCCTCGCCACCGGGCTCGCGTGGACCGAAGTCGGCGGTTCTGTGCTGGCCGTGGAAGCCACCATCATGGAGGGCAAGGGCCGCCCGATCCTCACCGGCAAACTCGGCGACGTCATGCAGGAATCCGCGCAAGCGGCCATGAGCTACGTCCGCTCTCGCTCTCATCAATTCGGCTTGCCAAAAGATTTTTATCGCAACCTCGACATCCACGTGCACGTTCCGGAAGGTGCTATCCCGAAAGATGGGCCCTCCGCCGGCATCACCATTTGCACCTCCATCGTCAGCGCGCTCACCCGCATTCCCGTACGCTGCGACGTCGCGATGACCGGCGAAATCACCCTGCGCGGCAAGGTCCTGCCCATCGGCGGGGTCAAGGAAAAACTGCTGGCCGCCCACCGAATGGGCTTGCGTACCATGCTGCTTCCGAAGGACAATGAGAAAGACCTGGCGGACATCCCCCAGGAGATCCTCGCTAGTCTCACGGTAAATCTTGTCGAGACCATGGATGCAGTGCTGCAGGTTGCGCTCGAGCGGCCGATTGTGCCCGTCGCTGTCGCAACCGTCGCCGGTGAGTTTGCCGGTGAGGCCGAGAAAGATAAGAGTTTGACCAACTGACGCATTCCGCTTCGCTTGCGGTTCCTCCGCTGGCGCTTCTCAAGAACTTCACGCGGGACGCGATAGTTGCCAATCAAAAACGGTTTGCCTTCCTGCTGGGTCAGGACTCAGCGTTTGCCTCGCGAACTCTGAGCGAACCTGGCTTTGCTGCCGGAGCGGTAATCCATCCCGTGAACCAATCTGATTTCTGGAAACTTTCACTACTCAAAAACCAAGAAGTTAAGGACATATGGCTAAAGAAACAGCAGAGCAAAACAACCAAATCAGCATCAGCCTGGCTGAGCTGAAAGAACGCAACATCACCGACCTCGCCAAGATCGCCAAGGAACTCAACGTCCCCGGCGCCAGCGGCATGCGCAAGCAGGAGCTGATCTTCCAGATTCTCCGTGCGCAAACCGAAAAGAGCGGACTCATCTTCTCTGAAGGCGTCCTCGAATGCCTCCCCGACGGATTCGGTTTCCTCCGCGCGCCTGAGTACAACTACCTCCCCGGCCCGGACGACATCTACGTCTCGCCTTCGCAAATCCGCAAGTTCGATCTGCGCACCGGCGACACCGTCTCCGGCCAGGTTCGCCCTCCCAAGGACGGCGAGCGCTACTTCGCTCTCATCAAAGTCGAGGCTGTCAACTTTGAAGATCCCGAAGTTGCCCGCAACAAAATCTTCTTCGATAACCTGACTCCACTCTATCCGCAGGGCCGCCTCAAGATGGAAACGGCCAAGGAAAACATGACCGGCCGCGTGCTCGACCTTCTCTGCCCCGTCGGCAAAGGACAGCGGGGCTTGATCGTCGCTCCTCCTCGCACTGGTAAGACGATGATGCTGCAATCCATCGCCAATTCCATCACCACGAATCACCCCGAAGTTGCTCTGATCGTTCTCCTCATTGACGAACGCCCCGAAGAAGTCACCGACATGCAGCGCACCGTCAAGGGCGAAGTGATCAGCTCCACCTTCGACGAAGCGCCGCAGCGCCACATCCAGGTCGCCGAAATGGTTCTCGAAAAGGCCAAGCGTCTGGTCGAGCACAAGCGCGACGTCGTCATTCTTCTCGACTCCGTCACCCGCCTCGCGCGCGCCTACAACGCCGTCACTCCGCCCTCAGGCAAAGTCCTCTCTGGTGGTATTGACGCCAACGCCCTTCAGCGCCCGCGCCGTTTCTTTGCTGCAGCCCGCCACGTCGAGGAAGGTGGTTCGCTCACCATCATCGCCACTGCCTTGATTGACACCGGTAGCCGTATGGACGACGTCATCTTCGAAGAGTTCAAGGGCACGGGCAACATGGAAATCAACCTCGACCGCCGCCTCTCCGACAAGCGCGTCTTCCCGGCCATCGACATCCAGCGCTCCGGCACGCGTAAGGATGAACTGCTCCTTCCGCCCGATGAACTCAGCCGCGTCTGGGTTCTACGCAAGGTTTTGAGCCCTCTCTCCACCGTCGAAGCGATGGAGCTCTTGCTCAGCCGCCTGACTAAGACGAAGTCCAACGGCGAATTCCTGGCTTCGATGTCGACTCCGGCCTAAGGATTCCCTCACCTCCACAAGGGTGGGGATAGCAGTAGCGGTTTCTCCCTTCTCGTTAGCTCTCTCCTCTCGAGTTGCGTGGCCCAGCACGTATGCACTGGTCCGCCGACGCGAGAGGAGACCATGTTTGAGCGCTTCATCGCCGGGCAGGCGATTCTCAAAGATAACTTCACTCGGTTTGGCTACGACTGGCCTTTCGTTCCGTCCAGCCCGGCGCCGCGCCGGCAATTCACTCCATCTGCTGCGTACGCCGTCGACGCCGTCACCATGGTTTTTCCCTGGGAGTCTCGGGTCGGGGGCAGTCTGGCCTTTGTCGCTTTCCAAACGCATGAGCTCCTCGGCGGCGCCGCACTTCTACGCTCTCAAACTTCTTCGCACCATTCTCAGAGACCTGCTCGACTTAGGGGAAATTGAAGCCGTCGTTCGCGAAGAACCCGCCATCGCGTACAAGCTGCTCCGCTACCTAAACTCCCCCTCGTCGGCCACTCAATCGCCCCGAGCATTTCCTTTCCGCCGCCTCCCGCGCCTCCGCCTTTCCGGCTAAGGGAAAAGCCGCGCGAGTATCCTCGAGCGGCTTCCTATTGCGCGTCCATTGCTCCCGCCCTGGCTTGCAATGGGCGCGCAGCTCTCATTTTTGCGGTAGCAACGCAGTACTTGCGTCACACCGCTTCTTCCTTCTCCACTGCCGCGATGTAGTCGAGCACTCGCTCGCTCCATCCGTCAATGTGCGTCCAGCCATTCCCATAGCCGATTCCGCTCTTGTACGGCGCGACGTTGATCACGTACGCCTGGTCGGTCCACGCCGGCAGAATTCCGTCGTGCGACTGTTCGTCCGTGATCACGATCACCCGGTCCACATCGCTCCACTCCTTCCACGCCTGCAGTGTGCTCAGTGCGCGCTTCAGGTACGTTCCGGAGTGCGCCTGCGACTTCACAATCGCATCGCGCAGCGCGAACCCGCGCCGCGGAGGAATCGCAACACAAGCGTCCGAAAACGTTGCGATGCAAAACTCCTCGGCCTTCTCGCGAAGCAGAATCGCCAGACCTGCTGCTGCATCCATGCGGGTGGTCTCGCCCTTCTTCGCCAGCTTGTAGTTCATCGAGCCGGAAACGTCCACTACCAGCCCCGTCACTCCCGGCAGCGTTTCGAATCCAGCGATGCCCTTCAGCATCGCCCTTTCGATCGCTTCCTCAAGCTTGGGAGCGTAGCGGGCTGCCGTCACGAAGCGAAATGGCAGCGCTCGCGCGATTCCCTTTTCCAGGCGTTCCGCGATCAGCTTCGGCGGCACACCTGCCGCCAGCATCAGCCGCAGGTTGCGCAGCACGGCCATTCCACCCACTTTGCCTTCGCGCAGTAGCCGTTCCCAGGTCTCGCGCTTGTCCTTCCCTGCGGACAAGGCAACCTCCCACGTGTCGGGAGATTCGAGCGTGTTCTCAACGAGCTTCTTCCAGGTCTCGGCTTGTTCTGCGTTTTTCGGCTTGGCATGGCAAAGGAACAGCACGTCGCGCAGCTTCACGACGCGGTCACGGTTGTACTTCGCCAGCTGGTAGGCGTCGAACTTCGTGAACGCCTTCGCCAGCCCGCGCTTTACGCCCGCGGAGAGCGGCTCTTTGCGCGTCTTCCAATACAGCGCGACGAACTCTCCGAGTTCGTCCGCCCGCTGAACTACTCGTTCCAGCGTCTCCGCCACCAGCGGTCCGGCACCCTTGCGGCGCGCCAGTTCGCGGGTCAGGAAGAGTGAAACATGGCGCAGATGCATCCTGTCGCGTGCTTCGCAAGCAAGCGCGGCTACATCTTCCGGCTTGTTGCGCGCTACGAGTTCCACGATGCGTTTCGCGATGTCGTTACCCTTTTCGTAGAACGTGTCTTCCCAGAGCAGGCACGTCAGCACGCTGCGCCGCAGCTCGCGCCGTGGATCGATATGCTGCGCCACCGCTCCTTCGTGCGTCCGCGCCGGAAACATCCGCTTCCACACATTTAGTTTCGCCATCTTCCTTCTCCTCCTTTCCATCGCCGGTTGAGCCAAGCGGTGTCCATCAAAAACTTGCGGGACGGGAACAAACGGTCGCGGAACATTACGTGCTCTTCCACTGAGCCACTGGTCCGCAGCCTTGCCGCGTCACAACCGGCAAGTTTGCTTAGACCAGGTGGGAATCGAACCCGCGACATCCCGCAATCTCTCCTGCAAAATCGCGCCGGGAGGAAAATCGAACAGAGTAGCGGGGCTTACATGCCCCGCGCATCGTGTGACAGACGAAGTACCTCTGCGCAGCGCCATCCCGGCTAACCCGATGGGAACGATCGGTTCGCGTTTGTAGCTTGAGCTTCTGCTCCTGGCGAAGCAGGCGGGCTTCGAGACCGCATCCTCTCCGTCCGCCCGAAGCGGACGGAGCGCTCTCTTGGCCGAAGTAACGCGCACCTTCACCACACCGGTTCTCCGTGTGGCGGGAATTCGCGGCTCAGGACATGACCAATGCTCTACCCGCTGAGCTACAGCAGCAGTCCGGGTAGGCGCTGCCGCTGGTGGGACTCGAACCTCACGACCGTTGGTTCCGAACTAGCCCAAGCCTTCACCACGCCACAAACTCTTCGCAAAATCTCCTTCCCTCGTTACTTCATTACATCTTCGACTTTTTTCCTTCCCCGCACACCCGTACCGTTGGCGGTCAAAACGTACTTTTATTAACCTACTAGTTAACACGAGACCGCAATCCCAGGGAGGAACCAGCGTTCACGGGGTGTGGGGAGTCGAACCCCAGCCTTGCGGCTGTACCAGAAGTAACCGTGGACTTCGCCATCCCGGGAATCTCAGCCCGTAATGTAACCTATTCCAATTAAATGACTTATTGACTTAGCGTCGGATTCGCGTGGTAAAGCAGACCGCGTCGCCGTGCCATCCCAAGTCATTCATTGGGTCGGATTGTTTGTCAGACGACACTCATTGCTCTCCACGCTCAGTAGGGACTGCGGACAAAAGCAGCTTGAAACTGAGGTAACCGTAAAGTAAACGGAAACTGGGTTTCTGTCAAGCAGAATTTTTCAGCTGTGAAAAGAATTTATGGATCAGCACCTTCATATATCGGATTGCAAATGAACACGATTTCTTCAAGACGTGACTCCTGCCGCGTTCGCATATCGATGCTGCCAGGCCATCGCCGCGCCGATCAGATTCGTATCTTCTGCCAGTGACGCCAGTGCGATTTCCGTTTTTTCCGCGGGAACGAACCGGCAACCGCTCTGGATCACTTCGCGGATCTTCCCCAGATACAAATCCGCGCTCTGCATCATCCCGCCGCCGAGCACAATCACGTCCGGCACAAACATTCCAATCAAATTTGCCAGCCCGAGCCCCAGGTACGTTCCTTCGCGCTCGACCGCGCGTTTTGCGAAATCATCTCCCCGCCGTGCCAAGTCGCAAATATCTCGTGCCGTGATCGGCTCGCTACTCCGTTCCTTGTCGGGACGATTTTCCGCGTACCACTTCTCCATCGAGCAGCCAGCCGCCAGCGCCTCCCAGCACCCCCGCAGCCCGCAGGTACACTCCGGCCCGGACGCCTCCATCACGTGGTGCCCAATTTCTGGGTGCGACCCCGCTGCGCCACGATACAAATGCCCATCCAGAATAATTCCGCCCCCGATCCCCGTTCCTACTGTCACATACACCAGTCGGCTCTTCCCTTTTCCCGTGCCCCAGTACGCCTCCGCCAAAGCCCCCGCATCACCGTCATTTTCCATCGCCGCGCTCACTCCAAACTCGCGCGACAAATCTTCCACCGGATTCTTGCCTTCCCACCCCGGTAAAAAATCCACGTCCAACCATTCACCGCGGATCGGGTCGAGCATCCCGGTAGAGCCAATTCCGATGCCGCGAATTCCCGCGCCGGTTTCGCGCAACACTGCTTTCAGCATTTTGGCAATTTTCTGCAGACCGATGGCGTAACCCCGCTGCGCTTCCGTCGGCGATTCCTCACGGCGAACGACACGGCCACTATCGTCGACAACGCCGACGGCGATCTTGGTGCCGCCGATGTCCACGGCTGCAATCAACTCTTGGCTCCCGCGCTAGCCGCGCCGCCAAGCAATCCCGCTTCGTCCTCCACGACGAACGAGCACAAGCGAAACGTGTCGCTGTCTTCGCCGGACATCCGCGCCAGCTGTTCCGCTGCGAGCTGTGCCGGAATGCAATCAATCAGGAACTGCCACGCGCCAGGAATCCTGGGAAGCTGCAAGGTTAGATCCGCAAAACCTTGCGGCAGGTCCTGACCAATCAGCATCACGGACGCGCCAAGTTTCTGCAGGTCGCGCGCCGTCGCCAAGTCCTGTTCGCGCATTCGCTCCGCATCAAGCCAGATGCCGAAGCGCATGCCTTCACGCACCATTTCTTGCGGCCCATGCCGGAAAACACCCGTCCCCATCGCGGTCGCGGGTGCTTTCACTCCCTCTTCCCACAAAAGCCGCGCCTCCTGCGCCGTTCCAAAACTCGCGCCGCGCGCCAGAAAATACGTCGTTCGCCCGGGAGTAAACCACTTCGACGTCGCAATCTGTTTCTGCCAATCGGGAATCGCCCGCCCGGTTTCATCCACCGCGCTTGCCAGATCAGTCGCTTCCGGCACGCCAAATCCGATGGTTACCGCTTGGGCCAGAGCGCCCGTGGCTGCGGCCAGCGTGCTGTATGTATTCACCGAAATCGCGTGGTCCAGTTCGATGGGCACCACAATGGAAAAATCTGCCTCCTTGGCAAGCGTTCCTTCGAGTGCGTTCGTAATTCCAATGACTTTCGCGCCGCTACGCTTCGCTTTTTCCACCAGCTGCACGACTTCAATGCTGCGCCCGCTCCGTGAAATCACGACTACCGCGTTGTCGGCAGAAAGCTCTGCGAACAGAAGTAACTCAGACGCCTCGACGAGATGGGCCGGACGGCCCGCTTGGTTGAACATGGGCGCCACATTCAGCGCCGCGTGCCAGCTGCTTCCGATCCCCGTCAGAAATACATTCTTCGCTTTGCTGGCTGCCGCCGCTGCCTTCGCCAATGCGTCCGACCCAGCGCCGATCAAATGTTCCAGCGTCCAGCGCAGCTCTTTCGGCTGCCGCAGAATGTCCCGCAAAAACTGAGTCGCTTCTTTTGTCATCAGGATTGCCTACTTGACCTGCGCGTCGATCCACTGCTTCACACGCGGCTCCAGTACGCTGAGCGGCAACGCACCATTTTCGAGCACCGAATCGTGGAAGCCGCGCACGCTAAACTTTGCGCCTTGTTCTTGTTCCGCTATCTTACGCAGCTCGCGAATCTTCAACTGACCGATCTTGTACGCCAGCGCCTGCCCCGGCCACACAATGTAGCGATCCACTTCGACCGTGATGTCCTGATCCGTCTTGCCTGTATTGTCTTTGAAAAACTGCATCGCCTGCTCACGCGTCCAGCCCATCGTGTGCATGCCCGTATCCACCACCAAACGCACAGCGCGCCACATCTCGTAACTCAGCTGCCCAAATTTCGAGTAGGGTTCCTTGTACAGGCCCAACTCTTCTCCCAGGCTCTCGCCGTAGAGTGCCCACCCTTCCACAAACGCCGAATACCCTACATGCTTCCGAAACTCCGGCACGTTTTCCAACTCTTGTGAAAGCGAAATCTGCAAGTGATGACCTGGAACAGCTTCATGCAGCGACAGCGCTTCCATCTCCCACTTCGGTCGCGCGGCAAGATTGTACGTGTTCACAAAATAGTAGCCGGGCCGCCCCGCTGCCGGCGCTCCCGGCTGATAGTACGCCGTTGTCTGCGAAGGCGCCTTGAAATCCGGAATCGGAATCACTCCATACTGGTTGCGCGGCAACTTTCCAAATTCGTGCACGAGTTGCGGATCAATCGACTTCGCGACAATTTTGTACGCATTGACCAGGTCTTCCGGCTTTTCGAAATAGAACCGTTTGTCGCTTCGCAGAAACTCCGTGAAATCGTGGAAGCTGCCTTTGAAACCGGAGGATGCGATGACTTTGTCCATCTCGGCCCGAATCCGCTTCACTTCGGCCAGTCCGATTTCATGGATCTGTTGCGGCGTCAGCTTCGTGGTGGTCTGCCAGCGGACGTGAAACGCGTAATTCGCCGCTCCGTTCGGCAAGGCCGTCGCGGCAATCGCGTCGCGGCATGCCGGAATGTACGTATTCCGCACATAGTCGTGCAGCTTCAGAAATGCCGGCCGCACAGTGCTGCTGTAAATCTGTTTCGCTCGTGTGGTCAGCCGCGTGCGGTCGGGTTCTCCGATGGACGGTGGAAATTCCGTAAGCACCTCGAGCAGCGCGCTCTTCATCGGGTCTTCCGGAACGAGAGCCGCGATCTGCTGCGGTACATCCCGCATCGTAATCTTTGGCGGAGTAAATCCCTTGCCCAGCCCTTCTTTCAGCAGCGCGAGTTGCTCTTCGATGTTCTTCGGGAGAGCTTCCAGTCGCGCGAGAATGTCTTCGTAATCAGCAACGCTCTGGCGGGGCTGCGTCGAGAGCGTTTCCGCCGCTCTTTGCTGCACGCCGCCCATCTGGTTCAGGGGCAACCACAAATTGCTCGGCACCACATTGCGAAACGGCATTGCGTCGTCGCCGTACTGCAATCCTTCTTGCGCAGTCTCGAGCAAATCGCGATACAAATCGTAGTTAAGCTGTTCGGCTGAAGGAAGCACTTCGCGTGAAAACGACTTCAGCTTCTTCAGACTGGCGGCCAGATGCGATTTCCGCGCTTCAATCCCTTGCGGCGAATCGTCCGACCAGCGACGGTTCTGCCCTGGATAGCCCACGCCCGTCGCGAACTCCGGATACAGCTCCATCCAGCGCTTCCAGTCGGCGTCGAGGTACGCGCGGAACTCTTTTGCAGACTCCATTTGATCCCCTTTGCTTTGCGCTCCCGCCAAGACCGGCAGTGACAACAAGACTCCCACGATTGCCAGCCAGACACTCGACACGCTTCGAATCACTGGGCTCCTCCCACGCTCCGACCAAGCTCTCTTTCGCGCTCGCGCGCCAGCATGACGATAAGCCGTGCCGTTTCTTCGACGTCCATCGCCGTGTTGTCCACGAGAATTGCGTCAGCAGCACGAACCAGCGGCGAGACTTTCCGCTCCGTGTCACGTTTGTCACGCTGATGCACTTCTTCCTCAACTTGCGCCAGATCCAAATGCTCGCCTTTTTCGATGTGTTCTTTCCAGCGGCGCTCGGCGCGCGCTTCGGGTGTCGCTTCCAGAAATATCTTGAGTTCTGCGCGTGGAAACACGACGGTGCCGATGTCGCGTCCCTCCATCACGACGCCGCCATTCGCGCCCGCGCGCTGCTGCGCAGCGACAAGAATGGCACGGACGCCCGGAATCGTCGCAACACGCGAGGCGGCTTGCGCCACTTGGTTCGTTCGAATGGACTGCGTCACGTCGTCGCCGTCCAGCAAAACTCGATTGTGCACTGTGGGATCGTGCAGGCTTGCCGGAACAGGTTGCAGTTCGATTTGCGTATCGCGCGCCAGATCTTCCAGCTCTTTTTTAGAGGTTAGCGCGAGCCCATTGCTTTGCAATGCCTTTAGCGCGAGAGCGCGGTACATCGCACCGCTGTCGAGATAGAGGTAGCCAAGCCGCTGTGCGACTACTCGTGCAACGCTGCTCTTCCCCGAGCCCGCAGGTCCGTCAATCGCAATCGTGAGTTTTTTCATGCAGCGAGTGGAAACGATGCCCAGGGCTAAAAGCCCATGATGTTGTAGCCGCAGTCCACGTAAATGGTTTCGCCGGT
>Ga0075425_100005047_pt1 | contig 13665 bp, 9 predicted proteins | sample SoiMethybrSBSTD4_FD_75300 | JGI IMG/M metagenome (GOLD analysis project Ga0075425, IMG submission 75300) | Bulk soil microbial communities from a Populus tree surrounding site in Tennessee, USA - Soil MetaG P. TD hybrid SBSTD4 | ecosystem: Environmental > Terrestrial > Soil > Tree plantation...
GCGCGCCGAGGTCCGGCATGGTCCGGGCGACCATCGCGTAAAACTGATCCGCGTCGATCGACGATCGGCCGTCGAGCGCGAGCGCGCTTCTTCTCTGCAACAGGAGGCGGGCGGGATGGGCAGGATGGGCGGTATGGGCGGTATGGGCGGTATGGGCGCGATGGAAGGACGTCGTCCCTTCCTGCCCCTTCCATCGTGTCGCCGTCGCGATCTCGTCGATGAACGTCCAATCGACGTGATCCTCGCTGAGCCGGCTCGCCTTCCCCGTCCACGTTCCCGCGCGCACGGCGTCGAGCACGGCCGCGCGATCGATCGCCGGCCGATCGCGATCGGCCGGCCAGACGGCCATCACGCAGCCGGGCTCCTCGCGCTCGGCTTCGAAGAAGTCATCGTCTCGATCGAGTCCGGTCAGCGCGGCGACGTCCGCGTGCGACCAGTCTGTCAGCAGCTGGACTCGACGCCCGACGAGCGACGCGGCGAACGCGATCGCGGCGATCGCATGACCGAGATCGTGCTGGCAGTAGCGGAACGCGCGCTCGCCGTACTTCCACGCCTCGCGCCAGTGAATCGAGGTCAACGCGATCAGCACGTCGGCGGTCTCGAGTCCCGGGTCCGAAGCGCATCGGAGTTCCAGCGCGTGGCGATCCGGCGCGTAGTGGCACACGCCGCACGCGCCGGCGGGCAGGCGGCCCGCGACGTACGCCTCGGTCGGGTGGAGGTTGCCGCTCGATGGATTGACGCGGAGCGACCACCGCGATCCGCCGGCCCGCTTCCACGCGGACAGCCCGAGCGAATGGCGCAGGAGGTCGCCGAGATCGGAATGCGGCGCCTCCGGACGCGGCCAGAGCGGAATCTCGCGCGCGCCGGCAAACGACCGGAATGGATTCGGCTGCGACGCCCAGTCGAGATACCCGAGCGAGCGCGCGAATCGATCGAAGTGATGCTTGGTGCCGTCGTGGTAGCGAATGACGGCGTCGATCGACATCAGGCCACGTTAAACGCGGAATGCGCAGAACACGGAGAGAACAGACTTGAGCGGATTCTGCAGATGCTGCGTTGATCGTGGTTACGCGAGAGCCGCAATGCGTCGATCGATTTCGTCGATGGCCTGCTTGAGCTGCGGACGCCGACGATCGCTCGTGGTCGCCTGCAGCTGGCGCTCGAGCTCGGTACGCGCCAGCCTCAGCGACTCTCGCGTGCGGACCTTCTCCGGATCCTGAACCGTCTTGCCGTGCTGCGCCTTGCGCTCGCGATCCAGTTCCTCCATGCGTTCCTGGATCCGCGCGTCGGCGTCAATTAGTCCCTCTCCCGAATCACCCATGGTCACCATTATCGCATCTGGTGATTGTTTGATCGGGTGATCTGGTGATTGAATTGTTGGATTGGCGTGACGGAGTGCATGGTCAATCGCCCAATCACCCCATCACCCCAGCACCAGATGCAGTTCTTCCACGACGCCGTCCGTGACTGGTTCGAGCGGGCGTTCGACGCGCCGACCAGGCCGCAGGAGCTCGGGTGGCCGGCGATCGCGCGCGGAGAATCGACGCTCATCCTCGCGCCCACCGGCAGCGGGAAAACGCTGACGGCGTTTCTCTGGTGCCTCGATCGGCTGATGTTCGCGCCGCCGCCGCCCCGGTCCGGCCGCTGCCGCGTGCTGTACGTGTCGCCGCTCAAGGCCCTCGCGGTCGACGTCGAGCGCAACCTGCGCGCGCCGCTCTCCGGCATCGCGCAGGCCGCCGCGGCGAAAGGCATTCCGTACACGGCGCCCGCCATCGCGATCCGGACCGGCGACACGCCGCAGGCCGAGCGCGCGCGCTTCCGCCGCGAGCCGGCCGACATCCTCATTACGACGCCCGAATCGCTCTACCTGCTGCTGACGTCCTCCGCGCGCGAGACGCTGCGGTCGATCGACACCGTCATCATCGACGAGATTCACGCGCTCGTGCCGACCAAGCGCGGCGCACACCTGGCGCTGTCGCTCGAGCGCCTCGAGCAGATCTGCGGGCAGCCGCCGCAGCGGATCGGACTGTCGGCGACCCAGCGTCCGCTGGAAGAAGTCGCGCGTTTCCTCGGAGGAGCGACGGCAGTCGCCAGTCGCCAGTCGCCGGTCACCAGTCGGAAGTCGTCGGTCGCCGCCGACGACGAGATCGAGCGCGAGTTCGCGCAGCATCGGAAGGTCCACTATCGGCCGGTGACCATCGTCGACGCGGGCAGGAAGAAGGGACTGAAGCTCACGATCGAAGTCCCCGTCGAGGACATGGCGAAGCTGACGACGGCGGACGACATCCCCAGCGGCCCCGCATCGGTCGGGGATTCGCGGCCCTCGATCTGGTCGGCGATTCACCCGCGTCTCCTCGACCTCATTCGCGCACACCGCTCGACGCTGATTTTCGTCAACAGCCGGCGGCTCTCCGAGCGGCTCGCGGGGGCGATCAACGAGCTCGCGGGCGAGACGCTCGTCCGCTCGCATCACGGTTCCCTGGCGCGGCCGCAGCGCGTCGAGGTCGAAGATCTCCTCAAAGCCGGGCGCCTCCGCGCGCTCGTCGCCACCTCGTCGCTCGAGCTCGGCATCGACATGGGCGCCATCGACCTGGTCGTGCAAATCGAGGCGCCGCCGTCGGTGGCGAGCGGCCTGCAGCGCATCGGCCGCGCCGGCCACCGGGCGGATGCCGTCAGCGAAGGCGTCATCTTTCCGAAGTTCCGCGGCGACCTCGTCGCCTCGGCGGCCGTCGCGAAAGCGATGCACGACGGCGACGTCGAGGCGAGCCGCTACCCGCGCAATCCGCTCGACATCCTCGCGCAGCAGATCGTCGCGATGACGGCGATGGACGACTGGGACGCGGACGATCTGTTCGCGGCGGTGCGCCGCGCGGCGCCGTTCGCCGAGCTGAGTCGCGCGGTCTTCGACGGCGTCCTCGACATGCTGTCGGGCCGCTATCCGTCGGACGAATTCGCGGAGCTGCGTCCGCGCGTCACGTGGGATCGGACGACCGGCCGTCTCCGCGCGCGCGAAGGCGCTCAGCGCGTCGCGATTGCCAACGGCGGCACCATTCCCGATCGCGGGCTCTACGGCGTCTTTCTCGCCGGCGCGGGACCGGGATCCGCCCGCGTCGGCGAACTCGACGAGGAAATGGTCTTCGAGAGCCGCGTCGGCGAGACGTTCATCCTCGGCGCGTCGTCCTGGCGCATCGAAGAGATCACGCACGATCGCGTGCTCGTGTCTCCGGCGCCCGGCGAGCCGGGCAAGATGCCGTTCTGGAAAGGCGATCGCGCCGGCCGTCCGCTCGAACTGGGACTCGCCATCGGGAAGTTGACGCGCGACCTGCTGCGGATGCCGGCGCCGGCGGCGATCGATCGGCTGACGCGCGAACACGATCTCGACGCGAGCGCCGCCGAGAACCTGCTCCAGTACCTCCGCGATCAGCTCGCCGCGGCGCGCGCCGTCCCCGACGCGTCGACGATCGTCGTCGAGCGCGTGCGCGACGAGCTCGGCGACTGGCGCGTCTGCGTGCTGTCGCCGCGCGGCGGCCGCGTCCACGCGCCGTGGGCGATGGCGGCGACGGCGAAGATCCGCGAGGAAACCGGCGCCGACGTCGAGACGCTGTGGGGCGACGACGGCTTCGTTGTCCGATTCCCGGACGTCGATCAGCCTCCGGATCCGCGGCTCGTGCTGCCGGATCCCGACCAGGCGCAGGCGCTCGTCGTCCGTCAGCTCGGGGCGACGGCGCTGTTTGCGGCGAAGTTTCGCGAGAATGCCGCCCGGTCGCTGCTGCTGCCGAAGCGGAGGCCGGGCATGCGCGCCCCGCTGTGGCAGCAGCGCAAGCGCGCGAGCGATCTGCTTGCCGTCGCGTCGAAGTACGGATCGTTTCCCGTGCTGCTCGAGACGTACCGCGAGTGCCTCCGCGACTTCTTCGACATGCCGGCGCTTGTCTCGACGCTCGCCGACGTCCGCAGCCGCACGATCCGCACGGCGATCGTCGATTCAGACAAACCGTCGCCGTTCGCGGCGTCGCTGCTCTTCAGCTATGTCGCGAGCTTCATCTACGACGGCGACGCGCCGCTGGCCGAGCGCCGCGCCCAGGCGCTGTCGGTCGATCAGTCGCAGCTGCGCGAGCTGCTCGGCGACGCCGAGCTGCGCGAGCTGCTCGACGCGGACGCGATGGACGCGATCGAGCGGCAGCTGCAGCGGCTCGATCCGAAGTATCACGTCCGCAGCGCGGACGGACTGCATGACCTGCTGCTCGGGCTCGGCGATTTGAGCGCGGCGGAGATCCGCGCGCGCGCGATCTCGATCGATGTCGCGAACAGCGTCGAATCGCTCGTCGCCGACCGGCGCGCGATCGCGGTGCGCATCGCCGGCGACCCGCGGTTCATCGCGGTCGAGGACGCCGCGCGCTTCCGCGACGCGCTCGGCGTCGTGCTGCCGCTCGGCCTTCCCGAGTCGCTGCTCGAGCCGGTCCGCGATCCGCTCGGCGATCTCGCGCAGCGCTTCGCGCGCACGCACGCGCCGTTCCCCGCGCCGGACTTCGCGCGCCGCTACGGGCTCGGCATCGCACCCGCCGAGGCGGTTCTCGTCCGTCTCTCCGCGGAAGGACGGCTGATCGAAGGCGAGTTCCGCCCCGGCGGCACCAGGCGCGAGTGGACCGACGGCAACGTTCTGCGTATGCTCCGCCGCCGTTCACTCGCGAAGCTGCGCCAGGAAGTCGAGCCGGTCGATCAGCCGGTCCTCGGACGCTTTTCGACGACGTGGCAGGGGATCGTGAAGCGGAGGCAGGGCGCCGACGCCCTCCTCGACGTCGTCGAACAGCTGCAGGGCGCGCCGATTGCGGTGTCGACGCTCGAATCCGACGTGCTGCCCGCGCGAATCGCCGCGTACGATCCCGCGGATCTCGACGCCGTGACGGCGGCAGGCGAGGTCGTCTGGATCGGCGTCGAGGCCCTCGGCGAGCGGGACGGGCGCATCGCGCTGTATCTTGCCGATCATCTGCCGCGACTGCTGCCACCGGTTCGGTTCAAGCCGGACGGTGCGAAGCCGGCGACTGCGAAACCGGACGTCACGGATTCCGGCAGCGCGCTCCCCGATCGCGAATCGGCAATCGTCGAGTTCCTGCGCGCGCGCGGCGCGTCGTTCTTCGCGCCGCTGCACGAAGCTGCCGGCGGCGGCTATCCGGCGGAGACGGTCGAGGCCCTGTGGAACCTCGCGTGGCGCGGCGTCGTGACCAACGACACGTTTCATTCGTTGCGCGCGTTCGTTCGTTCGCGCGCCGCGGGCCGGAAGAAGCCGCATCGCGCTGCGGCGTCGACATTTCGATCGCGCCGCATGGCGCCGCCCTCGGCCGAAGGACGCTGGTCGCTCGTGCCGGCACGCGCGCTTGAAGGCGTTGCGCTCCGCGCAGCCGCGAGGAAGGCGTCTGCCGAGCGGCGATCGTCAGACGAGACGAAATGGGCTGCCGCGTTGACCGAACAACTGCTGGCGCGCCACGGCGTCGTCACGCGCGAAGCGGCGGCGGCCGAAAACCTGCCCGGCGGTTTTTCGACGGTCTATCCCGTCCTGAAGGCGCTCGAGGAACGCGGCCGCGTCCGGCGCGGATACTTCGTCGCCGGACTCGGAGCGACGCAGTTCGCGATGCCTGGCGCCGTCGATTTGCTGCGATCGCTGCGCGACGCTCCCGAAGATCCGGAAGTCGTCACGCTTGCCGCGACCGATCCCGCTAATCCGTACGGCGCGACGCTTCCGTGGCCGCAACGGTCGACCGAGACTCCGCAGCATCCGCAGAACACGTCTGATGTGGCGGGTTCCGCGAGTTCAGCGTCGAGCGTCCTCCGCGGTCCCGTGCGCGCAGTCGGCGCGACGGTCATTCTCGTCGACGGCGCGCTCGTCGCGTACCTCGCGCGCGGCGACCGGCAGCTGACCGCCTTTCTTCCCGAGAGCGAGCCGGCGCGCTCTCGAGCGGCGAGGGCGATCGCTCGGACGCTCGCCGAACGCGCCGCGGGCAGCCGCGGCGACGACGACGGTCGCGGCGTGCTCATCGAAAGCGTCGACGGCGCACCCCCATCGGCGCATCCGCTCGGCCCGTTTCTCGCCGAGGCGGGTTTCGCCGCCGGGGCGCTCGGAATGGCGCTGGTCAGCCGCCACTCGCCGGCCGGCGGTCGTCAACCGATGGCGCCGGCGACAGCCGGCCGCCATTCGCTTGCCGCGCGGCGTCCCTCGAGACGGCTGCTGTCCAGCCCGTTCGCGCCGCGCAATTTCGTCGATTCCGAGGACGACACCGAACGGTAGCGATGCCCGAAGGCGATACGATTTTCCGGGCCGCGCGCACGATGCACCGCGTGCTGGCCGGCCGTATCGTCGCTCGCTTCGAGTGCGTGTATCCGCTGGTGACCCGGGCCGCCGACGCGCACGGCGTGGTCGGTCGCGCGATCGATTCGGTGACGTCGCGCGGCAAGCATCTGCTGATCAATTTCTCCGGCGGCCTCGCGTTGCACACGCACATGCGCATGAACGGCAGCTGGCATCTGTATCCCGACGGCGCGCGATGGCAGCGCCCGCGGCCCGATGCGCGCGTCCTCGTCGGCTGCGACGGCGTCGTCGCCGTGGGATTCCTGGTTCCCGTTGTGGAGCTGCTGACGGATCGCCAGCTGCGACGGCACGCTTCGCTGCGGGCTCTCGGTCCGGACCTGCTCGCGTCGGCCTTCGATAGCGCGGACGCCGCGGAAATCGCCGGCCGCGCGCGCGCGCGCGGTGACGAGCCGATCGGCGACATCCTGCTCAATCAGCGCATCGCCGCGGGCATCGGCAACGTTTTCCGCTCCGAGATTCTGTTTCTCGCCGGAGTCGATCCGTTCCGGACCGGCGCGAGCCTCTCGGACGAAGAGCTCGGCCGAATCATCGCGACGGCGCGGCGTCTGCTGAGCGCAAACGTGCGCAACGACGCCGGATCGCCTGGCCGCGCCGCAGGGCGGCGTACCACGCGCAGTCTGGATCCCGATGAAAAACTGTGGGTTTATGGCCGCGGCGGCCGCCCATGCCGCCGGTGCGGCGCGGTAATTCTGTCGAAGAAAACCGGCCCGGATGCGCGTATCGTCTACTGGTGTTCGGGATGTCAACCCGCCATGGCCGACGGCTAGTGGCGAATTGAGGAGGGCAGGATGAAACGAATGGTCTCGGTTCTCGTCGCGTTAATCGTTGCGGCCGGCGCACTGCAGGCGACCGCACAGACCGCGGCGGCGCAGAAGAGCGGCGCATCCATGGCGGCAAAGAAGGCGCAGGGAATGGTGGGCGCCGTCGCAGCCGATTCGCTGACCGTGAAGGTTTCCGGCAAGGACATGATGTTCGCGGTCGATTCGAATACGAAGGTCATCGCGAAGGGCGCGAGCACGAAGTCGGCGGCGCAGGGCGGCAAGCTGACGCTGACCGACTCGGTGGGAATGGGCGACCGCGTCACCGTGACGTATCACGAGATGGACGGCAAGATGCACGCGTCCGAAGTGCGCGTCACCGCGAAGGCCATGCACAAGTAGAGTCCGTCAGCGGGCTCCCAGCCGCGCTTCAGCGTCTCGCTGAAGCGCGGCGACGTCCGCCGGCTCCTCCGCCAGCGGCGCGCCAATCATCCGCTCGGCAATCCGCACGCGCTCGTCGATACTGACATCCGGATCGACGAGCGGCAGCAGCACGTCGCGAATCTGCGGCGGCAGCGCCTGATCGAGAAACTCGATCGCGTTCGCGCGGACGGTCGCCGTCCCCGACCGCAGCCCGACGTAAACGCTGTGCATGTCTTCGTCGGGAAAGAGCAGCGCCATCAGACGGAACACGCGCTCCACTTCGTTGACGATCTCGTCCTTGAGTGACGCCGCGCGCTCGAGATCGCCGGACGCGATCAGCCCGCCGAGCACCTGATACGAGCGGTAGTGTCCGAGGATTTCGGCGGCGACGAGCGTTTCGACGAGTTCGCGTTCGAGGCGGCGCTCCGGGTGCAGCCGGCGCAGCGCGTTGAGCGCGGCGACGACCTTGAGCCGCACGAGCGGATCGCGATCGAGCAGATGCTCGACGAGCGCCTGTTCGGCTTCCGGCGTCGCGATGCGCTGCAGCGCGGCGGGCACCTCCGCGCGGAGGGCGGACGGCCGGCCGCCGTCGGCGAGCACGCCGGCGAGCGCCGCGACCGAGCCCGTCGCGCCCGCCGCGCGGACGGCGAGCCGCGCGACGTCGAGCGACGGATCGTTCAGGAGTGCCCCGAGCTCCGCTCCGAATTCGGCGCCCAGCGGACCCATCGAGATGATCATCGTCGCCGCCTGCCGCCGCGCTTCCTCGCCGTCGGGACCGGTGCGCGCGAGCGCGCCCTGCAGCAGCAGGCGGACCGCGTCCAGATTCTGCGCCGGCCCCGGACGCGCGAGATACAGCGCCATCGCCGAACCGATCGATGGGCCGTCCATCTGCTGCAGATCGGCGATGCGCGCGAGCGGATCGACGTCGGTCACGCGCGTCAGGTACATCAGCGCTTCGGCGCGCACGTCCGCGTCATCGTCGGCGAGGCGCGGCTCGACGACGGCGATCGCTCCGGCATCCTTCGCGGCCGCGAGCAGGGCGATGGCCTTGCGCCTGACCGCGGGCTCGCGGTGGTTTACGAGCAGACGCACCGCGTCGATTGCCTCGGGCGTTTCGCGATCCGCGAGCAGTCCGAGCGTGTACAGAATATCCGCCGGCGCGCCCGATTGCAGCGCGCCCGCGAGCAGATCGGCCGCGGACCGATCGAGCATCGCGGCCTGCACGCGTTCGGTATCGAGCCGGTGCGCATGGATGCTGCGGCGGAGATTGTCGACGTAGCCGCGCGTCGCCACGATCGCGGCCGCGGCCCACACGGTCAGCAGTCCCAGCGTCACGAAGCTGATGCTCGACACGGTCGCGCCGAAGACGCCCACCGCGATCAGCACGACCACCGACCCCGTCCAGTCGCCGAGGCGCCACACGACCGCGTCGATGAACGCCTTGGCATGGAACATCTGCCGTGTCGGCACCGGCAGATACAACAGTTCGATCGCCGATCGATCGACGGAGTACCGCAGCACCTGATCCCCGCCCTTGAGGACGACCGCGCTGAACAGGCCGCCCCAGACGAGCACGCCGGCCGAGCCGGCCGTGAGCGCGAACGGCACGATCAGCAGCGTGACGCCGATGCCCCATCGACGCAGCAGCCGCGACGTGAGGAACAGCTGCGCGGCAAGCGAGAGCACCCCCGCGTACACGTTGAAGGACCCGAAGAACGCGGTCAGCGCGTCGGTGTCCGCGATGTTCTGCCTCGCGATCGCGCGGAACTGCCACGCCGCGATCGTCGTCACGAGCGACGACATGCCGATGACGCCGGCGATCGCGCGAAGGTACGGCGACCGCCATACGGTCGTCGCGCTTTCAAGCAGGCCGCCGATTGCCGGCGGCGCCGCGCCGGCCGGCGCATCCGCCTCGGCGCCTTCGAGATCGAGACGGCGATCGCGCCAGATCGCGTGCACGAGAAGCGGACAGACGCCGATGGCGACACCGGTCGCGAGCAGCAGCGTCGGCGTGCCGATGCGCGTCGCGGCCGCGCGCGTCAGCAGGCCGCCGACGATCCAGCCGCAGATCGCGCCGCTCCCGACGATGCCCACGAGCCGCTTCGCCTCGCGCGTCGTCATCACGCAGTTCGCGAGCGTCCAGACCTGCGCGGGCAGCAGCACGCCGTACACGCCGGCCCAGACATACAGCAGCGGCAGCAGCCACGGCGGATCCATCCAGACGCTCAGCGCCCAGAACGCGATGCTCGACGCCGAAAACGCCGCGAGAGTCCGCGTCAGCGTGGTGTGGACGCTCCCCTGCGGACCCAGACGCAGGTAGATCGCCATCACCACGGCGACCGCCGCCGCGGACGCCATGTCGGCGAGCGGCAGCCGCGCCGCGCTGAAGCGCGCCAGGAACAGCGCGTCGCGCGTCGATTTGGTGACGACGTAGCTGCCGACGACGAGAAACAGATAGAGGAAGAGAAGCGCGGTACGGGTGCGTTCGTCTTTTCGGACCTGCAGGAGCCGATCGATCATCGACGCAGGACTTGCCTGCCGTCGGTGTAGATCGCGGTGAAGACGTCGCCGACGATTTCGAGCGCGGACGCATGGCCGGTCGGCACGTACGCGGGCTGCATGCCGGTGTCGATCGAAAACACCTTGCCGTCGAAGCGGATGCCGATGCGGCCCGTCTGCGAGACCGTATGGCCGACGACAATCGCGCGCGCACCCGCCTTCGCGAGAATCTGATCGACGTCCTGCGCGGCGATCGTGTTGATGCCGCGGTACCAGAGCGGACCGTTCTCGCCCGCCGCAAGCGTCGCCTGCGGATCCATGCGCGTGCGCTCGATGTCCCGGCCGAGTTCGCGCCGCACGACGGTGTTGATGTCGTCGCACGAACGCGACGCGGTCTGCAGGCTCAGGCTGCCGTGCATGAACATGACGCCGTTGATTTTGATCACCGCGTCGAGCGAGCGGAGCCAGTTGCCGTAGTCGCCGTTGTGGCCGAACGCGTTGCGCATCTCGACGAGTCCGAGCGGAGTGTCCGCGAGCGTCCGCGCGTCGGTGTCCTGCAGCACGTACTGACGGCGGATCGCTTCGGATTTCGGCGTCACGAATGCCTGATACTCGCCCGGATGCACGTAGCGCATGTCGCCGAGCAGCCGCATCGCTTCGTGGTTGCCAATCAGCGGATGGACCGCGCCGCCGGCTTTCTCCGCCTCGCCCTGCAGCCGGCGCAGCAGATCGAGCGCCTTCAACGAATCGGGCCCGCGATCGACCACGTCACCGGTCTGCACGAGGTGCGCATGCCCTCCGCTCCAGCGCAGACGGTCGTCGACCAGACCGGCCACTTTCAGCAGCTCGACGAAGCGTTCGTAGGCGCCGTGCACGTCGCCGACGGCGACGATGCGCTCGACACCGTCGATGGCGCATTTCGACGGCTTGTCCGCGGCGACCGCGCGCGGCGCCGCGCCGATCAGCGCGGTGGCGGCGACGGCCGCGCATAAGGAAGATGTATGAAACTTCATGGGGCGTTCGAAACGGAGTGTATCAGCGGATGCGGTCCGGGTGCGCGTAGATATTGAACGCATCGCCGCGGACGAATCCCGCCAGCGTGACGCCAAACGCCCGGGCGAGATCGATCGCCAGACTCGATGGCGCCGAAACCGCCGCCACGATCGGGATTCCGCCAACAACCGCCTTTTGAACGATTTCATACGACGTCCGGCCGCTGACGCAAAGCGCGTTCGCGCCGAGCGGCAGGGCGTCGCGCATCAACATCCGGCCGATCACCTTGTCGACCGCGTTGTGGCGGCCCACGTCTTCCGCGACGTCGCGCAGATTCCCGTCGGCGTCGAAGAGTCCCGCCGCGTGCAGTCCACCGGTTTCCTCGAACACGGCCTGCGCCGCGCGCAGCCTGGTTGGCAGCGAGGCGAACGTCGACGCATCCATCGCCATCGCCGACGTCACCGGCGCGCAATCGGTCGCGAGCGATTCGATCGTCAGTCGTCCGCACAGCCCGCACGACGCGTTCGTCGTCACCTGACGCCGCCCGTCGAACACGCGATCGAGTCGCGACGGGTCGGTCAGCGTGACGTTGACGACATTCCCTGCCTGCCCCGCCTGCCCGGCCCGCGCATCCGTGCAGTGTTCGATGATCCCGAGATCGTCGCCATCGCGGATGACGCGCTCGGACAGGAGAAAGCCGGCCGCGAGCTCGCGGTCCGCACCCGGCGTGCGCATGACGACCGCGAAGGGGCGTTGATGCAGGCGGATTTCGAGCGGCTCTTCGGCGGCGGCGCGATCGGTCTCGGCGGCGCGATCGCTCCCGCGGACCCGAACGATGTCGAACGATCGCTGCGGCGCGCTCATGTGGATCGTTCCGAGGGTCCCTGCGCTGCGGTCATCCGCCGATGGTACGCGAAGACGCGGTCGACGAACGCCTGACGGCCCGTCGGATCCGCCAGCGCGCGCTCCTCCGCAACCGGCAGAGCCGGAAACCGCGCCATCAGCGCCCGCGCGAACAGCCCCGGCGCATCGTCGTCGCTTCCGACGGATACGCTCATCCCGCAGCTCGGAGATCCCGCTTTCAACACGTAGCCGCTCAGGTTTTCGCGCGCGAGCTCTTCGAGGCGCCGCCGCCCGAACTCGCGGATCCGATCGGCCACGTCGCGCCTCGAGTGCTTTTCGATCATCGCGATCGACCCGCCGGGCAGGCGAACGAGGTCCGCCGGCTCGCGCGGCGTCGGGAGTCCCGCTTCGACCTCAGGACACACCGGGACCCACTCGACTTCACGTCCGATGACGTCGACGAGCCAGTCATTGCGCTTGTGCCCGCCGTCGTAGCGCACGCGTTCGCCGAGCAGACACGCCGAAATGCCGACGCGGGGACGATGGGTCATGCCTGCGGGGCGGCGCTTGCTCCGCCCGCGATCATTCTAGACAATGACCGGATGCCCGAGACCGCATCCTTCGACATCACCTCGACGGTCGACTTCCAGGAAGTGGACAACGCGCTGAACCAGGCGCGGAAGGAAGTCGCGCAGCGCTACGACTTCAAAGGCGCCACCGCGGACATCGTCCTGAGCGAGAAGGACAAGACGCTGACGCTGCTGACCGAGGACGAGATGAAGATGAACGCGCTCTGGGAAATCGTTCAGACGCGGCTCGTGCGCCGCGGCGTGGCGATCAAGAACTTCAAGAAAACCGACAGCGAGCCCGCCGCCGGCGGCAAGGTCCGGCGGCTGATTCCGATTCAGCAGGGCATCCCGATCGAGGCGGCGCGCGAGATCGTGAAGTTCATCAAGGACCGCAAGCTCAAGAAGGTGCAGGCGGCCATTCAGGCCGACCAGGTTCGCGTCACGTCTCCGTCCCGCGACGAGCTGCAGCTGTGCATCCACGCGCTGAAGGAGCACGACTTCGGCGTCGCGCTGCAGATCGGCAACTACCGCTGACTCCCGACTCCCGACTCCCGACTGACAGTTACTTCTTTTCTTTCTTTTCTTCCCATTGCACGGCGGCGTGCTCGCGATCGAGATCGAGAATCTGCTCCGATAGCCGATCGGTCTTCCGATCGAGCGGGATTTTCGCGTCCCACGAAATCTCCTCCGGCGTCTCGCCCCGCAGTTCCGATTCGACGCGGTTCTTCCGAAGCAGCTGCTCGATGGCGGGCCGCAGCCGCCCGGGCTCCTTCGCCTTGACCTTGAGCAGGAATGTCTGCGTCGCCTTCGGTTCGAACGACTCCACGATCCAGAGCAGCAGGCCGATGAACACCGTTCCGAAAATCGCGAGCAGCCACAGACCGACGCCCGCGGCGAGACCGACAGCCAGCGTCGACAGCATCACGCCGGCATCCTTCGGATCCTCGATCCGCGCGCGGTAGCGCACGAGCCCCGCCGCGCCGACGATGCCGAATGCGCGCGCGAGGCTCGAACCGACGACGAGCATCACGACGGCGCCGACCACGGCGAGGATGATTTGCGTCTGAACCACCGCGGGCTTTCGAGCGGGAGTGCCGCGGCGCCGCGGCCGAACGGCGAGCAGCGTCGCGAGGCCGGCGGCAACCGGCAGGCGGACGAGCGCATGCCGCAGCTGTTCGGTCTGCGTCGGCATGTCGGGCGTATCGGCCAGGATGTCGCC
>Ga0075425_100005048_pt1 | contig 13665 bp, 11 predicted proteins | sample SoiMethybrSBSTD4_FD_75300 | JGI IMG/M metagenome (GOLD analysis project Ga0075425, IMG submission 75300) | Bulk soil microbial communities from a Populus tree surrounding site in Tennessee, USA - Soil MetaG P. TD hybrid SBSTD4 | ecosystem: Environmental > Terrestrial > Soil > Tree plantation...
TTGGGAATCGCGCCGCCCTTGATCTCGTTGACGAAGATGTAGCCGGTGCCCGGCTGGCCCGGATGCACGTGGATCTTCGCGTGGCCGTACTGGCCGCGGCCGCCGGTCTGCTTCGCGTACTTCATCTCGCCGTCGGCGGAGCGGGTGAGCGTTTCCTTGTAGGCGACCTGCGGCTTGCCGACCGTCGCCTCGACGTTGAACTCGCGCTTCAGACGGTCGACGATGATCTCGAGGTGCAGCTCGCCCATCCCGCGGATGATCGTCTGCGCCGTCTGCTGATCGGTGTTGACGCGGAAGGTCGGATCCTCCGCCATCAGCTTCTGCAGGCCGACGCCGAGCTTTTCCTGATCGGCTTTGGTCTTCGGCTCGATGGCGAGCGAGATGACCGGTTCGGGGAAGTCCATCGACTCGAGGACGATCGGATGCTTCTCGTCGCCGAGCGTGTCGCCCGTCGAGACGCTCTTGAGGCCGACCGCCGCGGCGATGTCGCCCGCGTACACCTCTTTGATCTCTTCGCGCTTGTTCGCGTGCATCTTCAGCAGGCGGCCGATGCGCTCGGTGCGCTGTTTGGTGGCGTTGTAGACGCTCGACCCCGACGTGAGCACGCCCGAGTAGACGCGGAAGAAGGTGAGCTGACCGACGAACGGGTCGGTCATGATCTTGAACGCCAACGCCGCGAACGGCGCGTCGTCGGACGCGGGACGCTCGACCAGCGTCTCTTCCTTCTTCGTCGGATCGATGCCGACGATCGCCGGCACGTCGAGCGGCGACGGCAGGAAGTCGACCACCGCGTCGAGCAGCGGCTGAACACCCTTGTTCTTGAACGCGGAGCCGCAGATCACCGGCACGAACGCGCCCTCGCCCTTGTTGCGGACCGAGCTGTTGACGCGCTTGCGGAGCGCCGCTTTGATTTCGTCTTCGCTGATCGCCTCGCCGTGGAGGTACTTCTCGAGGACCTTGTCGTCGGCTTCGCTGACCTTCTCGATCAGCTGTTCGCGATAGTGCTTCGCTTCGTCGACCATCTCGGCCGGGATCTCGCCGACCACGTAGTCCGCGCCCATCGTTTCGTCTTTGTAGGTGATCGCCTTCATCTTGATCAGATCGACCACGCCGACGAACTTGTCCTCGGCGCCAATCGGCAGCTGGATCGCGACCGGGTTCGCTTCGAGCTTCGAGATGATCTGATCGAAGGTGCGCTTGAAGTTCGCACCGATGCGGTCCATCTTGTTGACGAAACAGATGCGCGGGACGCGGTACTTGTCCGCCTGCCGCCAGACGGTTTCCGACTGGGGCTCGACGCCGGCCACCGAGTCGAACACCGCGACCGCGCCGTCGAGCACGCGCAGCGACCGCTCGACCTCCGCGGTGAAGTCCACATGGCCGGGCGTATCAATAATGTTGATGCGGTGATCGCGCCAGAAGCAGGTGGTGGCCGCCGATGTGATGGTGATGCCGCGCTCCTGCTCCTGCTCCATCCAGTCCATGACGGCGGTGCCTTCGTGGACTTCACCAATCTTGTACGTGATCCCGGTATAGAACAGGATCCGTTCAGTCGTGGTGGTCTTGCCGGCATCGATGTGCGCCATGATGCCGATGTTCCGCGTTTTTGCTAACGAGACTTGCCTTGGCATTGCTGTTACTCGTCGGGATTCGAGATTCGGGATTCGGGATTTGATCGTTGGATTCGGGACGTCTGGGTCAAATCCCGAATCCCGAATCCCAAATCCCGCCCATCGTTACCATCGATAGTGCGCGAACGCCTTGTTGGCTTCCGCCATGCGATGCGTGTCTTCGCGCTTCTTCACCGCGCCGCCGCGGAGATTCGACGCATCGAGGAATTCGTTGGCCAGCTTCTCCTGCATGGTCTTGCCGTCGCCGCGCTGACGCGCGTAGGCGACCAGCCAGCGGATGCTGAGGGACAGACGCCGGTTCGGATTCACTTCGACCGGCACCTGATAGTTCGAGCCACCCACCCGGCGTGATTTCACTTCGAGGCTGGGCTTGACGTTGTCGATCGCCTTCTTGAACACCTTCAGCGGATCGTCGCTCGTCTTGTCCTTGATGATGTCGAAGCTCTTATAAATGATCCGCTCGGCGGTGCTGCGTTTCCCGCCGTGCATGATGCAGTTGATGAACTTGCTGACCAGCGGGCTTTGATAGATCGGATCCGCCGGAACATCTCGTTTTGGAATCTCTCGACGCCTCGGCATCTTTCTAATCCTCGCAATGTCAGGCCTTCTTTGGCCTCTTCGCCCCGTACTTCGACCGTCCCTGCATTCGTCCCTGCACGCCGACGGCGTCGAGCGTTCCGCGCACGACGTGGTAGCGGACGCCCGGCAGATCCTTCACGCGGCCGCCGCGGATCAGCACGAGCGAGTGCTCCTGCAGGTTGTGCCCGACGCCGGGAATGTAGGTCGTCACCTCGATGCCGTTGGTCAGCCGCACGCGCGCGACCTTGCGCAGCGCGGAGTTCGGCTTCTTCGGCGTTTGCGTGAAGACGCGCACGCAGACCCCGCGCTTCTGCGGGCTGTTCTGCAGCGCGGGACTCTTCGTCTTGCTGACGATCTTCTTGCGTCCGGCGCGAACGAGTTGACTGATGGTCGGCATAATCTGTTAATCCGAAAATGCGGATTGGGGATTGCGGAATGCGGATTTATTGCGGATTAATCGACGATTAATCCGTGATCCGCAATCCTCAATCCGCAATGCTTCCAGGCCTAGAAGCCGGTCCGGCTTGGCGCCTGAAAACCCTATTGACCCTCGGTTCGAATAAATCGCGACGGAGTGTCGCTGCTTCTGAGCGGCGGAGCTAGATAGGGTGTCCCAGCCCCGACAGAACCTGACGAATATAGCACGGCCTCTTTCGGCCGTGCAACCGCAGGAACTTAATGCGCGCCGGTGGCGGCGGCGCCGGCCGGCTTCTCGGTCGGCACACTGAGCTTGAAGCCGCCCCGCTTCAACAGCGCGTCAAAGCCCGATTTATCAACGGCTTTCGAGTAGGCCTCGTCCGGCGTGACGAGCTTCTTCTCCACGTAGCTGTAGAGCGCGTCGTTCAGCGAGACCATCCCGACCGCCTTGCCGACCTGCATCATCGACGGAATCTGGAAGGTTTTCGCCTCACGGATGAGATTCGACACCGCCGGCGTCACGATGAGCACTTCGAGCGCGGCGACGCGGCCGCCGCCGACCTTCTTGCACAGATTCTGCGCGATGACGCCGCGCAGCGATTCGGAGAGCATCACGCGGATCTGCGCCTGACGATCGGTCGGAAACTGATCGATGATGCGGTCCACCGTCGATGCGGCCGTCGTCGTGTGCAGCGTGCCGAAGACGAGATGCCCTGTCTCGGCCGTCTCGATCGCGATCGCGACGGTCTCCAGGTCGCGCATCTCGCCGACCAGCACGATGTCGGGATCTTCGCGCAGCGCGGCGCGCAGCGCGTTCTTGAACGAGTCGGTGTGGTTGTGCACCTCGCGCTGATTGATCAGGCAGCCCTTGTTCTCGTGCACGAACTCGATCGGATCCTCGATCGTGATGATGTGATCGCGACGCTCGCGGTTGATGTAATCGACCATCGCGCAGAGCGTCGTCGATTTGCCGGAGCCGGTCGGTCCCGTGACCAGCACGAGGCCTTTGTGCAGCTTGCACAGGTTCAGGATCGCCGGCGAGAGGCCGAGCTTTTCCGCCGAGAGAATCTCCGACGGAATCACGCGGAACACCGCGCCCATGCCCTTCCGGTCCATGAAGATGTTGGCGCGGAAGCGGGCGAGGCCCGGAATCTCGTACGCGAAGTCGGTGTCGTGCTTCTGCGCGAACTCGTCGCGATTCTTCTCCGGCATGATCGCCTCGAGCAGCTTCGTCATCACCTCCGGCGTGAGCGCCGGCGCGTTCGGATCCAGCGCTGTCATCGAGCCGTCCTTGCGGACGAGCGGCGGCATGCCGCACGACAGGTGCAGGTCGGACGCGTTGGCGGTGCACATCGCCATGAACAAGGAATCGATCGGGTTCGGCATTACGGCTGTATCTCCCTGAGCTGGACGATGTGGGCGGTATTCACCACGAACGTACCGTCCCCATTCTCGAGATAGCGGAACATGTCGGCGGACCGCGCGTAATCGCTGAGACGGTCGCGCCCCTGCGGCCGGTAGACGCGGACCGATCCGGTCAGCGTGTCGCCGTTCGAGAGCAGCATTTCGACCTGGCGCTCCGTGGCGACGTCGTATCCCGGGTCCAACTGCGCTTCGGTCGTCTGCTCGAGCAGTCTCACTGAAATCACGTGTGGACGATTGATCAGCACCGTATCCAGTTGAGCCGTCGCCGGCACCTGGAACGGGAAGAACCCGCTTTCAGCATTCAGCACGTCGGCCACGCGCTCGGGACCGGCGTGCGTCGCGCTCGATCCAGCCAGGAAGAACCATCCCTGCAGCAGACCGCCGCTCGACAGCGTCAGTTCGGCTTCGGCACGCCGCTTCTCGACGCGGAATTCGGACATCCAACGGGATATCGGCCGAAAAGCGAGGCGACTTGATATATTGATGCGTCATGGGATTCACACCGACTGAGTTCATTTGGTTCAACGGCAAACTCATCCCCTGGGGTGAGGCAAAAGTGCACGTGCTCGCGCACGCGCTGCAGTACGGGACGGGCGTCTTCGAGGGCATGAAGTCCTACCCGACCGCCGATGGTCCGGCGATCTTCCGCCTCGACGCCCACCTCGAACGTCTTTACAAGTCGGCAGAGCTTTACGACTTGAACATCCCCTATTCGCAGGCCACGTTGAACGACGCCAGTCTCGAAGTAGTTCGAGCGAACAACCTCGAAGCCTCGTACTTGCGGCCGGTGGCGTTCTTCGACGCCGCGACGTTGAGCGTCTGGACGAAGGAATGTCCGGTCACGGTCGCCATCGCCGCCATCTCGACTGGGAAATATCTCGCGAACGCCGATGCGGGCGTGCGCGTCACGGTCTCCCCCATCCGGAAGTTCGACAACAGCGCGATGCCGGCCTGGGCGAAGGCGTGCGGCCAGTACATCAATTCGGCGCGTGCGGTGAACGACGCACAGCGCCGCGGGTTCGACGAGGCGCTGCTCCTCAACTCGCAGGGTCTCGTTGCCGAAGGATCGGGCGAAAACCTGTTCGTCGTGAAAGACGGCAGCCTCGTCACCAACGACAGAGACGCCAGCATTTTGATGGGCGTGACGCGCGCCTCGGTCCTCGAAATCGCGCGCGATTTGGGGATTGCCACCCGCATCAACCCGATTTCGGTCGAGGACCTGATGACTGCCGACGAGCTCTTCTTCACCGGCACGGCGGTCGAGGTCACGGCGATTCGCGAAATCGACGGCCACGTCGTCGGCAACGGTAAACCGGGGCCGGTCACGCGTCGTATTCAGGACACATTCAACCAAGCCGTGCGCGGCCAGCTGCCGCAATACCGTCACTGGCTGGCGTTCGTCCGCCAGGAGGTGCGTGCATGAAACGGGTCCTGTTGACGATCTCGCTCGCCGTGCTCACGGCACTGCCAGGAAGTGTCGCATTCGCGCAGAAGGCGGCGGCGCCGTCAGGGAAGAAGACGCCGCTCGTCGAGTTCGAGATGATGACGTGGCCTGAAGTGAAGGCCGCGCTGGAAGCGGGCAAGACGACCGCGCTCGTCTACACCGGCGGAACCGAGCAGCGCGGGCCGCAGAATGTCAACGGCGGCCACACGCTCATGGGCCGCGAGATCGCCAGGGCGATCGCGCTCAAACTTGGCAACGCGATCGTGCTGCCGGTGCTGCCCTACACACCGAACAACGCGAGCGCGCAGCTGCCGGGAACGATTGGATTGACGCCGGAGCTGCTCGGCGCCATTCTCGAGCGCGTCACCGAGCAGGCGATGACCACAGGGTTCAAGAATGTCGTGGTGATGGGCGATCACGGCGGCGGCCAGCCGGATACGTACGCGCAGGTCGCCAAGAAGATGGACGCGAAGTACGCGCCGGAAGGCAAGCACGTGTACTTCTGCGACGAGGTGTACGCGAAGGCGCAAGGCGACTTCGACAAGTGGCTGGAAGCGCACGGCTACCCGCGCAGCTCGCACGCCGGCATTCCCGACACCTCGACGATGCTGTATCTCGGCGGCGACAAGGGTTGGGTGCGCAAGGAGCTGATCGCGACGGCTGAAGGCGATCCGCCTCCGCCGCCTGGCGCACGTGGTCGAGGCCGCAGTGAGCAGGACCCCGGCGCCCCTCCGCGCAAGAACAACGGCATCACCGGCGATGCCCGTCGATCGACGGCCGCGCTCGGCAAGATGCAGTTCGACCTCAAAGTCGACTATGCGGTGAAGCAGATTCAAGGATTCCTCGCGAATCAGCCCAAGACCACCGCACAGCAGTAGGCTCTTCAGCACCATGGAGTCAACGCGCGGCGTCCGTCCCTCCTCCGTCGGCGCGCTGATGCGCGACCGGACGCTGCGCCTTGCCGTGGGTCTGGCGGTCGTTGTCGCCATCCCCGTCGCGATCCTCTTTTACTTTCAGTTCCGATCGATTTCCGCGCTCAGCCGTTCATCGACCGTCGTGCTGCGGCAGCTCAGTCAGGAGAACGCGGACGCCGTCACGAAAGTGCTGGTCGATACGCTGAGGACGCCGCGCACCGACGTGCTGCTGAAGATCCTGCAGCGGCAGACCGAGCCGCTCGATCTGAACGCCATCGAAGCGACGTTCGAACAGGGGCTCGTGAGCGATCCGTTTGTCGATAGGTTCTACGTCTGGTCCGACGTGACCAACGACTACAAGGGCCAGGTGCTCGCCTACGATCGCACGAGCTACGGCTTCATCACCAATCCCCCTGAATCGGCGCTGCTCGTGAAGCGGTTCCACGAGCTGGCGCCCGAGCAGCGGGCGATCGCGATCTTCGACGACACCATCGGCGGCCGGCGGACGCACTTCCAGGGTCAGCTGCGCTTCACGTTCACGCGCGATCGGCTCACCAGCTTCGTCGCGCTGGCGGTGGACGCGGAACGGCTGCGCAGCGAATACATCCCGCGGCTGCTGACGACGAAGTTTCCCAAGATCGAAGGGCCGACCGGCTTTCCGCCGCTCGCCGTGACGGTGCTCGACGGCGCCAAGCGGGTGGTGTATCCCGCGGGCAGCTCCGCTTCGGACAGCTTCGTCGACGAGCGGGTGTTCCCGCTCGTCTTCTTCGATCCGGAGCTGGTGATCTTCGCGGCGCCGGAAAAGGGCGCGCCGGAGACGTGGCGCGTGCGCACCGGCTACGGCAACCAGACCATCACCGACATCGTCGCCGCGCGCGAGCGGCCGCAGCGGGTCATGATGGCGATGCTCGCCGGCATCATGGCGCTCGGCGTCTTCTTCATCGCCCGCGCCGCGGCGCGCGAGCTGCGGGTCGCCGAGATGAAGTCGACGTTCGTCTCGAGCGTGAGCCACGATCTCAAGACGCCGCTCGCGCTCATCCAGCTGTTCGCCGAAACGCTCGAGCTCGGACGGCTGAAGAACACCGACCGTGCGCCGGAGTACTACCGCATCATCAACAGCGAGGCGCGCAAGCTGACGCGCCTCATCAACAACCTGCTCGACTTTTCGAAGATCGAAGCCGGCCTCAGGAAGTATCAGCTCGAGCCGACCGATCTGACGACGGTCGCGCGGCGCGTCGTCGAGTCGCTCGACAGCCAGTTCCGCCACAATCAATTCTCGGTGTCGCTGCGCGCGCCGCAGACGCCGATCCCCGTCAAGCTCGATTCGGAAGCGGCGGAACAGGCGCTCGAGAACCTGCTGTCGAACGCGATGAAGTATTCGCCGGAGCACCGCGAGATCGTCGTCGAGGTCGATACCCTCGACGGCTACGGCCTCGTGCACGTGCGTGATCGCGGCATCGGCATCCCGCCGCGGCTTCAGCGCAAGATCTTTCAGAAGTTCTATCGCGTCCAGACCGACGCAGGCACGGGTCCTCAAGGCACCGGCCTCGGGCTTGCGATCGTCGACCACGTGATGCGAGCCCACGGCGGCTTCGTGCGGGTTGACAGCGAGGCGGGACGCGGCAGTACGTTCACCCTCCATTTCCCGCTCTACGCAGGAGACTTCAACCTTGACGAAACGGATTCTGGTGATCGAGGACGAGCCGCAGATGTTGCTCGGTCTGCGTGACAACCTCGAGCTGGAGGGATACGAGGTCGTCACGGCATCGGACGGCGAGGACGGCCTCGCCAAGGCGATCTCGACCGCGCCCGATCTCGTGATTCTCGACGTCACGCTGCCGCGCAAGAACGGCTTCGAGGTGTGCCGCGAGCTGCGCGCGCGCGCCAACCCGACGCCGGTCGTCATGCTCACCGCGCGCTCGCAGGAAACCGAGAAGGTCCTTGGCCTCGAGCTCGGCGCCGACGACTACATCACCAAGCCGTTCAGCATCACCGAAGTCCTCGCGCGGGTCCGCGCCGTCCTGCGCCGCGCCGGCGGCCGGCCCTCCGGACTCGAAACTTGCCGGATCGGCGACGTCGAGATCGACTTCCGGACGCACCAGGCGCACCGCGCCGGCCAGCGCATCGATTTCACGGCGCGCGAATTCGATCTCCTCCGCTACTTCGTCGCGCATACCGGCCAGGTCGTCACGCGCGAGCAGATCCTCAATCAGGTCTGGGGCTACGAGGAATCACCCACCACGCGGACGATCGATAACTTCGTCGCGAAGCTGCGGCAGAAGATCGAGCGATCGCCGCACGAACCCGAGCACATTCTCACCGTCCACGGCGCCGGCTATAAATTCGTCGGCTAGCATCCGTCCGGGTGGCTTTCAGGGCCGCCCGGGCCGATCAACTTTCTCCGCGATACTCTCGTCTAAGGTTACCTAGATAATCATGGTATCGCCGAATGGCTGAGAGCACGTCCGAACTCCTCCACGGGACGCTCGAAGCGCTGGTTCTCAAGACGCTGGCAGGGGGACGGTTGCACGGCTACGGCATCGCCCGGGCGATCGAGGACGCGACGGAGGGCGTTGTCGCCGTGGAAGAAGGGTCGTTGTATCCAGCGCTGTATCGCATGGAGCGCAAAGGGCGCATTGAAGCCGAATGGGGCGTCTCGGAGCTTGGCCGCCGTGCCAAGTTCTATCGGCTCACGCCGCGCGGACGGAAAGAACTGACGGCGCAAACCGCCGAATGGGCGCGCTTCTCCGCCGCGATCTCGAAGGTGCTTCTGAGTGCCTAGCCGGTTCTCGCGATGGCCGTTCAAGCCGCGCCTCGACGACGAGGTCGACGAGGAGATCGCCTTCCATCTCGAGATGCGGACGCGCGAGTACGTCGAACGCGGACTCGATCCGGCGGCGGCGCGAGGTGAAGCCGAGCGGCGATTCGGCGATCTGCGGCGCATGCGATCCACGCTTCGTACGCTCGGGCATCGAAGAGATGAACACATGAAACGGACTCAGTACGTCGCAGAGCTGTGGCAGGACCTGACGTTCACGGCGCGGCAGCTGCTCAAGAACCGCAGCTTCGCCGCCATTGCCATCCTGACGCTCGCCCTCGGCATCGGCGGGACGACAGCGATCTTCAGCGCGCTCTACGCCGTCGTGCTGCAGCCGATTGCGCTCCGCGATCCGGAGCGGCTGGTGCTCGTGGCCGAGACGTTTCAAGGAGCGCCCGGCGGCGTCTCGGTCGGCAACTATGTCGACGCGACCGCCGCGACACGGACCTTCGCGGGCCTGGCCGCCGAGCAGAACGCGAGCTTCAACCTGTCGGACGGCGTGACGCCCGAGCGGATTGTCGGCGCCCGCGTCTCCGCCAATTACTTCGATGTCCTCGGCGCCGCGCCGGAGATCGGCCGTACCTTCACGCCCGCTGAAGATCGTCCCGGCAGCGAAACCGTCGTCGTCCTCAGCCACCGGTTCTGGACGCGCCGCTTCGGCGCGAGCCCGCAGGTCATCGGGCAGACAGTACGCATGAACGGCGCGACCTACTCGATCGTCGGCGTCATGCCCGCGTCGTTCGATCTCACCGCCGACAGCGACGAGCTGTGGGTGCCGATCGCCTTCACGCCGGCGCAGCGGGCGATGCACGACGAGCACTTCCTGAACGTCTACGGACGGCTGCGGCCCGGCGCAGCGCGCGAGCAGGCGCTCTCCGAGCTGAACGCGATCGCGATGCGCGTGCGCCGCGAGTTCCCGCGCGATGCGATCGATCTGACGTTCATGATCGTACCGTTCCGCGATCAGTTCGTCGGCGACTACCGCACGCGGCTGCTCGTGCTCCTGGCCGCGGTCAGCGTCGTGCTGCTCATCGCCTGCGGCAACGTCGCCAACCTGCTCCTGGCCCGCGGCTCGACCCGCGGGCGCGAAATCGCCGTGCGGACCGCGCTCGGCGCCGGACAATGGCGCATCGTCCGCCAGCTGCTCACCGAGAGCGTGGTCCTTGCGCTGATCGCGGCTGCTGCCGGTCTGCTGTTGGCGCGATGGGCGATTGCCACCGTCGTCGCCTTCAGTCCACCCGGCGTGCCGCGGCTCGAGCAGGCACACATCGATCCGGTGGTGCTCGCCTTTGCGATCGTCCTTGCACTCGCAAGCAGCGTGTTGTGCGGCATCGCACCGGCGCTGCGGCTGGCGCGCGCGCCGGGCCGAGACATCCAGTCGGGGCTGCGCGACGGCGGCCGCGGCGTGACCGGCGGCGGTCTCCGCGACCGGCTGCGAAGCGGCCTCATCGTCGCCGAAGTCGCGTTGTCGTTGCTGCTGCTCTTCGGCGCCGGCCTGTTGATTCGCAGCGCCGTCGCCCTGCAACGGGTCAATCTCGGCATCGATCCGACCGGCGTCCTCACCGCACGCTTCACGCTGCCCGAAACGACCTACGGCGATCCGCGGCGCGAGTCGGAAGCGCTGCGGCGAATCAATGAGGCGGCGTCGCAGATTCGCGGCGCGTCGGCCGCGGCGGTCACGTCGTTCGCGGCGATGGGCGGTGGCGGCGGCACGAACGGTCTCGTTCCGGAAGGCGCCTCGTTCGACATCAGAAGCGCGATCCCGAGCGTGCTGCGGCTCACGACGCCCGGCTTCTTCGCCGTCATGCAGACGCCGATCGTGAAGGGGCGCGGATTCTCGGAACACGATCGCGCTGGCGGGCAGAAGGTGATGATCGTCAGCGCGGCGCTCGCGGCACGCGCGTTTCCGGGACAGGATCCGATCGGCAGGCGCATCGCGTGCTGCGAGCCCGGCCCGAACGGCGGGCCAGACTGGAAAATCGTGATCGGCGTCGCAGGCGATATCCGGTCGCGCGGTCCGGCCGTCGAACCGCGGCCGGAATTCTATCTGCCGATGGCTCAGGCGCCTGACGATGCGTGGCGCTGGTTCCGAACCTTCTATGTCGTCGTGAAGTCGAGCGGCGATCCGTTGGCGAGCATCGAGCCGCTGCGCGCGGCGATGGCGTCCGTCGATCCCGACGTGCCCCTGTTCGACGTCCGCACGATGAATCAACGGCTCGCGGGATCGCTCGCCGTGGCGCGCTTCAACACCCTGCTCCTGTCGATTCTCGGCGGGATCGGTCTCCTGCTCGCGGCCTCCGGGATTTACGGCGTGATCGCCTACTTCGTCACCGCGCGGCGGCAGGAGATTGGCGTGCGGATCGCGCTCGGGGCATCACCGGGTATGGTTGTCCGCCTGGTGCTCGTCCAGGCGCTGCGGCCGGTCGCGCTCGGAACGGCGATCGGCATCGGCAGCGCGGCCATCGCCGGTCGCGCGCTCTCCGGACAGCTCTTCGGTGTCACGCGCACCGATCCCTTGACGATGGCCGCGGTCGTCGCGACACTCATCGGCGTGGCGCTCGTGGCGAGCGCCGTCCCGGCGCGGCGCGCGGCCGCAGTCGATCCGACGCGCGCGCTGCAATCCGAATAGTCGTTGGTCACACGAGCTGAAGCCCGAGCAGCCGCGCCGCGTTCAGACCGTAGATGCCGGCGCGCTGCTGGTCGGTGACCGGCAGCTTCCCGATCGCGTCGAGCATCGACGGGATGCTGCCGATCTGATGCGGATAGTCGCTGCCGGCGAGGATGTGATCGGCGCCGGCGAAGTCGATCGCCAGCTTCAGCGCGCCCTGATTGAAATTCACCGTGTCGTAGTAGAAGCGCTTCAGGTACGTGCTCGGCGGACGGTCGATGTGGGCGCGGCAATCCTTGAAGGCGTGAAAGCCGCGATCGAGCCGCTCGGCGAGATACGGAATCGCGCCGCCGAGATGACAGAGCGCCCACCGGATCCGCGGATAGCGCTCGGCGACGCCGCTGAACACGAGCGAGGCGGCGGCCAGCGTGGTGTCAAAGAGAAACCCGACGAGCGGCATCAACCAGTACTCCTGCATCATGTCGACGTTGACCGGATGCGCGGGGTGAATGTAGAGCACGGCCTCGCGATCGTTTGCCGCTTCGTAGATCGGCCAGTAGCGCGCGTCGCTCAACGCGACGCCGTTGATGTTGCTGAAGAGCATCGCACCGCGCAGACCGAGCTCGTTCGTGGCGCGCTCGAACTCGCGCAGCGATGCCGGCGGATCGTTGAGCGGCAGCGTCGCGAGCGCGGTGAAGCGATCGCCGCGTATCTCGATCGCTTCCCGGAACTCGTCGTTGACCAGCGACGCCAGGCGCGCGGCTGTTGCCGGCGACTCCACGTGCGTCCCGGGCGTGGTCAGCGTGAGGAGCTGCATGGCGACGCCGTGTTCGTCGAGGACCTCTTCGCGATACGCGAGATCGCGATGCCCGCGCACCGCGACGTTGTAGTCCCCCGGATAGTGGAGGTTCGGGTTGCCGTCGCTATCGATCGTCACCCTGATGCTGCTCTGCCCCGACTGCAGCGCCTGCATGTATTTCGGCGGATAGTAGTGATTGTGAAAATCGACGACGGCCATTGGACGATCTCCAGAGGTAGTAGACGGGAAGTCCCGCGACGACGAGGCCGAGACCCGAGATCGCGTTGCGCGGGTCGGAGGCGATCTGATTGATGACCATCGCCAGGCAGATCAGCGCGAACAGCGCCGGGGCGATCGGAAATCCCCACGCGCGAAACGCCGCCGCGTAGCCGCGCCGGCGGCGCAAGGCGATGGTGCCGAGCGCGAGCGCGGCGAAGAAAATCCACTCGGTGTAAATCACGCGAGAAACGATCGTCCCGTACGTGCCGGTCAGTACCAGCACCGACGACCAGGCGCCCTGCGCGACGATGGCGAGATACGGCGTGCGGAAGCGCGGGTGCACCGCGCCCATCCACGTGAACAGCAGCCCATCGTCGGCCATCGCGTAGTAGACGCGCGGTCCGGCGAGGATGATGCCGCTGGTCGCGCCGAGCGACGACACGATCACCAGAACCGAAATCGCCGACGCCGCGGCAGGGCCCGCGGTGGCCGCCGTCGCATCGAATGCGATGTGGGTCGAGGCCAGGACGCGATCGAACGGCAGCACGAGCAGGTAGGCGCCGTTGAGCAGCAAGTAGACGACGACGACGATCGCCGTCCCAACCATCAGCGCGCGTGGAATCGTTCGCTCGGCGTCGCGCGTTTCCTCGGCGGCGTACGTCACCATGTGCCAGCCGCCGAATGCAAACAGCCCGGCGACGAGACCGCGGAAGAATCCCGTTGCCGTGATCGCGCCCGCCGCCGCCGGCGCATGCAGAGTCCCCAAGCCGAGGAGCAGGGCGAGCAGCACGCCGATCGCGGCAATCTTGGT
>Ga0075425_100005049_pt1 | contig 13664 bp, 14 predicted proteins | sample SoiMethybrSBSTD4_FD_75300 | JGI IMG/M metagenome (GOLD analysis project Ga0075425, IMG submission 75300) | Bulk soil microbial communities from a Populus tree surrounding site in Tennessee, USA - Soil MetaG P. TD hybrid SBSTD4 | ecosystem: Environmental > Terrestrial > Soil > Tree plantation...
GAGGAGGCCGCGCGTCGGCGTGATGACGAAGATGCCGGCGCCCGGCGCCGGCGGCCGGGCGAAGGCGCGCGCGTACGCCAGCTTGCCGCGGAAATAGAGCGCGCTAAAAACCGCGAAGACCTCGCCCAGCGGCGCGCCTTCGCGCCCGCGGAGCTTGAGCGTCAATGCGGAGCGGGCGTTTCGCCGGATGATCCATCGCGCGCGCGCGCCGTTGCAGTTCGCCGGCGACAGCAGAAAAATCCGATTCATGGGTGAACCGCCGCGAGAAAATTTTTCGGCGGCAGCGTGTTCAACACCTCGCCGGCGGTGAGCCAGCCCCGCCGCGCCATGTCGACTCCGTAGCGCAGATAGCCCAGCGCGGACGTCGAATGGGCGTCGGTCGAGACAAGGAACTTGATGCCGCGGGCGCGCGCCCCGCGGATCCAGCGCGGCTCGAGATCGAGCCGCCGCGGGTCGCCGTTGACCTCGATCGCCGCTTTCGCTTCCGCGACGGCGTCGAGCACGGTTTCCATGCGGCATTCGAGCGGCGGGCGCGACGCGATCAGCCTTCCGAGCGGGTGCCCCCATACCTTGAAGAACGGCGACTTCATCGCCGTCACGATACGGCGCGTCATCTGGTCTGCGTCCATCTTATTGCGCTGGTGGATGCTCGCGATCACGATGTCGAAGCGCGCGAGGATCTCGTCCGGATAATCGAGCGAGCCGTCGGGACGAATATCCGATTCCGTCCCTTTGAGGAGCTTAACTTTGACCTTCTCCTGCGCGCGGTCGATCTCCTCCCACTGCCGTTTCAACCGCTCGACCTCGACGCCGCCGGCGTAAAACGCGCTCGGCGAGTGATCGGTAATGGTCAGATACTTCATGCCGAGCGCGTCGGCGGCGTGCGCCATCTCTTCCACCGTATTTTTGCCGTCCGAATAAACCGTATGGCAATGCGTAAGTCCGCGGATGTCGTCGTATTCGACGAGCCGCGGCAGTTTGCCGGCGAGCGCGGCTTCGATCTCGCCTTCGTCCTCGCGCAGCTCCGGCGGCACGTATTGCATTCCCAGAAGGCGGTAAATTTCCTTTTCGTCTTTAGCGCGCGCGTTCAAATCGATGCGCCTCGCCCGCGCAAGCTCTTCGAGCCGCGCGTAATGCCGCTTTGATCCAGTGTGGCGCAGCAGCGAGGCGGCGTAATCCGCTTCCGCTACCGTGCGGAGCTCGACGGCGGCGCCCGGGGCGAGCCGCGCGCGGCACGAACCGTCGTCGCGCTCGGAATGGACGATCGCCGGATAGCGGAGAAAGTCCTCGATGATTTTTTCCGGCTTTGCGCCCGCCGCGACGATTTTAATCCGTGAGACGGATTCTTTGCGCCGCCTGAGCGCGCCGGCGATGTCGGCCTTCGCGACTCCGGCGCCGCCGCGGATGTGGCGCAATAGGCGCTCCGCCTCGTCGGTCGCCTGGTCGAGCAATAATCGCGCGCCGCCGCCTTCGAGTTTTTCGATCGCGGCGAGGATCTTCGCCTCGCCCTTCGCGCCGAAGCCTTTGACCGTGTGGATCAGCCCTTTTTCGCCGGCGGCTTTTAAGTCGGCGATGCTGGCGACGCCGAGCGCGGCGTGCAGCGCGACGATTTTTTTCAAGGTCAAGCCGGGGACGAGATTCAGCTCCGCGACGCCCGGCGGCAGCGCGTCGCGAAGCTCGTCGAGCAGAGTGCTTTTACCCGTGCGATAGAGCTCGTCGATAACCCCCGCTAGCGCGGAGCCGATGCCCGGAATCTCGGTCAAGCGGCGGTTGAGAACGAAAAGGTCGAGGTCGCCGTCGAAGGTTTCGAGAGCGCGTGCGGCGCGCTCGTACGCCCGCGCCTTGAATCGATTTTCGCCTTTGACGTCGAGGAGCCGGCCGATCTCGCGCAGCCGGCCGGCGATCGCGAACCTTTCCTGCATGCATAAAGATAGCGGTCGCAGCCCCGCGCGGCAAGCGAAGCCGGGCGTGCAATCGCGCTGGGAAATACGCTATGGTCGAATCATGACAATCGATCAAAGCCCGGCGGCCGCCGCAGCAAAAGTCCGCTTCGCCGAGGAGAGGACCGGCGACATCGCAGTCGGTTTCATCGCTCTCGATCATCCGCGCGCGCTGAATGCGCTCGATCTCTCGATGCTTCAAGCGATCGGCGACAAACTGCTCGAATGGCGGCGCCGCGACGAGGTTGCGTGCATCGTCCTCCACAGCGATTCCGAGCGCGCTTTCTCGGCGGGCGGCGACGTCAAAACGCTCGCCCTAGCGCTCGAAAAGCCGGACGGCCTCGCGCTCGCGCGCGAATACTTCACGACGGAATATTTCGTCGATTATCTCATCCACGCATATCCCAAGCCGATCCTTTGCTGGGCCGACGGCATCACGATGGGCGGCGGCATCGGCGTCATGAACGGCGCGTCATGCCGCATCGTCACGGAGCGCACGGCGCTCGCGATGCCCGAGGTCGCGATCGGGCTTTTTCCCGACGTCGGCGGGACGTACTTTTTAAGCCGGCTGCCGCGTCGCATCGGGCTGTTTCTCGGCCTCACCGGCGCGCAGTGGAGCGGCTATGACGCGCTGGCCCTTGGCATGGCCGACGGGTTGGCGGCCGCGGATGGAAAGAGCGTGGTGTTTTCCGGTTTGCGCGCTCTCCCCTGGAGCAAAGACGGAAAAGCAAACAAAGAGGCGCTGAGAAACTTTCTCGCCCGCGTATGCGATACGGACGCGCGAGAAACGTCGGAGCTATGGAAGCGCCGCGAGACTATCCAGCGCCTCGTCGATGGAACGACGATCGAGGAGATTGACCGCCACCTTCGGAATTGGAAAGGCGATGATCCGGTGATCGAGCGCGCGGTCCGCGGCTATGCCGCCGGCTCGCCGACGTCCGTCAGGGTCGTCTTCGAGCAGCTCCGGAGCGCGACGACGCTGGCACTGAAAGATGTTTTTCTGCGCGAGTGGGACATGGCCATTCGCTTCTGCGAGCGCTCGGATTTCGTCGAAGGCGTGCGCGCGCGGCTTATCGATAAGGACAACCTGCCGCGCTGGAAATCTCCGGTGAGCGACGCAGAGATCGCGCGCTATTTCTCGCCGCACGACGGCCCCCATCCGCTCGCGGAAAAATTCCGCGCCGCGGGGATTTAATAGCTGCCGCGGGTGACGACGATTTCTTTGATGACGACGTCCTTGAGCGGCTTGTCGTTGGGATCGCGGGGCGTCTGACTGATCGCGACCACGACCTCCTGGCCTTTCACGACCTCGCCGAACACGGCGTGCTTGTTGTCGAGCTGCGGCACGGCGCGGACGGTGATAAAAAACTGGCTGCCGTTGGTGTTCGGACCGGCGTTCGCCATCGAGAGAATGCCCGCTTTGGAATGCCGCAGATCGGGATGGAACTCGTCCTCGAAGCGATATCCCGGTCCGCCCATGCCGTTGCCGAGCGGATCGCCGCCCTGGATCATGAAGCCGGGGATGACGCGGTGAAAGGTCACTCCGTTGTAAAGGGGCCGCGTGACCTTCTGTCCGGTTTTGGGATCGACCCACTCTTTCTTTCCCGTCGCGAGGTCGACGAAGTTGGCGACGGTCTTCGGCGCCTTGTCGTCGAAGAGATGGACGACGATATCTCCCATAGTCGTCTTGATCGTCGCGTAGAGCGGCCCTTTTTTCTCCTGCGCCTGCGCGTGGCCGATAGCGAATGCAAAAATAAACGCCGCGAGAAATGTATTTCTGATCATATGACCTCAGTTCAATTGGAGAGTTGATTCATCGCCATGGCCATGCCGCCGAAGTACGCGCGGTGGATGTCCATCGACTCCTTGGCGGTCGTGAGCACGCCGGCTTCGCCCCCGGGTGCGACGTATTTTTCGAGCACGGGAAGAAACAGGTCGGAGTGCTTCACGTCGGCGATGCTGTGCGCGGTGAAGTTGGGCATCTGCTCGGGGCGAAAGCCTAGGTCGCGCCCCCAGCTTTTCGCCAGCCGGCTGCAGTTGCCGCCGCCGATGTCGCCGAGCAGCCGGTCGTCGTTGGTCCATTCGGCGATCGTCGAGGCGGCGATCGCCTCTTGCCACGGCCGGTTACGCGCGATCCACCACCAGGCGTAGATCGCCGCCTTCGTGGTCGGCAGCGGCTCGGCGCCGTAGAGCTGCTGCTCGCTCATGCCGACTTCGTGCGCCTGGCGCACGACGAGATCGACGTGGCCTTTGTCGGAATGCTCGTCTTCGACGAGCTCTTCGTACTCGTGCGCGAGGATTTTCTGCTTGACGTCGAACTCGGGGCAGTTCGCCGCGACCTGCGGCCAGTAGTTGCGCCGCTGCCGGACGTAGATGCCGAGCTGCGCGAGATAGATTTGCGCGCGCGGTTTCGTGACTTTGATCGAGTAGAATTCCTGCATCTCCGGCGAGAGAAAAAGTTCCCGCACCAAATCGCCCAGCTCTTTGCGCCATTGCTCGGCCTTCATGAAAACCTCCGGCTCCGGTTTCGAATAAAGAAAAAGGGCCGCCGCGACCCCACAAAGAAAATAGACCGATCGCCGCGCAGGGTCAAGCGAGCCGCTGGGCGTTCGCAGCGAGCGGCGATTCGTCGAGCGCGGCTTCGAGCACCTGCTCGACGGTGGCGCCGCCTTCCTGATAGACGATGCGGCAGATCGCCTCGGGCGGGCCCCAGTGGCGGTGATCGGCTTTTTGAAAGATCGCGAGCGTCCGCGTGCCGACGGCGCAGGCGAGATGCATCGGCCCGCTGTCGCAGGTGATGAACAGCGCGCAGGCCGCGACCATCGCGGCGAAGCCGCGGACCGAAGGCTCGAACAGCACGGGCACGCCTGCGCCGACCGCCTTTTGAAAAAACGGGATCAGCTCTTTTTCCTCCGGCCCGACGAAGAGCGCGACTTTCCCGCCGCGGCTTTTGAGCGCCGCGGCGAGAGCGACGAAATTTTCCGGCGGCCAGCGTTTCAGACGACTGACTCGCCCGCCGGTGAAGATGCCGACGACGCCGTCCGGAACGCCGGCGGCGGCGAGACGCCGCTTGCCCTCGGTCTTTTCGGCCTCGGTCAATATCAGCCTTGGAGAAATATCTTCCGATTCAAGGCCCAGCGCCGCGACCAGCGCGGGGAGGCTCTTGTACTTGTTGCGCTCGGCGGGCCTGGGCAGGCGGATATTCAGCCAGCGGTCGCGCTTGCCGCGCAGGCCGGCGCGAAAGCGCGCGCCGGAAAAGCCCACGAGGAAAGCGCCCATCGCGGACTGCGAGCCGCTCACCTCAACCGCGAGATCGTAGCGGAAAGCGCGCAGGTGCCGGACGAGCGAAAAATAACTCCACATCGCGTCGGGGAAGCGCCGCGTGATCTCGTAGTGCCGGTCGATCGGCAGATTTTCGAACAGCGCGCGCGACATCGGCGAGCCGACGAAGTCGATCGTGGCGTCGGGAAAATTTTTGCGAAAAAGATAAATCGCCGGCGCCGCGAGAACGGAATCGCCCATGCGAAAGTTCCCGCGCACGAGGAGAATTTTACCAATCGGCTCGCGCCGGAGGTCGACCTGCACATCCGGCGACCTGCCGCTGCCGAGCTTCATCAAGCGCATGGCGAGCGCGCTGATGCCCTTGTTGACCCGGTAATTCGCAGGAAGCGGCATCTCGACTATTTACACGCTTCGTGAAGATAATGTAAACAGAATGAAACGGACGCACGCGAGGACGAACCCATGCCGAACCGACCGATACCGAAAGAGGTCGCCGTCGACGCCCGCACGACGGCGCTGCTGGTGCTGGATTTGAACGCGCGGTGCGAAAACCCCGACGAGCGCTGCCACCGGCTCGTCGACCCGGTGGCGAGATTCCTCCGCCGCGCGCGCGAGCGAAATATCTTCATCGTGTATACCGCTTCCGACCGATACAAAGGCACGCCGGAAGAAAAAATGCCGGCCGCATTCGAGCAGCGCCCGGACGAGCCGGTCCTCTTCCCGCCGGCGTTCGACAAATTCTATAGCGGCGAGCTCCAGCCGCTGCTGAAGGCGCGCGGGATCAAAAGCGTCATCGTTTGCGGCGCGTCGAGCAACCAGGCGGTCCTGTACACCGCGACCGCGGCGGCGCGTCCTTTCGGCTATGAGGTCGTGATCCCCGTCGACGGCCTCATCGCCCGCGGCGACTACGAGCACGAGTTCACGCTGCACCAGTTCACGATTCTGCCCGGCGGCGCCGCGGAGAAGTTCAAAATTACCGAATTCGACAAGATTCGTTTTTCCTGATTTTGCATCATAATGTATTGAACGGAAGTTTCCCGTAACGATTTTCAATGCGCGACTACGACGATCCGCCGGCCCGGCATCTCTGGAACTTCGCGACGCTGCGCTCGCTCCGCCACCGCAATTTTCGGCTGCTGCTCTACGGCGCGTTCGTCTCGGCCGCGGGCGACTTCATGCAGAACATCGCGCAGGCCTGGCTCGTCTGGCAACTCACGCGCTCGCCGGTGCTCCTGGGCGTGGTCGGTTTTTTCGACACCGTGCCGCGCCTCATGTTCGGCGCGCTCGGCGGCGCGATCGCCGACCGCGTCGATCGCAGGCGCCTGCTCATGCTGACGCAGGCGCTCGGGATGGTGCAGGCGTTCATCTACTGGTTTCTGGTGTACTTTCAGTTCGTTGCGTTCTGGCATATCGCGGTGCTCGCGTTCTTTCTCGGCGCCGTCAATACGGTGAACCAGCTCGCGCGCCAGTCGCTCGTCAACAGCCTCGTGCCGAACGAGGACCTGATGAACGCGATCGCGCTGCAATCGTCGGTGTTCAATCTATCGAAGATCGTCGGACCTTCGGCCGGCGGCATTTTGATCGCTCTCGTGGGCGTCTCCGGCTGCTTTTTCCTCAACGCGCTCAGTTTCCTCGCGCTCATCGGCATGCTCGTGATCATGGAGCTGCCGGCTTGGGAGCCGCCGGAAAACAAGCATGGGATATGGAGCGACATCCAGGAAGGATTCAACTATCTCACCGGCAACCGGCGGCTTTTCTGGATCGTCGCGCTTTCCTATATCATCGCGCTGGTCGGCGCGCCGTATCAGCGCTTCCTGCCGATGTTCGCGACCAACATTCTCCACGTCGGCCCGACCGGCTTCGGCGTGCTCGTCGCCGCGCCGGGCGTCGGCGCGACGCTGTCGGCGCTATCGCTCGCCTCGCTCGGCACGATGCGCCCGAGCCTCCTATGGATCTGCTCCTGCGCGCTCGGCTTCGGCCTCGTGCTCGGCCTGTTCGCCTTCTCGCATTCGTTCGCGTTTTCGCTCGCCATGCTGGCGCTCACGGGGTTTTTCTTCATCGCGTTCCGCGCATCCTCGAATACCGCGATCCAGGCCGAGACGCCGCGGCACCTGCTCGGCCGCGTGCTCAGCCTCTTCTTCATGGACCGGGGCCTCTGGTCGCTGGGCGGCCTTTTGATCGGCAGCTCGGCGGCGGTGATCGGCATCGATCACACGCTCGCGATCTGCGCGCTCCTCTGCGCGCTCGCCGCGGCGGGCCTGCTTTTTGTCACCGGACGGCCGGCGGGACCGGCGTTCGCCCTGCGGCTCCGCCCGTCCCGTAACCCAAGCCCCGTAGAGTCGACCGACCGGCATCGACCGTAATGATCGCAGTGTGAGAAAAAATCGGTAGAGCAGGCAGGAGTGGGAGGCTGATGATGACCGATCTAATCTTTCGAAGCGAGCTCTCCTGGGCGATGATCGTCGTACGGTTGGGACTCGCGATTGTTTTTTTCGCTCACAGCATGCAGCAGCTCCGCAACGGCGCCGGCAAGACCATCGGCGCGTGGAAAGAGCGCTACGGGATACCGCAGCCGATCGGGGCGGTGGGCATCTTCACGGAATTGTTCGGCAGCGTTGCGATGCTGACGGGATTTCTCGTCCGCCCGTTCGCCCTCGGGCTCATGATCTTCATGTTCATCGCGATGTGGAAGGCGCACTGGAAGCACGGATTTTTCCTCGCCCATCGCGGCGGCGAGGGCAACGGCATCGAGTTCTGCCTCGTATTGTTTCTGATGGCGCTGGCGGTGCTGATCGGCGGCGCGGGCGCGCTTTCGCTGGATGTAAAGTTGGTTCGCTGACTGTAAAGTTTTCGGAGTTACGCCGGGAAGGCGCGGGTCTTGCGGCTCAGCCTTACGGCTCAGTCTTTCGCCAGTCTCAAGTCTACGATCTGGTGCAGCTTCTTCGCCGGCGCGAACGCGCGCGCCGCGCAATGCGGGCACGGCGCGACCTGCGGCACGAGCGCGATCCTTTTAAGCGGCAGCTTGCGCACGGTAAACCGGCCGCGGCAGTTGTGGCACCGCAGCACGGCGTCCCAGTCCTGGGGCGGCTGCCGGGCGGGAGCGGAAGCGAAGAGCGACAGCGGCACGAAGCGGTGTTTCGCTTCGCTCCGCAGAGCCCGTTCGCCGGAGTGATCGTCGGCCTTGGGGCTCATAACTCAACCTCCCAAAGACCCCAGTTAACGCGTCGGTTGCGGAATCGCGGGGCGACCGGCGTAGCGTTTGAAATCCTCGCTCCGCGCCGTTCGCTTTCGCGCCTCGGCGAACTCGGCCGTCTGCGCCAGGCGCTGCTGCCCGAGCTGCAAACGGTCTCTGAACGACTTCCAGAGCCGGCCTTCGGCCGCTTCCTGCTCGTCGATTTTCCTGAGCACGCGTTCGATCGAGCGCGGCAGTCCCCAGTCGCTCCACAGCACGCCGCGCACCGAAAGCACTGACAGAGAGGCCGGATACTGCGCGGGCAGCGGTTCGAGAATCTCTTTGGAGAAGTTTTGCCCTTTCAGGCGCCGGTAAATCTTTCGGATTCGTTTCTCTTCGTCCGGCGTGTCGATGGCGGCGTGGACTTCCTGAAAGGCGGCAAACAGCTCCGGATTGATCTTCTCGACGATCGCGAGCAGGTTCTTCACCTTGAAGACCATGACCATCGTGTTCCACAGAGCGCCGCCGGCCATCATCTCACACGCGGTCTGCGCGTCGGGCTTTTCCACGAAGCGCCGCACGCGCTGGAGCGTCGGCGCCGAGAGTTTTTCCCCATCGGCGCCGTGCGGAACGATGTAGCCGTATTCCGCTTCCGCCTCCGTGGGCTCGACGCCCATCAGGACAAATAAAGACGGGTTGCGCTCGACCGCGTGAAACGCGATTGCGACATGGCTCATGAAGAGGTCTTCTTCGAAAATGAAATGATCCGAGGGAAAGACGGCGACCGACGCCTCGGGATGCTTTTTGAACACGTGCATCAGCGGCAGCAAAATGCCGGCGGAGGTCTCTTTATTCTCGGGCTGCGCGATGACAGTCCCTCCGGCACAGCGCGAGATCTGCCGGCGCACCGCAGGAAAATCGATGTGATGCTCCGCGATTACGGTAAAGATGCGCTCGCGCGGGATCAGTTTCTCGGCGCGCGCGAACGTGTGCTCGAGCATCGAGCGGGTACCGATGAAAGTGACATATTGTTTCGGCAGTGAATCCTCCCGGAGCTGACGCACGAGCGGCTCCAGGCGTTTTCCTTCTCCCGCTGCGAGGACGATGCCGCAACGAACCTGCTGATCCCCTGCTCGCCTCATGGGTTACCTCCGCGGAAACGGAAACCGATTTTTCAAAAAGCGGCGGGTGGGAACTTGCCGCAGGAAGCATATTAAAGTCGGGTGTGAAAGCCGCCAATCAGGTAAAAATAGTAAAAGCGGGCCGGTAGATACCGGATAGGCTGTGGGTCGACTTCGCTTGCGGAATACGCGCCCTTCCGCTATCGAACACAAAGGGCGTGCGGGCAAGCGATCCTTCCCGGTGGCCGTTCATGCCGCAGAATTTCCATGACCAGCACTAGCCGTATAGAGCAGATCGCCGCGGTAGCCTTGCTCCTTCTGCTGCTGCTCGGGTGCATCGTCATCTTGCGTCCATTCATCACGGCCTTATTGTGGGCGCTCATCATAGTTTTCGCCACCTGGCCGATTTTTTCATGGCTGGAGGCGAGGCTTCACGGCCGCAAAGGCTTGGCGGCGATGGCGACGACCTTGTTGATCGCGGCGGTCGTGGTGGTCCCGTTAGTGGCGGTGGGCTCCAGCCTGAGCGACGATGTCGGACGGGCGATCGATTGGGGCCGCACCGTCATGGACGAGGGGCCCCCCGATCCTCCGGCCTGGATAGCGGACATTCCGCTGGTCGGCGGCAGCGTCAGCCGCTACTGGGCCGATTTCGCCCACGATAGCGCCCGCCTCATGAGCGAAGCGGCGAAATATTTCGTGCCGGCGGGAGAATGGGTAATTACCGGCGTCAAAACCGTCGGTCAAGGAACCCTGCAGGTCGTGCTCAGCCTGTTCATCGCCTACTTCTTCTATCGCGACGGCAGCAGCGGGGTGAGGCACCTGAATACGATGGCGGTCAGGTTGTGGGGCGAACGTTCGCTGCGCCTGATCGAGGTTGCTGCGGCGACGATGAAGGGAGTGATCTACGGCATCATCGGCACCGGCATCGTCCAGGCGCTGCTCACCGGGTTCGGCTTATGGATCAGCGGTATTCCAGCTGCCTTTCTGCTCGGGCTGGCGACTTTTTTTCTCTCGCTGATTCCCGTCGGAGCGCCGCTCGTGTGGCTGCCGGCGTCTTTGTGGCTCTTCTACACCGGCGCAACCGGTTGGGGGATTTTTTTACTTTTGTGGGGAGGGGTGGTCGTCAGCAGCGCGGACAATATCATCAAGCCCTACTTCATCAGCCGGGGCGGCGACCTGCCGTTTATTCTCGTCTTTCTCGGGGCGCTCGGCGGAGTAATAGCCTTCGGATTTCTGGGGATATTCCTCGGTCCGACGCTGCTCGCCGTCGGTTATAATCTCATTCGCGACTGGGCGTGGGTGGAAACGTCGGAGTCGGTTTAACGCTTGTACGCCAGCATGATGCCGTCGCGGATCGGCAACAGGACGTTCTCGACTCGCTCGTCGCGGTTGATCCGGTCGTTCAGCGCATCGATGGCGCGCACCCGATCGTCCGTGGGATTCAGAACCTTCCCGCCCTGCAGCATATTGTCGAGGACGATCAGCCCGCCCGGCCGGGTGAGGCCGATGCAAGCATCGTAATAGACGCCGTAAGCCGTCTTGTCGGCGTCGATAAAACAGATATCGAACTGCCCTTGCAGCGTTTTGAGCGTTTCGAGCGCCGGGCCGAGCCGGACTTCGATCTTGTGGCCGTGCCGGCTTTTGGCGAAATAGCGCCGCGCCATCTCGGTCGTCTCCGGATTCACGTCGCAGGTGACAAGGCGCCCGTCCTCGGGCAGAGCCTCGGCCCAGGCGAGTGCACTGTAGCCGGTGAACATGCCGATCTCCAGCACGCGCTTCGCTCCCGTGATCCTGACGAGCAGCCTGAGGAAGGCGCCTTCGAGCGGACCCACCATCATGCGCGGTGAATTGGTTTTCTCGAAGGTGTCTTTCCACACGGTCGCGTGGAGGTCCGACATGCCGCGCGTGTGGCGCTCGGCGTACGCTTCGATCTCTTCGGGGACTGGAATCATAACGGCCTCTTATCTGCCGCGCACGGTTAGCACCGGCAGGTGCGATTCGGACACGATGCGGCCGGCAACGCTTCCCATGAGCAGCTTTCTCAAACCCGTGCGGCCGTGCGTGCCGATGACGATTATGTCGGCTCGGCGTCGCCTGGCGGCGCGGACGATCTGATCGGCCGCGGTCCCCCGCAGAAGCAGTCCAGTCACCTTAACTTTAGATCGCTGCAGGTTCCGCACGAGCTTTTCCAGCGAAGACTGCGCGTGCCGCCGCTCGTTGCGCTCGATCTCGACATACAGCGCCGGATCGGCGTAGCTATCCGTCGGATAGGCGATGTTCGGCACCAGCACATGCGCGATGAATAGCTCCGCTCTGTTCTGTTTGGCGAAATCGACCGCCGTCTCCAGAGCGCGCTTCGATGCGCCGGAGAAATCGGTGGCGTGCAGGATGCGGCGGATGCGTTTCATGGTTTACCTCCCGGAGGCGGCTTCGGCGATGGATCAATCGTTAACTAAGACGATTTCCCGTCTACGTCAAGCACATTGCGCCGCGGCGGCGAGTTTGGTAAGGAGCGCACGTGGTGAGGCGCTTTTTTCTTTCATTTCTCTTCTGGGCCGCTTCCGCGCAGGCGCTCGCCGCCGAGACCGACTTATGGAAGGCCGAGTGGGCAAAGACCGTCGAGGCGGCAAAGAAGGAGGGTCAGCTCGTGGCCTACGGCGGCTCGGAGATCGCCCGCCCCGAGATTCTCGCCGCCTTCAATAAAGAATATCCCGAGATCAAGGTAACGACCGTCGGCGGACACGCGGCGGAACTGACGTCGCGCATCATCGCCGAGCGCCGCGGCGAGAAATACATCGCCGACATCATCGCGAGCGGCCCCAACGCGCCGCGGAGCCTTTATCTCGCCAAGGCGCTCGACCCGATCGCGCCGGCGTTCATCCTGCCGGAAGTAACCGATCAGGCGAAATGGTACGGCGGCAGGCACTGGTACGCCGACCCGGAAAATAAATTCATCTTCATGTTCGAAGGCTCGGTCTCGACGACCGGCCTGTCCGTCAACACGAAGCTTACTAAACCCACCGAGATCGCCTCGTATTGGGACCTCGTCCAGCCGAAATGGAAGGGCAAAATTCTGATGATGGACCCGCGCGGGGCTGCGCTGCCGACGCCGCTGCTGATGCTCTATCACGATCCCAACGTGGGGCCCGATTACTTGAGAACACTGTTAACAAAAATGGACATCACGCTGTTCCGCGACCGCAGTCAGGGCACCAACTGGCTCGGGGTCGGCAAATATCCCGTCTGCTTCTATTGCCGCGACCTCGACATGGCGCAAAAGCAGGGGCTGCCGATCGCCGAGGTCCCGCCGGCGCAGTTCAAGGAAGGCGGCACGATCGGCGGCGGCAGCTGCAGCGTGATCTCGCTCATCAACCGCGCGCCGCACCCGAACGCGGCGCGTGCTTTCATCAACTGGTATCTGTCGCGGCAGGGCCAGATCGCCTGGCAGCGCGTGATGAATACACTCGAAGTCGAGCCGTCGGACTCGATGCGGATCGATATCCCCAAGGACGACGTGATGCCCGAGGCGCGGCGCGCCGAGGGGAAGAAGTACCGCGTCGTCGGCTTTTTGGATCAGAAGCCGCTGCAGGCGCTGCTCAGCGAAGTTTTGAAATAGGTGATCGCATGGCACACGAGGAAAATTACTCGCCGATAGAGCTGAAAGCTTTTTTCCGCTCGCATACGCACCTGCCGATCTGGGAGGTGATCGACCGCGCCGGGATATGGGAGCGGCTCGGCATGAAAGTAACCTTCGATTTCTGCGACAGCTCGACGCTCGCGGAAGCCGCGCTGTTCGGCGGCGAAGTCGATTTCGTCTCGGGAAATCACATCACGCCGTACGCGCTGGTCGCGCGCGGTAAGCCGATGGTCTGCCTCGCCTCCCCTTCCAACAGCGTGAACGACAAGCTCGTAACGCGCGCGCCGGTGCGCTCGATCGCGGACCTCCGCGGCAAGCGCATCGCCGACACCACGCTCGTCGACTCGCACGGCGGCTATCATCATCTGCGCGGCAATCACATGGTTTACGTCATGCGCGCGGGCCTGCGGATCGACGAGGTCGAATGGGTGGAGCTTTGCGAGACGATGGACGAATTCCGCACCGCGCAGCTCGAAGGGATGAAGTCGGGCCGCGCCGACGCGACCTTCGTC
>Ga0075425_100005051_pt1 | contig 13663 bp, 11 predicted proteins | sample SoiMethybrSBSTD4_FD_75300 | JGI IMG/M metagenome (GOLD analysis project Ga0075425, IMG submission 75300) | Bulk soil microbial communities from a Populus tree surrounding site in Tennessee, USA - Soil MetaG P. TD hybrid SBSTD4 | ecosystem: Environmental > Terrestrial > Soil > Tree plantation...
TAAATAGACCGGGGCGAACATTACGATCCCAACGTTAATAATAATTGACAATATAGAAGAGATTTGTGAAGCGATCACGAAGCTACCAAGCAATCCGAGGCCGCTTTCAAAGAGTTCTTTGGATTCCGAGAGTCCATCACCCTCGTCGCTAAAAACAAACTTTTTGATGAGCACACCATCCTTGATGAAATACAGGCCGACGAGAATAAGAACAATCGGACTGAATAACGAAAACCACCGACCTAGTCTTAGAACTGTTTCCCACTCCACCCCGGAATCCGAAGAGTCGAGCACTATCACCAGCGAATCAAACCATTCGCTGAGGCCGTAGGCCGCGCAGTACAGTCCAATGAACTTGATTCCTAAATTTTGTACCGCTGCAGGTTTCATATATTAAAGCGTCAATTGGCCTAAGACCAAGTTTCTGTTTACAGCTTCTCGTCCTCCGGCACGATATCCGTTACCAGATCCCGAATCAGAGGCCGCTTCGGTAGCGGCTCCACCGTGATCAAGTTGGGCGTTAGTTTGGCAATGCAGGTGTATTCCACCTCGCCGTTAACCAGCGCCATGCAGGTTTTGCAGGCGTTGGCGTTGATACAGCTGTAGCGGATTGCCAGAGTGCTATCCAGGTTCGCGCGAATCCAACGCAATGCGTCGAGCACGGACATGCCGTCTTCATAGGGCACGTCGAAATTGTCGTAATAAGGCTTCCCCTCCGGCATGCCGCGGCTGATGCGCAGACGCGCCGTTTTGTCCTTTCGTTCAACCATGAATTGCTTGACTGCGATCGAGTCGGCCGGGGACGCTCCATCGAGCCGCCATTTCGCCGTCTTTGATCTCCATCACCTGGTTTTTGAGGAAGCGATAATCCGCGATCGGAAAATCTTCCCTTTGATGAGCGCCGCGGCTCTCCGGTCGGGCTAACGCCGAACGGACGATCGTCTCGGCGGTCGTCAACATCGCGCGTAGCTCGAACCAGTCGTGCAAGTCCGGATTGAAGCGATGTTCGCTGCCGACACGACACTCCGGTAAGTCTTTCTTCCGCATCTCTTCGATCCGTGACAATGCTGACGTAAGTTTATCGCCTGTCCGAAACGGCCCAGCTTGCTCCCACATCAGCTTCTGTAGCTCAACTTGCAGCGCGATCGGCGCTATAACATTTTTCGCGGACATTTCCCCGAGAGATTTCAAACGCTCCATCGTTTCGTCGGCAAACTTCTCGTCCCATTCAGCGCTCCCACGACGCGCCGCGTCAGCGGCGCTAATACCCGCGCGCTCGCCGAAAACGAACGCTTCGGTGATCGCGTTGCCGGACAATCGGTTCGCCCCATTGGAGCCGCCGACCGCTTCTCCTGCGGCAAAGAGCCCTTCGATTCGCGTCCGCATATTCACGTCGACGCGAATTCCACCCATGTGATAGTGCGCCATCGGGCCGACTTCCACGGGCGTTTTCGTAAGATCGATGCCGTTGACGAGCAAGCGGTCGATCACGGGTCCGAAAGCGGCGCGGAGTTGCGCTTCGGGGATGTGGCGAAAGTCCAGATAAGCGCCGCCGTGCGGTGTGCCTCGGCCGGCTTCGACTTCTTTTAAGATTGCGTAGGCCGCGACGTCGCGGGTGGCGTTGTATTGACCGAAATCCGTGCTGCCGTAGCGGTCGATGAACTCTTCGAATTGTCCGTTGAGCAGTTTGCCTCCGAGCTTGTAGCGAAACGGGTCCCACATGATCGGGTCCATGCCGACGAGCCGTGGCGCGAGATGGCCGATGGGGAAAAATTGCACGAATTCCATGTCGATGAGCTCCGCGCCGGCCCACAAGGCCAACGCGTACGCCTCGCCGCCCATGTTCGCGGAAGCGCTGTTGCGCTCGAAAAGTTTCGTCAATCCGCCCGCGGCGAGAACCACGGCTTTGGCGTGAATCGCAATCAACTCGCCATCGACGAGATCGAGCACAACCGCGCCGATAGCACGCCCATCGCGCACGATAATTTCAACCGCGGCAAGATTGCTGATGCGTCGAATGGCAGACATCTCGCTCACCTTGCGTCTGAGAGTGGCGGCGACGGCGGGGCCGGTATTGAGAAAGTCGACGTAACAGCAGCGCTTGACGCTGTGGCCCGGTGCCATTTCTTGTTTGATGTGGTCGTTTTCCCGCGCCCAACGCGTGCCCCACTGTTCCATCTCGCGGATGCGCTTCGGCGCTTCCGCGCACACGAGCGCGGCCAGCTCTTCGTTGCACAGACCGCGTCCAGCCTTCAGCGTATCTTCGAGATGCAGTTCGACGGAGTCCGGCTCCTGTTCGGCCAGCGCGACGGCGACGGTCATCTGCGCCATGATCGTCGCCCCGCCGCGGCCCACCTGGGCTTTGTCGAGGAGCAGCACCGATGTGCCATGCTGCGCCGCGGCGATCGCTGCATACATGCCGGCGCCGCCGGCGCCGATCACAAGCACATCTGTGGAGAGATGGGGCATAGCGGATTCGTTACCCCGTGGATGAAACGATAGTGCCGTTCAGTCTGCCGCGGTCTGCTCGCCGTTCTTTTGCAATTCACCGAGAGCTCGCTTCGCGGCTTCCTGTTCGGATTGTTTTTTGCTTTTGCCCTCGCCGATTGCCAAAACCTTGCCGCCGACGGCGATCTCGGTGACGAATCGTTTCTCGTGATCCGGTCCGGTCTCGGCAACGATTCGATATAGGGGCGGAGCGTGAAACAGCATCTGGCTGATTTCCTGAAGTCTCGTCTTGTAGTCGTGTTGACCGAGCTTCTTCGCCGACACATCGTCGACGAAAAAACGTTGCACCACCGCGCGGGCAGCTTCATAACCGCCATCCTGATAAACACCGCCCAGAATCGCCTCGAAGGCGCCGGCGAGGATCGACGATTTGCTGCGGCCACCGCTCCATTCCTCGCCTTTGCCGATGCGCAGCAAAGGTCCAAAGTTAAGCATTGCCGCTTTTTCCGCGAGCACGGCAGAGTTCACTAGTGCCGCGCGCATTTTTGACAGTACGCCTTCGCTCTTGTCGGGATTGCGCTGAATCAGTAGATCGCTGACCGCGAGATCGAGCACCGCGTCGCCGAGAAACTCCAAAACTTCATTGTGTCCCTCGCTTTTTTTTCGTTCATAGGAGACATGGGTAAGGCAGCGCAGCAATAACACGGGATCCTTAAAGTGATATCCCAGCTCTTTTTGCAAAAGATCGAGATGAGTGTGATTTTTCACTCCCGCGCCTTCTATGAATGACCGGCAACAAGCCCGTCGCCAGCGGAGAATTCGGAATCCGCCTCCGAAATGAACCCGCTGAGCCAGCCGTTGTCCAAACCTGTGAGCTCGACAGTCACTTCGCGGTTGGATAAATCGCCGCTGTCGCGCACACTGATTGGCAGATAATTCCGGCTGAAGCCGCGGCGAAAACCGGTCATGCCGTCGACTTTTTCTTCCACCAATACGGAAACGCGCCGGCCGAGGAAACTTGAACAAAAGTCACGCTTCTTACGTGCCCCTAATTGTCGCATGCGCTGCGCGTGTACTTTTTTCACCGGCCCGGACACATGATCCGCAAGAGAAGCCGCGACCGTTCCACGACGCGACGAATAAGGAAAAACGTGGAAATAAGTGAGTGGTAGCGATTCGAAATACTCCAGAGAGCCGTCGAACTGAGCGTCGCTCTCGCCGGGAAAACCGACGATGATATCGCTGCCGAGAGCAGCCTCCGGCAAACGCTCGCGTACCCGCGCCAGCAGATCGCGATAGTAATTTGTGTCATAGTTGCGCCGCATTTGCTTAAGAATCTCGTCGTCGCCGGCTTGGGCGCAAATATGCAAGTGCGGACAAACGATGTCCGAAGCGGCGATCAAGTCTACTAGTCGATCCGGCACCTCGCGCGGATCGAGGGAGCTCAATCGCAACCGTGAAACAAGCCCGCTATCGGCAATCATTTCGACCAGCGCGGTTAAATCCACCTTGGGGTTCAAATCGTGCCCGTAGCCGCCCAGGTGAATGCCGGTGAGAACAATTTCTTTGTATCCCGCGTCGGCTAGCTGACGCACTTGCTCCATCACCTCGCCTGGCGGCACACTGCGGCTCAGCCCGCGCGCGGTCGGAATGATGCAATAGGTGCAGGAATAGTTGCAGCCCTCCTGAATTTTTAGAAATGCCCGCGTGTGACCGGGCAGCGCGCGAGTGCCGAGCACCGGCACACCACGCTCGCGTTTCACGTCGCTCACGGCGATCTTTGCCGAACTCTCAGGTGTGCTCTCTACGAAGTGCAGCAAATCGTCCAGCCGGTTCAGTCCGACGACATAATCGACGCCGGGCACTTCGGCAACCTCCTGCGAATTCACTTGCGCATAACAGCCCGTGACCAGCACCTTCGCCGCCGGATTCAAACGCTTCGCCCGGCGCACGAGCTGACGTGCTTCCCAATCGGCGCGATCGGTCACGGTGCAGGTATTGATCAGGTAGCAGTCGGCAAGTTCGCCAAACGGAACGAACGAGTGCTTCTCTTCCAAACGGCTCTGAATCACCGCGGAATCGTATTGGTTAATCTTGCAGCCTAAAGTCGTAATTGCGATACGCATATCTTCGCTTCGCTCAGTATTTCAAATTTCAGATTCCATATGACAAAGATCTCTACCGATGTATTGGGTATTTGTAATCGCGAGCACTGCGTGCCTAGCGCAATGCGCGCTCGATCCAGCCACCACCAAGGACCTTGTCGCCGCGATAAAATACTGCTGCCTGTCCCGGCGTCGCCGCAGGAAATGCTTCTGCAAAACGTACTTCACAGGCGTCGGCCGAAGTCTTGCGGATGACGCAAGGAATCGCCGGCGCGCGGTAGCGAACCTGCACTTCGCCTTCCATGTCGTTATCGCCCGGCGGCTCAATCCAATTGACCGACCGCGCAGTTAATCCAGCGCAGCTCAGCTCATTTTTCTTGCCGACAATGACGCGCTTCGAATCATCATCGATCTCGACGACATAAAGCGGCTCGCCCGCGGCAATGCCCAATCCTCGGCGCTGTCCAACGGTAACCGTGTGCACGCCGCTGTGCCGGCCGAGCAATTTGCCCGACCGATCGACCACGTCACCGCCGTCAAGCTCACTTTCCTTGGCATAAGCTGCCACCAGCTCCTTGTAGTCGCCGAAACAAATATCCTGGCTCTCCGGCCGCTCAGCCGCGGGCAAATTTAATGCGCGCGCCTTCTCGCGCACGGCGTTTTTGTGCATCTCGCCGAGTGGAAAAACCGTGTGCGCCAGCTGCTCCTGCGATAGCGCGAATAAAAAATAGGACTGATCCTTGCCGCGGTCGGCGCCACGCAGCAACGACGCGCGCTGCGTTAGATCGTCACGAACCACTCGAGCGTAGTGTCCGGTGGCGACGTAGTCAGCGCCCTGCTCCTTAGCCCATCGGAGCAGCGTGCCCAGCTTGAAGTCGCGGTTGCATGCCACGCAGGGGTTGGGCGTGCGGCAGTGGAGATAATCCGCGGCGAACGGCTTGACCACCGTCTCGGCGAACTGTCCGCGCAAGTCGAGCAGCGTATGAGCGATTCCCAAATGCTCGGCAACTTCCTTGGCGCCGCGGTGATCCGAACAAACCCTCGGCCCCTGCGCCCCTTCCCACATGCGCAGAGAGACGCCGAGAACAGGGTAACCCTGTTCGATGAGCAGCGCGGCCGTCACGGAACTATCGACGCCACCGCTCATAGCGACAACGACCTTATGCTTTCGCGCATTCATCAAACGATTGGAACTTTTGGAACCGCTGGAACGATTGGAACATCCTTCCGACTAATGCCTTCCTTAGCTTCCGGTATTTTTCAACAGCTCTTTAATCTTATTGAGCTCTTCGCTTTCTTCGGCGGTTTTCTCTTCCAGTCCGCCTTGCCGATCAGTCAACTCGTCAACGCGCTTTTCCAATTTCTCGATATAGTCGGCTAGCCCGCCGATCGCTTTGGCGACAAGGTCGGGCAGATCAGCTGAGTTAAGATCGATGATCGCCGTGCCTGCCTCGGTGTGTCTCGCCTCCGCCCTCACGATCCTTCCGGGGATGCCGACCACGGTTGAATGCGGCGGCACCGAGGTCACCAGCACCGAGCCGGCGCCCACGCGGCTATGACGGCCAACTGTCACCGGTCCCAGTACCGCCGCGCCGCTGAAGATCGTCACCGAATCCTCGATCGTAGGGTGGCGTTTGATCGGCTTCGTCGAGGTGCCGCCGAGCGTAACTCCCTGGTAGAGTGTCACGTCATCGCCAATCTCGCTCGTCTCGCCGATCACCACGCCCATGCCGTGATCGATAAAAAAGCGCCGGCCGATTTTCGCTCCGGGATGAATCTCTATCCCGGTGAGAAAGCGGCCGACATGACTAATGAAACGCGCGAGAGTGGTGAGATTCCGTTGCCAGAGCCAATGCGCCAGCCGGTGCAGCAAGACCGCATGAAAACCGGGATAGGCGAGAGCGACCTCCCAGACCGAACGCAAGGCCGGGTCGCGCTGGGAAATAACCTGGATGTCTTCTTTAATTCTTTCCCACATGGGGAATAGCCAACAGGCACGAGGCAATAGTAAGAGAGAAAATTTTTCACATCATTCTATTGCCTGTTGCCTACTGCCTATCGCCTCCTCTCGCGTCCTTATAAAGTTTGTAATCGATGCTATCGACCAGCGCCTGCCAACTCGCTTCGATCACGCTGTGCGACACTCCCACCGTGCCCCAGCGCTCTTTGCCGTCGCCGGACTCGATCAAGACGCGGACGATCGCGCCCGTCCCCTCTCCCGACGAGAGCACGCGGACTTTGTAATCCAAAAGCTCCACTTGATTGAGTGACGGATAGAACTTGGTGAGCGCCCGGCGCAGCGCTTGATCGAGCGCGTTGACCGGACCGTTGCCCATCGCCGCGGCGTGCTCCATCACGCCATCCACTTGCACCATGATCGTCGCTTCGGAGATTGGCGCCTCGCTCTCTTGGCGCTTTTCGTCGATCACCCGGAACCCGACCAGGTTGAAATTCTTTTTTTTCTTGCCGAGCGCTTCCTGGATCAAGAGCTCGAACGAAGCCTCCGCGGCTTGGAACTCGTATCCCTGGCCTTCCAGCTCTTTGGTGCGACGCAGAATATCCTTGATGGCGTCGCCTTTGTCCTTGAGGTCGATGCCGTACTCTTTGCCTTTGTAAACAACGTTGCTCCTGCCCGATAAATCCGAAACGAGGACCCGCTGGCGATTGCCGACGAGTTCCGGATCGATGTGCTCGTAGGTCTCGCGGTTTTTGAGCACGCCCGAAACATGCAGCCCTCCCTTGTGCGCGAATGCGCTGTCGCCGACATACGCTTGGCGTTTGTTAGGTTGAATGTTCGCCAGCTCGTAGAAAAGCTGCGAGACATCGCGGAGCTTCTTGAGCTGCGCCGGTGTCACGCATTTCTTGGCCATCTTCAATTGCAAATTGGCAATCACGGAAATCAAGTTCACGTTGCCGCAGCGCTCGCCGAAGCCGTTGATCGTTCCCTGCACTTGGGTCGCGCCCATTTCCACAGCGGCGAGCGTGTTGGCGACCGCCAACTCACCGTCGTTGTGACAGTGAATGCCCAGAGGCGTCTTGATGACTCGATTGACGTGCGCGAGCGCATCGCGAATGTCGGCCGGGAGCCGCCCGCCGTTGGTTTCGCAGAGCACGATCCAATCCGCGCCGCCGTCCTGCGCCGCCTTGAGGCATTCTACGGCATAGTCCGCATTGGCGCGAAAGCCGTCGAAAAAATGCTCGGCGTCGAAAATCACTTCATCGACCCGTTTCTTCATGAAAGCGATGGAGTCGGCGATGATTTCCAAGTTCGCCTTCTGGCTGATGCGCAAATCGTCGCGCACGTGCAGATCCCAAGTCTTGCCCACCAGCGTGACCACCGGCGTGTCCGCGGCGAGCAGCACTTTAAGATTGATATCCTGCGACGGTTTGGCGCCGAACTTTCTAGTCGTGCCAAAGGACGCGACTTTGGCGTTCTTGAGCTTGAGCTTTTCAACTTGCTTGAAAAAATCGGCGTCGCGCGAATTGGAGCCGGGATAACCACCTTCGATGTAGTCGATGCCCAGCTCGTCGAGCTTCTCGGCGATACGAAGCTTGTCCTCCAGCGTGAATGAAACATCCTCCGCCTGGCAGCCGTCTCTGAGAGTCGTGTCGTAAAGCAAAACGTCCTTCATACAGTTCCCTGCTTCCCGATAAACGCCTCGTGCAAAACCCGCACCGCGAGCTCCGTGTACTTAGCATTGATGACCACCGAGATTTTAATCTCCGAAGTGGAAATCATCTCGATGTTGATTCCTTCGGCGGCCAATACTTGGAACATTTTAGCCGCGACGCCGGCGTGCGTGCGCATGCCCACCCCGACCACCGAGACTTTGGCGATCTCGGTGTCAACGGCAATGCCCTTGGCATGCACCGCCGGCAAAGCTTTTTCCATGATGCTAAGCGCCTTTTTGTGATCCGCCTTAGGCACAGTAAAAGTCAAATCGGTGGTACCGTCTTCGCTGGCATTCTGGATAATCATGTCGACAACGATGTGCGCATCTGCGATGGGGCCAAAAATCTGCGCCGCCAAGCCCGGCTGATCCGGAACGCGGACCAAAGTGATTTTGGCTTCATTCTTGTCCGAGGCCACGCCCGACACTAACACGTCGTTCATACTCTCCTCCTCGTTAACCAGCCACGTCCCTTCGACGTCCGAAAACGTCGAGCGGACGTGCACCGGCACGGAATAATTCTTGGCAAACTCCACCGAGCGGATTTCCAGGACTTTGGCGCCGGTGCTCGCCAGCTCGATCATCTCGTCGTAGGAAATACGCGCGAGCTTCCTCGCCTGCGGGCAAATCCCCGGGTCCGCCGTAAAAACTCCGTCGACGTCGGTGTAAATCTCGCACGCTTCGGCATTGAGAAACGCCGCCAACGCCACCGCGCTGGTGTCCGACCCGCCCCGTCCAAGGGTCGTGATGTTATCGTCTTCGTCAACACCCTGAAAGCCGGCGACAACTACGACGTCGCCTGCTTTTATCGCCTGCACAATCTTGGTCGAATCGATGCTCAAAATTCGCGCTTTGCCGTAAGCGCTGTCGGTTTCGATACGCACTTGATGTCCTAAATAAGATCGTGCCGGTTGGCCGACCTCTTTGAGGGCGAGTGTCAGCAAGGCCACGGAAACCTGCTCACCGGACGCCAGTAGCACGTCTTTTTCACGCTCGTCCGGAATCTCGGCAATCTCGTGGGCAAGGCCCAGCAAACGATTGGTCTCTCCCGCCATGGCGGAAACGACGACAACGACGTCGTGCCCCACCCGCTTCGCACGGATGACTTTCGCCGCCACCTGCTTGATGCGCTCAATCGAACCGACCGATGTCCCGCCGTATTTCTGAACCAGTAAAGGCACGTCCCTAGTCTCTTTCTTTTCCAGAAGCTAAACCTTGAACCGTTGAACCCTTGAACTTTTGAACACCCGTTTTCTTAGTCAACTGTTCGACAATTTTTTCATACCGCTCGCCATGAGCGATGAATGTGATCTCCCGTCGCGATCCGCCGGCGTGGGCGAGCCGCAGTTCGAGATGCTCGCCAACCTCATCCGACGGCAGATACTCGAACCATTCGATCAGACTCACGCCATCCGCGTACAGATACTCCCGCAGATTTAGCGACTCGATCTCGGCCAGCGTACCCACCCGGTAAAGATCGATGTGATACGCCGGCAAGCGGCCTTGGTACTCATTGATCAAGGTAAACGTCGGACTGCGCACCCAGGCCGCTTTACTGACTTTGATCCCCTCGCAGAAGCCACGCACAAGACAGGTTTTTCCCGTCCCCAACTCACCTACTAAACCGAGAATCTCCCCGCCCTGAACCAGCTTTGCCAATTTCCGCCCCAGGCTCATGGTCATGCGGGCGGAAGTCGAGATCACAGTCCACGAACCCATCGCCATCGGGGCCCCCAGGTATAACTAGTATAATTTTAAGGCGAATTCGAGCCTAGGGGAGCGGCGACGCAAGCGCGCGCAGGCCCTCGGGCAAAGCTTGAACGATATCCGACGCAACCAGTCCGATCGTGCCGCGCTCCGCAGCTACGTGGTCGCCGACGAAACCGTGCAGATACACGCCGAGCTTCATGGCATCTTCAGGAGAAAGTCCTTGGCCCAATAAGGCACCAAGCATTCCGGCAAGCACGTCGCCCATACCACCGCTCGCCATACCGGGGTTACCGGTCGGGTTGATAAATACCTTTCCTTCAGCCGTGGCGATCACCGTCCGCGCGCCTTTGAGAACCAAATGACAGTGGCGCTCGACGGCAAACGATCGGGCGACTTCCACCCGATCGGCATTGACGGTCGCCGTGCTTTTTCCCGTCAGCCGCGCCATTTCGCCGGGATGGGGCGTGAGCACGGGCGGTATCTTCGCGTGGCGCAATCGCTCGACCTCGAGTGCCAAATTATTGAGTCCGTCGGCATCGATGACCCACGGCATGTCTAAATTTCTGAGCAGCCAGCGCAAACTGTTTTGCGTCGTTTCATTGACACCGATGCCCGGGCCGAAGAGCACGACGTTTTTCCGCTCCAATATGTGGCGCCAATCGTCGTCGCTCAGCGGCTCCATTTGTTCCGTGTCATTGTCACGCAAAGGTTCGGTCATAACTTCGACCAACGAACTGGCGAAAATATTATTCAGCGAACGCGGTGCGGCCAGCGTTACCAATCCGGCGCCCGCGCGCATCGCAGCGCGGCAAGCAAGAATCGCCGCACCGGTCTTGCCGCGCGAGCCGGCGACGACCAACAGATGGCCGTAGGTGCCTTTGTGAGTGTCCGGTTGGCGGTGTGGCACCAGCCGGCGAATTGTTTCGCGATCCAAAAGTTCTGTCTTAGGCGCGACTTCCGCCACCGCCCGGTCATCGATACCGATGTCGGCCACGACCAGCTCGCCGACAAAATTCAATCCCGGATAAATCACTTCACCGATCTTAGGAAAGCCGAGAGCCACCGTTATTTCTGCGTGAACTGCGACACCGAGGGGCGTTCCTCTGTCCGTATCGAGTCCCGAGGGAATATCGACGGCGACGATCGGTAAACCGGACGCGTTGATCAACGTGATCGCGTCGGCGAACAATCCGCGCACTTCGTTTTTCACTCCCGTACCGAGGATCGCGTCGACGATCAAACCGTTTTTGCTCATTCGTTGGCCGAGCAAATCTAAATTACTAACGGAAATCTCCGCCACCTTCCCCTTGAGCTTGAGAAAGGCACGCAGATTGTGCGCCGCATCGGTCGAAAGCTCTTCCTTGCGTGCGAGCAGCGCGACCTCACAAGGAATCCTCTTCTTCTTAAGCAAGCGCGCGACGACCAAGCCATCGCCGCCGTTGTTGCCTTTGCCGGCGACGATCAGCACGCCTTTCTGGGCGTGGCGTGGAAAGCTTTTTAAGATCGCCTGAGCAATCGCTTCGCCGGCGCGTTCCATCAGTGCTAGGCTGGGCACGCCGTACTTTTGGATCGTCAGGCGATCCATCTCGCGCATCTGTTCGGCGGTCACTACGATCATCGTTCAAGGTTCCGAGTTCAAAGTTCCAAGTTCACGGCCAAATTGTTCAACTCCTCGACATTGAACCTTTGAACGTTGAACCTTGAACCGAGCTAGCGCCGAGCGCGAAGCAGCAGTTCCTTCATCTCTCTGACGGCTTGGCTAATGCCGACGATCACCGCGCGCGCGATGATGCTGTGACCGATATTGAGCTCGACGATCTCGGGGATATCAGCGATCGGCAGGACATTTTCGTAGTCGAGGCCGTGGCCCCCATGAACTTCAAGGTCGATGCTGCGTGCCAATGTTGCCGCTGACGCGATCGCTGCCAGCTCTTTTTCCCGGGCCGCTGCACTCGCGTTACAGTAGGTTCCCGTGTGAAGTTCGATGGCGTAGGCGCCCACTTGCTTTGCCGCCTCGATTTGCGCTGGCACCGGATCAATGAACAGGCTGACGTGAATGCCGCGATCTTGGAGTTTTTTCACCGCGTCTTTCACTTTGATTTTATGCGAAACCACGTCGAGACCACCCTCGGTGGTCAGCTCTTCGCGTTTCTCCGGAACAAAACACGCATCGTTGGGGCGAATTCTTTCCGCATACGCCACCATCGCCGGCGTCACGGCCATTTCCAAATTGACTTTGGTGGCGGCTTGTTCGCGCAGCCGCTCGACGTCGCGCTCTTGGATATGCCGGCGGTCTTCCCGCAGGTGCACGGTGATGCCGTCGGCACCGGCCTTCTCCGCAAGCAGCGCAGCCGCCACCGGATCGGGCGCCTCGGCTTGGCGCGCCTGACGCACCGTCGCCACGTGATCGACGTTCACTCCTAAACGAATCACGGTCTATCCGCCGACCTCCGCGTGAATCTCATCGGCGATGGCCTGCGCCATCGCACGAATTTTCTTCTCGTCTTCACCTTCCAGCATCACCCGCGCCAGCAACTCGGTGCCCGAGTAGCGCACCAGGACGCGCCCGCGTCCAGCCAACGCGTGTTCGACCTCCGCGATCTTCTGGCTCACTTTGAGCATGGCGGTTAAATCTTTTCTTTCTTTGACGTGAATGTTGAGCAAGATCTGCGGCAAGCGCGTCATGACGCGTTTGAGCTCGCTCAATCGTTTGCGTTTCTCCACCATCAACGCGAGCATCTGCAGACAGGTGATCGCGCCGTCGCCGGTCGTGTTATGATCCAAAAACAAGATGTGTCCTGACTGTTCGCCGCCTAAATTAAAATTGTCCGCCACCATCTTCTCGACCACGTAGCGATCACCGACTTGGGTCCGCACCACTTCCAATCCAGCGTTGCGCATGGCCAGTTCCAGCCCCAGATTGCTCATCACCGTGGCCACTAGGCCAGCGCCCTTGAGGGTGCCTTTTTGTTGCATGTCTAACGCTGAGATCGCCATGACCTGATCGCCGTCGAGAATATCGCCGGTTTCATCGATGAAGATCGCTCGGTCGGCATCGCCGTCTAAGGACACCGCGAAATCAGCGCCCTCGTGCAGCAGGACTTCGCGCGCGGTTTCCGGATAAAGCGCGCCACAGCGCCGGTTGATATTTTCGCCATCCGGTTGCACGCCAATCGGCAGAATCTCCGCGCCGAGCTCGGACAGGACTTCGGGAACGACTTTGTACGCCGCGCCATGGCCGCAATCGACGACGATCTTCAAACCTTCCAACGTCAGGTGGCGCGGGAAACTATTCTTGAGAAAAACATTGTAGCGGCCGACGGCGTCGGAAAGCCGAAAAGCCTTGCCGATCTCCGAAGCGGTCGGACGCGACTCTTCGGTCACGCCGCTGGAAATCATTTCCTCCATGCGCGCTTCGACGTCGTCCGGCAATTTAAAACCGTCCCAGGAAAAAAACTTGATGCCGTTATCCTGGTAAGGATTGTGCGACGCCGAAATCACGACGCCGGCGTCCGCCCGCATGCTGCGGGTTAAAAACGCCACACCCGGCGTCGGCATTGGCCCGACCAGTAGAACATCGGCACCCATCGAGACGATGCCCGACGCCAAGGCGGTCTCGAGCATATAGCCGGAGAGGCGAGTGTCCTTGCCGATCAGAATCTTGTAACGGTGTTTGTCGTCTTCACCGTTCTTGCGCGAATACGACGGTGGTAGCGCGCGCCCGGATGT
>Ga0075425_100005052_pt1 | contig 13662 bp, 9 predicted proteins | sample SoiMethybrSBSTD4_FD_75300 | JGI IMG/M metagenome (GOLD analysis project Ga0075425, IMG submission 75300) | Bulk soil microbial communities from a Populus tree surrounding site in Tennessee, USA - Soil MetaG P. TD hybrid SBSTD4 | ecosystem: Environmental > Terrestrial > Soil > Tree plantation...
CGTGGACGGGTCGCCCGAAATGGTAGAGGCCGAATTCCCCGAGGCCGTCCTTCTCAAGCAATCGGAGAATCTCGGTTTCGCCGAGGGGTGCAACCGTGGCATCGATGCGAGCCGCGGTTCGTGGGTGGCCCTGCTCAACAACGACGCCACCGCCGAGCCTGGTTGGGCGCGCGCTCTCGTCGACGAAGCCGAGAAAGCCCCGCCGAATTGCGGCATGCTGCAGTCGCTCCTCCTCTACCAAGACCGACCGGGCGTCATCAACTCGACCGGAATCGAGCTCACCTATTCGGGCGGTGGTCGGGATCGCGACGGAGGCAAACTTCGCCAGAACAGCGAGCCGGCGGCCGACGTTTTTTGCCCCACCGGAGGCGCCGCCTCGTACCGTCGTTCGATGCTCGATTCGATCAAACTCCCTCGCCAGGGACTTCGCAGCGTCGTCGCGGCAAGCTACTTCGATCCGGCGCACTTCATGTACTACGAAGACCTCGATCTCGGGTGGAGGGCCAGGCTCGCCGGCTGGACGGCGCAGTACGTTCCACAATCCGTCGTGCTTCATCGATGGCACGGAAGCTCGGATCGACACGGGGCCTCCTGGCTCACGGTGGTCTCCTGCACCAACCGGCTGCGGACCCTTCTCAAGAACGCGTCACTTCAATTCCTGGTGCGAACGAGCCCGCGAACGATCCTCGAGGTCGGCAAGGTCGTATGGTTCGGCAGGATTGCCGCGATGGTCCGTCTGGCGCGCGCGGTGCGAGACAGCATGGCACTGCGAGCCCGTGTCGATTCGATGGCGCGCATTCCGCGACGCGCGATCGAGCGCAGGTGGACGGCGGCTCCGTCTTGACCCACCGCACGTGATGCACTGTCGACTGGAACGCCCTGCCTCAGGGATCGATTGTGTGATATGAACTAACTTCCTTACGCGGCAAGGCGGTCAGCATGATTTGTCACCCAACGTCTTCCCAGCGGCGAGCCGTTCTCCATCTGACCTTGATCGTGTCGATGGCGGCGTCGGCTGCGGCGTGCGGAACGTCCGATTCGCCGAGCACGCCGTCCGCGGGGACGGGCGCGGCTGGAGCCGGCACCATGAGCTCGAGCACCGTCACCTCGGGAGCGGCGGGCACGAGCTCGGGGGTGGCGGGAGCGGGACCCGGCGCCGGAGGCGCGACGGGCGGAGGCGGCGCCGGAAGCGGGCCCGGCCCAGATTCCGGCGCGACCGATGCGAGCGGCGGCGACGGCTCGATCGTTCCAGGGGATCAAGATCTCGTGCGCTTCGTGAATCCGTTCATCGGCACCGGTCCCGCGAACACCTGGCTCGACTTCACGATGGCGAACGGCGACGTGTTCCCCGGCGCCGGCTATCCGCTCGGCATGCTCGCTCTCAGTCCCGACACCCCTTCGAACATCCCGGGTGGATACGATTACCGCGACACGAGGATCAATGGCTTTAGCCTGACCCACTTCAGCGGGCGCGGCATTTCCGCGTACCAGGACATTCCCTTCATCCCCTGGGTCGGCGCGCTCAACCGTTCCCCCGGAACCAACGCCGGCGATTACGCTTCGACGTTCAGTCACGCGAACGAAAGCGCGTCAGCCGGTTACTACAAGGTCCACCTCGGCAACAACGTCGACGTCGAGCTGACCACGCTCGCAAGGGCGGGCATCGAGCGTTTCACCTTTCCGAGCGCGTCACAGGCGACGCTGCTCGTCAACGCCGGAGGTTCCATCACCGGACCGACCGCATCGTCGGTTGCCATTTCGGCCGTCGATCACACGGTGACGGGTTCGGTGACTACGCACATCGGCGGGGGAACACCGTCTTATACGCTGTACTTCGTCGCCCGCTTCGACGTGCCATTTGCTTCCTTCGGAACCTGGAGCGGCGCCACGCTCACGGCCGGGTCGACGTCGAGCAACAACGCGAGAAGCGGCGCCTATCTCACGTTCGACACTTCCACGAACGCCGTCATTCAGGCCAAGGTCGCCATCTCGTACGTGAGCCTGGCGAACGCCAGGCTGAATCTCGACGCCGAGCAGCCCGGCACCGACTTCAACGCCATGAGGACGGCGGCGGCCGCTGCGTGGAACAAGCGCCTCAATCTGATTCAGGTGGAGGGGGGCACCGACGACCAGAAAACGACTTTCTACACGGCGCTCTACCACGTGTTCTTTCACCCCAACGTCTTTCACGACTCGAACGGCGACTACCGCGGTTTCGACGGACAAGTTCATCAAGTCGCGGCCGGCCACGCGCAGTACCACAACATTCCCGGCTGGGACGAGTACCGCACCAACATCCGGCTCCGCGCTATCTTGACGCAAGACGAGGCGAGCGACATCGCGCAATCCCTGGTCACGGACGCGCAGCAGGGGGACGGTCACATCCCGAGGTGGGAGCAGACGAACGCCGACTCGCATGGAATGAACGGCGACGGCGGTACCGTCATCGTCTGCGAGGCATATGCCTTCGGCGCGCGCGGGTTCGACGCGATGGGCGGGCTCACGGCCGCCATCAACGGACAAGCGAGGGTGCGGGAGAACAGCGCGGAATACGTCTCGCTCGGGTACATCGCGCAAGAGACGGCCACCAACTCCGCCGCGCAAACGCTGGAGTTCAGTCACGCCGATGCCGCCATCGCCCAGCTGGCCAGGGCCCTCGGCGACATGGCCAACTACACGACCTACGCGGCGCGCGGACGCAACTGGATGAAGCTCTTCAACCCCGCCACCGGGTATATTCAACAGAAGCACCGCGCCGGCACCTGGGACGCGACGATCACTCCCTCGAGCGACGTCGGCTTTCAAGAGGGGAGCGCCGCGCAGTACCTCTGGATGGTCACCGACCCGCACGATCTCGTGACCCTCCTCGGCGGCAACGCCAACACCGTGTCGAGGCTCGACACCTATTTCACCAAGCTCGACGAAGTTCCCACGAGCATCAACGCGTTCATGGGCAACGAGCCCGATTTTCAGGATCCGTACATCTACGACTTCGCCGGCGCCCCTGCGAAAACATCCGGCGTCCTTCGGCGCATTCAAAATGAACTTTTCACGAACACGCCCGGGGGAATGCCCGGCAACGACGACGCCGGATCGACGTCGTCCTGGTACATTTTTTCGACGCTGGGTCTTTACCCGATCTATCCGGGCGTCGGCGGTTTCGTCGTCTCGGGTCCCGCGTTCAGCAGCATGACGGTTCGGTTGAAGGGGGGCATCTTGAAAATCTTGGCGCCGAACGCCGCTCCGACCAAGCCCTATGTGCAAGGCCTGAAGATCGACGGCACGCCGACCACCAGCCTGTGGATCCCCTGGGACCGCCTTTCCAACGGCGCCACGCTCGAATTCGATCTCACCGACGTCGCGACCAGCACCTGGGGCACCGCCCCCGCCGACGCACCTCCTCGTCCTTAGTCGTCAGCCGCGCGTGATCCCGGAATCTCGCACCTTCTGCTCGAGATCGTGGAAGCGCTGGGCCAGCGCATGCACGAGGCTTCCCGTCCATCCGCCGATGCCGAGCCCTTCGTTCAACGTGTTCTTGTCGAGCACGAGCACCGACACCTTGTCGACCGCCTCGACGGTCGCGGCTCGAGGTTCGTCGAGCAGAAGTGCCATCTCCCCGAAAACATCGCCCGCCGTCATGTGGGCCAGCGTTTCCTGGCGTCCCTCGACCGTGCGGTACGCGCGACACCGGCCGCTCACGATCATGTAGGCGGCGTCGCCGGCGTCCCCTTCGCGAATGATGATGGTGCCCGGCGCGAATGCCTTGCGAGGAAGGTGAAGCCCGCCGCGCAAGAACCCCCGCACGGCCGACTGGAGCTCGACCACGCTCTGGTAACGATCTTTGGGATCCGGAGCGGTCGCCTTGTCGATGATGCTGCGGATGTTCTTGGACACCCCGATGTCCTGCGTCACTTGATCGATGGGGACGACCTGCCCCGCTTTCGCGCACTCCAAGATGGCCTGGGCGCTTCTGTGCTCGCCGTAAGGGATTTTGCCGCTCACGATTTCGTAGAGCACGGCGCCGAGTCCGAAGATGTCGCTGCGCTCGTCCATGTCGGTGGGGTTGCCACGCGCCTGTTCGGGCGCCATGTAGTGGGGCGTGCCGACCGGGCCCCGCGCTTCCATCTGCGAACGTGCTCCGGACGCGGGCCTGGTCTTCGTGAGGCGCGCGAGGCCCCAGTCCATCAAGTACACCTGACCGAAGCTCGCGATCATGATGTTCTCGGGTTTGAGATCGCGATGGATGACGCCTCGGTGGTGGGCATAAGCGACGGCGTCGCACACCTTGAGGAAGATCTCGAGCCCCTCTTCGAGGCGCTCCGTGGAGCCGGGCGGTCGAAATGGATCTCGGAGCCACTTGTCGAGACCGACCCCCTGGACGAGCTTCATCGTGAAGTAAGGAATGCCATTGGCTCCGACCGACAGCTCGTGCACCGGCACGATGTTCGGATGCTCGAGCTGCCCGGTCATCTGCGCTTCGGCGATGAACCCCTCCTTGTACATCGGCACCTCGGCCAGCTTCTTGTCGATGCGCTTCAGCGCGACGTGGCGCAGAAGGTTTCGATCCGTGGCGGCGTGGATGCGTCCGATGCCGCCCCTGCCGAGCTCGGGATAGACGACGAGATGCTCGGGCGTCGGAATGCCTTCTTTCTTGATCTCTTCCGCGGTGACCTGGTGTTCGCCGGCCACCGGAATCGACTCGATCACGTAGACGGGTGGGGTGCTTGCCTGTTGAAGCTCGGGGTCGTCCTTCATGCGGATCTCCGTCGAATTTCGGTTATAACCCCACTCTCGGCCGCGTGCCTACGCCGACGCGTGGTAACGTCCCGACGCCGCGACGCTCGGTAGTAGGGGTGCTCTCGCCGGTGCCTTAAAACGCGAAGGGAAACGTGCCATCCTCGCATTAGGTACGCGCTCACATGCACGATCTGCTCCAGGTAAGACCGAAAATCAGCCCCCCCCTCGATCCCGATTTTTGCCCCGGATACCTCGGCAATCGGGCTTTCGCGGCCGCGGCTCGCGAAAGCGGGCGGGCGGTGCCCCTTTCGCTTGCGCTCCGGCGGCCGAACGGCAGCGTTTCGGTCCACCGCACGGTGGCTCTCTCGTCGGGCCACCCGGCATCGGCAGCGAACCTCGACTACGCCGAGCGCGTGCTCAAATTCCTGCTGTGGGCGAAGGGAAGCGCGCGGATTTTCGTCTGGGGCCCGGGCGAGATCGCCGCGCATCTCCAAAAAACGTACGCCAAGAACGGCGCCCGCGCGTTCGACGCGGACTTCATGAGCAACGTGTACGAAGAGCCGTTCGAGGTCATCGCGACCGACGCGGCCGGTTTCCCCGCGGAAAACGAGAGCTCGGCGCCGGTCGGTCGTCACCTGTCGGGGTGTCGTATCGGGTTTGACGCTGGCGGAAGCGATCGCAAAGCGGCGGCGGTCATCGACGGCAAAGAAGTCTTCTCCTGCGAGGTGGTGTGGGAACCGAAAGTGAACGGCGATCCGCAGTACCACTTCGACGGCGTCGACGACTCCATCCGCCGCGCGGCCGAACACTTGCCGCGCATCGACGCCATCGGTGTGAGCTCGGCCGGCGTCTTCATCGACAACAAGACGCGCGTTGCGTCGCTCTTCCGCAAGGTCCCCCCCGAGCTCTTCGAGAAGCGGATCAAGACGCTCTACCTCGACGTCGCCAAAAAATGGGGCAACGTGCCCATCGAAGTCGCGAACGACGGCGACGTCACTGCGCTCGCCGGCGCAATGAGCTTGAACGATCAGCCCGTGCTCGGCATCGCGATGGGGACGAGCCTCGCGTGCGGCTACGTCGACGACAAAGGACACATCACCGGCTGGCTCAACGAGCTCGCCTTCGCTCCCTTCGACTACTCGCCGGCCGCTCCGGTCGATCACGAGTGGTCGGGCGATCGCGGCACCGGCGTCAACTACTTCTCGCAGGACGCGGTCATCCGGCTCGCGGCGAGGGTCGGCATCGAGCTCGACCCGTCGAGCTCGCCGGGAGCCAAGTTGAAAGCGGTCCAGAAACTGCTCGAGTCCGGCGACCCGCGCGCTCGGCCCATCTTCGAGAGCATCGGCGTTTACCTCGGCTATGCGCTCGCGCAGTCCGCCGAATTCTATCGTCTGAAGCACGTCCTCATCCTCGGCCGCGTCACGTCGGGCGAGGGGGGCGCTATCATCCTCGAGAAAGCCAAGCAGGTGATCCTCGCCGAGGCGCCCGAGCTCGCCGACCGCGTGAAGGTCCACCTCCCCGACGAAGCCAACCGCCGCGTCGGCCAAGCCATCGCGGCCGCGAGCCTTCCGGCCGTATAGCAAAGAGCCCACCGGAGTTTTCACATGAACCGACCGAAAGACGTTTTGAAAATGAGGGCCGAAGGAGCCGAGGTGTTCATCCCGGACGGGTCGCCGGCCGACGCTGCCGTCGCGAGGACGACGCACCTCGGCATCTGCGCGCACCAAGACGATCTCGAGATCATGGCCTACCACGGCATCCTCGAATGCTTTCAGCAGAAGGACAGGTGGTTCACCGGCGTCACCATGACGAACGGCAGTGGGAGCGCCAGGGACCTCGAGTACAAAAACTACACCGACAGCCAGATGGTCGACGTGCGCAGGCTCGAGCAAAAGAAGGCAGCCTTCGTCGGGGAATTTTCGTCGATGCTGCTTCTCAACCACAAAAGCGCCGCGGTCAAAGATCCGAAGAACGTCGACGTCGCCGCCGACCTCGACGCCGTTCTCGCGCTCGCCTCACCCGAGGTCGTCTACACGCACAACTTGGCCGACAAGCACGACACGCACGTCGCCGTCGTGCTGCGCGTGCTCACGGCGCTCCGACGGCTACCAAAAGCCGACCGGCCGCGAAAAGTCATCGGTTGCGAGGTGTGGCGCGATCTCGACTGGCTCTGCGATTCGGACAAGGTGGTGATGCCCGTCGACCGACACGAGAACCTGGCCGACGCGCTGATGGGCGTCTTCGATTCGCAAATCTGCGGCGGCAAGCGATACGATCTTGCGGCGCGCGGTCGCCGACTCGCGAATGCCACGTTCTTCGAGAGCCACCTCGTCGACAAGGATCAAGCGCTCATCTGGGGGATCGATCTGACGCCTCTGCTCGACGAGGAGAGGGACCCATTCGCGTTCGTCAAGCAGCACATCGACAGGTTCGCAGACGAGGTCAAGGCGCGCATCGCAAAGATGTCGTAAGCGGGAGCCTGAAGCTCAGGCGCCCCGTTTCAACTGGGGGACGCCGCGCCGCCCAGACCGACTGCCAATGCGATCTGGTTCGCCGGCATGGCTCCGCTCGCGCGCCCGCTCTCTCGCCCAGACTGAAAAAGAATGAACGTCGGAATCCCCTGGATGCCGAAGCGACCGGCGACGTCGGGCAGTGCTTCCGTGTCGAGCTTCGCGACGATGAGCGACCCTGTTCGCTGGCTCGCCAGTTTGGCCAGCTCGGGCGCCACCACGCGGCAAGGACCGCACCAGGCGGCCCAAAAGTCGACCAACACCGGAAGGGGCGACTGGGCGATGAGCTCGCCGAACTCGGCCGCGCTGGCGACGGAATACGGTTCGCCGATCGGTAAAATGGGTGTCTTGCAGTGACCGCAGCGGGCCTTTTGGTTCAACCGCGCAGGCGGAATACGGTTTTCGGTACCACACGATAGGCAGCGAACGAGCATGGCGACCGGCACAACGTAAGGATGCCCGTTCGGTTCGTCACCCCCCCGGCGTAACGGCGAAGAGCGGCCGTTCGAACCCCAGTCGCGATCGCCGTCGAAATATGATTGATTGCGGGCCATGGGTGACTTCATCGACGATATCACCGAGATCGGAGAGGGGCGTTCGGGGCTGAACACGACCGTGGCCGTCATCGTGGCCGTCAGCGCGGCCTTCGTCGCTATCTGCAACGTCAAAGACGGGAACATCGTCCAGGCGATGGCCCAGGCTCAGGCCAACTCCGTCGACGCATGGTCGTACTACCAGGCCAAGAGCACCAAGCAGCACATCGCCGAAGGCATGGTCGACCAGATAACGATCCAGCGCGACACGATGCCCGGTCTATCGGCGGACGGTCGAGCGCTCCTCGACCGCAAGATCGCGGACTACGGCGCCAAGGCAAAGCAGTACGACGCCGAAAAGCTGAAGATCAAACAGTCGGCGGAGGATTTCCAAAAGGACTACGACAAGCTCAACTTCCGCGACGACCAGTTCGACATGGCCGAAGCGAGTCTGTCGCTCAGCATCGCTCTCATGGGCGTCACCGCGCTCACCCAGAAACGCTGGCTCCTCTTGGTAGGGGTCATTTTCGCAGTTTTCGGCCTCGCTCTCGGCGTTTCGGGATTTATGGGCTACAACATCCATCCGGGTTTCATCGCGAAACTCCTGAGCTAGGGCCAAAAAGAGGTATTTTGGAAGATAGGCGCGTCCGCATCTACGACACCACCCTGCGCGACGGTACGCAGGGCGAAGACGTCAGCTTCTCGGTCGAGGACAAGCTGCGCATCGCCCGTGCGCTCGACGAGCTCGGGATTTCGTACATCGAGGGTGGGTGGCCGGGCTCCAATCCGCGTGACGCCGCGTTCTTCGAGGAAGCTCGCAAAGAAAAACTCTCCCAAGCCAAGTACGCCGCCTTCGGATCGACCCGCAAGTCGGGCGTTTCCGCCGCCGCCGATCCGCTGCTCAAGGCGTTGCTCGCGAGCGAGACGCCCGTCGCGTGCATCTTTGGCAAGAGCTGGAGCCTGCACGCCACCGACGCGCTCGGCGTCTCGCTCGAAGAAAACCTCGAGCTCATCTACGACACCGTGCAATTCCTGAAAAAGCGCGTCAGCGAGGTCGTCTACGACGCCGAGCACTTCTTCGACGGCTACGCCGACAACGCCGAGTACGCGCTCACCACGTTGAAGAGCGCCGCCGAGGCGGGGGCGGACGTCATCGTGCTTTGCGACACCAACGGCGGCACCATGCCGGATGACCTCCGCGCCGCCATCGCGCACGTCAAAAAAACGTTGCCCGGCGTGGCGCTCGGAATTCACGCGCACAACGACAGCGAGGTCGCGGTCGCCAACACGATCGCGGCGGTCGAAGAGGGCGTTCGCCACGTTCAGGGGACCATCAACGGCTTCGGAGAACGCTGCGGCAACGCGAACCTCGTCTCCATCATCCCCAACCTGCAGCTTAAGCTCGGCTACCAGTGCGTGCCGAAGGTGCAGCTCGCTCACTTGAAGAGCACGTCGCGGCTCCTCTTCGAGCTGTTGAATCAGCCGCCTAACAAGCGGCAGCCTTACGTCGGCGACTCGGCCTTCGCGCACAAGGGGGGCATCCACGTGTCGGCGGTTCTCAAGAACGCGCGGACCTACGAGCACATCGAGCCGTCGTCGGTCGGAAACCGCCGCCGGGTGCTCGTCTCCGACCTTTCCGGCAGGTCCAACGTTCTTTACAAGGCCAAAGAGTGGGGCGTCGACCTCGACTCCAAAGACCCGGAGACGAGCGAGATCCTCGCTCAGCTGAAAGATCTCGAATCGCAAGGCTTCGAGTTCGAGGGCGCCGAGGCTTCATTCGAGCTTTTGATGCAGGACGCCAAGAACAAGGAAAAGACCGAAGGGTTTCGCCTCATCGGGTTTCGCGTCATCGCCGAGAAAAGCAGCGACGACAAGGAACCGCTCGCCGAAGCCACCGTCCAGATCGAGGTCGACGGGCACATCGAGCACACGGCGGCGCTCGGCAACGGTCCAGTCAACGCGCTCGACGTCGCGCTGCGCAAGGCGCTCGAGAAGTTTTATCCGGAGCTCAAGGACATGCGCCTCGTCGACTACAAAGTGCGGGTGCTCGGCGGCGAGAGTGGTACGGCGACCAAGGTGCGCGTGCTTCTCGAGAACGCGGATGCGACCAGTCGCTGGGGTACGGTCGGCGTTTCGGCCAACATCCTCGAAGCCTCGTATCAGGCGCTCGTCGACGCGATACGCTACAAACTGTTCAAGGACAAGAAGGCCGCCGAGAGCATCAAACCCAAAGCCGAAGGGAGCGCTACGCCCGCCCGGAAGAAGCTGGCGAGCGCATAGCGGGGGCGCGTCTTGACCTGGAGGCGCAAACTATCGATGGCTGGGGCCCTCGCGTTCGAGGCCGACCTCTGCACTCCGACCGAAGAGCATCAGCTTCTGCGGGAAACGGTGCGTGATTTCACGCGTGACGCCATCGAGCCCCAGGCCGACGAGCACGACCGCTCGGGCGTGCTCAATCGGAAGCTCTTCGAGGAATGCGGCAACCTGGGTCTGCTCGGCATCACGGTGCCGACCGACGACGGAGGCAGCGGGATGGACGCGGTGGCGGCGGTCATCGCTCACCACGAGATGAGTAAATCGGATCCGGGCTTCACGCTCGCGTACCTCGCGCACGCGATGCTGTTCGTGAACAATTTCTATTACACGTCCGACGATGGGCAGCGCCGGCGCTACCTTCCGAGGGTCATCTCCGGCGAGTGGGTCGGGGCGATGGGGATGACCGAGCCGAGCGGCGGGACGGACGTCATCGGGATGATGACGGCGGCGCGGCGCGAGCGGGACGGCTACGCGCTCACCGGTCGCAAGGCGCTCATCACGAACGCTCCGGACGCCGACATTTTTCTCGTCTATGCGAAGCTCGACGGTCGTATCACGTCGTTCGTGCTCGAGCGCACGTTCGAAGGCCTTTCGACGAGCAACCCGACGCACAAGATGGGGATGCGCGCCAGCACGATGGGAGAGATCGTGATGGACGACTGCTTCGTGCCGAAAGAAAATCTGCTCGGGGGCGAGGGGCAGGGTGTCGTTCACATGATGCGCAACCTGGAGCTCGAGCGCATCACGCTGGCGGCGATGAGTCTCGGTATCGCCGACCGGTGTCTCGAGATCATGGTGAACTACGCGACCGAGCGAAAGGCGTTCGGGCGGCCGCTCGTCGACTTCGGGCAGATCCAGCGCTACATCGGCGAGAGTTACGCGAGCACGGAAGCCGCGCGCGCGCTCATCTACAACGTCGCCAAGACGATCAGGCACGACCGCAAGAACCGTCTCGGTTCCGACGCGGCGAAGCTTTTCGCCGCGCCGGTCGGCAAGCAGGTCGCCGACAACGCGATGCAGGTTCTGGGCGGCTGGGGCTACTGTGACGAGTTCAAGGTCGAGCGTTTCCTCCGCGACGCGAAGCTCCTCGAAATCGGCGGCGGCACGCTCGAGTCGCACCAAAAAAACATCACCCGCGACCTCGTCGAACCCTGACGCCGAGTACCGCCGGCGGCCTGTGGAAAATCGTTGGCGGTTAGAAGTTCACGCCCACTCCACCAAGGAGCGCGAGCGCCCCCGGATTCGGCGCGACGTATGCCCGGCCTTCGAGGTCCACGTAAGCGGCACCAAAATGATAGGCCGCGAGCAGCCCGGGCTGAAAGGCCAGAACCACCTCGGGATCGGCTGGACCCCGACCGAATCCCTCGTTGCCGACTCGGAGAAAGGCGGCTCCGAGAAACATGTACGGGCGAAGTTCCCACCGATAGCCGGGCCAGAACTTGTACCCGAGCTCTCCGCCGGCGAACGAGGCGTTGCCAGTGTAAAACGTGTATGCGCCACCCAAATAGAGTCCCGGGTAGAACGTCGCACCCAATCGTCCGCCGATGCCTACTCCATAGCCGCCGCCCGCGTAAACTCCGAGCTCGCCGCCTTCACGATAGTGACGATAGTGGGGGTAAGCCTCCACAGTTTCGTGAACGACATACGTATCGGCGCTGGCCAGCGACGTAGCAGCGGTTGCTACTGCGGTGATTGCCATCGCAAGCTTTGCACGCATGGTAGTCTCCTTCTTTTTTGGCCGTTCCATCGTGTGAACAAATTGGTCCGTATGCGCACCAGGTGGCGCATTCGGGTGCAGACCCGAGGAAATGCACGCATCGTGCCGACCCATCGTTCATGAGGAGCAGCTGTATGCTTCGCAGCCGATCACAATCGCCCAAAAGTACCTGTGCGAGCCGAGTACACCTTGTCACGATCTTGCGGCGACGATCCCCGTCATTCGCCCGGATGCTACCCCTCACGGCCAGCCTGACGAGTCCTCCCTGACGGCGTTGAACGCAGTCGGCTCAAGAATCGTCGATTTCAGCCGTTTCGTGAGCCGTGACAAAGCGCCGTTTGGTCGGGCTGCTACGTGAGTCCGCAAAGGTGCGCGCGGGCAAGCACGCGTCACGCACCTCTGCGACGACTGTTGGTCGGGATCGCACACCCGGACGTACCGCGGCGGCGCGTGCACACTATCGAGGCCCTTGAGGAATGGACCCGGTTCTTTTTCGCGCCCTCATCGATCGCCTCAACGACGCAGTGGAGATCATCGACGCCAAGACGGGACGCTTCATCGACGTGAACGAACGCACGTGCGCCGATCTCGGCTACACGCGCGAAGAGATGATGAAGCTCAGCGTCACCGACATCGAAACGGAGCTTCCCACCGACTTTCACTGGGACCAGCAGGTCGAAAGGCTCCGCATCGGCGGCAGCATGTTCTTCCAGGGGACGCACAAGCGCAAAGACGGAACGACGTTCCCCGTCGAGGTGAGCGTCACCTACGTCGAGGCGCCCTCGCAAGGGTACGTGCTCGCCGTCAGCCGCAACGTCACCGAGCGCAAGCGAATGGAGGCAGAGCTCAAACAGGCCATTCTCGTCGCCGAAGCCGCCAACCGCGCCAAGGGCGAGTTTCTGGCGACGATGAGCCACGAGCTTCGCACGCCCCTCACCCTCATCCTCGCGCCTCTCGACTCGCTTCTGCGCAAGAGCGTGGGCGATTTCGTTTCGGCCCCTAGGGCGGACCTCGAACGGATGCAGCGAAACACCATGCGGCTGAAAGAGATGGTCGATGACGTGCTCGACTACTCGAAGACCGAATCGGGTCGCATGGGGCTCGACCTCGAGGCGGTGGACATCGAGGAAGCGACGCACCGCCTGATCGACGACATCAGGCCGGCGGCCGCGGCGCGCGGCATCGAGCTGACCCTGGCCGACGCGAGCGAAGGGTTCAGGCTCGTGGCGATTGATCGGAACAAGTTCGAAAAGATCGTCCTGAACCTCGTGAGCAACGCCATCAAGTTCACCGCCTCGGGCGGTAAGGTCGACGTGACCGTCGAACGCAAACGCGAGGAGCTGACGCTCCGCGTCGCCGACACTGGCATCGGCATCGCGCCCGAAAAGATCCCCCTCCTGTTCCAGCGCTTCCAGCAGGTCGACGCATCGAGCACGCGACGCTACGGCGGAACGGGTCTGGGCCTGGCGCTGGTCAAGGAGTTCGCCACGCTCATGGGCGGCGACGTCAGCGTCGAAAGCGCGCCGGGCAGCGGCTCCACGTTTTCGGTGACCCTTCCCCGACGAGCGGTCGATGCCGCCTCGTGCGATGCCGCGCTCAAGAAACACGAGAACGCGGCCCGCGTCCGCGCACCTGCCCCTTCGACTCCACCGCCGGCCGACGCGACGCCGCCCTGGGTTCTCGGGTTGCCGAAGATCGTACTGGCCGAGGACACGCCCGATATGCGCGCGTACGTAGCGGCCGAGCTGCGGGCCGAGTTCAACGTCATCGCGGTCGAAAACGGTAAGCAGGCGCTCGCCGCCGTCCGCCTGCACCGCCCCGACGCCGTCCTCTCCGACGTCATGATGCC